>JGI24739J22299_10000744_pt1 | contig 11855 bp, 11 predicted proteins | sample KBSCornC5_FD_22299 | JGI IMG/M metagenome (IMG submission 22299)
GATCCCGCCGGCGCCGGCGAGCACGCGCGGGCCGCTGCCGCGCGACCTGCGCGTGGCGCTGGTCGATGCGACGAATCGGGCCAATGCCGCGATCGCGCGTGCGCTCGAATACGGCGACCTGAAAGCTGCTCGTGCGGAAATTCACAGCATGCGCGGCGCATTCGCGATGATCGGCGAGCGCGACGTGTCGGGCCTCTGCGCGTCGTTGGAAACGCTGGGTCTAGCCGGCGATGCGGTGGCGTTCGCGCGAGAGTTCGAGCAGTACCGAAGCCGCGCCGAAGCGGGCGCGGAGCAGCGCGCCGATCCGCTCACGATGGCGGCGGCAGCGAAGCATTGAGCATGAAGAGGGAGCGAAGCGGGCATGCTGCTCGCTTCGGTTCATCCGGATGACGAACGAAGGAAGTGCGCGGCAACCGTGGGCCGGTGTTCGACGCTCGCATAAGGCAGCGTGAGGAGTAGTGCTACAACCAACGTAGCGCGCATTACGGCCGGGCCCAACGACCGCCGTCGAATATGCGTCACGGTGCCGCGCAAACCAAGCTTAACGTCTCCGGATGCCGCATCCAATAGGACTGAACCGATTCGCGCTGGGATTCGTTCCCGTTATAAAGACCGCCGTTCATTGACGGATGGCGGCCGGTTTCGTCGACGTCTCACGCGCATTCATCGTCACGGTGAGCGGTGAACGATATCCTCGTGCGGCGTGCAACAGGTGCATCGAAACAATCGGCCGACACGTTTTTCAACACATCGGTGATGAAACGACGACGCGGCCAGCCAACGCAGGCGCCCCGAAATCGTTGAGCAGCAAGCACGCGAGACATTGGCCTGATGGCCAGTTCTGCGGAAACGCACATAACCATCACCCGAAACCGATCGAACTTGGCTACAGTGGTTGCACGTTTTCGCAAGGACGTTTAGGGCATGTCGGCACGCCAGGCATGTGACGAAGTGACGATCGAAATCCACTGCGTAAACGAGCGCGGCCTGCAGATGTAGGAGCACCTGCAGGCCGCTGACCACAACCAACTCAACCCCTGGAGTTGACCATGGCTGACGCGAATCATAGCGCACCGTTTCTTTTCCAAGACTGTTTCGTCGACACTCAAACATCTTTTCAATCTCGCCGCATCGTCCCGCATATCAGGCTCACCGATATGGCGCCACCTATCCTGCATCTGTGGATGAAGCTGTCCGGCCGGTGGATCGAGGCGGCGGGCTTCGAGCCCGAGCAGCGCTTGCAGATCGAGGTGTCGCACCAGCGGCTGGTGATCACGCCGATCGACGATGCGAGCCGCGATCCTGTCGGGAAGAATGGATTCCCCGCTTTCGATACCACGATGGAACAGCAGCAGCCGCAGTTCTCGGCGGTCACGGGAGACGCACAATGAATCGCGACGACCAGAATCATGACACCGACAACGTACCGGCCGATTTCGACTTCTACGACGTCGGGGAACTGGCGGCCAAGTCCGCACTCGTGCTGAAACTCAACTCGCTGATCGCCTCGCAAGCCCTGACTGAGGGCGAGGCTGCGGCGCTCGCGGAAATGGCCCGGCCGGCGGTCACGCCCGAGCAACGCGAGAGGCTCCGGAACGTTTCGCTGGATCAACTGATGGTGACGCTGGCGGCATTTGGCCAGCATGTGGAAATCGTGGTGCGGCCTGTGGGGAAATCGGGCCCGGCGGGTATCACGGTTTCGGTCTGACAGCGGGCGTAGCACGACAAGGAAAGGTGTGGCAGCCGGAAGCGCGTCGGCGCTCGCGTAAGGCGGCGTCAGGCGTAGGTGCTATCAAATAAATGGCACGACTGCGGCCGGGCCCAACGGTCACCACCGAAGCGGATTCGGTGCCACACCTCTTCCATTTAACGTGGCCGATTGTCACAGCCAGTCGGAGCAGGTCGATTCTGCAACCCGTCAACGCGTTTCTGCAGTGTTCCGCACGATCAAGAGACGATCCCTGTTTTCCAAACGTCGGAAGTCTGCCCGCGTTTTTCCGTAATCCGCGTTGCACCCGTAAAAGACGCTGCCGTGGTCATCATCGACGTCTTTACGCGCGAAGCACTAGCCATCGATGTTGGTCAGCGATTGAGCGCTTCAGATGTCGTGCGTGCACTGGATGAACTGAGGAGCAAACGCGGAGCGCCCCGCACGCTGTTTTGTGACAACGGCTCGGAATTTACGAGTCAGGTGATGGACCTGTGGGCTTACCATCACAAGGTCGAGATTGCCTTCAGCCGGCCCGGCAAGCCAACGGATAACGCATTCGTGGAGTCGTTCAACGGCACGCTACGCGATGAATGCCTGAACGTGCACTGGTTCACATCGCTGGCCGATGCCAGGGAGCAGATTGAACGATGGCGGGTCGAATACAACGAGAGTCGGCCTCACAGGGCTCTCGGTGAAGTGCCGCCTGCCGAATACGTCCGTCAGTTGGGCCTGCAGGCCCAACTGACGGACCAACAGAACGCCGAAGACTAACATTGCCTTTGGCACTGAAAACCGGGACCGTTCAGAAAGCGAACTCTATTAGACTCCGGCTGGCCCTGTTTGCAGGGGGCAGGTCAGAGTGACCTTCAACTGAATGGGCACCAACATCTTGGCGTAAGCGCGCAAAATGTCGTTGTACAGATCTGCGTGCTTGGGCGCCTCGACGGTGATAATTAGCGCGTAGCGAATCTTCTCCGCACTCGCCGTCGACGCACCGGCCTCGCGTGCGTGGTAGTTGATGTCGAACACGGGGTTATCCAGGCTACTGCCACGCATGGACTTGTTACCGTGCAGGACCGTCTCCCACTTGCCCATGTCTGAACGACGCGCCTCTTCCGTAGCGCACTCCTTCATATCGAAGAAGCCCTTCGTGTCCGCGTTGCTCTTGCCCTCGTTCACCTTCTTGTCGCTAGGCCGAAACACGATTTCCAAGCCGGCCCGCGTGTAGGCAACGGCATCCTGCGCGGTTTCCGCTCGTCTGTACAAGTCGAAATCCGAGCCCGAGGCGGTCTCGTTACACATGTAGAACGCCAAGTACGCAACGCGCAGCAGGTAAATGACCCGGTCGCAATCACCGCTTCTCGAGTGACACGGTCAGCGCCACGTGATGCTCCAGCGATAGCGATGGCGATGGCACTTTCTCGGCCGATAGCGACGATAACTTCCCTTTGGTCAAGGCCGACCGACGCCTCGTTGGCGTCACATCATTTCCCACTGGCCTTCCTTCCAATTACAAGCGCCTGCAACCCTTCTCGCGGACTACCCCAAAGTTCACGCAGTACAAGGTTTGATGGATCAACCGACAAGCTTTCTATCACGCAACATCTGCAAATACTTTTCGCCCTCGTCGTCCTCGTCGAAAATCTCTTCGCCATCGAGCATGTATGCCTTTAGTAAACTGGCGACTCCCTGCTCCTCGTCTCCGAGACTGACCTGACTTTGCCCCAATCGATAGTGAACAAAGGGGTTCTCCTGTCCGCCGGGGCCATTGAGCGCATCAAAGAAGCTCTGTCGCGCTGCCTCAAACTCTTCGATCTGATATTGCGCATCACCGATCGATGCGGAGAGCCAAGTGTATGCTTCCCAGTCAACCCGAGGTTCGGGAAGCAACTCGATAGCGGCACGCCATCGCTGAATTGCTTCATCGAACTTCGATGCATCACACAGGACATTGCCCTGTTCCGAGAGAGCATCTAACTCGCCTTGGATTTTCTTGGGAAGCCTGGTCATTTTTATTTAACGCCCTTCGATGCACGCTTCGCGAATTCGAGATACTTCTTATCCTCACCAGAAAATGGCCGACTCCCAAATTGCTCATACAGCGGCACAAAGAATTCCGCGGATTTATCTAGATCCCCGGCTTCAAAATACACCGTTCCGCTAAGAAAGCCGATTGTCAGATCCGGGCCGGTTCCAGAACCGTACGCCTTCTTCATTTCTGCCAACCAGTGAACAGCCTTATCAAACTGTTTAGTATCGCGATAAAAAACGACGAATCCGCGTGTCATCGACTGCGCGAGGTCGTATTGCTCTCTAGGCACGGGCAAAATCTCCCACGCCTTTGTGAAATTTACCTCGGCTTCAGCGAAGTCTCCCTTCTTCCAAGCTTCCCGACCCGCCGCACCGTAAGCGTATACGTCTTTGGTCAGTTCTTCTGGTAGCTTCATGGCCATATGCACCTTACTTCAATGGGGGTAGATAACGTTCACCCAGTTTAGCACCAAGGGATCTGTTGACCCAGTATGGTTGCAAATCGTAATTCTTGGAGTCGAGCATCCATGCACGAACCTCTGGAGCTTTCGCCCCATACTCTCGCCCAACATTGTTCCACCAGGTAACCGCGTCCGTTTGGTGCGCCATATCAGCGTCTTTAAGCGGATACCAGTTTCCCTTGTACTCAAACTCTTTCTCTCCAGTGAACGGATCTTCGCGTAGCCTGCCTTCCTTTTCGAGCCGCGCCTGCACTTCCTTGCCCGTCCGTGAATTCTTGCCTGGGGTACGCCCGAGGTAACGTTCGCGCAGTGACTTACGTCGCCTGAGTACCTTTGCTCCATCCCCGACTGCATCTCCAGCACCGGCACCTTCAGTTGCACCAGTCGCCTTGCCGACCGCCGTGGGCGCGTCGGCAGCCTTTGCGCCCTCAGCAACAGCGCCTTCAGTCTTAAGCACCTTCCCAGCGGCCGAAGCGGTCTTAGTCAGTTCAGCTCCTTCAGCAGCACCAACCTTACCCAGGGCCGCCATACCTCTGACTCCGCCCTTGGCCAGCCCAGCTCCTCCAGCAAGAAGTGATGCCGCCGTCGCAATCTTGTCGCCGCCAGCCTGGGCCGCATTGCTCATCTTGAACTTGGGTAGCTCGATGGAGCCAGCACTCGCCTTAACCTCCTGCGCCCCCTGCATCAGCGCCTCAGCAGACTGCGTTTGCCCAAACACACTTTGCATAGCCGCAGCCTGCTCCATTTGCCCTGCGGTTTGGAGCGTACTGCCTTTGATCAGCAACTCGCCAATATCGGACGGTATATTGGCAATCCCTTTGACAGCGCCCTTCGTCGCCTCCCATGGATGATCTGCGGCCTCACTCAGCTCGTGCTTCGTATTGCCCCACCATTTGGAGAACCACCCCTCCTCTTCTGGTGTTTCCGCTTTCACCGGCGGATTGGCTGAAGACGCAGGGGCGCCCGACATCGACGCCTGACCGTACAATCTGCCGACAGTATTGCCCTTGTCACCCACGGTACGCTCCCCGACTTATTTTTTGCTCATCTGTTCTCGAACCTTCGCTGGCGGGTCAGGCGGAAACTTCGCCCCCTTTGCAATCATCAGCGCGCGCAGACGCTCGAATTTTTCCAAGCGCTCCTTGCCCTCTGGCGACAACCCTGGTGCGGGAGGAGTCTGGGTCGTTCTGACCGGTTGCCCCTCCTTATCCAACGAGATGTCGGTGACCGTAGCCTGCTTGGCCTCCGGTTGCAGTGCGTCGATGTCCTTTTGCACGGAGTAGGCCACGCTCACGCCGTTCGTCGTATGGGCATTTACATCAGCACCATGCTCAACGAGAAAAAGCGCAATGTCCGGCTTGCCGACATCGAGCGAGGAATCCAACGCTGTGCCGCCGATGCTGTCGCGATGATTGATGTTTGCGTGACGTTCGACCAGCAGCTTCACCCGCTCCATCGCGCCGTTGCCTTCCATCGCCCGCTGCAACAGACTCGTGCCATCACTATCAACCGTGTCCGGCGACAAGCCACCATCGAGCATCGCTTTCAGGTACCGAGTATCTTCATTGGTGATCGTGAAGTACATCGCGCTGCCCAAGCCCTCCACGATTTGTGCGTCCGGCTTTGAGCCATGCGCGATCAGTTCGCTGATCGCGGGGAAATTCTTGGTCGAGATAGCGAACCAGAGCAATGTCATTTCTTGTCGCCCAGGCTTGTTCACGTCGATCCCGGACAACGCCGATTTCAGTTGAGCAACATCTCCATCGCTGATCGCCTTGGCAGCAGACAGATAGCCGCCGTCAAAATACTTGCTGGGTGAATTCGAGCTCATATTGCATCCACTTACGATGATTGTTAGTGCGGAGACAGCGGCTACAGCGATCCACCGCCAACGCGCCGTGTGCTTCACCCTTCGGGCCGGCGAAGTTGTCGTGTTGGTCCTCAAGGACGAGTCTCCTGAACGATCGTGGCCTGATCGGCTGTCTTTTGTGCTTCGATGCCATCGATGACCTGATTCATGCCATGGCGCTCAACCGCCCCACCCGTTCCCGGAAGGATGTGCGGCGTACCGACAGCTGTAGGCATCATCCCGTGACTGCCCTCCTGAACCTTCGTCAGGACCTCCCCTTCCACGCGGTACGCCTGAATATCGGACGCCACCGGTGTCCCGCCATAGCGCGCTACCGTCGCCGGATTGAGGCCCGCTGAGTTGAACGTGGTCGCGGCCAACCCACTCGCTCGAGATGCGGCGGAACCCATGCCACCACCGAGCGAATGCCCCACAATGTCCACGTCGGTTCCACTGTTCTGAAGCGCTCGCCCGATCTTGACTGCACGATCGTAATAGGCTGAGTTCTTATTGGCCCCTTGAGCGATGTTATTGGCCCAGTCGGACCACTTGTACTTGTCTGTTCCCTGAAAAACCACCTGCGTCTTGAAGTCGTTTCCGAAAACTGCGGGATCGGGTTCGTAGACCTGCGCACGAAAGTTTGTTCCCGGTATCGAGAAATCGTTGGGCTTCAACTTGAACTGGGCCAGCTTCGCGGGGTCGCTGCTGACGTTCTTCCATCCCTCTGGCGCCGCCTGCTCCGGGTGGTAAACGTTCTCCGCCAAGCGCGCCTTTTCGACCGCCGTATTGTTTTGCTCGAAGCGATTTGCCGCCGCTTCGAGCTTGCTTCGCTCCGGTCCCGGTGGCATCGAAGCCGCCTTCCCCCGTGCCTCGGCGATCTGGGCCTTCCGACCTCGCCAACGGGCGGCCTTTGCATCCTTTCCGACGTAATTGCCGTTCATCCAGAACTGGTCGCTGTGGCGCACGACCATCTTGCTTTCAACCCGGACAGTCTTGCTATGATCGATCGGCCAGCATTTCGCACCAACGGTTCCGCTTTCGACTCCATGTGCTACGCCAGCCTGATCACCGATCGTATCTGGTGCGAAACTCGAATCGAACCGAACGATCGGATTCCCGTTTGCAAACACCGTCTTCGACGTCATCTGACTGTCGCCAAGGCTCGCCGTGACAGGATAAGGTACCGGCGGCGTGCTACTCCCCATGGGGGTTTTGCATACGTCAGGCATCATCGACACAATGGTCCATTGGCCATCCTTGCGGGCCATTACGTTGTCTGCCACGTGTCCTCCGGTTCGCTCGTCATTTCGTGGACTCGCGCTCGTAGCAGAGGCGCATGTCGATCCAGTTCGAAACGTGCCTCACACACGCGTACTACTGGCAGCAACGAAAAAACCGCTCGCCACGTCACCGATACTCGCATGTCCTCGGTATCGATCAAGAGCGTGTCGAGCTTCATCTCGAGCGGCACAATTTCCCCGCTCTTAAAGCGAAGTGCCACAAGCGCGCGATGTCCGGGAAGTCGCGCACGCAAAAAGCCTGCACGTGTGTGCTCTGGCAACGCGAGATTGGCAAGTTCGAAGGCGAGTCCTGGCGCGGGCCATTCGATCTGCTGATCTGCCGGTGCACCATTCCAATGATGGAAGTCATGATCCGCCGGGTGGTATGGCCATCTCGTCTTATGCCATGTCTCGTCGTAAGTCCCGGCCAACTGCAGACGCGGTGTCCAGGCGCGACCGACAACACCCAATCCGACAGGCGTCGTCGCGTAGCTCGCTACGACCTCTTTCATCTGCGTGGCATCCAGCCCCGAAGCCGAGTGCTCGGCAACGTCGAGACTGGTTGTTGGAATGTCCCATGCCTCTATCTGAGGCGCCGGAATTTCGGCAATCTTCGGCAACGGTCCTGGAATCGATGACGCACACAACGAGGCGACGACCGACTTATGGGTCGCCCGATCAAGGAAACGCTTCTCTACCCATCCCCGGCCCAGCGGGTTGGCGAAGCAGACTTCGTTCAGTTCAAGTTCCGCGCTCGCTCCCGTTGCACCCGGCGCAAGGGTGACGCGGCTCGCGCCGCCGTACGCCTGCTCCCAGCGCACCGGAACAGCGCTTGTGGGTTCAGGCTCGCCGAGCTTCCACCCACGCCAGCCCTTTGTAAATGAGCGCGGCCCCGTTACGCGCAGTCCTTTGTCGATGACCATCGTGCCGGCATCGAAGACCCGTACGCGAGCGGGCCACGAAGCCACAGGCGTGCCATGCGGGGCGTGTGCCGTCGCGCGAACCAGGACATCACACTTTGGCTTGAACGGCGCGAGATCACTCTCCCATTTCACGCTGCTCGTACCCGTTTCGCCTTCGTATTCGTCTGCCATCGCCAACGGGACGGCATTGTCGCCGCTCAGCAGCACGCAACGATGCGTATCGCCATCGGCGTCGAGCGATTGCGTCGGCTCAAGCCGATACGCTGCCTTGAGCGCCACGACGTGAATTTCGTTCCCTGGCACGTCAACGGCATTGAACGCCATCGCATGCAAGGGCGTGAGGTTACGGAACTCCATCGTCGTAGCGCTTAGTTCAGATCGACGGTCTTGCCGTCGACCTTCACTGCGTCGGAACCGAGAATGTCGATGCTCGTCCCGCTAATCGTGATGTGTCCGCTGCTTTCGAGAACGATCGACGCTTTACCGGTTCGTAGCTCAATGCGATCGCCGGCAGTAACCGTATAGGTCTTGCCCACCATCGTGGTTTTCGACAACCCCACCTCCTCGGCGCTGGCAAGCCCGGCCGCCGTGTTGATCGCGCCCGCTACGGTCACCGTATACGCGCCGCCCACGGTCAGTGCTTTCGCAAGCCCCACCGTCTCCGTCGACGTCAGTGCAATCAGGAGATTCTCCATCCCCTGGATCGTCTCGTTTCGATTGCCGCCCACTGTCAACGTCTCGTTGTTGCCAACGGTCTCGGTGCGATCCACGCCAACGTGAATCGTCTCGTTGTTGTCGACCGTTTCCGTGCGATCGTGGCCGACGTGAACCGTTTCGTCGTGGTCGATATTCTTGGTACGGTCGTTGCCAACCCAGTGTGACTCGTCGTGCTCGACCTCGATGCGCTGATCCTTCTCGGCATGCAGCCACACCTCCTCCTCGCCCTTCTTATCCTCGAAGCGAATCGCATTGGCCGTATTGACGTTACCGGTCTTCGTCGAACGCGTCAGAATCCCGCTCTGCGTCGCGCTGGCCGGCAATGCCCACGGCGGCATGTTCTGCGAGTTGTAAACGCGCGACGTCACGAGGGGGCGGTCCGGATTTCCGTCCAGGAAGCTCACGACCACCTCATCCCCGATTCGCGGAATCTGAATCATCCCGAAACCGCTGCCCGCCCACGGCTGGCTCACCCGCACCCAGCAGGAGCTCCCTTGGTCGCGTTTGCCGAGACGATCCCAGTGGAACTGCACCTTCACACGACCGAGACTATCCGTATAAATCTCCTCGCCTTTCGGACCTACGACGATCGCCGTCTGCGGCCCGACAATCGTCGGGCGCTCGCCCTCGAACGCCGGGCGGTACGGAATTTTCTTACGAATGCAGGTGAAGCTACACGAGTACGCCGAACTCCCCTCACCGGGCTCATAGTTGTTCGTGCCGGTGTGTGACACAGTCAGCAACAGGAATTGCCGGTCTTCCTGTTTGGTACTGGCGTGATCGTAGTGGTCGTCCAGCTCAAAGTATCGGCACGGCATCATCCGCCGACCCGTCGTCACCCCGACGAACGTCTTGCTGTGTGCAGCCAGCGCTTCCGTCCGGAAGCGCGTGAGCTCTTCACCTCGATCGCTGTCGGCGAAACCATGCTCGCCGAGGTAGTCGTAGATCTCGTAGGATGGTACGTCGCCTTGATTGACCTCCGTTCCACCCGACACGAATCGCCGGGCATGAGGAATCTTGTAGTCGAAAGTTTTCAGTCCGACCGTGTCCGGCGCAAGCTGACGCTGCGCTTGAAATGACGTGATGACGGCAAGATTGTCCATCGCCTCGCCCTGGTTGTATTGCAGCGATGGACTGCGCCCGTCGATCGACTTTGCGGTCACCGAGTTATCGGCGATGATCAGCTTGTGTCCATCCTTCGCATGTTCGAAGTAATAGAACAGGCCATCCTCTCGCATCAACCGTTCGACAAAGGCTAGATCGGTTTCCCTGTACTGGGTGCAATAGCTGCGATTCTTCGTTCCCTTCGAGAGCCGGAACTCGAACGACGCGAGCTTGCCGTACTCTCGAAACACGCGCGAGAGAATCGCCTCTGTGTTCTCTTCCTGAAAGATCCGAATGTCCTGTCGGCGAGAGAGCATCCAGAGCCACGGCAGGATCGTTGCGCTGTACATCGCAAAACCACCATCGGTATCGAGATGCGAAAACGCTGCGACGTATCCGTGGAAGTAACGCTCTTCGGAGCTGGCGAGCGCATCGGTCAACTGCAACGTGATTGTCACCGGTTGCCCGATCAGCTTCTTCAGCTCGATATTCTTGTCCTGCGACGCGAGCCGGACATGCATCTCGAAATTCTGAGATAACCCCTCGGTACAATGGAAATCGACGAGCACGAGATCCGATCGACCTTTCAATGGCGTTTCAATCGTAAACAGGCGATTGCTCTGGAGCTGGAAGAAGCTCGCAATTTCGGACATTTGCATATGTAGCCTCGGAATCTCTCAGCGGAGCGGCAGTTTTTTGTCGGCGCGGCCATTTTAATATGCCTGCGCGCCATTTGGACTAGATGTCGGCTCCGGGAAACGGGGACTGATTATCGCGGATTGTTGAATATTTGCAGCGAATGGACCATCTGCTGTCACATTACGAACGTGAAGTCGGACTGCTTGCACGCAGTCTGGCGGACTTTGCTCGATGCTTTCCGAAGATTGCAGCACGCCTCGGCATATCTGGCGGCCACGTCGAAGATCCGCACGTCGACCGGATGGTACAGACGTTCGCGCTGCTAGCCGCTCGTGTCGATGCGAAGCTTGATGACGATTACCCGCAATTCACCGAGGCACTTCTCGAAATTGCCTATCCGCAGTATCTGCGCACCGTCCCGTCATGCGCGGTTGCCTCGTTCGACCCATCGGTTCTGTTCGGCCAGCTTACAGAACCGTTGACGATAGCGCGCGGCACGATGCTGGACGCCAATGCCGCACCGTGCCGTTTCCGTACCGTCTATGACGTCACGTTATCGCCATTGCGCATTCACTCGGCTCGCTATTCGCCGGCGACGCTTGCTCCGGCAGCGGCACGCATTCCGTCAGAAGTGACGGGGATCATTTCGATTTCCTTTGCAAGCGAATCCGCGTCGCAAGCATTTGATGAGGCCATTCCGTCCGCCCCGGTTCGAGTGCATTTGACCGGGGAGCGGCCGCTCGTCGCCGCGCTTGCCGATACGCTGCTGCTCCGCACATCAGGCGCCTACGCGGAAGTGGACGAAAGCGGACGCTGGATCAGTTTGTCGAAAGTGCCGATCGAGCCGGCCGGTTTCGCCAATGAAGAGCAATTGCTACCGAACGAAGGCAACACGAGCGCACAATCCTTCCGGAATCTCGTGGAGTATTTTGCCTTCCCCGAGAAGTTCGATTTCGTCGACATCGACCTGGGGCGAATTCGTCGCGCCGCACGCGCCGCCGCAGCTCGACGGCTGACGCTTCACATCGCCGTGCGAGGCACGGCCCATGATTCCGCTGCCGCTCAGATCCTGGCGACGCTGAACACCAGCACCTTCCGATTGTTTTGCACGCCGGTCGTCAACCTGTTCGAACGCGCAGC
>JGI24739J22299_10000752_pt1 | contig 11806 bp, 11 predicted proteins | sample KBSCornC5_FD_22299 | JGI IMG/M metagenome (IMG submission 22299)
CTCGGCTTTGTGGCAAGAGCCTGGAATCTATACGAGCCGTCCAGCGGCATCGTGGGTAACTGCAATACCATTTTCGAGGCAGTCAAGCCCGGCCAGGGCGGGTGACCATCTGGCTTGCGCAGGCCCCGTGCCGTTCGGCACCGGGGCCTTTTTACATCCGGCGGCTCCAGATTGCTGAGCCTCGGAACCTTCGATGGAGGCGCTGGGGCCAGCGGAACTCAAGCGGCCTTGCGAGCCACCACGCCGATGCTCGCCTGCGCCGTCTTCAGCGCCTCGGTCTTGTGGTCCGCGCTGACGTTCACGCCTTCGGCGCGGACGAATTCCACCTCGGTGATGCCGAGGAAGCCCAGCACCGCGCGCAGGTAGGGCTCCTGGAAGTCGAACGACTGGGCGGCGCTGCCCTGGCCGTAGAAGCCGCCGCGGCTGGAGGCGATGATCACGCGCTTGCCCTTGGCCAGGCCCTCCGGACCGTTGGCGGTGTACTGGAAGGTCTTGCCGGCAACCGCCACGCGGTCGATCCAGGCCTTCAGGGCGCTGGGCACCGAGAAGTTGTACATCGGGGCGCCGATCACGATCACGTCGGCGGCCAGGAACTCTTCCAGCACCTCGCTGCTGAGCACGGCGGCCGGATCGGCGGCGTCGGCCACCGGGCTCCAGTGCGGCAGCGGCTTGGCGGCCAGGTCGCGATAGCTCACTTCGACGCCCGGCTGTTCGCGGACCAGCTCGGCTACGATGGCGGCGGTCAGGCCGCGGGAGACCGAGTGGCTGCCCAGGGCGCTGGAATCGATATGCAGGAGTTTCATGGCGCTATGCCTCGTTCGGGGGCCGGTCGGTATGCCGGCGACGGGAATAACGATATTCTTGGAACAATCTCCCGATAAGACGGGTGATGACGAACTAATTGTTTCATATTGGAAACGACGATGAGCGTACTCGACGGCGCCCTGCAGGACCTCAACGACCTCTATTTCTTTGCCGCGGTGGTGGAGCACGGCGGTTTCTCGGCCGCCGGACGGGCCCTGGGGATTCCCAAGTCCCGCCTGAGCAAGCGCATCGCGCAGCTGGAGGACCGCCTCGGCGTGCGCCTGCTGCAGCGGACCACGCGGCGCTTCGTGGTGACCGAGGTGGGCGAGCGCTTCTATTCGCATTGCCGNGCCGTGCTGGAAGAAGCGCGCGCCGCCCAGGACGCNGTGGACGAGCTGCGCACCGAGCCGCGCGGCGTGGTGCGGGTGAGCTGCCCCAATTCGCTGGCGCAGACCATCGTCGCCCACGTGCTGCCGGACTTTTTGGCGCAGTACCCNAAGGTGCAGGTGCGCCTGCAGGCCACCAACCGCCGCGTCGACCTGATCGGCGAAGGCGTGGACCTGGCGATCCGCGTGCGCGCCAAGCTGGATACGGACGCCACCCTGGTGATGCGCACCTTCGGCCAGTCGCGCGTGCTGATCGTGGCCAGCCCGAAGCTGATGGAGCAGACGGGGCGCCCGAAGCTGCCGTCGGATCTGTCGACNATTCCCGCGCTGGCCATGAACGAGCACGAGGGCGCGCACAGCTGGGAACTGCTNGGCGCGGACAACGAGCGCGTGGTGGTGGANATCCAGCCACGACTGATCTGCGGCGATTTCTCCGTGCTGCTCGAATCCGCCCGCCGCGGCATCGGCGTCACGCTGCTGCCGGAATTCGTCTGCGCGCCGGCCATCACCAATGGCGACCTGGAAGTATTGCTGCCGGATTGGAGCGTGCCCGAGGGCACCATGCACTTCGTCTATCCGAGCCGCCGCGGCCTGCTGCCGGGCGTGCGCGCCTTCGTCGATTTCCTGGCCGAGCGCCTGCCGCAGGCCACGCTGCAGAAGCACGAGCAGTGCCGCAAGCGGCCATGCCCGGAAGTCTGAAGGCGGCCCCGCCGGAAAGCCGGCAAGCGCGCGCGTGCTAGCATCCCGTTTGGCCTTCCAAACCCTTAGAGCATCGATGCATATCGACACCAAGCTTCCGAAGGTGGGCACCACCATCTTCAGCGTGATGAGCCAGCTCGCCATCGAGCACCAGGCGGTGAACCTGGGGCAGGGCTTTCCCGATTTCGAACCGCCGCAGGCATTGCGCGAGGCGATCGCCCGNGCGATGGCCGAAGGGCGCAATCAGTACGCGCCNGGCATCGGCCTGCCGACCCTGCGCGAACAGATCGCGCTGAAGACCGAGCGCATGTACGGGCGCCGCATCGACGCCGCCAGCGAGGTCACCGTCACCTCCGGCGCCACCGAGGCGCTGTTCGCGGCGATCGCCGCGGTGGTGCGCGCCGGCGACGAAGTGATCGTGTTCGACCCGGCCTACGACAGCTACGAGCCGGCGATCGAGCTGCAGGGCGCGAAGGCGGTGCACATTCCGCTCACCGTGCCCAGCTTCGGCGTCGACTGGCAGCGCGTGCGCGACGCCGTCACGCCGCGCACGCGGATGATCCTGATCAACAGCCCGCACAATCCTTCCGGCGCGGTGCTGTCCGCGGCCGACCTGGACCAGCTGGCCGCGATCGTGCGCGACACCGAGATCGTGGTGCTGTCCGACGAGGTGTACGAGCACATCGTGTTCGACGGCGCGCTGCACCAGAGCGTGCTGCGCCACGCGGAGCTGGCCGCGCGCAGCATCGTGGTGTCCTCGTTCGGCAAGACCTATCACTGCACCGGCTGGAAGCTCGGCTACGCGGTGGCGCCGGCGGCGCTGTCGGCGGAGTTCCGCAAGGTGCACCAGTACCTCACCTTCTGCACCTTCCATCCGGCGCAGGTGGCGTTCGCCGAATTCATGGCGAGCACGCCGGAGCATTACCTGGAACTGCCNGCGTTCTACCAGGCCAAGCGCGATCGTTTCCGCGCGCTGATCGCGCCGTCGCGCTTCAAGCTGCTGGACGTGCCGGGCGGTTACTTCCAGCTGGTCGATTATTCGGCGATCCGCGACGAACCCGACGTGGCCTTCTGCGAATGGCTGGTGAAGCAGGGCGGCGTGGCGGCGATCCCGCTGGCGCCGTTCTACGAGACCGCGCCGGATACGCGNCTGGTCCGCCTGTGCTTCGCCAAGAGCGATGCCACCATGGACGCNGCGGCGGAGCGCCTATGCAAGCTCTGACCGTCAGCCTGGTGCAGGGCGCCACGCGCTGGCACGACGCNCCGGCCAACCGCGACTACTACGGCGCGCTGGTGCGNGGCGTGGCGGGGAAGAGCGACCTGATCGTGCTGCCGGAGACGTTTCTCTCCGGCTTCAGCAACGANACCCGCGCCAGCGCCGAGACCATGGACGGCGAGGGCGTGGCGTGGCTGCGCGCGCTGGCGCAGGAAGTCGGCGCCACCCTGTGCGGCAGCCTGGCCATCCGCGAAGGCGACACGGTCTACAACCGCCTGCTGTGGGTGCGCCCGGACGGCAGCTTCGCGCAGTACGACAAGCGCCATCTGTTCCGCATGGCCGGCGAGCACACNCGCTACGGCGGCGGCCGCGAGCGGCTGGTCGTGGAGCTGAAGGGTTGGCGCATCCTGCCGCAGGTCTGCTACGACCTGCGCTTCCCGGTGTGGTTGCGCAACCGCCGCGCGGAAGCGGCGGCGGGCGGCATGGACTACGACCTGGCCGTGTTCGTCGCCAACTGGCCGGCGCCGCGGCGGCAGCCATGGCGCACGCTGCTGCGCGCGCGTGCGATCGAGAACCTCAGCTATGTGATCGGGCTCAATCGCGTCGGCGTGGACGGCAACGACCTGCCGTACGCGGGCGACAGTGCGGTGCTCGATGCCGTCGGCGAGCCGCTGATCGAGTTGGGCCCGCAGGAGCAGGTGGCAACGGTAACGTTGGATCCGGCGCCGCTGCTGGCGCATCGCGAGCGCTTTCCGGCATGGATGGATGCGGACGAGTTTTCGCTGCAGCCGTGAGAGCGGCTTCGTTCCTCAAGATGCCGTAGCCCGCTTTTTGCTCGTCATTCCGGCGCAGGCCGGAATCCAGTAACGGTAACGCTCGATTGTCGCCCTGATGGCCCAGCCGGTTGCCGGCCACGCTATCGCGACAAGCAGACGATATCGAAACTGGATTCCGGCCTGCGCCGGAATGACGGAGAGGGTTTGCGACCTGTGCCCAAAAAAGCCGCCGAAAGGCGGCCTTTTCGTAGGTTGGGCTGAGCGCAGCGAACCCCAACAGACCTCGCACCGCCAGCGTCACGTTGGGGTTCGCTGCGCTCACCCCAACCTACGCCGTGCGTGTCAGAGGATACCCAGCACCGACTCCGGCGGACGCCCGAGCTTCGCCTTGCCGTTGGCGACCACGATCGGCCGCTCGATCAGCCGCGGGTACTGCGACATCGCTGCAATCAGGTCATGCTCGCTCAGCGCAGGATTGTCCAGGCCCAGCTCGGTGTATTCCGCCTCGCCCGTGCGGATCAGTTCGCGCGCCGTCATGCCGAGCTGGTCCAGCAACTGGACCAGCTCCTCCACGCTGGGCGGCGTATCGAGGTAATTGATCACCTCGCACTGGCAGCCGCGCTCCTGCAGCAGCGCCAGCGTCGCGCGCGACTTGGAGCAGCGGCTGTTGTGGTAGATGCGGACCGCGTTCATCGCCGGAGCGATCCTCAGCGGTTGCCGCCGCGCGGACCGCCGCGGCCGCCGCCGTGCGGACGAGCGCCACCGCCGCCNTGGCGATTGCCGCCGCCCTGGGTCGGGCGNTTGCCGCCCTGGCCACCCGGACGGTTGCCGCCGCCGCTGCGTGCCTGCGGACGGCCGCCCTTGTTGCCCTGAGCGCCCTGGCCGCCGCCGTAGCCGCGATTGCCGCCGCCACNGCCGCCGCCGAAGCCGCCGTAGGGATTGCCGCCGCCCTGGGCCTGGCCGCCCGGACCGCGCTTGCCGCCACCGCTGCCGCTGCGACGATTGCCGCCGCCGTAACCCTGGCCCTGGCCACCACCGCTGCCGCCACCGCCTTCGCGGCTCTCGCCGGCGAACCAGGTGCGCACCGAGGGCAGTTCCTGGCCCGGCGCGACGCCGCGCTTGCCGCCGCCTTTGCGGCGGCCGGCGTTCGCATTCGGCCCGCGCTCGGGGCGGGCGACGTTGCCGTTCACTTCCTTGCCCGGGCGGCGGCGCTGCTGCTGCTTGCCGCGCGCGGGTTCTTCGCGGATGCGGTCGAAGGCGCGCAGCTCGCGCGCTTCGTCGGCATAGGCGCCGCTCCAGGCGCCGCCGGCGCCGCGCTCGGGGCGGTACTCGGTGACGTTGCGGGTGGCGCGGCGCTGGTGCAGCACGGGGCTGAGCGTCAGCACCGGCTGCGGCGCGCCGAGGCCGCTGACCTGGCGCAGTTCCTTCACGGCTTCCTCGCCCAGCGTTTCGCAATCGCCGCGGCGCAGTGCGCGCGGCAGCTGCACGCTGCCGTAGCGAATGCGCTTGAGGCGGCTGACCAGGAAACCCTGCGAATCCCACAGGCGGCGCACTTCGCGGTTGCGGCCTTCGCGGATCACCACGCGGAACCAGCTGTGGCTGCCGCCGCGGCTGATCACGCCGATCTCGTCGAAGCGCGCGGGGCCGTCTTCCAGCTCCACGCCCGACTTGAGCTTCTCGATGATTTCGTCCGGCACCTCGCCATGCACGCGGCACAGGTACTCGCGTTCCAGGGCGCTGCGCGGATGCATCAACGCGTTGGCCAGCTCGCCGTCGGTGGTGAGCAGGAGCAGGCCGGTGGTGTTGATGTCCAGGCGGCCCACGGCGACCCAGCGCGCGCCCTTCAGGCGCGGCAGCTGTTCGAACACGGTGGGACGGCCTTCGGGGTCTTCGCGCGTGGTCACCACGCCTTCGGGCTTGTGATAGACCAGCACTTCGGTCTCGTCGCGATTGTCGGTGGCGACGACGAACTGCTTGCCGTCCAGCACCACGCGATCGCCGGCATGCACGCTGGCGCCGATGCCGGCCGCGCTGCCGTTGACTTCGACTTCGCCGGCCTGGATGCGCTGCTCGAGCATGCGGCGCGAGCCCAGGCCCGCATTGGCCAGCACCTTGTGCAGGCGTTCTTCCAGGGCGGGCGCGTCGGTGGTGCGCGTGTCGCGCTTGAGGGTCAAAAGGGATTTCTGCGGCGCATTCATGCGCGGTACTCCTCGGTGTCTTTCGTGGCGTCGCCGTTACCGGCGTCCGCTTCGTTCGCTGCCTCGTCGGCAGTGAGGGTGGATGGTTCGGCGGGGGTTTCCTCGCCGGTGTCGGAAGACGCGGTTTCGATCGCCGCGGCTTCGTGGTGTTCTTCGACCGGGGCGGCGGGAGCCGCTGGCTCCGTGACGCTTGCCGGTTCGGCTTCGGGCTGCTCGCCGGCGACGTGGAATTCCTCCTCGCCTTCGGTGCGGCCATCGGTGCCGTCTTCGTGCTGGTTTTCTTCGTGGGCGCCTTCTTCGTGCCGGCCTGCTTCGTTCTCAGTCGCCTCGCCGGCCGGTTCTTCGGCCTCGGCATCCGGATCGATCGGCAGGTCGCGCACCACGCGCGCCGGCAGGTCCTCGATGAAGCGCAGCTGCGGGTCTTCCATGTCGCGAATCTCGGACAACGGCGGCAGCTCGTCCAGCGACTTGAGGTTGAAATAGTCCAGGAACGCACGCGTGGTGCCGAACAGGGCAGGCTTGCCCGGCACGTCGCGATAGCCCACCACGCGGATCCACTCGCGCTCCTCCATCGTCTTGATGATGTTGGAGGACACCACCACGCCGCGGATCTGCTCGATCTCCGGGCGCGTGATCGGCTGGCGGTAAGCAATGAGGGCCAGCGTTTCCAGCAGGGCGCGCGAGTAGCGGCTGGGTTTTTCCGTCCACATGCGCGAGATCCACGGATGGACCTCCTGGCGCACCTGGTAGCGGAAGCCGGAGGCGACCTCGCGCAGCTGCACGCCGCGGCCGGCGCAATCCTCGGCCAGCGCTTCCAGCGCCCGCGACAGCTGCTCGCGGTCGACCTCGTCCTCCTCGCCGAAGAGGTCGCCCAGCTGCTGCACGGTGAGCGGCTGGGTGGCGGCGAGCAGGGCTGCCTCGATGATGTTCTTCAGTTGCTCGATCTGCATGGCCTGATCGGTTGAGGGGCTTGGATGGGGGCTCGGATGGCCTTGGGGTCAATCGGCGGCCGACGCCTGCGCGGGCGCTTCGGCTTCGATCGATTCCTCGGCCTGGGTGACCTTCGCCTTCACATAGATCGGAGNNAGCGGCTCCTCCTGCACGATTTCCACCAGCATTTCCTTGGCCAGCTCCAGCATGGCCAGGAAGGTGACCACCACGCCGAGACGGCCTTCGGTCGGGTCGAACAATGTCTCGAAGCGGTGAAAGCTGGCGTCGCCGAGCCTGCCGAGCAGCTCGCCCATGCGCTGGCGCACGCTCAGCGCCTCGCGTCGGATGGCGTGATGCCCGAACAGTTCGGCGCGGTGCAGCACGTCCTTCAGCGCCAGCAGCAGTTCCTTCAGTTCCAGCGGCGGCGGCAGCTTGATCACGGTGCGCTCGCCGCTGTCGGCGTGCACCACCACCGTGTCGCGCTCCACGCGGGGCAGGGCGTCGATATCCTCCGCCGCGCGCTTGAAGCGCTCGTATTCCTGCAGCCTGCGCACCAGCTCGGCACGCGGATCTTCCTCGACGCCTTCTTCCACCGGCGGCCGCGGCAGCAGCAGCCGCGACTTGATCTCGGCCAGGATCGCGGCCATCAGCAGGTACTCGGCGGCCAGTTCCAGCCGCATGTCCCGCATCATGTCGATGTATTCCAGATACTGCCGGGTGATCTCGGCGATCGGGATGTCCAGGATGTCCAGGTTCTGCCGGCGGATCAGGTACAGCAGCAGGTCCAGCGGGCCTTCGAACGCCTCCAGGATGACTTCCAGCGCATCCGGCGGGATGTACAGGTCCTGCGGCATCTGCAGCACGGGTTCGCCGCGCACGATGGCCAGCGGCATTTCCTGCTGTTGCGGTACCGACGCGAAAGCGTCCTGCGGTGCTGTCACCGGCTGAGGCTCGACTGGCTCAGTGCTCATCAATACATGTCGTTGGGCCGCCCATGACGGCTTGCAGTGCGTTCAACACGTTCGGAACCGTTCGATTCCACCGGCATTCGCTGAAGGCTTCCCCCGCTCGCAGGTAGCGGCCATCCGGCGCGGCACCCGTGAAACTCCTTCTCGATCACTACGGGCGGCTGGCGTCCGTCGCGGCGCTTCATGACGAAACCGCGCCTGCGGCGGCATCGGTCAGGCTGGCCGTGAGCGATTCCTGCGTGCCGGGCCGGGAGGCGATCCACAGCCAAGCCCGATCGCGCGATGCACTGCGCCACGGCGTGAACAGGAGGTCGGCTGAGTGTCGGGCGGGTGCTCCGGCGGCGTCTGGCTCGATCGGCAGGCGCACCCTGTGACTCATGTGCGATCAAGGTTAACGGCTGCATGCGGCCAAGTCCAGTGTGCGTACGGCCTACCAAGCGCACGGGAGCATCGGCAGAATGCGCCGCANCCNGNCTGCCGGGCGTTCGATCNCCCATGTCGCCATGAACACGTTTACGCGTCGCCTGCCTGCGATCGGCGAAATGGGCAGCATGTGACCCGGTACGTCTGCCCCGGGCGCTGGGAGGTCAGGCCGGCATGCTGCAGGCCCTGGCCTGCAGCAAATACGAGCGCATCACAGGCCCGGCTGGGCGCTCCCGGCAACGTGGGGGCAGAATTTTACGAAGTGGCACGACGCTTGCTTAACGCCAGGGGCAGGGGCGGTTGGACGTATTTGCCTCCAGTCCCAAGGGGACGCCATGGACCGGCGCAGGATCGGATCAATCTGCATTTCGGTACGGGTAGCTTGGTGCGTGCAGGAAGACATTCGCACGCGCGGTGGGGATCGGGCGGGACCAGATCGCTTCACGGGCGCTAGCGCCCGCCGCGAATAAGTTGGACAGACGCTGCGCAGCAGCGGGGACGGGAGGGAAAGGCATGACCAAAGCCGGCGGCAAGCACCTTAACGATGGTCCGGAGCAGCTGCGCCCCGCGCGGATGCGCATCGAGACGACCGTACTGATGAGCCGCGGCAGCCAGTCACAGCCGACGGAACTGGTGGACATCTCGGCGACGGGCGCTCTGCTGCGCCGCCCGCTGGGATGGCAGGGGGAAGTGGGGCAGAGCTGGATGCTGGACATGATCTTCGGTCACGACCTGCACATCCACCTGGAAGCCCAGGTGGCGCGCATCTCCGACCGGCACATCGGTTTCGCGTACACGCGCATACCGGAGGACAAGCAGGTCCCGCTGTGGAACCTACTGGGCGGCTACGCCGACATCCTGGAGACCTGGCACGACGATTGATTCGTCGCGTCGACCGCTTGCAAAAAGCCCGCGGTCACCGCGGGCGGGGAAAGCCAGGAGCCTGTCCGAACTCCCTGGGGAGGACAGGCTCCTCGCCGACTTCAGGCCGCCGGCGAGGCGGCCTTTTTCTCGTCGCGCAGTTCGCGGCGGAGGATCTTGCCGACGTTGCTCTTGGGCAGCGCATCGCGGAATTCGATCAGCTTGGGGCGCTTGTAGCCGGTGAGGTTCTCGCGGCAGAACTCCTTGAGCGCCTCCACCGTCAGGTTCGGGTCCTTGCGCACCACGAACAGCTTCACCACCTCGCCGGAATGCTCGTCCGGCACGCCGACCGCAGCCACTTCGGCCACGCCCGGGTGGGTCATCACGATGTCCTCGACCTCGTTCGGATACACATTGAAGCCGGACACCAGGATCATGTCCTTCTTGCGGTCGACGATGTAGACATAGCCGTTGGCGTCCATGCGCGCGATGTCGCCGGTATGCAGCCAGCCGTCCGCGCCGAGCACCTTGGCGGTCTCGTCGGGGCGCTTCCAGTAGCCCTGCATCACCTGCGGACCCTTCACCATCAGTTCGCCGACTTCGCCGATCGGCAGCGGCTGGCTGTCCTCGGACCAGATCGCCACATCGGTGGAGGGAATCGGCAGGCCGATCGAGCTGTTGTAGTCCTTCAGGTCCAACGGATTGATGCAGGCCGCGGGCGAGGTCTCGGTCAGGCCGTAGGCNTCGGCCAGGGTCACGCCGGTGACTTTNTTCCAGCGCTCGGCCACGGCGCGCTGCACGGCCATGCCGCCGCCGAGGCTCAGGTGCAGGCGCGAGAAATCCACNTCGGCGAAGCCGGGCGTATTGAGCAGGCCGTTGAACAGCGTGTTGACGCCGGTGAGTGCGGTGAAGCGCGATTTCTTCAGCTCCTTGACGAAGCCGGGCATGTCGCGCGGATTGGTGATCAGCCAGTTCAGGCCGCCCAGGCGCGTGAACACCAGGCCGTTCGCGGTGAGCGAGAAGATGTGGTACAGCGGCAGCGCGGTGATGATCACCTCTTCGCCGGGCTTGGCATTGGTGCCGATCCAGGCGCCGGCCTGCAGCATGTTCGCCACCATGTTGCCGTGCGACAGCATGGCGCCCTTGGCCACNCCGGTGGTGCCGCCGGTGTATTGCAGGAAGGCCAGATCGTCGTGGCCCAGGTCCACCTTCGGCANCGGATGCGCGGCGCCCTGCGCCAGCGCGTCGCGGAAGCGCACCGCGTGCGGCAGCCGGTAGTCCGGCACCATCTTCTTGANGTGCTTGAGCACGAAGTTGATCAGCGTGCCCTTGAGGCCGAGCAGGTCGCCGATGCCGGTGGTGACGATGTGCTCGACTTCCGTCTCGGCCACCACCTGCTGCAGGGTGGCGGCGAAGTTGTCCAGCACCACGATGGCCTTGGCGCCGGCGTCTTCCAGCTGGTGCTTGAGTTCGCGCGCGGTGTACATCGGGTTGGTGTTGACCACCACCAGGCCGGCGCGCAGCGCGCCGAACAGCGCGATCGGATACTGCAGCACGTTGGGCATCATGATCGCGATGCGGTCGCCCTTGCCCAGCTTCAGCACACCCGTGAGATAGCCGGCGAACTGGCGGCTCAGCTCATCGATCTGTCCGTAGCTCAGCTCCTTGCCGAAACTGTGGAAGGCGGGGCGGTCGCGGAACTTCGCGAAGGCCTCTTCCAGTACCGCGGCGACGGAGGCGTAGGCATGGAGGTCGATCTGCGCGGGTACGCCTTCCGGGTAGTGGGCCAGCCACGGACGCTCGTTGCTCATGTTTATTCCCTGCTCCTGTATCGAATGCCCGCGCGCACGTGAGGCATCATGGTGTCGCGGCATTGGAGCATACGCCCGCGTACAGCGGCAAGCCGCGTCGCAGCGGGCTTTCGAGGGTTTCCAGAACGATGCGCAAGGTGCTTTTTCTGCTGGTTTTTGGTGGGCTGGCGCTGTGCCTCGCCGGTTGCCGGCGCACGCCCGACGAGCAGCGCATCCGCGCCGCGATCGAGGTGGCGCGCACGGCGGCGGCCGAGGTGGATGCCGGCGGATTGACCGGCGTGCTGACCGAGGATTTCGACGGCAACGGCGGCGCCATGGCCACCAAGGACCTGGGCAACCTGCTGCGCCTGGCCCGGTTCCGCGGCGAGACCGTGCATGCGGTGCTCGGTCCGATCGAGGTGGAGCCGCGCGGCGAACGCTATATCGCGCGCTTCACCGTCACCCTGGGCAGCGGCGGCAAGCTGTTCCCGGCGGAGCTGGGTGTGTTCAAGGTGGAGACGGGGTGGCGCAGGGAAGGGCGCGAGTGGCGCTGCTTTACCGCGAGCTGGGAGCAGCAGTTGTAGTGCTGCGACGCTGAGCCCCTCTCCCGTCGGGAGAGGGGTTGGGGTGAGGGTACGGGCGGAGTGATGCGTTGCGCTCCGCCCGTACCCTCATCCGGCTGCCGCCACCTTCCTCGCTCCTCAGAGCCGCGCACATCCATGTGCGCTCCCCGCGTGCTCCCGGAGGGAGAAGGG
>JGI24739J22299_10000753_pt1 | contig 11796 bp, 6 predicted proteins | sample KBSCornC5_FD_22299 | JGI IMG/M metagenome (IMG submission 22299)
TCAAAGCCCGTTGTTGAAATTAAATCACCGTTTGGTTTTAACGCCGAATTTAATACTTCGGGGAAATCAAGTTTCCAATCAAAGAAATTTAAGGGCCTATCTGGCACTTTCTTTAGACTTTCTAACTTTTTAATAGCCTTATCATATCCCGATATTTGTATCGCTATTTCGGCAGATTTTTGCTTTTCCTTTTTTGTTTCTTCGAATAAATTGCCTGTGGTAGCTGCTGTGTTAGCGTACTTATACTTATCTAATTCAAGCTGACTAATTAGAACATCTATTTTTAAGCTTCGTATTTCTGATTGTAACTTTTTTTTATCGCCTTTGTAACTAAAAAACTGTCTCTGCTTACTTAACAACTTTTTTAGGTTCTCTTGTATTTGATGTTGTCGATTTTTTGTAGCCTCGGTACCGGCTGTAACTTCCCAATCTATTTGGACAACCTCTCCTTCAAATTTGCTTATTAAACTATTTCCGACAACAATCTTGTAATCAAGATTGGGTAACGGCTGTGGTTCAACCTCATCTACAACTAAACTTAACCAAAACCTTAATCGTGCTATATCAACTGCGCCAGGTTCAATGTCTACACCGTAAATGCTGTTTTCAATAATACTTAGCTTGATTTTGGCAGGGTTCCATTCTTTTAAATCCCAGACTTTTTCTATTATACCGTCGACAGCAAAATTCAATGTTTCAACAGCGTGAAAAATTTCTAATAAGATCCCCATCGGGAAAGCACCCGAACCTATGGCTGGATCGCAGATCTTTACATCGCGTAATGCTTTGAGTATTGCCTCTTCATATTCTGCGATATCGCCCAGCTCCTGGTTTTTAATAAACCGTTCAAGCGCATCACGCAGTTGCTCATTATCTTCGACCTTACATTGGGTATATAAATATTCAATAAGGCTTTCCTGGCACATGTAGTGCACAATTTCTTTAGGGGTGTAAAAGGCGCCTTTGTCTTTATTATCCTCCAGCAGGTTTTCGAAAATGTGGCCCAACATTTCCGGATCTACGGCTACGGTATGCTCCTGCGGGCTGTCTTCATGTACGGTGAAATTGTATTGATCAAAAAAATCAAACAGGCTTTTAAACAAGTTGGCGGGGAAGGTAAGAAAATCAGTTTTGTAGGCCTCCGCTTCAAACAGGCCACCATTTAAAAATGGAATTTTAAGTTTGCTATATCCTGACTGTTTAAATAATGAATCGTCAATATCAAAAAAATCGCCATCACGCACCTGGTTCAATGTGTTATGAAACAAGGGTTCCAATACCAACGAGTAAAAAGCGTCCTGGTTATTACTATCGTTAAAAAGGTTTCTCAAAAAGTCGGGATCCCCATCGCCCCAGGTTTTATGTTCAGGGACGCCCATCCAGCCTTTCTTTTCTAAAAAATAAAGAAAAACGATGCGGCCCAGCATCTTTTTTACAAAATCCCGGGCTTTTTTATGATCGGCATTAAAAATGGTTTTGAACTGTCCGGATGCTGTACCGATGGATTTACCGTCTTCATTTTCGCCAATGAGGAAAGTTAAGAACGCACCGTAATGATGGCGATATTTCTTAAAAAAGTCTTTCGACATTTCCTCCACACTGAAAGCGTCCTGCAATGCTTTTAATGTTGTGCCTTCACCGGTTGCAGTATCTGCCTGCTGGATACCGGCAAAACGATCTGCCGCTGTTTTGGCTTTTTCGCCATTACCAAAAAGATAAGTATACCTTTTTGAATCGGTTTTGATTTTTTCACGTTCGCCGGTTTCCGGGTTACGCGTTGTTACCTCACTTACATAACTAAAACGCCATTTATCGCCCTGGGTAAATACTATCAGCGCTGCATCAACAGATGTAGTGTACACGTTTTGCAATAAATTTCGTAGTTCAACTTTATTGCGATGGATCTGTTTAACCCCCGGAACATCAACTTCGTAAATACCTACCTTAAAATCGTTAGAAGTGTCAAATTCGCCAAGCTCATAAGCAGTAGCTCCTAATTTGTTCCCTTTTACAGCAATAATAGGCGGAGGGTTATCTCGTAATACACTAACGTTAAAATTTTGCCGTAAAATTTTATACCAATCGTTACGGTTATATTTATTCTCCAGTATTTTTCGAAGTTCTTGCGCGTTTAACATCTGTGATTATAAAGTAAAGGTTTCAGAAATTATAATTGCCGGTTTATCAGTAATGGTTAAAGGTAATTCGGGCTGCTCATCGTCGTCATTATTACTCTGATGCCCGTATTTTACTGCGTAAGTTAACAATAAGTTATGTGCCTTGGCTACTGGTAACTGATTTTTATCACATTTTAAACGCACCTGATTTATTTCGGCAGCCAGGTTGGTATAGGTGCCTGTTTCGAGAAGGGCGTACAACAACTCGCAGGCTTTTCTAAATTTCTCGTCGGTACTGGACGCTTTTTCTTCCCTTATAAACTTTTTGGCTTGATTTGTTTTTGCATCAGCCTGCGGCCCTGAAATGGCATCAGACGATTGGCTGAGCAAATCTTCCTCAAATTTACTTACGGCCATTTGTACCTGTGTATGATGGTAGGATGGCAGCTGGCCAGCCGCAAGTTCGCTGGCTTTGGCTTCAAATATTTCGGCGGCTTCTACAAAACTCAACGGTTCAATTTTTTTATCGGCCACCTTGAAAAAGTCCATTTTATAATCCGACTTCAAAAACACCAGGGTTTGTCCCTTCATTTTTTTTTTGCCGGCTTGTTGCGTATCTCGTGAAGTTCGGGCGCGCAAAGGTAGCCGTGCGATGCGTTTAAATTCTTTTTCGTTTTTCCGCCTGAAATCGCGGATAATTTCCAGGTATTTTAAACGCTTGTCTTCTTCTTCGGGTAAACCTTTTATATGCAGCGTAACCTGCTCCAACACCTCCTCGAGTGTGTACACCTGCACATCTTCGCCGTAGGCGGTATGAAAACCCTGTAGCTTTATATAAGCGTTATTATATAAACTGATAATGGCATCTCCCTCTTTACTTGGATAAAAAGAGTAGTTATAAATGGTATCGGCCGTGCTACCTATACGGTTAACCCTGCCTATGCGCTGCATCAGGCGCGTGGCATTCCATGGGGTATCATAATTTATTAAAATATTTGCACGGTGTAAGTTTATCCCTTCGGCCAATACTTCGGTAGTAATCAAAAACTTGATATCATTTTGTTGCTTACCCGGTAGGTTCGCATCAAAATTAGCCAACACCCTACTGTGCATGGCTTTGCGGTTATCTGCCGAAACCATCAAGGTATCCTCCTTATGCCCCCATTTGTCAAATTTTTCAAAAAGGTACCTGGCTGTATCTTTCGATTCGGTAAAAATTACCAGCTTGCCAGATGGGTTGCGATCTTTTCTTAAAAGCTCCTGTTGAAAAAGTTTTTCGAAAGCATCAAGTTTAGGATCAGCGAAAACATCTTTCCATCGCTTGCAGATCAATTCGATCTGCTCCAGGTCGGCCTTCAGTGAGGTAATAAAGTCTTCTCTGAAATCTGATGGTGAAAAAATTTGATTTTTAGGATTATCTATCGAAAGGTCAAGGATGTATTGATCAATGCGTTCTTCATCCCATCCTTTATCAAACAACTCATTTATTTGGGCGTCGGGTGCTACATAAACCTTTCCATTTTCCTGTTCATATAAGTCAATCATACGCTCCGTTGATTCCCGGAAACGGTTTAGTGAAATTTTAAAGGCATAAAAAGAGCTCTCCAATCGTTTCACCAATTGTGTCATCATGATTGATGCCAATGATTTGGATGCCGACTCTGCCTGGGTATAGTATTTAGCCTGAATTTCAGGCAGTAAATACTCAATGGCCCTGTACCTATGATAGGTAATGCGCTCAACCAAAAAAGCAATCGTTTCCTGGAACAAGCTGCCCATATCGTTCCCTAATTCGTATTTTATAGCCAATGGCGGGTCGACTATCGGAAACTTAATTCCCTGATCGGCCAAATCTTTTTTGTAGTCCTCGTAAGATTCTACATCTCTCCGGGTTCGCCTGATCGTAATGGGCTGCAATACCTTTTCGCGAATGGCTCCATATAAGTTTCTGAGCTCGGCAGTGTTAGGCACTCCATTAACTTTCGATGCAGCTACCAGGTCTTTATATTTTCTGATAAGCGGCGCAAAAAATGCCTGTAAGTTAGTTACCGGCAGCGTTGATTTACGGGCATCAGTAAATAACTGTAATTGGTAATATAAATCTTCTGGGCGGTTATTTAGCGGAGTTGCCGAAATAAGTATAACCTTTTTACGTAAGCCTAAAATATTTCCCTCAACAGCTCTTGGGGTTTTACATATTAACTGAAGCTGCTGAAAGATCTGCGCTTTATGATTCCTGAATTTGTGTGCTTCATCAACTAATATCAAATCATATTCTTCCTTCGGCCAATAATCTTCTGTTTTATGTTCTATAATTTTATGTAAACTCCCATTACTAATAAAGCGCACATGTTTTTCAAGCCCAAATTGCCTGAATGTGTTTTTCCAGTTGGTTTCAAGATGCGGTGGATATACAACTAATATTTTGGTATTTAAAGTTCCGTTTGCTATCAGGAAACGCTTGGCTACCAATGTTGCAATAATGGTTTTACCTAAACCAACAACATCGGCCAGCATAAAGCCATTATGCTCCAACAGCATGCTGTAGCCTTGGTTAACAGCATCAATTTGATAGGTTAGTTTTTTAAAATTAGGAGGCAGATCGCCAACCGAATCGGGATCATATTCTATATTTTTTCCGAAATATTCTATTAGTAATTTGATGTAAATTTCGTAGGGTTTGTATAGCTGGCCAATATGGCTTCCGTCTTTTATCCGGGCAATATCTATAGGTAGTACATCTTCGCCTTCGGCCCAAAGCTTTTGAAATTCGGCTTCGGCAAATGCAACTTCTTCATAATCCCGTAAGGCAACATTAAACTCATAGTTACCTTCGTTTTTTATGCCCAATCCGGCATCGGTTAGGTTTGATGAACCGGTAATTACTTCACCGCCGCTATATTCGTTAAAGTTTTTTGGCAAGAATATATAGATCTTGGCATGAAGCTTTTTAGTTTTATGTACTTTAATGTGTATCTTTTTGTCGATAACATCTTCCATAAATTGTAAAATGCCATCTTCAACCTCTTTTACATATTCGGCTTCGCGAATATCCTGTCGCATTAATTTTATGAATTCTTCGCGGGTACGGTCCGGGTCGCCAAAAAACAGCAGGCCCCTGCGTTTAGCTTCTGCGCTGATCTGATCTACATTTATACCAACTAATATTTTAACCTCCGGTATTTTTTGCAAATGCTCGCGAATAGGAAAATATCCCGAAGCCCTGAAATAACCAACAACGGCATGAAATGCATAAATGTCGGCCGTATGATCAATCGCTCCTTTAAACTTCCTGAATAAACTCTTCTCCTCCCGGTTTGTAAAAAACTTTGCTGACATTAATAAATATAAATAGCGTAAAATTATCTTCTAAACCCCAAAATCTTGATTGGATATAGAAACTACTAAAATAACAAGATATAAAATATTGACCTTACGTTAAAAACTGCGAAGTACTAACATATTCACAACTGCTATTTACTAACCTTGCAAAGATAGCTTTCATTGTAGATGTTAATAAAGAAACAGGATGTGTTTTATAGAATTACATGCAATATGAAAATAACATCCAATTGAAATTAAAGAGAAAAATATCTGAACATAAAATTATTGGCGTAAAAGCGTCACTAGTAGTTGCTGGCGCTTCAAAAAGCGAGAAGAGCCAAAATATCGAACCCCTGTCTTGGTTTATAGGCAATTATAAACATCAAACTTAATTGATAAGCTTGCCGAATAGGGTATATATTATTACGGGCGTAAGTTGATTTTATCGTAAAAAAGTTTGCTTTTGAGCCATTTGCAAGCTTGAGCCGGTGTTTTGTATTATCACATCGAACTGTTCGTTAGATGTAACATTGAAAAGGATGCAACCACCTTCTTCATCAAGTGCGCCCCTGATTATATCTTCTGCTTCTAATTCGTTTGTACCCAGCAACTCGAATACAGAATAACTACCGTCGGTTAATTCTACCGCATACATCCCACGCCGGTAATTCAAAATTGTAATAATTCCTTCTGCCATTTTATTTTATTGATTTAGGTAGGGTAACTTGTTCTGGTTGCACCGCTGTATTTTCTTGTACGGATACCACAACTTCTGCTGCAGTCTGTAATTCATTTGCCAAAAAATCCCGTTCCAGTTTTAATTTCGTATCCAAATGTTTGTGCCGGATTTCAAAATCAGCAAACACCTCACTCCATTTTTTCACAAACACCTTAACGCGGCCATCATCTATGGAAAGCACAAGACCTGCGTGTCCATGATTTTTATTGGTAGAGATCTGCCTCTCGATAAAACCAGATGTATTAAATTTATTACCAACAAGATAAAACTCCCAATACATATTGGATGCATTAAATTCTGGTTGCTTAAGAATTACTTGTAAGTATTGGTCGACTTGCGTGTATTGTTCATTCCCAAGAGCGACTGCCGGATGTTTGAGTTCAACTACGATATTTTCAATTCGATCAGCAAGTACGTTTTGTCGGCAAGCAAAAATGTCCATTTCCTTTAATTTGTGCTGATGTTCAATTTCAGTAGTGGTGTCCTTTTCCGTAAGGAGGTAGTTGTATCGCCGCAGTGCCTCCTCGAATTTAGGTTCTGCCGCTGTAACCAAATGATAATGTTCACCGAAAAACCAGTAATGGCTTTCGATAACTTTTTGCAAATGACCTACTTCATTAGCTTTAAGAGAAGGCTCAAAAACTAAATCGCGCAGTTGATAGTACGTTTTATAACGGTCTTCAATTAGTTTAATGGTATCAATTATCCGATTAAGTTTAGTTGTGCGAAACAGTTTAGCCAGGTCTTCCCGTTCTTCCTGGTCCAATTCAATTATTTCATCGAGAATAGGAAAAAGGCTTTGTCGTTCGTTAGAATCCAGTATCAGGTCAAGGAACCGTACAAATGTTTTCTTTTGGTCTGTGTTCAGATTAGTAAATAACTTTGGCTGTGCCTCATATAAACCAATCAAGGTTTCTTCTAATTGTGGTTTTCTAAATTTCTCCTCCCATTCAGTGGCGTAGTGTGGTAAAATACCATCCTGCTCGTATTTTTCAACCATCCTGGCGGCAAAGGTGCGCAGATATGGCTTGCGTTTCGCACGAACATATTCATTGATTTTGCGGATCAGTTATTTATATTCAGGTGATGATTTTGCTTTTCCGAACAACAATGATTGATTGTTCGGCACTTCTATTCCTCCATTAAAGTTATCGAAAAAGTTGCTTTGAATATAAACACTGTGAAAAAACTCATCTCCTTTTTTATTTAAGGTCGTGAAGTCTTTATATACTTCAATCCCGTTACTGTTCAGGAAATAATACTTGGAAAGTTCTTTGTGCAGGGGATATTTCCATTGAATAAATTTGCCAGTAAATACAGTGTTATTTTTTTCGTAAAGAATTTCGACGTTATCATCCCTGTCTGTAATATTAGCGGAGTAGTTTAACGGTTCGCCATTAATTAGTATCTGATAATTTCGTGCACGATTTAATTCCAGGAACCAACAAAACTCCGACATTACGAATGGCAATACATTAACAACCATATCGGTCATAGACAACTTGACATTATTAAAAGTTACCTTAGTTCCAGTTGTTTGAGATACGGCATTTGCAGATTTTTCTGGTTGATAAGTTTTTAGTGTGGCCTGGTTGATGAAGATCTTGCCCGACTCCATCCCTCCGCTTCCTTTATATGTTGTTTCCCATTCAGCCAAGTGGGCAAACGTAAAAAATGTCAGACGTCCCACTCCGTTTTTACCATGCATCAATGAAGTGTGGACGGGTGCAGAAATTTCTATTGCTTTTTCAGACTCATAAAAAGGAAAAAATTTCTTTTCGAGCTGATTGAAGTCAATGCCATAGCCGTTATCTTTAACTTGCAGAAAATCAAGTTTACCGAGTTGGCTACCTTCAAAGTTAAGTTCAACAATGGTTGCACCAGCATCAAAGCCATTCCAAATATATTCAGCCACAGCTTGTTCAGCTGTGTATTTTGCGAGAAGTTTCCGAATACCGCCGGATGTGATATTGACATTTGTTGACATAAACTACCGGTAATTGAACAAAGCTAAAAATTTTAGGAAATATTAAATGTCTCTTTTTAATATATTAAAATGTTGGTAAATTTCATTTTGATTAAAATTCATTAATGCAATTTATAATATACGGGGAGATTATGGAGAAAGCCAACTGATAATTGCTAATAAAAAGGCATTATAAGTTACTGATTATCAAAAAAAATAGCTCGAACTTTAAGGCTTTTACTTTTCAGATGGAAGGAATCAGCTATAATGCGACCTTTCATGATTATATACTAGCAATGATGACTCTAAGATTTTAATTGACGAATAATAACAAAAGTTATGTTTATACATTACAATAAATTTTACCGAACAGTGGATGATATTTATCAATATGGCATTTGATAATTTACTTGAAAAAGACTTGATAAATTACCACCCAAAATATAAAATATCCATCAGATTCTCTTTTCCTCGCCAAGCCGCATCGCCCTATGCGAGAGTCTCGACTTCCTTATGAGTCCGTCGCGACCGCGAAAACATGGCGTGGAGCTTTAGTATAAGGACGGGGGCAAAAACATTGCAAAGCCGAATCACGTCGGTACGATCAGCTTGCCAACCTTCTATTCATGTGATTAGGATTATGATGACTTGATGATCTATAAATTGGTCAAGCAAAAGATACCGCAAATTAGACAATTGATCCCTAACTGGCCGAGAAAAAGCATTGTCACCATAGAACGCGAAAGTCTTTGGAGATCCTCCGAATTTCCGGAACAACTATCAGGGCTTGACGCGGGTTGTTATACCGGCAAGGAACATCAATTGATCAAAGGGCTGATTAAGGCCGACGAATGGATCATCGAGAAAAAGAATGACCTGATTTTAATGCTCAATGATATGTAAGACTTCTAAGAAGCTGTTTAAAAACGAGTAAAAAAAGTATTATGTGTTAAAAAGTGGATAAAAAGGCCATCGCTAAATGGCTGAATAGTCACTAATTGGGAATAACGACAAACTCAATTAGCATGACAAATTATCCGAGCAATTTAAGCGATAGCCAATGGCAAGTTATGTCAAAATATTTTGATTGCCAACGTAACCGCCGGTATGAATTACGAGAAATCATTAATGGGATTCTTTATGTTATAAAAACTGGTTGCCAGTGGCGCATGCTACCAAAAGATTTTGCACCCTGGCAATTGGTTTACTATTATTTTAACACATGGAAAAAACAGGAAGTTTTAATATGATACAAGAAAGCCTTGTCCAGACAACCCGCTTAAAGCAAGGAAAAACAGCACAGTCCACAGTTGGAATAATTGATGCACAATCTGTCAAATCCACTCTTGTAAGCAGTGAAAGCAAGGGCTTTGACGCAGGCAAAAGAATAAAAGGGATCAAGCGGCATATCATAGTTGATACATTGGGAATGATTCTGGCAGTAGTTGTTCAAGGCGCATCAGTTCAAGACAGAAATGGGGCTATGGATGTCATCGATAAACTCTTTGAAACATGGAATAGAGTTATTAAAATATTTGCTGATTATGGCTATCGGGGAACATTGGTGGAAAAGGTAAGTCAAATTCAAAGCAGTTTTTGAAGTCATTAAAAGAACTGAATCGCACAGCTTTAAAATACTACCCAAACGTTGGATTGTAGAAAGAACCTTTGCCTGGATTGATACCAATAGACGGGCAGCTAAAAATTATGAACGCTTTAACGACACGAGTGTCGCGATAATACATTTATCAGCCATAAGAATTATGCTGAACCGTTTTTAAACAGCTTCTGAGCAATAAACCAAAATACAGGAAAGGCAATAGTGCACATATAAAGTCGCTAAGTTCGAGGGATACCTACTCCTGCAAGTTACTTTAATCGACTGATTGAAATGCTTGTAAATAGTAAGAAAGTCTGGATTTTAGGTTATTCTTAATGGTTGGTAGTATTTATTGGGTGGTGGAAAAAGGAAATGGTGTTTATTTATTCCATAGATTCTGCTGATTGTTGCCTATATGACTATCTGAAGATCGTGCGACAGATGGTTCTGCATCATTATGGAATTTTTACACGTTATTATTCTAACGCAAAATGAATCACATATGAAATCAGCTTATCTATACGTCCGCGTCAGCACAGACGAACAAAAAAGAAAAGGATACTCCCTACCCGAACAAGAAGACCGTTTATTAAAATACTGTGAGTACAACGATATCAAAGTTGAAGACATTTATCGCGAAGATTTTTCTGCAAAAAATTTTAACCGACCTGAATGGAAGAAATTGGTGGCGGCAATCAGAAAGAAACCATCTGAAGAAGAGAAAAATATCTTGTTCATTAAATGGGATCGGTTTAGTCGCGATATAGAATACGCCTATGAGATGATTGGCATACTTCGTAAATATCATACTACGGCAATGTCAATTGATCAACCAATCGATTTTTCTGTTCCAGAAAGTACAGTTATGCTCGCAGTTTATCTATCTATTCCTGAGGCTGAAAATAGTAGGCGAGCACTCAATACATCTAATGGTATTCGGAGGGCAAAGCAAATGGGAAGATATCCTAATAAGGCCCCTATGGGTTTTATTAATTTAACAGCTCTAAGTGGTAGAAAATACATCGCACCTAAACAACCGGAAGCAGGTATAATAAAATGGGCATTCGAACAACTTTTAGAAAATTGTTTTAAGATTGATGAGGTCCGAAGAATGGCCTGTGCTAAAGGTTTAAAATGCTCAAACTTATTCGCAATCCTGTTTATTGTGGGCTTATTCCCCTATCCACGGGATCTGAAGATAAGGAAATGATCAAAGGTATCCATGATCCCCTAATAACCGAGGCATTATTTTACGAGGTTCAAGATATTATAAATACCAAAAGACAAGTTCATTTTAAAACTAACGAAAAGAATTCGGCATTCTTCTTAACGGGACAGATGATGTGCCCTGTTTGTGGGAATAAACTTCGCGGAAGTTACTCGAAAGGACATTCAAAAAGTTATCCATATTACCATTGCTCAAATAAATGCAAAGTACGGGGCAGGGCGGAATTACTTAATGAAAATTATACAGCAAATTGCAGCAATTCGCGTTGTCAAAAAATGCTGTCGAGCTATTTAGTCTTGTTTTGGAGGATTGTAATATAAGCGTGCAAAGATTAGCTTATCTACAAGAGCGAAAATAACACTAAGGCAACTGGAAGAACAAGAACTGGTATTATCCAAAGCAAGGCGATTGTTCGTGGCCGATCAATTAAAATTCGAAGATTTTACTGATTTCAAAAAAGAACACCAAGCTGTCGCTGGTAGTCTCAAAAATGAATTGGACGCTATAAGTACTAAGTTAAGTTGTATCGATCAGCAATTTAAATTATCTGACAGATCTCCCATAAATATATTTAAAGGATTTACAGACTTAAATATAGCTGACAAAAAGCAATTACTTTGATTTCGCCTATTATTTTAAATGCCCAAACCGGCGAAATAAATTTGAAAGTACATCCTGCCTTATCGAATGTCTTACAAAGGCATACAAAATCTATTAATGAAAAATTGAGATGAACTTCATAGAAAAGAGAATATCAACTAAACGAGCCATAACTATGTTGAGTAAAAATGGCATTCAAGTTGATCATAATGAAGCGGCGGT
>JGI24739J22299_10000755_pt1 | contig 11774 bp, 5 predicted proteins | sample KBSCornC5_FD_22299 | JGI IMG/M metagenome (IMG submission 22299)
AAGAAGGCGTCGTAGCCGATCAGGTCGTCGACCTTGGTCTGGTAGGCATTGACCGCCCAGTTCCACACGCCCGGACGCGCCGACAGGCCGATCTCCGCGGTNCGCGACTTNTCCGGCTTCANATCCGGATTGGCCGTGGCGAAGCCGAAGAACGGCGGGAAGTACAGGTCGTTGAAGGTCGGTGCGTGGAAGGCGGTGCCGTACGAGGCGGTGAACTTCAGGCCGTTNTCGAAGCCGTAGCCGTAGGCCGCGCTGCCGGTGTCGTGGTTGCCGAACTGCTGGTTGTGGTCGTGGCGCGCCGACAGCTGGATCTCGTGCGGGCCGAACTGGCCCTGATACAGCGCGAACACGCCGGTGTTGTCGCGCTTGGTGCGCAGGTAGGCGGTGTCGCTGTCCGCGTGTTCCTGCTGATAGTCCACGCCGGCGCTGAGCAGCTGGCCGGGGGCGAGGGTGAAGTCGTTCTGCCAGCTCGCCTGGTTGCGGCGCGAGTACAGATGACCGGCGGGCTGCATGTCGGCGCCAAGGTCGGCGCGATTGAGATAGTTGTCGGCGCGGTCGATGTTCTGGCCGGCGCTCAGGCTCATCTTCCAGGCGTCGAGCACGGCGAAGCGCAGGTTCGCCCCGGCCACCTGCTGCGAGCGGCGCGTGTAGTTCTGGAAGCTGCCGTCGTATTCGATATCGCCCTTGCTCTTGAGCACGCTGGCGCTGAGCTCGGTGCCGTTGTCCCAGCGATAGCCGCCGCTNAGCGCGCCGTTNTAGGTGCGGTAGCCGTCGTCGTCCGGNTCGTTGGTGAAGCAGCCGCCCGCCGCCGAGCGGCAGGCATTGATGCCGCGCGTGTACTGGCCGCCCACGCTGGCGTTGAACCAGGCGTTGCGCGAGCCGCCGGACAGGCCGAACTGCCCGTCGGCCAGCCGATGGCTGCCCACGCCTACGGTCACCGACGGCGTCAGCGCTTCGTCGGGCTGGCCGTGGCGGGTGAAGATCTGGATCACACCGCCGATCGCGTCCGAGCCGTACAGGCTGGAGCGCGGGCCGCGCACGATCTCGATGCGCTCGATCTGCTCCACCGGCAGCTGCTCGAACGCCGGGATGCCCGCGCCCACCGTGCCGATGCGCACGCCGTCGACCAGCACCAGCGTGTGCGAGGAATTGGTGCCGCGCATGAACAGCGAAGTCTGCTGGCCCAGGCCGCCGGCATTGGCGAAGGCCACGCCCGGCAGGCCGGCCAGCAGGTCCTGCACGGACTGCGGCTGCAGGCGCTCGATGTCGGCGCGGGTCAGCACCGTCACCGGCGCCAGCGTCTGCTCGACCGGCATGGCCGTGCGGGTGGCGGTCACCACCACGGTGGGGAGCTGCCCGGCGTCGTTCTGGTCGGCGGCATGCGCCGCGGCGACACAGGACAGCAGGGCGAGGGCCAGNAGGGTCTTCTTCATGGAGCGCGTTTCCTCGGCCGCGCTTCGTGCGCGGCCCATCGGTGATGAGCTGGCGGCACGCAGAAGGAGGAGACGCAAACGACGGCAGGCGGACGAACACCGGCACGCGGTCCGGCTTCGCCCTCCGCGAGCCACCAGGAAAGATATTCGGGCCGGTCTCCGGGCTCGCGAGTGCGCATCGAAGCGCGATTCCCGGTGGCCTTCCCATGCCTGCGACGTGGACGTCTCCGGCACAGTGGCGCGTCACCGCGGATGGAACTGCTCGCTTACCGTTGCGGGGGCAGCGCCGGCCTTGCCCGAAGGCGCACCGGCTTCCCGTTTCATCCCTTGGCGATTGCGCCGCAGGACACCCGAACAAACGCAACTTTAACGGGGAGCCCCGGGGGCTGGCAACGCNACACATGGCCTAGGGCGGGTTGTAACCGGGTAATTTCTTGCGATGTCCGATTGTTTCCCCAGGTGCTTNCCTTGGGTGCAACCGNCGGCTATTTGGNCGTCCAGATGGTCCGTGAGCAAGCTTCGNGCAAGTTATCGGCAAGCANCGCGAAAGCTTACGTTTTGCTGCCTAAGTTATTGTTTCAAATGCTNTCTTCGGCGCCGCGACAGCGTAAATAATTTGTTGACTGGCGCTATTTCTCACGCTTATGTTCGGCCGGCGAATCGCTGGAACTTGCGTGTCGCAGGNGGGGGCTTGGGGAAGTTCGCCCGCCGCGGATCCGGTTTTGCGAAAGGCCGGCACGTNTTCCCGCGATTGGCTATTCGGCGCCCAGCGCCTGTCGGCCGCAAAGGCCATCATGGGGAGAACGTAAATGATCAAGTACCAGCCTGCTGGTCGTGCGCCGTTTTGGCGCCAGACCGCCCTCGCCGTCGCGTTGAGCATGAGCCTTGCCGGGGTGGCGGTGGCTCAGTCCAACGCTTCGGGCACGATTTTCGGCCGCTCCGACGATGCGGGCGCCACCGTCCANATCGAGAACATCGACACCGGCCTGACCCGCGACATCGGCCTGGATTCCAGCGGCCGCTACCGCGCCGCGTCGCTGCCGGTCGGCCGCTATCGGGTGAGCCTGCAGAAGGACGGCCAGACCATCAACACGCGCGACAACGTGCAGGTGGTGGTGAGCACCGGTACCGAGATTTCCTTTACTGCGGCCTCCGCGGCGACCGCCGCCAAGAACCTCGAGGGCATCCAGGTGGTGGCCAATGCGCTGCCGGCGATCGACGTGTCCTCGGTCGACTCGCGCACCGTGCTGACCTCCGAGCAGCTGCAGAAGCTGCCGATCCTCAACAACGTCAACGCGGCGGCCCTGCTCGCGCCAGGCACCACCGGCGGCGACAGCCGCTACGGCAACGCCATCTCGATGGGTGGCGCCTCCGCCGCGGAGAACCAGTACTACATCAACGGTTTNCCGGTCACCAACCCGCTCACCGGCCTGGGCTTCACCAGCCTGCCGTTCGACGCGATCGACCAGGAGCAGGTGTTCACCGGCGGCTACGGCGCCGAGTACGGCCGCTCCACCGGCGGCGTGGTGAACATCATCACCAAGCGCGGCACCAACACCTGGAAGGCCGGCGCCGAAGTGCTGTGGAGCCCGGCCAAGCTCGCCGCCACCCAGCGCTACATCTACTACCCGGTNGGCAGCGGCCGCGTCACCGACGGCAAGGTGCTGTTCCGTCCGAACGAAAAGCTGACCCAGACCCAGGTCGGCGCCTACATCGGCGGTCCGCTGATCAAGGACAAGCTGTTCTTCTACGGCACCGGCGAGTTCACCAAGAACACCGGCCGCGTGCAGTACGGCACCAACAACGGCACCAACGGCAACAGCACCAAGACCACCGACGACAGCAACAAGGTCACGCGCTGGATGGCCAAGGTGGACTGGAACATCACCGACAGCCACATCCTGGAATTCACCGGCCTCGGCGACGCGGCCATCCAGGACACGGTGATCTACAACTACAACTACAACACCGGNGTCCAGGGCACGCTCAAGGGCACCGAGCACCAGAAGAACACCGGCACCGCCAACTCCACGCCCGGCGGCCAGGTCTATGTCGGCAAGTACACCGGCTACATCACCGACAGCCTGACCATCAACGCGCTGTACGGCCGCAGCACCGCCGACCATGTCGACAAGGTCGCCGGCGCCTCCGGCGGCGTGTGCCCGAACATCACCGACAACCGCAGCAGCCCCAGCCGCATCAGCTGCGCCCCGGTGGGCGGCAACCTGCTGGTGCCGGGCGCGAACGACAAGACCCACGCCTGGCGCTTCGACGTCGAATACCACCTCGGCTCGCACACGCTGCGCGGCGGCCTGGACAACCAGACGCTGGAGTCCTTCTCCGGCCGCGCCACGCAGGGCGGCGCGCTGTGGACCTACTTCGACGCCACCGACGACTTCTCCACCGTGCCGGGCATGAACATCCCGCCGGGTGCGACCGAAGTCGCCCAGCGCACCATCTTCAGCGCCGCGGGCAAGGTGAAGGTGGAGCAGGAAGCGCAGTACATCGAAGACCACTGGCAGATCAACGACCGCTGGCTGGCCTACCTCGGCCTGCGCAACGAGCAGTTCAAGAACTTCAACACCGACGGCGTGGTGTTCCTCAAGCAGCGCCACCAGCTCGCCCCGCGCCTGGGCCTGACCTGGGACGTCAACGGCGACTCCAGCTTCAAGATCTACGCCAACGCCGGCCGCTACCACCTGGCGGTGCCGTCCAANGTGGCGATCCGCGGCGCCGGTCCGCAGCGCTTCGAGAACCAGTACTTCGTCTATACCGGCGTCGANCCGGTGACCAATGCGCCGATCAACCCGACGCCGATCAGCTCGGTGTTCTTCGCCAACGGCGCCAACGGCCAGGCGCCGAACCCGGTGACGCTGGCCAAGAAGGGCATCAGCGCCTACTACCAGGACGAGTACATCCTGGGCTTCGACAAGGAGATCGCGCCGAACTACACCGTCGGCGCCAAGGCGATCTACCGCAACCTCAAGAGCATCATCGACGACTTCTGCGATGCCCGTCCGTTCCTCGCGCATGAAGCCGCCGCCGGTACGCCGATCACCAACCCGGCCTTCACCGAGTGGGAGACCAATGGCGCGCCCTGCCTGCTGTTCAACCCGGGCCGCGGCGCCACCTTCACCGTCGACCACGACGGCGCCGGCACGCTCAAGAACATCACGCTGTCGAAGGAAGAGCTCGGCTATCCGGACCTGAAGCGCAAGTACCTCGCGCTGAACCTCTACCTGGAGCACCAGTTCGACCAGAAGTGGTACGGCAAGGTCGAGTACGTGTGGTCNCACAACTTCGGCAANTCCGAAGGCCTGCTGCTCTCGGACATCGGNCAGCAGGATCCGTCGGTGACCCAGGCCTGGGACTTCCCGGAACTGATGATCGGCTCCAGCGGCAACCTGCCGAACGATCGCCGCCACCAGCTGAAGGCCTACGGCTTCTACCAGATCACGCCGGAATGGCTGGTCGGCAGCAGCCTGCTGGTCGCCTCGGGCCGTCCGAAGAACTGCCAGGGCATCCCGCCGACCGACCCGTACCAGTACGGCTCGTCGTACTTCTACTGCAAAGGCCAGGTCGCGCCGCGCGGCAGCCAGGGCAACCTGCCGTGGACGTACACGCTGAACCTGAGCAGCGAATGGCGTCCGGCCTGGGCCGACCACAAGCTGGCCTTCTCGATGGACATCTTCAACGTCTTCAACCAGCAGAAGGCGCAGAACCGCATCGAGACCTACCAGCTGGGCAGCGGCGCGGTCAGCGGCACCTACGGGCGCATCCTGAGCTACAGCGCGCCGCGCACGGTCCGCTTCGGCGCCCGCTACGACTTCTCGCTGTAAACAAGCAACGAGCGCCGGGGATGACCCCGGCGCGATCTCCCCTTGTTGCCGCCGGTTTCATCCGGCGGCATTTTTTTTCGTTGATCCGGNGAAAAAGCTNCGTTAAGGAAGCGTTCACGCTTTTTCTTGCCGGGGGAATTTGCGAACTCCAACACATTCAAGAGGTTAAAAATTCGGCTNAGCCCTGTTCTGCCTAGGAAAAAATCTTAGATTTTTGTTGACTCCTCTTCCGACCCCCCTCTAAGGTCGGCGAGCGACCCGCGAGAAGTTGCGAAAGCGNGCCGGGCGAGGGGTCGCCCGCCGCTTACTGCCGATCCCCNTTCGAAGGGACCAGCCGCGATTTCCCGCGACGCCTTAGGGCGAACTTTCGCCCGTCCTTATTGGCTTTATCTCGGGGAGATCAGCAATGCAGACGTTCCGTCATCCTGGATACGCGGCCGCGTGCCGTCGTACCGCCCTCGCCATCGCCCTCGGCATGAGCCTCGCCGGCACGGCGATGGCGCAGTCGAACGCTTCGGGCGTGATCTTCGGCCGCTCGGCCGAAGCTGGCAGCACCATCCATATCGAAAACCTGGACACCGGCCTCGCCCGCGACATCGCGGTCGATGCCGACGGCCGCTACCGCGCCGGCTCACTGCCGGTCGGCCGCTACAAGGTCACCGTGCAGAAGGACGGCAAGACCCTGGATACCCGCGACAACGTGCAGGTCGCCCTGGGCAGCGGTGTGGACGTGTCGTTCACCGGCGCCGCCACCGCTTCGGCGTCCGGCGCGCAGACGCTGGAAGGCATCCAGGTGATCGGCAATGCGCTCCCGGCGATCGACGTGTCCTCGGTCGACTCGCGCACCGTGCTGACCTCCGAGCAGCTGCAGAAGCTGCCGCTGGCGCGCAACGTCACNGCCGCCGCGCTGCTGGCGCCGGGCGTGGTGTCCGGCGANGCGCGCTACGGCAACGTGGCTTCGTTCGGCGGTTCGTCGGCTTCGGAAAACCAGTACTACATCAACGGTTATTCGGTGGCGAACGCGCTGACCGGCCTGGGCTTCGTCAGCCTGCCGTTCGATGCGATCGACCAGCAGCAGATCTACACCGGCGGCTACGGCGCGGAATACGGCCGTTCCACCGGCGGCGTGATCAGCATCGTCACCAAGCGCGGCGGCAACACCTGGAAGGGTGGNGTCGGCATGTACGTGACTCCGCAGTACTTCCGCCAGCAGCCGCGCAGCATCTATCGCGAGAACGGCGTGCTCTATCAGTACCGCGGCGACAACAAGAGTTCNTCGACGCAGTACACCGGCTACATCAGCGGTCCGCTGATCAAGGACAAGCTGTTCCTGTACGCGGCCGGTGACTTCACCAGCACCAAGGGCCCGACCATCAGCCCGTTCACNACGCCGCAGGACAGCAAGGAAACCTCCAAGGCCACCAAGTACCTGGCCAAGATCGACTGGAACATCACCGACAGCCACATCGTCGAGCTGACCGCGCTGTCGGACAAGACCAACACNGACCGCAGCATCTACGGCTACAACTATCAGACCTTGCAGCAGAGCAGCTACCTGGGCACGGACAAGCTCAAGAACGCCGCCTCCCTGGCCGGTTCCGAGCCCGGTGGCGACGTCTACATCGGCAAGTACACCGGCTACATCACCGACGACCTCACGGTGAACGCGCTGTACGGCACCAGCAAGACCGACCACGTGCGCAACCTGGCCTACGCCAGCAACCCGAACTGCCCGTGGATCACCGATTCGCGCAGGGGNATCACCAACCCGATCGTCGGCTGCGGCCTGGTCAACGGCACGGTGCTCAATGCCGGCGCCAAGGACAAGACGCACGGCTGGCGCCTGGACGTCGAATATCGCCTGGGCTCGCACGACCTGCGTGCGGGTCTGGACACCCAGACCCTGGAATCCACCTCCGGCAACATCTACGAAGGCGGTTATCGCTGGGTGTACCGCAACGCCGGTACGGTACCGGGCCGCCCGGACGTGGTGCCGCCCCCGGGCGCGCAGTACTACGTCGAACAGCGCCTGTTCGAAACCGGCGCCTCNGTGAAGGTGGAGCAGGAAGCGCAATTCATCGAAGACCGCTGGCAGGTCAGCGACCGCTGGCTGGCGTATCTCGGCCTGCGCAACGAGCAGTTCAAGAACCTCAACGGTGCCGGCGAGGTCTACGTCAAGCAGCGCCACCAGCTGGCTCCGCGCCTGGGCCTGACCTGGGACGTGTTCGGCGATTCCAGCTTCAAGGTCTATGCGAACGCCGGCCGCTACCACCTCGCCATTCCGTCCAACGTCGCCATTCGCGGCGCCTCGGCGTCCACCTATTACAGCCAGTACTACTCCTACACCGGCGTGGCGGCGAACGGCGAGCCCACCGGCCTGACNCCGCTGGGCAACCGCTTCTACCTCAACGGCGAGGACGGCACCACGCCCGATCCGCGCACCGTGGCCGCCCAGGGCCTGAAGGCGTACTACCAGGACGAGTACATCCTCGGCTTCGACAAGACCATCGGCAACGACTGGGCCTATGGCGCCAAGCTGACCATGCGCAAGCTGAAGAGCTCGATCGACGACTTCTGCGATTCCCGTCCGTTCGAGAAATACGCGGCGCGCAACAACATCGACATCAGCAATGCCAGCATCGCCGGCTGCTATCTGTTCAACCCNGGCCAGTCCAACACCTTCATGGTGGACGTGAACGGCCAGGGCAACTTCGTGCCGTTCAAGCTGACCAAGGACGACTTCACCACGCCGGCTGGCGTGGCGTTCCCCGACCTGAAGCGCAAGTACTACTCGCTGGACCTGTACCTGGAACACCAGTTCAGCAATCGCTGGTACGGCCGCGTCGACTACACCTTCTCGCGCAGCTACGGCAACTCGGAAGGCCAGCTGAAGTCCGACATCGGCCAGCTCGATCCGTCGGTGACGCAGGACTGGGACGCGCCGGAGATCATGCAGTTCACCAACGGTCCGCTGCCTAACGACCGCACGCACCAGCTGAAGGCCTACGGCTACTTCCAGATGAATCCGGAATGGCTGTTCGGCGCCAACCTGGCGGTCGCNTCGGGCCGTCCCAAGAACTGNATCGGTGTCGATCCGGTCGACGCCATCGGCTACGGTGCTTCGTACTTCGAGTGCGATCTGCAGCCCAGCCCGCGNGGTTCGCAGGGTCGCCTGCCGTGGACCTGGCGCCTGGATCTGAACACCGAGTACCGTCCGGCCTGGGCCGATCACAAGCTGGCCTTCACCGCGAACGTGTTCAACGTGTTCGGCAGCCAGAAGGAAACCGCGATCATCGAAGTGGCCGAAACCGGNTCCATCGCCGCCGGCAAGCCGATCAAGAGCGACGACTACCGGCGTGCCGTGGCGTACCAGACGCCGCGCTACTTCCAGTTCGGCGTGCGCTACGACTTCTCGCTGTAAGCCATACCGGCGCCGGCCCTGCCGGCGCCATCCAATAAAAAAGGCCGCCGGTTTTCGCCGGCGGCCTTTTTTATTGCACGGACATCAGTCCGTATGCAGCTCGGCGACAAAGTCGTAGATGTCGCCGCGGTACCACGACACGGTGAACTCCACCACGCGCCCGTCATCGAGAAAACTGCGCCGCTCGATATTGAGTCCGGCACTGCCGGTCGGCACGTGCAGCAGGCGCGCCTGCTGCGCACCGAGCGATACCGCACGCAGCCGCTGCAGCGCGCGGCGCGGGCGGCAGCCGAGACTTTCCAATACCTCGTACAGCGAGTCGTGCACGATCGAGGGATCGGGCAGCACGCTTGCCGGCACCACCGTGCGCTCGATCGCCAAGGGTTCCTCGCGCGCATAACGCACGCGATGCAGGCGTGCCACCTGCACGCCGGGCGANAGGTTCATCGCCATCGATTCCTCGGGCGTCACCTCGCCGATGCCGCGCTCGAAGAACTCGGAGCGCGGATTCAGGCCGCGCGCGCGCAAGTCCTCGGTAAAGCTGGTCAGGCGCGACATCGGCTTGATGATGCGCTCGGCCACGAAGGTGCCGGCGCCGTGGCGCTGGGTGAGGATGCCTTCCTCGACCAGGCCGGCGATCGCCTTGCGCACGGTGACGCGCGACAGGCTGAGCGCGCGCGACAGATCGCGCTCGCTCGGCAGGGCCTGCCCGGGCTCGATGTCGCGGTGCTCCACCACATTGCGGATGGCCCGGCGCAGCCGCAGATAGGCCAGCGGCTGGTGGGTGGCCGCGTCGCGGCTCAGGCGGAAGTATTCATTGACCAGGGCGGTTTCCATGGCGGCCAACATACCAATGACCATACCAATTCCACAAGCGCGCGTTGAAACCGGGCCTNCCGGGGGTTACCAGTTGCCGGCCAGTCCGGTCCGGAACCCCCGCGGCGCGCGGCCCGCGCCAAGTGGTGTTGTCTGGTATTTGACTGGTACGTTAGGATGTTCCGACCGGGCCGGAAAACCACCCGGCTCCCGACCACGCCATACCCCGAGGTGATCGAAGTGACGGCTTCTGCTCCCCTGGTCGACGCATTCGACCTGGTGATTTTCGGCGGCACGGGCGACCTTGCCTTGCGCAAGCTGCTGCCCGCCCTGTTCCATCGCTTCCTCGACGGCCAGATCCCGGCCGGCAGCCGCGTCGTCGGCATTGCCCGCGAGGGGCTGGACGATGACGGCTACCGCGCCAACATCCGCAAGGCNCTGCTCGAGGCCGGCGGTGCCAAGGACAAGGTCGACGCCTTCCTCACGCAGGTCGCCTACCGCTCGCTCGACGCGCGCAAGGACGAAGGCTGGGATGCGTTCGCCGCGCTGATCGGCGAACAGCCCGATCACGTGCGGGTGTTCTATCTCTCGACCTCGCCGGAACTGTTCGTCGACATCTGCAACCGCCTGGGCGAATACGACCTCAACCGCGGCAAGTCGCGCGTGGTGCTGGAGAAGCCGATCGGCCGCGACCTGGCCAGCGCCAACCAGATCAACGATGCGGTCGGCCGGATCTTCGACGAATCGCAGACCTATCGCATCGACCATTACCTCGGCAAGGAAACGGTGCAGAACCTGCTGGCGCTGCGCTTCGGCAACGCCTTGTTCGAGCCGCTGTGGAACGCCGGCCATATCGACCACGTGCAGATCACCGTGGCCGACGCTCGGCGTCGGCACCCGCGGCGCCTACTACGACCGTGCCGGCGCGCTGCGCGACATGGTGCAGAACCACATCCTGCAGCTGCTGTGCATGGTGGCGATGGAGCCGCCGTCCTCGCTGTCGCCGGATGCGGTGCGCGACGAGAAGCTCAAGGTGCTGCGCTCGCTCAGGCCGATCGACGAATCCAACGCCGCCCAGTACACCGTGCGCGGCCAGTACCGCGCCGGCGCCGCCGAAGGGCAGAGCGTGCCGGGCTATCTCGAAGAACTCGGCCCGGGCTCCAAGTCCCACACCGAGACCTTCGTGGCGCTGAAGACCGAGATCGAAAACTGGCGCTGGGCCGGCGTGCCGTTCTACCTGCGCACCGGCAAGCGCCTGCCGGAACGNGTGTCCGAGATCGTGGTGGTNTTCAAGTCGGTGCCGCATTCGATCTTCGACGCCTCGGCCGGCCCGCTCACGCAGAACCGCCTGGTGCTGCGCCTGCAGCCGGACGAAGGCGTGAAGCTGTGGCTGACCATCAAGCACCCCGGCCCCGGCGGCCTGCGCCTGCGCCACGTGCCGCTGGACATGAGCTTTGCCGAAGCCTTCGGNGTGTCGCAGCCGGATGCCTACGAGCGCCTGCTGCTCGACGTGGTGCGCGGCAATCCCACCCTGTTCATGCGCCGCGACGAAGTCGAGGCCGCCTGGCGCTGGGCCGGTCCGATCCTGGACGCCTGGGGCGCCAGCGGCGAGGCGCCGCGCCCGTATACCGCCGGCACCTGGGGTCCGAGCGCGGCCGTGGCGCTGATCGAGCGCGACGGTCGCACCTGGAACGAAGACAGCGAGTAATGCATCGCCGAGCGCGACGGTGCGGCTTCGCTTCACCGTCGCGTTGCATGTCCGCGCCTACACTCGATTTTCCCGCCGGCGCCAGCGCGCCCATCGCTCTCCCTCATGGCCATGCCTGACCACGTCGACGTCACCACGCACAGCTTCACCGACTGCCACGCGCTGGCCCGCGCACTGGCCGACCGCATCGCCGAGCGCCTGCGCGCCGGCATCGCCGCGCGCGGCCAGGCGCTGCTGGCGGTCTCCGGCGGCAGCACGCCGGTGCATTTCTTCCGCCAACTGTCGCGTGCCGAGCTGGACTGGTCGAAGGTCCACGTCACCCTGGTCGACGAGCGCTGGGTACCGGANAGCCACGAGCGCTCCAACGCGCGCATGGTGAAAGCCGACCTGCTGCAGCATGCCGCCTCCTCCGCGCATTTCGTGCCGCTGTATACCGACGCGCCGACGCCCGAAGCCGGCGTCGCCGCGGTGCGCGCGCGCATCGCCGCGCTGCCGTTCCCGTTCGACGCGGTGATCCTCGGCATGGGCACGGACGGGCACACCGCCTCGTTCTTCCC
>JGI24739J22299_10000757_pt1 | contig 11764 bp, 8 predicted proteins | sample KBSCornC5_FD_22299 | JGI IMG/M metagenome (IMG submission 22299)
ATCGCGAGCGTGGCGAGCCGCTGCGCTTCCTTGCTGCTGGAGTCGACTTGCAGCGCGTTGCTGGCGTTGCGCCACATGCATGCCCATCGCGAGACATAGCCGCAGGCGCGCGCGAGATTCAGGAGCGCGTCGCGCTGCTGCTCGCGTGTGTTCACGGNCGTGCGCAGGTTCAGGGCGTCGCGGTTGGCCGGCTGTGCGGCGACGGCCGCCGCGAGGCGCGCTTTCGTCGCCGATAGATTGTTCTGTTCCAGACTCGCGCGCGCGGCCTTGAGATGTCTCGACACATCCGTGCGGAGTTTATCCGGTTGATCGTTCGTTTTCGTGCTGGGCGTGCGCTGAGGCGGCGGCATGGCGGCTATCGCGGGCGCGGCGGCGATGACGCGGCGCGCGGGCGGCGGCGGTGGCGGCGGTGGTGACGCGACCTGCGGCGAAACCGGCGGCGGCCGCACGGGCACCGCGCGCGCGGCAGCGGGCTGCTGGGCGATGACGACGGCCGGCCGGGCAGCGGCAATCGGCGCTTCGGCGGCTTGCATCGTCACCTTGCCGGACACGACGACTGGCGTTCCGACGCTCGAATCGTCGCCGTGGATGAAACCCAGGTACACCGCGGACGCCACCACCAGCGCCGAGGCGCTGATCGCAACGGGCTGGCGCAGTCTCTGATACGCGGACAACGCGACCACGGGTTCTTCCGCGATGTCGTACGGATTGACCAGCGCGCGCGACGCGGGACGCCAGATGCCGCGCGCCGACAGCGGGGTGGTCACGATCGGCGAGCTATCGTGCAGCGGAACGTTCAGGGAGCGTGGCGGCGCAAAGCGCGTGTCGAGCGAGTCGAGCGAGTCGAGCGTGTCGGCCGCGCGCGCGTGGCACGAAGGGCATCGTGTGAAACGCCCGGCTAGCGGTGCACCGCAGTGTCCGCATTGGCGAGAATCGCGCTGATCGGAAGTCATGTCGCTAAGCATTGCCGTGTCGCAAACGGGCGTCGAAGACTGGCGCCGCAACTAGAGAACAAGGCACCGCAACGAGGCTTGCATGTCGGGCTATTGCGGAGGTCACTGCGCAACGACGTAACCCCGAGCTTGCATGCACGCGCCGTACGCGGCCCAATACTGTGTCATCGGCGGTTCCGGTGCCGGCAGCGGCGGCAGTTTCACGTTGGACGCCGCAGTCGTTGGCGGCGCGCTGGCCGCGGTTGTCTCTGAGGCGCCGTCGTTCGCGTCGGCCGCGGCGCTCGTCGCCGGGGCGCTTGCGGTGGTGGCGCTCGCCGCCCTGGTGGTCGAAGCCGGTGTTGCCGTTGCCGCGCTCGCGGCGGACGGCATGCTCGCGCCCATCGGCGTGGACGAAAAGCTGCTGGAAGGCAACGGCGGCCGCGATGGCGCGCCGGTCGACGAGGACTTGGCGGCGGGCGGTTTGCGCGGCGGAATCTGCGGTTCGCGCGCGATGTTGACCTTGGTCTGCCTGTTCGCCGCCGCGAAGCATAGTGCGTTGTCGACGCTGCGCTGGTACGCGCTCTGACTTCGGATCGGATAGGTGAGCGGCTGCCACCCGAAGGCGCCACTGCTGAACACCATTATCGTCAGTACGGTATATGTTCTGATTCTCATCGCAGTCGCTCCCGCAGCGATGTTTCGCCGTTCGCAGGCAATCGCGCTTCGCGGTGTGTTGTGATGGCTGTCGATTCTGCCGCTGAACGGCGGCTCATGACCGCGAAGGCTGCTTTCTTCAGCGTAACACCGTGCCTTGCCGGCGCGACGCGCTGCATAGCGCGAGAAAACGCCATCCTGCAGTCGAATCACGACATATTTGCGCAAACAGGTGGACAGGTTGGTGATCCGTACGGGCAATCCCTGGCGCGGTTGTCCGCCGACGATGCCGGTATTGCGCAACCGTCGCCGGCATGCCGCGCGAACGCGATCGGCACTTTCATCGCCACGTTGTGCGGTACGCCGCACAACGAACGACGGCAACAGGAGATGATCGACCTCGAAGACATCGGCAAGCGGTTCGTCACGCTGTTGCGCGTCCGGGGTCGACGCACACGACGCACGTATCGCCTGATCGTTGCTAGTTGCCTGATAGTTGATAACCGTGCAATCACAAGTCACGGCCTGCTTCGCGCAAGCAGTCTTTCGCCCCTTGCCGGGGACGAATGCAGAGGCGATCCAGGAACCACTGACCGGAGCCAAAATGGACCTTACTGCGCGAACAAAAATACAGAGCGCGGCTCATTCTTTCTTTCACACGCATCGCCAAAATACGATGGCGGCGGACGCCATATCGTTTGACGTCGTCGACGATATCGAGCGCTTTCGTGCGCTTCAACGCGAGTGGGACGATCTCTGGCGTCTTGCCGACGGGCAGTTCTTCCAATCCTTTGCTTTTTGCCATGCCAGCCTGATCGCCGAGGAAAAGGGTTCGCGACGGAAGCTTCACTGCGTCACTGGACGGCAAAACGGCCGCCTTGTTTTCGTGTGGCCGCTTGTTACCTACTGGAATAGTGTCTGGAAGTATGCCGCGCTGCTCGCGCCGCGGAACCGCTCGCCCAGTGACATCCTCGTTGCGCCGGAATGCGGCAGCGAGCCACTCGTGAAGTCAGCGTGGGATGCGGCGCTCAAGTCGACGGGTGCGGATATCGTGGAGTTGTGGCGCGTCCGTTCGAGCTCGCTGCTATGCCGGTGCGCAACGACGTATGCCGCGACCCGTCGAACACAGATCGAGCCGACATACTATGCGTCGCTGCGCGGCCTGGAAGATTGGGAGGCGTTTTGCCGCTCGCGGCCGGGACGGAGTAAACACCCGGACTATCTGAAGCGAAAGCTTGCCAAGCATATTGATTTCAATCTCGAAGTACTCGATCGGAACGACGCCCGGACCTCCTCCGTGGTGAACTGGCTCGTCTCCCATAAGCGCGAGTGGGCGCACGTCAAGGACATCGACAGTCAGTGGGTCTTTTCCGAATCCAGTGACAAGTTCTGGGGCGATCTGATGTTGAACAGGACATACGAAGCCGGTGTAATGCGTGTATTCGTACTCTGGCATCAGCAGCGACCCATTGCGGCCCTGATCGTGGCAGTAGGTGCGAAACGGGTGGACTTCCTGACCGTCACCTACGATATGGAGCTTGCGAAGTTATCGCCCGGTACGGTTCTTCTGGACGAAGGTGTGAAATGGGCATTCGAGCACGGACTCGATGTCGATTTCACGCCCGGAAGTGAGCCGTACAAGGTGTCGTGGAGCGGGCGTGCGTCATACACGACTTCATCGTTCCTCGTTTTGCCGACCACGTGGGGGTTGATGGGCTACAGGGCAAAGATGGCCGCGAAAAAGCTTCAGGGCATGATGGGGCGCGCCGTCAGCCTGCTTTCGGCCCGGCATGCCGAGGTGGATCGCACGGGCGGATGAGTGCGGGGGAGGGTTGTGATTGCCGAGACATTCGTCATCAGGAACACCACACCCGTACCTGCCTCAGCGGTAGTACCCAACCGGTGCAAGCATTCCCTTTCTCTTTCTATTCATTTTGGATAAACAGCGCAATTCGATTGATCTTTGTGCTGGTCCGTCAAATCCGTGTTGGCTGTTCCCGTTTTCAATTGAGCGGCCTTGGGCTAATGAGCAACCGGAAACGGCGGCAGTATGAAGCGATAAAGAAAAGCGCAACGTCGAATTGCGTGTCAGTCAGAGCGCGACGCACACGCGGTATTGTGCGATATTCGTGTTCATCATATGATTCCGGACGTTTCAAAATTTGGATTTTCCCGGGGTCAGAAAGATGGGCGCGCAAGACCTTGTTTCGGCAATCAACGCAGGCATCAATCAAACCGAAAGGCTGCTGAAGCTGGATACGCCGCTCGGCATAGAGGTTCTCGTGCCTCAACGGGCCATCGGAACGTCGCGTATCGGTCGCAACTTTGAATTTACGGTTGATGCGGTTTCATTGCGCGATTCGCTGGAGCTGAAAACGCTCATTGCCCAGCCTGTCACCCTCTGGATTCAGACCGCCGACAAATCCTATGCGCCATATCATGGATACGTATATACGGCGCGGCGTCTCGGCTCTGACGGTAACCTGACCACCTATCAGTTTACTTTCGCGTCATGGATGCATTTCCTTCGGTTCCGAAAAGACGCGCGCATCTTTCAGGACAAAACGGTCGATGAAATACTGTCGACCGTCTTCAACGGTCATCCTCAGGCACAGGGTGCGTTCCGCTTTGACTTGCGAACGCCGCTGCCGCAGCGGTCGTTTTGCGTTCAATACGAGGACGACTGGAATTTTTGTCAGCGGTTGATGGAGTCGGAAGGCCTGTTCGGTTATTTCGAGCATGCCGACGACGGTAAGTCGCACACGCTCGTTGTCACCGACGATGTGTATTCGTTAAAGCCGATCGAACCGGAGACCCTGCAATTCTCTCGCGCGGGTACGAATACGTCATCTGACGCATGGGTCCAGTGGTCAGGTTCGCGCACGCTGCATAGCTCGTCGTTGTCTACGAGGACGTTCGATTACAAATCGCCTGGCGATGAAAAGTCGACCAACGTGCCCACCCTGCCGGGCCATGGGAATCTGCCCGCCCAGGCTGAAGTATATGAATACACCGGCGCGTACACGCATCTAACGCAAGACCGCGGCGACCACCTGTCCAAAGTCCGGATGGAGGAATGGGAGTCCCGAGCGAAACGCTTCATGGCTGTCGGTGGTGTACGGAACATCGATGCCGGGAAGTGGTTCCAGCTTGAAGGTCATCCGGAACACGACCTGGATGGCGAACAGCAGCGGCAGTTTGCGGTTATCGAGGCCCGCTGGTACATCGAGAACAATCTGCCGGTCTCGGCCACCGCCGGTTTTCCGCATAGTCTCACGACAGAACTCGCGCAGGTGCGCGCAGCGCATGCGGGCGCGGCATCGGCGTTCCTTGTCGCCCACCACGACGGCAGCGAAGGGTTTTATCTCGTTGCAGTTGAAGCGCAGCGCCGCACCGTTCCATTCCGTAGCCCGCTCGAGCACGTCAAACCGGTGATGAGCTTGCAGACGGCCACGGTCGCGGGGCCGGCCAACGCCGAAGTCTTCACTGATGAGTTAAACCGCATCAAGGTCCGCTTTCACTGGGACCGACTGAACAGCGGTGACGAAAATGCGTCCTGCTGGGTCCGCGTGGTCTACTCGGATACGGGCGGCGCCTACGGTGGCGTTCATGTACCGCGCGTCGGCGAAGAGGTCATCGTCTCGTTCCTCGACGGTGACTGCGACCGCCCCATCGTCTCCGGCCGGGTCTTCAATTCTGACAAGTCACCGCACTGGCATTCAAACGGATTGCTGTCGGGGTACAAGTCCAAGGAGTATGGCGGCGCTGGGTACAACCAGCTAGTGATGGATGACGCCAGCGGACAGAACCGCGTTCACCTGTATTCGACCAATACCCATGCGCATTTGCATCTCGGCTATCTCATCGAGCAGTCGGGAAACATCCGCGGCTCGTACCTCGGAAGTGGATTCGACCTGAAGTCCGATGCTTACGGCGCCGTGAGGGCGGGTCAGGGTTTGTACGTGTCGACTCATCCGGCGAACGGTTCGTCGAGCCAGCCGCTCGATGTTCGTGAGACGCAGCAGCAGCTCATCAATTCCGAAAGCGTCATGGAGGCGTTGTCGGGCGCCAGCGAGACCCATCAGGCCGAGAGTCTGAAGCACGGACATGATTCGCTGAAAGCGTTTACCGATGCGACACAAAACAGCGTTTCGGGAACATCGTCGGGAGGAAACACCGCTGGCGGGGGCACAGGCAACGCCAATGCTTTCAAGGAGCCGGTGATGCTGTTTGGAAGCCCGGCAGGCATCGCCCTGTCGACGCCACGCTCCACGCATGTTGCGGCCGACGAGCAGGTGAATATCGTCAGTGGACAGAACACGCACATAGCGACAGGTAAGTCGCTCGTCGCAAGCGTCGCCCAGCGAATCAGCCTCTTCGTCCAGAACGCCGGCATGAAACTGTTTGCTGCGAAGGGCAAGGTTGAAATACAAGCCCATTCCGACAACATCGAACTGACCGCCCAGAAGACGCTGCGGTTGCTGTCCGCCACCGAGAAAGTCGAGGCAGCGGCGAACCAGGAAATCCTGTTGACCTCGGGCGGCGCGTACATTCGTATCGCGGGCGGCAACATTGAGATCCATGCGCCGGGCAACATCGACATCAAAGGCAGTCAGCATTCGTTCAACGGGCCCGCCAGCACCACATACCCGCTGCCNGCGCTGCCGACNTCCAGATACGACACGGCGATGCAGTATCTGTATCACGACGATGAACCGGTTCNAGGCGCGAAATACATAGCCACGCTGGCTGACGGCAGTACGCGCCAGGGCACTCTCGATGCACAGGGACGGATGAGACTTGAGGATGTCCCGGTGGGGCCGGTCAAGGTCGAGCTTGGACCGGATGCGCGTTCCTACGCCCGCAAGGACAGGACCAGCAATCCAGACTTTAAAGGCGAACAACTATCCGACGCCGACATTGATTCGCTGATTCAAAAGCACGGGGGAGCGTGACAGTGAGCTGGAGCGTAGAAGACTTCAAGGCGACTTCGTTGGAGGTCGGTCAATGGTGCTGGGGGACGCTGCAGGGCGCGTTCAACGAGAAGCAGACTATCAGCCAGGTCGTCACCGATGCGGCTATCGGCATGATTCCGCTGGTGGGCGACGTTACGGCCGTGCGTGATTTGCTAGCGGTCAGTATTGGGATGAGTGCCGACCCGAGAAAGCGGCAGCAGGCGATGGAGTGGGTCCTCCTGGTGATTCTGGCGTTCGCTCTCATTCCAGTTGTGGGTGGCGTTATCAAAGGCGTTGGGCGGCTGGCATTGCGCGTCGCCGGAGATGTCGCCAAGGATGAGAAACTGCTCCGCGAGGTTATCGATTTTCTCAACCGGATGGGACATGGTGACGCGCCGAAATGGCTGAAGGCTCTTGACGTCACCAGGTACCAATCGGAAATCATTTCGAAGCTCAAAAACTTTTGCGCGACCCTCCAACGTGCCATTCAGAAAACCCTCGATGCACAGGTAGGTAAGCTGCTGCCCAGCGAATGGCGACTACAATTGGAAGGCATTTCGGACGGATTTCGGGCTTTGCCCGACCTTGCCGACAAGATGGTCCCGCATGCTCTGACAGAGCTGAACGCCAAGCTGAAGGTTCTTCAGAATGCAGTTTACAAGGGCGAAATTCACGAAATCGCAACCGGAGGCATGCCGAAGGTCAAGCGTGAAGCGGAGGCCTATCTTCAGGAAAGAAAACTCGCGCGTGAGATTCGGAAAGGGAAATATTGTTCTGCCGATTGTGCCGCCGATGGTACCGAAGCGGAGGCGAGAGTGAAGGCCATGTACGAGCCCAAGATACAGGAGGGTTGGCCGAATATTCTCGGAAAGAAAGGAACGATGCCGGTTTTCGGCAAAGACGAGGTGTATCTCGATGTAGGGGCGTTTCACGGAGAAATCTCCGCCGTCAAGGCCGAGCGGCTGGCTGGTAAAACGCTGTATCGAGCATTCGGTAGGAAATCGGACTTGGCTACGTACGAGAAGGGAAGTTCAGCGGGCGGGCGAGATATCGCCTATTGGGGCGTCGGTAACGCCCCAAAAAGTGCGGAAGAATGGCGAACGCGTTCGGCTGTCCTCGACACGTGGAACGGGAATGGTTTTATGGTGGTTATGCATCTGCCCGAAAACTTTGCGGACCTCATGCCCAACGTCAAGGCGTGGCAAGGCAAGATTGCGGAGCAATATGGCACGACGGAACCTATACAGTATCTGGAAGGTGGAGGAGAACAGCTCGTCGCTAACTTCGGTGAATTAGCGAAAGAGATAACGAGGATAGGAGAGGAACTCAAAAAGGCGAACAATGACGTACGCCTGTCGAAAGTGATTGAAGGTATCCGTGTAGATTTCTTCAAAACAAATTGGGAAGATGTCGAGAAAGTACATGGATACAGCAAGGTTGAAGAAAGTATCGATAACGCAGCAAGGACGCGGCAACTTGGTGAAGAGGAAGTGCAGAAAAAGTAACGGTCTTGAGTGGCCCAGTGCCCGTGCTGGTGGACACTGACCTCACACGAATTGGCGATGGAAACGATGAATCAGTACGACATGCAGGATGACATCACGCGGCGCAAAGTCTTCTGGTTGCTGAAGAGGCTAACAAGCTTCACCCTTTGGCACGCAAAGCGTGAAGCCTTTGCCGCGTTCACGACGGCGTACGAAACCGCAGTGAAGACTTGGCCCGCGACGCAGCCAGAGCAGATGCCAGCGGACAACCTGACCACGATTTACGAAATCCTGGGTCTGTATGACAAGGGCTTGATTGAGCTTGCCCGGGGATACCGGTTCGTCTGGCGAGATGGTGAAGCATTCAATCGTGCATTGGACAGATATGACCATCTAACTAAATACTTCTACACCGACTGGGCTTGCTGGGACCGAGGCGCGCAGGTGGCACCCTATCCTGCCAGAGTCGACGTGCTCGCAAAATTGATGCGCGCTTCTGAGTTTCAGATGGAGCATGCTCCCCTCGAAGTCGCTCAGGTCAATGATAATCTTGCCCAACTGCGTTCCCCGACGCTACTCCTCGATGTCGACAGATATAAATACCAGTTTTATGAGTTGAGCTACCCGAACTTTCCGGAAACGCTCCCCGAATTGCCGAAGGCAGCCGGTCCAATTATATTTTCTGGCCAGAATGTACCTTGTGACGGCATTTGGGAGCCGGTTCTCGTCGAGCAGAGCAAAATGCTTGGCGTTCTTCCGATGGGTGCGAAAATATTCTCGAACAATGGCTGCTTCAACTACCTCGTTGCGAAGACCATTGCCCCAAATCTGAAAGGCTTCGACGCGACCACCTCCCGGGCCACAGTCGACGGCACCGCCTGGCGGCTTTTGTGGGAGGACACGCGATATAAAGATGGGGTGATTCCGGACGAGTCGCAATATTTCCTCGTTGCGAAGCACGAAGATGCGCCTGCCGACCTTGCTGACGTTCCAGACGTCAAGACTGGTGACGTCTGTCCTGTTTCTGGGGTGTGGCATGCGGAAAAATACGGCGATTCGTCTATTCACGTAGCTGCAGGCGCGGTGATGCCGGACCTGTTGGTTGCAGATAACCTTGGCGAAAAAAAAGCGCATTGGGTCACTTGGCGGCTTGTCAAGAGAACCTGAAGCATGCACGACATGCAGGACGATGACGTGCGGCGTCGCGTCTTATGGTTGCTAAAGCGCCTCAGTAGCTACGGGCTATGGAAGCGCAAACGCGACGCATGGGAGGTGTTCGCACGTTCATACGAAGGTGCAGTGAAGCGCTGGCCGAAAAGTCAACCCGAGCAAATGGACGCAGATAAGCTACCTCGAATTTTCGAGACGCTGAGTCTATATAACAGAGGGCTTGATGAGCTCCGAAAAGGCCATCGCTTCGTGTGGCGCTCCGGCGAGCCGCTGCAGGTGGCGATGGATAATTCCGGCACTATTATGAGCTTCCTCTACCCTCATCCCGACTACTGGGAGAGGGGCGCCCAGTTAGCACCTTATCCAGACAAGGTTGAAGCACTCCAACGGTTGCTTCTTGCAGGTAAGTATGAGGGTGACTATGCACCCATCGAAGTACCGTTTGTTCCTCACGCAACAGCTCGTCACAGCAGCCCGGGAAGTCTGCTCAACCCGGAAGCATATAAGTACCAGTTTTATGAGCTTCCGTATCCTGTCTTTCCGGATGTGCTTCCAGCCGTCCCGGCGGGGGCAGACATTATCATCAGTTCGGGCCAGCGCGTTCCTGTCGATGGAATATGGGAGCCCGTCAAAATAGAACGAGAGAAGGTTCTCGGTATCGTCCCGGTAGGCGTGAAGAGCATAGAAAATAACGGCTGCTTCAATTACCTGGTGGTGGACACAAAGGCACCCAATATCATTGGTGGCTGGAACGAAGCGGCCTCAAAAGCCGAGCGCACCGGTACGCACTGGCGTCTTCTCTGGGAGGACACTCGATACAAGAACGGCACAAGCCCCGACGAATCCGAATACTTTCTTGAGAGCAAGCAAACTATTCAAGACGCCCCACGCGAAGCTGCTATAGATGACCTTGAAGTCCGAACAGGCGACGTTTGCCCGGTAACGGGTACCTGGGAAGCGAAAGACTTCGAGAATCACCGCATTGAGGCATCGAAGGGCAAGGTCATGCCGGACGTTCTCGCCAGCGCGCCCGGTTCGGGTGAGCGCCGTGTTCACTGGGTTACATGGCGTCTCGTCAGGCGAGCGTGAAGCTCTTATACGTTGCCGACAGTTCAATTGAGAAAATGAAGTGACCAGCGTAAGCCGCAGATTTATCCTGAAGGACGACAAGACGGACCGCAACGGCGTGGTGCTCGACGGGATTGCGGAACGGAGGGCGTTGTCGTAGGAGACGGCTCGCCGCTCGACCAATGAAGCTCAGAGCAAGGTTACGCAGACGAGCAGTGTGAAGACGGCTACAGTGAGAACTGGCGCCGATCTAGAGACGCAACGGTGACATATACGATGAAGCAATACGACATGCAGGTTGACTTGACTCGCCGTCAAGTTTTCTGGTTGCTTCAGAGACTGACAAGCTATGCGCTCTGGAAAAGGAAGCGCGACGCGTTTGCCACCTTTGCGAACGAGTACGAAGTCGCCGTCAAAATGTGGCCAAAGAGCGACCCGGAGCAGATGTCTGCAGACCTGCTCCCAATCATCTACGAGACGTTAAGTCTGTATAACCAAGGTTTGGAAGAGTTGGCGAAAGGTCGACGCTTCGTGTGGCGTGAAGGCCAGCCATTTCGGTTGGTCATAACGAACTACCATACTGTCACCAGCTACTTTTATACAGACCCCCGTTATTGGGAGCGCGGTCAGCAGGAGGCTCCATATCCGCCGAAGGTGGAGGCGCTAAATCGTCTCATGCGTGCTTCCGAGTATCACGGCGAGCAGTCTGCTCTCGAGGTGCCGTATGTTCCAAACCTATCTGCACATTGGACATCACCTGGGAGACTGTTGAACCCAGACGCCTATAAATACGAGTTTTACAAACTCCCGTACCCGGTATTCCCGAACAACCTGCCAGAAGTGTCCCTTGGCACGGGGCCGATTGTGCGCTCGGGGCAGGAAATTCCGGTCGATGGCATATGGGAGCCCGTAAAAATCCATCGCGAGAAAGTACTAGGGGTTATCGCTTTCGGCGCAAAAAGCGAAAGAAACGAGGGGTGCTTTAACTATCTCGTAGCTGGGACGCGAGCGCCCACGATAACAGGCGAATTTCATGCGGCTAAGGGCCGGGCGGACAAGGTCAGTACCCATTGGCGGCTCCTTTGGGGAGACGACCGATACAAGGACGGTGTTATTCCCGACGAGTCTGCGTATTTCCTTGAACGTGCGCCGACGGATGGGGCAACGGACCGCGTGTGTTCGCACATGGATTCTCTTCACGGTTCCCGACCGCCGGCATTATTCCGCCTCTTCGGCGAGCATGGCGCTAGACTGGCGTAACCGACCGCAAGGAGACCCGGATGATACGTAAGACGCTCAACGCCTCCAGGCTTCAGCAGGAGGTTGACCGGCGAATCCATCGACTGCAGGCGATCGTCGAGGACGGTGTAAAGATTCGCGTGCCGCGACCGCAGTTGCAGGAGCCTGACAAAACGGGATGTAACTGGAACATGACCCATTTCGGCAACGCAGTCGGCTTCGACCGCGACATCGAGGACGTGCTCAAGGCCGTGCGTGCGGA
>JGI24739J22299_10000761_pt1 | contig 11722 bp, 12 predicted proteins | sample KBSCornC5_FD_22299 | JGI IMG/M metagenome (IMG submission 22299)
CGACATGCTGGTGCTCAATGCAGCCATGCTCGGAACGCTCACTCCGGTGCCGTCGATCGACGCCAAAGAATTCTCCCGCCTGCTGACACTCAACGTCGGCGCCAATCAGGCGCTGATCGCGGCATTCGATCCCTGGCTGCGGCAGAGTGCCGCACCTCGGCTGGTGGCGGTGACCTCTAGCGTGGGCAGCGCGCCGCGTGCTTATTGGGGCGGCTATGGGGCGTCCAAGGCGGCGCTGGAGACGATGGCGCTGGCCTATGCCGATGAGATGGCGGGCCTTGGCGACCTGCGCGTCGCAATCGTCGATCCAGGCGCGACCGCGACCGCAATGCGTAAGGACGCCTTCCCGGGCGAGGATCCCACTACGTTGAAGCAGCCTGCCGTCGTCGGCGAGGCGATCGGCGACCTGCTGACTTCCGATTTCCCGACCGGCAGCCGGATCAGGGTTGAGGGTTAGAACCGGGCGCCGTTGCCGCGGCTGGCGCGCCCGGTGCGCGCTGTTGGCGCGATAGGACCAGCGTACGCAGGAATGTACCCTTGTCGTCGTCGGGAAGCTGCCTCAGCACCGCGATCAGGCGATCGGTGTTGTGCGTCCGGACCTGAGCCTGTGCGGCCTCTTCCGCGCGCAGCGCTGCCGCGACTTTGTCCACATCGATCGTGGGAGCCATCACCGCTGCCATCACCTGATCGTGGGCCGCGCGAACTTGCTTCACGATCGCCTGCTGTTGCGGATCGGACGCCGACTGCGCCTTGGCAAGGATCGCATTGCCCTCGTCGGAAACACCGGGGAAACGCTTTGCTGCTGGCGCCGTACTGGTCGCGGCAGGAGTGATATTGGTGGGCTTTTGCACAACAGGCACCGCCTTCGCCGCACCGGCGGCGAGCATCAGTACAAAAGCGTAATGAATTTTCATTGAAACCTGCTCCAGCGATCGACCGACATAGTGGCGCCGTCTGCCTGAACGCAATCTTGATCCGGCGCCCGATCTGAAGGAAGCGGGAAAGCATGGAAGACCTGCCCTACCGCCCCGCCGCGGGTATCATGCTTCTCAATCCCGCCAACAAGGTTTGGGTCGGGCAGCGGATCGATAACATCGCCGAGGCCTGGCAAATGCCGCAGGGCGGGCTCGATCCAGGCGAGGATCCGCAGACGGGCGCGCTGCGTGAGCTGGAGGAGGAGACCGGAATCGGGCGCGACCTGGTGGAGATCATCGCCTGCGCCTCGCGTACGTTCGACTATGACCTTCCGGCGGAACTGATCGGGAAACTATGGAAGGGGCGATATCGCGGGCAGCGCCAGACCTGGTATCTGATGCGCTTTCTCGGGCGGGACGACGACATCACGTTGGATACGCGACACCCCGAGTTCCGCGCCTGGAAGTGGGCAGAACCCAGCCATCTTCCTGACATGATCGTGCCGTTCAAAAGGCAGCTCTATAGCGACGTGCTGGAAGAATTCGCACCGTACCTGGGCTAAGCGGGAGGAGGACCGATGGCTGTGACACCGCGCCCCTTTTTGCTCGTGCTATTAGCAACCGTCGCTGGCCCTGCCTGTGCCGACGCACCGCCCGCTGACACGCCACGCCCGATCAACCCTACTGATACGATCGCGGCGATGCTCGATTCTGCCTATCGCACCGGCGACGATGCCACGATCAGATCGGTGATCGGAGTCGCCAAAGCGACCTTTCCGGATCAGTCGGTCGAGATCGATCGGCTTGCCGCGGGCGACGCGGCGGTGCTTGCGGCGACACGCAAGGAAGAGCAGCTGCGCCAACAGCAGCGCATCGCCGAGGCAACCTTCTTCGAGATTTGGAAGGGCGAGCTGGAACTCGGCGCGAGTCGGTCGACCGGGACCGCAAATATTGTCGGCATCTACGCCTCGGCAAAGCTGAACCGCGATGGCCTGTCCTGGGGTCAGAAATTGACCGGCCGAATCGACTATCAGCGCACCAATGGCATCACCACCACCGAACGAGCGCTGCTCGCCTACCAGCCGACCTACAAGCTGGACGAGAACAATTACGTATACGGCCTCGCCCAGTTCGAGCGCGACCCTTCTCTCGGCTATTCCAATCGTGAGACGCTGGGCGTCGGCATGGGCCTGACCGCGCTAAAGACCCGGAAGGGAAGGATCGATATCGAAGGCGGCCCTGCGCTCCGTCAGACCGATTTCCTCGATCAGCCCAACCGCACCACGGTCGCCGGCCGTGCCAGCATTGCCGCGCGCTATGCGCTGTCACCAACGCTCAACTTCACCGAAGATGCCTCTTTATTCTTCGAGACGGGGGACACCACCGCCACCGCGACCAGCGCGATCGACACGCGCCTGATCGGGCGATTGAAGGCGAAGCTATCCTACAATATTCAATATGAGCAGGATCAGACGCAGGGGCATAATTCGCTCGATACGATAGGACGCGCCACCTTGGTTTACGCCTTCTGATGCCCGCCGTCGTTCGCATCGCCCGATCCGAGGATATCGACGCCCTTTATGAAATGGCGAAATTGACTGGTGGCGGCTTCACCAATCTGCCGGCGGATCGCAACGCACTCGCGGCCAAGCTCAAGCGCTCCGACGAAGCAATTGCCGAAAACGAAGATCAGCCTGGCGACCACTTATACGTCCTCATGATGGAGGATCTGGAAACAGGCCGCGTTGCCGGCACTGCCCAGATAATGAGCCGCGTCGGCTCGACGCAGCCCTTCTATTCCTACCGGCTTGGCGCAGTCACCCAGCATTCGGCCGAGCTCGGCCGCACTTTCCGTGCGGAGATGCTGACGCTCGTCACCGACTTGGAAGGTTCGTCCGAAGTCGGCGGCCTGTTCCTGCACCCGCGCTACCGCGCCGGTGGGCTCGGCCTGCTGCTCGCGCGCAGCCGCTACCTCTTCATTCGTCGCCATCGCGCGCGTTTTGCCGATCGTCTGCTGGCGGAATTGCGCGGCGTGATCGACGAAGCGGGCAACGCTCCCTTCTGGGACGGGCTGGCGGGCCGCTTCTTTGGCATGACCTTCCGCGACGCGGACGCCTTCAATGCGGTCAACGGCAACCAGTTCATCGCCGATCTCATGCCCAAGCATCCGATCTATCAGGCGATGCTGACCGATGCCGCGCGCGCGGTGATCGGCGTACCCCATCCCACCGGACGTGCGGCGATGCGTATGCTGGAGGAAGAAGGCTTCAGCTGCGAAGGCTATGTCGACATTTTCGACGGCGGCCCGACGATGACGGTTGCGACCGATCGCGTGCGCACGATCCGTGACGCGGGTGAAGCCGCGATCGAGAAGGTCGGAATTGAGCACGGCCATCGCGCCATCCTGTCTACCGGCCGGCTCGGAGACTTCCGCGCCACGCTCGGAGAGGTTTCGTTCATCGAGGGCTTCTGCATCGACGCCGGCGCAGCGAAAGCGCTCGGCGTCGACGTGGGCGACACAGTCCTGCACGCGGCGCGGTAAAGCCGCCTCCGGTTCAGCAGGAATTAGAGCAGAAACACGTCGCCTGCGCGTATCGTCGCGATCTGCCCATCGGCATGGCGCAGCAAGAGCGCGCCGCTAGAATCAATCCCTTCGAACAGCCCTTCGGATCCAGCAGCGGAAAGCGCGCTGCCGATCGGATGGGCACGTTCGACCCAACGAAGGCGTACCGGCGACAGCCCTTCACCGCGCCAGCGTGCGAGCCAGCGTGCGAAGGCGTCCGCCAAATCGAGGAGGAAAACGCCCGGCTCCGGAGCGGCGAAGCCGAGCGAGGTGAAGCTCGCCGTAAGCCGCTCCAGATTTCCCGGATGATGGGCAAGATTGACGCCAAAGCCGATCACCACCGCTTCGCCCGCGCGTTCGAGCAGGATTCCCGCGAGCTTGGCATGACCGGCCATCAGGTCGTTGGGCCATTTGAGCTGGAGCCTGCCGTCGCCGGTATAGGCGGTGGCGACTTCCTCCAGCGCAACCGCGGCGACCAATGCCAGAGTCGCAGGCTCGGGCTCGCCGGAGTGCAGGCGCACGATCGTGCTCGCGTAGAGATTGCCGGGCGGGGAAAGCCAGGTCCGCCCCGCCCTGCCCCGGCCGCCCGTCTGGCTTTCGGCGCGTAGCCATAGCCCTTCGGGCGCGCCGGCCGCAGCTTGGGCGAGCAGATCGGCGTTGGTCGAACCGGTTTCCGCGACGGTGCGGATCAACGAGAAATCCTCCCATCTTCGATGGGAAGGGGGACCGACCGCAGGCTGGTGGAGGGGCATGTCCCCACCCGAGCGGTGATCCCCCTCCACCGCGCTCTGCGCGGTCCTCCTCCCCTCACAGGGAGGAGCGTCCAGATCAGAACAATGCCTTCGCCGCGCTGAGCGTCGCTGACGCGAGGAACGGGATCGCCAGATAGCCGAGCGGCGAGATGGCGGCGGCACTGAGAACGATCAGACCGCCCTCAAGCTTGCTGTCGCGCGGTGCGAATGCGGGTGCCGGCTCATCAAAATACATGATCTTGACGATCTTCAGATAATAATAAGCGCCGATCACGGATGCCGCGATGCCGATCGCGGCCAGCGGCCACCAGCCCATCTCCACCACCGCCCGGAACACTTCCCACTTCGGCCAGAAGCCGAACAGTGGCGGGATGCCGGCAAGGCTGAACATGAACATCGCCATTGCGGCCGCGAGCCAGGGACGGGTGCGCGACAGACCGGAGAGCGCGGCGATCGCCTCCACCTGATTACCGTCTGCGTCGCGCATCTGCATCACGCAGAGGAAGCTGCCGAGCGTCATGACGATGTAGACCGCCATATAGAACAGCACCGAGGCCACGCCGTCGGCCGTGCCTGCGACCAGCCCCAGAACCGCGAAACCGACATTGTTGATTGAGGAATAAGCCAGCAGGCGTTTGATGTTGACCTGCACCACTGCGGCAAGCGCACCCCATACGATCGAGGCGATACCCACCACCGAGACGATCTGGCGCCACGCGTCGGTAGCAGGCCCAAGTGCTTCGACCGCGACACGCACCAGCAGCGCGACCGCCGCCACCTTGGGCGCCGAAGCGAAGAAGGCGGTGACGGGCGTCGGCGCGCCTTCGTAGACGTCCGGCGTCCACATGTGGAATGGCACGATCGACGCTTTGAAGAACAATCCGGAGAGCACGAATATCAGGCCCATAAGGCGCCCGACCTGCAGGTCATGCGGCGCGGGCAAACGGAACACCGAAGCGATGCCGTCGAAATGCGTGGTTCCGGTAAAGCCGTAGAGCAAGGCCACGCCGTAGAGGAGGATGCCCGAAGCGAGCGCACCTAAGACGAAATATTTGAGGCCCGCTTCTGCCGAGCGCGTATCGCGCCGCATGAAGCTCGCCAGCACATAGGCGGCGAGGCTTTGCAATTCGAGGCCGACATACAGCGTCAGCAGATCACCCGCCGACACCATCATGCCCATGCCCGCGCTCGAGAGTAGGATCAGGATGGGATATTCGGCGCGCAATGCGCCGCCGCGCGCGAACCAATTGGGCGCGATCACGATCGATACCGCCGCGCCGATATAGATCAGCACCTTGGCGAAGCTGGCGAAACCGTCCGCATGATAGAGGCCACCGAACGCGACGCCGCCATTGCCGGCAGGTCCGAGTAGTGACAAACCGGCCGCAAGCAACAGGGCAACGGCCGCCCAACCCAGCCCCCGCGTAGCCCCATCACCCTTCCAGGCCGCGACGAGCAGCAACAGCATCGAACCAACCGAGAGGATCAGCTCCGGCAACGTCTGGACAAGATTACCGGAGGTCATCAGTGCGTCTCCGCCGTCGAGGCAATTGCCACCGGCTTGCCGCTTTTGGCCAGCTTGGAATCACCGCCATGCCAGGCCGGCTCGACCCGGCTCAAGACCACACCCACATCCTTGCGCATCGGCGCCATGAAGCTCTCCGGATAGACGCCCATCCACAGTACGACGAGCGCGATTGGGCCGAGCAGCCACAGCTCGCGCGTCGACAAATCCTGCATCGCCGCAACATCGGGTTTGTCGAGCGGCCCCTGGGCCACGCGACGATACAGATAGAGCATATAGGCTGCGCCGAGGATGATACCTGTTGTCGCGACGAAGGCGGCCCAGGTCGAAGCCCCGTAAATGCCCATCATGCTCAGGAACTCGCCGACAAAGCCCGACGTGCCGGGCAGACCGACCGAAGCCATGGTGAACAGCATGAACAGCAGCGCGTAACGCGGCATATTGGTCGATACGCCACCGTAGCGGGAAATCTCGCGCGTATGCAGGCGGTCATATACGACGCCGACGCATAGAAAGAGCGCGCCCGACACCAAGCCGTGGCTCAGCATCACCAGGAGCGAGCCTTCAATCCCCTGCCGGTTGAACGCGAACAGGCCGAAGGTGACGAAGGCCATGTGGGCCACGGACGAATAAGCAATCAGCTTCTTCATGTCCTGCTGCACCAGCGCGACGAGGCTGGTGTAGACGATTGCCACGCCCGACAAAGTCGCGATCAGCCAGAAAAGCTGCGCGCTCGCGATCGGGAACATCGGCAGCGAGAAGCGGATGAAGCCGTAACCGCCCATCTTCAACAGCACGCCTGCCAGGATTACCGATCCGGCGGTCGGCGCCTGCACGTGCGCGTCAGGCAGCCAGGTGTGGAACGGCCACATCGGCATTTTCACCGCGAACGAGGCGAAGAAGGCGAGGAACAGCCACGTCTGCGCATGCGCGGGGAAATTGGTCTGCATCAGCACCGGAATGCTGGTGGATTGCGCATAATTCGCCATCCACAGCATCGCGATCAGCATCAGCACCGATCCGAGCAAGGTGTAGAGAAAGAACTTATACGAGGCGTAGATGCGCTCGGCGCCCCCCCAGATGCCGATGATCAGATACATCGGGATCAGGCCGGCCTCGAAGAACAGGTAGAACAGGAACATATCCTGCGCCTCGAACACGCCGAGCATCAGCGCTTCGGTCAGCAGCAACGCCGCCATATATTCCGGCACGCGCTTCTGGATCGATTCCCAGCTAGCAAGAATGCAGATCGGCATCAGGAATACCGAAAGCTCGATCAGCATCAGCGCGATACCGTCGATGCCGAGCGACCAGCCGAAGCGACCGAACAAGGGCAGATGCTCAACGAACTGCCATTGCGGCCCGCCGATCTGGTAAGCGGCCCACAGCCAGACACCCAACAGGAGATCGACCAGGGTGGCGCCGAGCGCGATCCAGCGGGCCGCCTTCGCATCGGCAAAGATGCAGGCTATCGCCCCGAAGACCGGCAGCGCAACGAGCAGCGTAAGAATAGGGAAGCCGAGCTGGTTCATATCAGGCCGCCATCACCCAGGTCGCCGCGGCCGCAAGGCCAAGCAGCATCACCAGCGCATAGGTATAGACATAGCCCGACTGCATCTTGCGGCTGACGACCCCGCCGAGCTGCACCACCCAAGCGGCACCATTTGGACCGAAGCGATCAATCGTACCCTGGTCGCCTCGTTTCCATAGCAGTCGGCCGAGCGCGAAGGCGGGGCGCACAAAGAGGATGTCGTACAATTCGTCGAAATACCATTTGTTGAGCAGGAAAGCGTAGAGGCCGCGCGCCGAACCCGCCACGCGCGAGGGCAAGCTCTTGTCCCAGACATAAGCCCAGGTAGCGATTAGCAGGCCTGCGAGCATCACGATGAACGGCATCCACTTGGCGATTGCCGGGATATGCTCGATCGATTCCATGAACTCGTGGTTGAACCACAGGCTACCCTGCCAGAAGGCGACACCGCCCTCGCCGATGAACGGCTTGGCAAAAGCCCAACCCGCGAACACCGCGCCGACCGACAGAACGATCAGCGGAATCAGCATGTTGAGCGGGCTCTCATGCGGGTGATAGCCACCGGTGCCCTTCGGCATATCCTCAGCACCGCGCGAATCTACGCCCGGCTCGCTGCCCGCGCCCTCGTCAGGTGCATCATGATGAGCATCGTGGTGCGCATGATCGTGATCGTGGCCGTGATCGTGCCCATGATTATGGTGCGCGTCATGGATCGCATGCTGAATGTGCTCCGAGCCAACCCAGCGAGCCTCACCAAAGAACGTCAAATAGACGAGGCGCCATGAATAGAAGCTCGTCAGCAAGGCCGCGGCGACACCAACGAAGAAGGCGATGCCGCCTGCGGTCGTACCGCGCGCATAGGCCGCCTCGATGATCGCGTCCTTCGAATAGAAGCCTGCAAAGCCGAACACTTCCTCAAGGCCCACGCCCGTGATCGCGAGCGTGCCCGCCATCATCGCCCAGAAGGTGATCGGGATATGCTTCCTAAGGCCGCCATAGAAGCGCATGTCCTGCTCATGGTGCATGGCATGGATCACCGAGCCTGCGCCGAGGAACAGCAAAGCCTTGAAGAAGGCATGCGTGAAGAGGTGGAACATCGCCCCACCGAACGCCCCGACCCCCGCGCCGAAGAACATGTAACCAAGCTGCGAGCAGGTCGAATAAGCGATCACGCGCTTGATGTCGGTCTGCACCGTACCGACTGTCGCGGCAAACAAGGCAGTGGCTGCACCGACATAGGTGACGACCGTCAGTGCGGTCTGGCTTGTCTCGAACATCGGCGACAGGCGGCAAACCATGAACACGCCCGCGGTGACCATCGTCGCGGCGTGGATCAGCGCCGAAACCGGAGTCGGACCTTCCATCGCGTCCGGCAACCAAGTGTGCAGCCCAAGCTGCGCCGACTTACCCATCGCGCCGACGAACAGCAGCAGGCAGAGCAAGGTCATCACATCCACCCGCATGCCGAGAAAACCGATCGTCGACCCGGCCATGCCGGGTGCAGCCGCGAGAATGGCGGGAATGGATACTGTTCCGAACACCAGGAAGGTTCCGAAGATGCCGAGGCTGAAACCGAAATCGCCGACGCGGTTGACTACGAAGGCCTTAATTGCGGCGGCCTGCGCCGAGGGCTTTTCGTACCAGAAGCCGATCAGCAGGTAGGAAGCGAGGCCTACGCCTTCCCAGCCGAAGAACATCTGCACCAGGCTGTCGGCGGTCACGAGCATCAGCATCGCGAAGGTGAAGAGCGACAGGTAGGCGAAGAAGCGAGGCTGCGACGGATCCTCCGCCATATAGCCCCAGCTATAAAGATGGACGAGGCTGGAGACCGTCGTCACCACCACCAGCATCACCGCGGTCAGGCTGTCGACGCGCAGCGCCCAATCGACCTGGAGCGAGCCCGAGTTGATGAAGCTCAGCACCTTTACGACGTGCGCCGTGTCATGCCCGCCGAGGAAGCCGAGGAAGATCGGCCAGGCGAGCGCGCAGGACATGAACAGGGCACCGGTCGTCACCGCTTTGGCAGCGGTGTTGCCTAGCGCGCGATTGCCCAGTCCCGCGATGATCGCGGCGAGCAGGGGCAGAAAGACAAGGGCGATGATCATCAACCGATAGCCATTTGCAGTTCCCCGGCGAAAGCCGGGGTCCAGTTCAGCGCGTAGGCCTGGGCCCCGGCCTTCGCCGGGGAACGAGAAAGGATCACCATCAGCCTTTCATCCGGTTGACGTCTTCGACCGAGATCGTGCCCCGGCCGCGGAAATAGATGACGAGAATGGCCAGCCCGATCGCCGCCTCGCCCGCGGCAACGGTCAGCACGAACATCGCGAACACCTGGCCCACCAGGTCGTGCAGATAGGCCGAAAAGGCGACCAGGTTGATGTTCACGCTCAGGAGGATGAGCTCGATTGCCATCAGGATGATGATCAGGTTCTTCCGGTTGAGGAAGATGCCGAACACACCCGTGACGAACAGGATCGCCGAGACGGTGAGATAGTGGGTGAGGCCGATCACAGCTCCACCCCCTGCCCGACCACAGGCCGCGTGTTGCGAACGGCGTCCTCGGGACGGCGCATATTCTGCTCCGAAATCTTCTGCGTGCGGACATCGCCGCGTTTGCGATGCGTCAGCACGACCGCGCCGATCAGCGCGACGAGCAGCACCAGGCCCGCACCTTCGAAAATATAGAGATAGCGGGTGTAAATGAGGATGCCGAGCGCTTGGATGTTGGGCACCTGATCCGGGGTGGGCGCGGCGCGCGATAATTGGAGTCCGCCCGCATTCCACGCACCTTCCGCGAAGATGATCTCACCCGCGAGCAGCGCCACCAGCGCGACGCCAAATGGTAGGTAGCGCGCAAAGCCGCTCCGCAGTTCGGCGAAATCGATGTCGAGCATCATCACCACGAACAGGAACAGCACCGCGACCGCGCCGACATAGACGATGACCAGCAGCATCGCGATGAATTCGGCACCGACCAGCACCATCAGCCCGGCGGCATTGAAGAACGCAAGGATCAGCCACAGCACGCTGTGGACGGGGTTGCGCGCGGTGACGCACAGCACGCCCGAAAGCACGGTGATGACCGCGAACAGATAGAAGGCGATGACCTGGATCACGATGAAGTGGGGCTTCCCTGCGAGTTGCGGCGCGGCTTAACGATAGGGTGCATCGGCGGCAAGGTTCTGCGCGAGGATCGGCTCCCACCGGTCCCCATTGGCGAGCAGCTTGGCCTTGTCATAGATCAGCTCCTCGCGCGTCTCGGTCGAGAATTCGAAATTCGGACCCTCGACGACCGCGTCGACCGGGCAGGCTTCCTGACAGAAGCCGCAATAGATGCACTTGGTCATATCGATGTCGTAGCGCGTGGTGCGGCGGCTGCCGTCGGCGCGCGGTTCGGCCTCGATCGTGATGGCCTGGGCGGGGCAGATCGCCTCGCACAATTTGCACGCGATGCAGCGTTCCTCGCCATTAGGATAGCGGCGCAGCGCATGCTCGCCACGGAAACGCGGCGACAGCGGGTTCTTCTCGAACGGATAGTTGATCGTCGCCTTCGGCTTGAAGAAGTAGGAAAGCGTCTTGGCGTGCGCTTTCACGAACTCCCACAGCGTGAACGACTTGATGTAATAAGCTAGGCTCATGGATGCATTCCGTAACGGGTGACCATCAGGTATCCGGAGACCAGGAATACCCAGATCAACGACAGCGGCAGGAAGATCTTCCAGCCCAACCGCATCAGCTGGTCATAGCGATAACGTGGCACCGTCGCCTTGACCCAGGAGAAGACGAAGAAGCCGATGAAGATCTTGATAAAGAGCCAGATGAAGCCCGGCACGGCATAGAGGATCGGGATATCGAACGGGGGCAGCCATCCGCCCCAGAAAAGCGTCGCGTTCAGCGCGCACATCAGCAGCACGTTGCCATATTCGCCGAGCCAGAAGAGCGCGAAGCTCATCGACGAATATTCGGTTTGATACCCCGCGACGATCTCGCTCTCGGCTTCGGTCAAGTCGAACGGCGCACGCTGCGTTTCCGCCATCGAGGAGATCAGGAACACCACTGCCATCGGGAACAGCAGCGGGTTCAACCCGAAGAAGTTGATGAAGCCGAAGATGTGGCCCCGCTGCATGTTGACGATGTCGTTGAGGTTGAAGCTGCCGGCCCACAGCACGACCGTGACCAGCACGAAGCCGATCGACACTTCATAGCTCACCATCTGCGCAGCGGCGCGGATCGCCGAATAGAAGGGATATTTGGAGTTAGAGGCCCAGCCTGACAGGATCACACCGTAAACGCCGGTCGAGCTGATCGCGAGCAGGTAAAGCAAGCCGACATTGATGTTGGCGAGCACCGCGCGCGGGCCAAATGGGATCACTGCCCAAGCCGCAAGCGCGACTGTGAAGGTTATGATCGGCGCGATCAGAAACAGCACCCGGTTCG
>JGI24739J22299_10000762_pt1 | contig 11715 bp, 8 predicted proteins | sample KBSCornC5_FD_22299 | JGI IMG/M metagenome (IMG submission 22299)
TCGACGTCGATCTTGAATTGCACGTCGGTGCGCCGGTGGCGGTGCCGCTGCCGCAGGCGGATGCGTCGTTGCAGCTGCAGAGTGTCGGTGTCGACGGCCGCGCCGATGCGGCCCTGGCGCAGCGCGGGGCGCAGACCCTGGTGCGGCTCGAGCGCGGCGTGCATCGCCTGTCGTTGCGCTATCGCGCGGTGGCGGCCGATACGGTGAGCCTGCGCTTCGCACTGCACCCGCAGCGGGTGGGCTTCGCCGGGCAGGGCTGGGCGATCGATGGTGTGGACGAGGGCCGCGCCCTGGGCGACAGCCTTTCGCTGCATCGCGTGCATGCGGGCGCGGATGGCAAGGAGGTCACTGCCAACAGCCAGACCTTCCCACCCTACGTCACCGTGCAGCGTGTGCTGGTGCTGGGCGTGGACTGGACCGTGGAAACCACGGTGACTCGCGTGGCGCCGCACGACGGTGGTTTCAGCCTCGATTTGCCGCTGCTGCCGGGCGAACACCCGCTGGGTGACGATGCGCGCGTGCACGACGGCCGCATCGGCGTGACCTTCAACGGCAACCAGGAAGAGGTCAGCTGGACCAGCCGGCTCGATCGCGCCGACAAGCTGGAACTGAAGGCGCCCGCGCTCGGCGAGCGCGCGGAGTACTGGGAAGTGCAGGCCGCGCCGATGTGGCATGTCGACGGCGAAGGCGTGCCCGTCAGCCAGAACGACGGCGCGCTGTCTTTCAGGCCGCTGCCCGGCGAAGTCCTGCGGCTGGCGGTGACCCAGCCCAAGGCGGTCGCCGGAGACAGCCTCGCCTTCGACTCGGTGCAAGTGGAAAGCGCCGTCGGCGATCGCGCCACCGAAACCACCGTGCAGTTGCTCGCACGCAGCACGCGGGGCGGCGAGCATGCGATCGCGCTGCCGGCCGGTGCGGAATTGCTGGAAGCACAGCGCGATGGCGTGCCGCTGAGTCTGGCCGTGCGCGACGGCAAGCTGAGCCTGCCGCTGCTGCCCGGCGCGCATCGCTTCGAATTGCGCCTGCGCGAACCGCATGGCATTGCGGCCGCGACACGCAGTGCGTCATTGGCGCTGGGCGCGCCGGCGGCGAACTTGTACCTGGGCGTGAACCTGCCGCAAGACCGCTGGGTGCTGTGGACCTGGGGCCCGACTGCAGGGCCCGCGGTGCTGTACTGGTCGCAGCTGGTCGTGCTGCTGCTGGTCGCCTGGCTGCTGGCGCGCTATGCGCCCACGCCGCTGCGCTTCCATCACTGGCTGCTGCTGGGCCTGGGCTTCTCGGCCTTTGCCTGGAGCGCTTACGCCCTGGTGGTGGTGTGGCTGATCGCGCTGGGACTGCGGGCGCGCCGCACACCGCCGGAGCGGCTGGGCGTGGTGGGTTTCAACCTGCTGCAGGTCGCGCTGGCATTCTTCACCCTGGTCGCGCTGGTCGTGCTGATCTCCGCGGTGCCGAAGGGCTTGCTCGGCCTGCCGGACATGCACGTGGCCGGCAACGGTTCCACGGCGTGGCAATTGCGCTGGTTCGCCGACCAGACCGTCGATGCGCTGCCGCGCGGCGGCGTGTTCAGCGTGTCGCTGTGGGCCTACAAGATCGCCATGCTGCTGTGGGCGCTGTGGCTGGCCAATGCCCTGATCGGCTGGCTGCGCTGGGGCTTCGAGGCGTGGACGCGCGAAGGCTATTGGCGCAAGGGCGAGCCGCGCGCGGAAGCGCCGCACGTCATGCCGCCGGAGCTGCCGCCGCAGCCGCCGGTGGAGCGTCACGATGGTTGATGTGCGCGGCGCGCTGGCCGCGGCGACGNGGCGCCTCGGCGAACGGATCGATGCCGAGGCGCTGCTGCTGCATGTNCTGGACAAGCCGCGCAGCTGGCTGGTCGCGCACGACACCGATGTATTGGACGACCAGATCCGCGCGGCCTTCGAGGCGATGGTCGCGCGGCGCGAGGCGGGCGAGCCGGTGGCTTACATCACCGGCCGCCGCGGCTTCTGGTCGCTCGAACTGGAGGTGACTCCGGCCACGCTGATCCCGCGGCCGGAGACCGAGCTGCTGGTGGAACTTGCGCTGGAACGCCTGCCGCCGGACCGGCCCACTCGCGTGGTGGACCTGGGCACCGGCAGCGGCGCGATCGCGCTCGCTATCGCCAAGGAACGTCCGCGCGCCGCGGTGACCGCGGTGGATCTGAGCGCGGATGCGCTCGCGGTCGCCCGCGGCAATGCGCGGCNGCTCGGCCTGGAGCGCGTGCGCTTTCTGCATGGGACTTGGATGACACCGTTGTCCNGCGAGCGCTTTGANCTGATCGTGTCCAATCCGCCGTATATCGAAGCCGCCGATCCGCATCTCGGGCAGGGCGACCTGCGCTTCGAGCCGGCCACGGCGCTGGCCTCGGGCGCCGACGGGCTCGATGCCATCCGCGAGATCGTCGCGGCGGCGCCGGCCCATCTCGAAGCCGGCGGCTGGCTGCTGCTGGAGCACGGCTGGGACCAGGGGGCGGCGGTGCGCGCCCTGCTGGACCAGGCGGGCTATGCGGAGGTGTTCACCGCCACCGACCTGGAAGGACGCGACCGCGTCTCCGGCGGCCGGCGCTAGCGCCGGCCTTACTCCGTTTTCACCTGTCCGCCACGCCCGCGGCGCGCCGGCTTGCGCATGCGTCGCAAAAACGTGCCCTGGCGCGCAGTCTTGCGCAGGTCAGGATTGACAACGTTGTCAGCCAGGAGTCCATTGGCCCGGCTGGCGCCTGGGCGCCAGTGTTGATGGGGAGCCGGGGAGGGCGCCACATCGTCGGGAGGGAGGCGGGCATCCGGTAGGTCCGGGCATCCGTTTTTCGGGCAGGCGCGTCGCGTGCCTGCGCCAGCGCATCCGGCGTTCCAGCGTCGTCACGTCCGGCGTTCGAATCCTTTCGATCACGGAGTCGTGTCATGCGCAAGCTGTTGAGGGTTCTCTTGCTGCTGGTCGTACTGCCGGCGGCGCTGTGGAGCGGAGCGGTCGGCGCGCAAAGCGCGAGCTGCGCGGGCGTGGCGGCCTGGAACGCCACCACCATCTACAACGCGGGCGACAAGATGGTCTACAACAACCATCTGTACCAGGCGTCCACGCAGATCTGGAACACGCCGCCGAACTACTGTCCGAGCTGCGGTTGGTACCAGGACCTGGGCCAGTGCGGCTCGGGCAGCAACCAGCCGCCGACGGTCGGTCTCACTTCGCCGGCCAACGGTGCGACGTTCACCGCCGGTGCCAACATCACGCTCAGTGCGAACGCGAGCGACAGCGACGGCACGGTCGCCAAGGTCGAGTTCTTCAACGGCTCCACCTCGCTGGGCGCGAAGACCGCGACACCGTATTCGGTCACCTGGAGCAACGTGCCCGCCGGCAGCTACACGCTGAAAGCAGTGGCGACTGACAACGGCGGACTGTCCACCACCTCGTCCACCGTCAGCATCACCGTCAATCCCGTCGGCGGCGGCGATACCACACCGCCCAGCGTTCCGCAGGGCCTGGCGTCGCCGTCGCAGACGGCCAGCACCGTGTCGCTGACGTGGAACGCGTCCACCGACAACAGCGGCGGCAGCGGCGTGGCCGGCTACGACGTGTACCGCAACGGCACGCTGGTTGGTTCCACCTCCGCCACCAGCTATACCGACACCGGTCTCGCCGCGAGCACCACCTACAGCTACACCGTGCGGGCTCGCGACAACGCCGGTAACGCATCCGCGCAGGGCCCGGCCATCAATGCCAAGACCAGCGCGGGCGGCGGTGGCGGCGGCAAGCGCGTGATCGGCTACTTCACCCAATGGGGCATCTACGGCCGCAACTACCAGGTGAAGAACATCGANACCAGCGGTTCGGCCGCCGTGCTTACGCATATCAACTATGCGTTCGGCAACGTGCGCAACAACAAGTGCGAAGTGGGCGTGACGCAGCCGTCCGATCCGAACACCGGCGTGGGCGGCGACGCGTATGCGGACTACACCAAGTCGTACGACGCCGGCAGCAGCGTCAGCGGCGTGGCCGATACCTGGAACCAGCCGCTGCGCGGCAACTGGAACCAGCTGAAGGAGCTGAAGGCGAAGTATCCCAACCTGAAGGTGCTGATCTCGCTGGGCGGCTGGACCTGGTCGCGCGGTTTCGCCAGCGCGGCGCAGCCGGCCAATCGGCAGGCTTTCGTGGCTTCGTGCATCGACGCCTACATCAAGGGCAACCTGCCGGTGACGGACAGCGCGGGCGGCACGGGCGCTGCCGCAGGCGTGTTCGACGGCATCGATATCGACTGGGAGTATCCGGCCGCGTGCGGCCTGAGTTGCGGCGGCAGCGAAGACACCGCCAACTTCACCGCGCTGCTGGCCGAGTTCCGCCGCCAGCTCGACGCGGTGCGCCCGGGCCTGCTGCTGACCATCGCCGGCGGCGCCGGCGTGGACAAGATCCGCGTCACCCAGCCGAGCCAGTACGCCTCGTCGATCGACTTCGTCAACCTGATGACGTACGACTTCCACGGTGCATGGGAGAGCCCGACCAACTTCCACTCCGCGCTGTACAAGCCGGCGGGCGACCCCTCCACCGGCGACGCGGCCAAGTACAACACCAACGACGCCATCCAGGCGCTGATCGCCGCGGGCATGCCGGCCGCCAAGATCAATCTCGGCATCGGCTTCTACGGCCGCGGCTGGAGCAATGTGCCCAACGGCAACAACGGCCTGTTCCAGCCCAGCACCACGGCCGCGCCGGGTACGTACGAGGCGGGCATCGAGGACTACAAGGTGCTCAAGAACCTGGGCTATCCGTCCTACGACGACACGGCCGCCGGCGCGCACTGGATCTTCAACGGCAGCACGTTCTGGAGCTTCGACGATCCGGCCAACATCCAGCGCAAGATGAACTACGTGAAGGCGCAGTCGCTGGGCGGTGCGTTCTCGTGGGAATTCAGCGGGGACGATGCGAATGGCACGTTGATCAAGGCTATTTCAAATGGATTGAAGTAAGCGGTTCGCGTGAAAACGAAAAAGCCACCCCGGCGATCGGGGTGGCTTTTTTTTGCCCGTCATTCCGGCGCAGGCCGGAATCCAGTGGCGATCACATGGGGTTTGGCGACATCGGCACGGCGCTTCGCTTCATTAAAACGGCACGTGTGCCTCGACGCATCAATCGAGCGATATCGCTACTGGATTCCGGCCTGCGCCGGAATGACGGCAGAGAGAGGTTTCTAGGAATCAGGCCGAGGCGGCAGCGGCAAACTGCGGAAATCGCGCGCGGATCGCGTTGCGTATCCCCGGCAGGTCCAGCCCNGCCATGGTCAGCACTTCCTCGCGGCTGCCNTGCTCGAGATACACGTCGGGCAAGCCCAGGTGCAGGATCGGCAAGGTCACGCCATGTGCGGCCAGGCATTCGGCCACGGCCGACCCGGCACCNCCGGCGACGGCNTTGTCTTCCAGCGTGACGAAGGCTTCGTGGGTCTTGGCCANCTCCAGGATCATCGCCTCGTCCAGCGGCTTGACGAAGCGCATGTTGACCAGTGTGGCGTCGAGTTCCGCGGCGATCTCCACCGCCGGCGCCAGCATCGCGCCGAAGCTGAGCAGGGCCAGGCGGCGGCCGCGGCGGCGCAGTTCGGCCTTGCCCAGCGGCAGCGTGTCCAGTTCCTTGTGCATCGCCACGCCGGGGCCGGTGCCGCGCGGGTAGCGGATCGCCGCGGGACCGTCGTAGGCGAAGCCGGTGCTGAGCATCATGCGGCACTCGTTCTCGTCGGCCGGCGCCATGATCACCATGTTCGGCAGGCAGCGCAGGAACGACAGATCGAAGCTGCCCGNATGCGTGGCGCCATCCGGACCGACCACACCGGCGCGGTCGATGGCGAAGGTCACGTCCAGGTTCTGCAGCGCCACGTCGTGGATCGCCTGGTCGTAGGCGCGCTGCAGGAAGGTGGAATAGATCGCCACCACCGGCTTGGCGCCTTCGCAGGCCATGCCCGCGGCCAGCGTCACCGCGTGCTGCTCGGCGATCGCCACGTCGAAATAGCGCTGCGGGTATTCCTTGGAGAAGCGCACCAGGCCCGAGCCTTCGCGCATCGCCGGGGTGATGCCGAGCAGGCGTTCGTCGGCGGCGGCCTGGTCGCACAGCCAGTCGCTGAACACGTCGGTGTAAGTCTGCCTGGCCGGAGCGGCTTTCTTCGCCAGGCCGGCCTGCGGATCGAACGGGCCGACCGCGTGGTACTCGATCTGCGCCTGCTCGGCCGGGGCGTAGCCCTTGCCCTTGGTGGTGACCACGTGCAGCAGCTGNGGGCCGGGCAGNTCCTTGACCATGCGCAGCGCATGCANCAGCTGCGGGATGTCGTGGCCGTCGATCGGGCCGGTGTAGTGGAAACCCAGTTCCTCGAACAGCGTGCTGGGCACGAACATGCCCTTGGCGTGCTCTTCCCAGCGCTTGAAGAAGCGGCCGAAGAACGACTGCTTGGGGATCGCGCGCTTGGCCCGCTCGCGCCAGGCGTTGAGCGTGTGGCTGGCCATGGCGCGCGCCATCATCTTGGTCAGCGCGCCGACGTTCTCGCTGATCGACATGCCGTTGTCGTTGAACACGACCAGCATGTTGGGCTCGACGTCGCCGCCGTGATTGAGCGCCTCGAAGGCCATGCCGGCGGTCATCGCGCCGTCNCCGATCACCGCCACCACCTTGCGGTGGTCGCCCTTGCGCTGCGCGGCGATCGCCATGCCCAGCGCGGCCGAGATCGAAGTGGACGAATGGCCGACGCCGAAGGTGTCGTACTCGCTTTCCTCGCGCCGCGGGAACGGCGCCAGGCCGTCCTTCTTCTTGATCGTGGTGATGCGGTCGCGCCGGCCGGTGAGAATCTTGTGCGGATAGCACTGGTGGCCCACGTCCCACACCAGGCGGTCGCGCGGCGTGTCGAACACATGGTGCAGCGCGACAGTCAGCTCGACCACGCCCAGCCCCGCCCCGAAATGCCCGCCGGAGCTGGCCACGGACTCGATCAGGTACTGGCGCAGCTCGTCGGCGACGGCCGGCAGCTCCTCGTCGGGGACGCGGCGCAGGTCGGCCGGCGTCTCGATCGTCGCCAGGTGGGCGAAGCGGGTAGGAATATTCATAGCTGCGTATTGTTGAACCAGCGGGGGGGCGGAGCAAGGGCAGGACCGTGAAGGAACGCTGTCTGTACGGCTTGNCGCCGGGCCGATCTCACGCCGTACCCACGTGGCGGCGGCCAGTGTGGNGCATCCTGAACCGAGGGAGCCCGTCATGTCGCGACCGACCGCATTCCGGCGTTTCGCCGAGGCCACCGCGCACTATGCCGGCCGGCCGGGAGCCTTCCTGCTGGCCGTGCTGCTGATCGTGGGATGGGCCATCACCGGCCCGATCTTCCATTTCAACGACACCTGGCAGCTGGTCATCAATACCGGCACCACCATCATCACCTTCCTGATGGTGTTCCTGATCCAGAGCACGCAGAACCGCGATACCGCCGCCCTGCAGATCAAGCTGGACGAGCTCATCTGCAGCAGCAAGGCGCATAACGCGCTGCTGAACCTGGAGAATCTGGACGACCAGCAGCTGGAGCGCATCCGCCGCCATTACACCCGGCTGGCCGAGGGCGCCAGGGACGACCTGAGCCAGTTCGAGGAAATCGTGGAGGAGGCGCGCAAGGAGCCGCGCGAATAGGAAAAGGGGACGCCGCCAGCCGGCTCCGACCCCTCAGGTCCTCAGGCCATCAGGTGGCGGCGGTCGCGCGGCAGGTGGCTGACCAGGAATTCCATCTGGTCGGCCAGGATGTTGCGGTTGGACAGGATCAGGTGTTCCACCCAGCTGGGCCGGTACGGCACGGCCAGCAGCGGCATGTTGGCCTGCTGCGGGGTGCGGTTGCTCTTCCTGAGGTTGCAGGCCAGGCAGGCGCTGACCACGTTCTCCCATTCGTCCTTGCCTTTCTTGGAGATCGGCAGCACGTGGTCGCGGGTCAGCTCGCCGCGGCTGAAGTGATCGCCGCAGTACAGGCAGATATAGCGGTCGCGGGCGAACAGGGCGGTGTTGGTCAGGGTCGGCGCCGGCTCGATCGCATGCTCGCGGCAGTGGCCGCTGCTGGCCACGATCGGATGCAGCTGCAGGGAACTGCGCCGGCCCAGGTCGCGGTTGTGGCCGCCGTAGACGGTCAGGCAGGGGTCGCCCAGGGTCCAGGCGACGGCGTCGCGGACGTACAGGCAGACGGCGTCCTGCCAACTGATCCAGTCGAGAATGCGGCCCGCGGCATCCAGCGAGAGGATGCGGGTCGAATGCAGATCGGCGACCTTTCCCGGCCCGTCGATCAGCCGCATGGGAACTTCCATCGGCATGTGTTCCGTCCTTCAGGTGACCCTTGGGAGCGTCCAGACCATGCAACGGTGCTGGTTCGCCCGAGCATAAACCATGTTTAGTTGCAAATTGCGTGCAAATACTTGTCGCTGCTGAAAACTGTCCNGGGCCGGCCGGGATTTACGCTTCGCCACGGGCCTGCGATATAGTGGCTGTTCATCTGTAGACCCGACGCCGGGTTTGGGAGGGGAAGCCTGGGTGGCGACCCCGGCACGGCGGGGCAGAGGTAAACGACGTGGCTGAAGTTCTTTTCTACGAGCGCCCGGTGCCGCTCAACCGTACCCAACACAAGGATCTGCGCCTGAAGGGCATCCCCAGCCTGCGTTTCGCGGCGGGCGTGCACTCGGTGCCGCTGACCGGCGTGGAATTCCCCGCCGCCGCGCGCGACCTGCCGATCCTGTTCGCCGGCAGCAGCATGGAAGAAGCCGGCCCGATGGCCCTGCTGGGCCTGCGCCAGAACGAAAACCTGTTCATCGACGCCGACGGCCAGTGGGCAGCCAACACCTACGTGCCGGCCTTCGTGCGCCGCTATCCGTTCGTGCTGGCNGAAAAGCCGGCGGGCGAGGAAGGCGACGACTTCACCGTGTTCCTGGACGAGGCCTATGAAGGCTTCGGCAGCGACGAGGGCGAGCGCCTGTTCCAGGACGACGGCACCGACAGCGAGATGCTGAAGAACGCCGTGAACTTTCTCGGCGAGTTCCAGCAGCACGTGGGTCGCACGCAGTGGTTCATGGAGCAGCTGCGCAAGCACGACCTGCTCGAGCCGCGCAACATCCGTCTGGAGAAGGACGGCAAGGCGATCAACCTCAANGGCCTGTACGTGGTCAACGAGGAGAAGCTGCGCAAGCTCGACGCGAAGACCTCGCACGAGTTCCTGACCGAGGGCGTGTTCGGCTGGATCTATGCGCACCTGCTGTCGCTGGCCAACATCGACCGCGTCGCGCAGCGCCTCGACTCGCGCGAGCAGGTCGAAGGCAAGGCCACCAAGAACTGAGCGCGCTTCGACGCGAGCGAAAAAAACGGCACCTCACGGGTGCCGTTTTTTTTTGCGCGTTTTTCCAGCGCGCGATCTACGGCCTGACCGCGATCACCTCGATCTCCACCCGGTATCCCGGATTGCCCAGCGCCGCGATCTGGAACGCCGAGCGCGCCGGCAGCTTCGGCTGCTGCGGCGTGCCGAAGTACTGGCGATAGCCGGCCATGAAGCCGGCGAAGTCCATGTGTCCGCCATGGGCCTCGTCGCCCACCAGGAACACCTGCATCTTCACCACGTCGCCCAGCCCCAGGCCCATGCCCTTGAGCTGCTTTTCGATGGCGGCGAGTACGCCCATGGTCTGGGTTTTGGTGTTGCCATATGCGGCCACCGAATCCTTGGGCGCCTTCGGGTCGACCACCGGCGGCACGTTGCCACTCACGTATACGGTGGCCTTGCCGGCCGGCACTTCGACGGCGGCGGAAATCGGGAAGTCGCTGTCCGGAATCTTGTAGCGCTTCACTTCCTGCGCCTGTGCGGACGCCGCGGCGAGCGCGAGAAAAGCCAGGGCAAGGCGGGAGGGNAATCGCATGGCGAACTCCTGTGGGGAAGGGATCATTGCCGCATCGCGGCGACTTCATCGACGCTGATGCTATCGGTGTACCGGTTGCCGAAGTGGGTGCGGATGTAGTTGATCACGCCGGCGATCTGCGCATCGCTGAGGCCGGTGCCGCGCAGGAAGCGTTCCTCGCCTTCCGGCGCGGGCTTGAACGAGGGCATGTCGCGCCGGCCATGCAGGATCACGGCCGCCATGTACTGCGGCGACGCCAGCCGCGGATTGCCGGTCAGCGCAGGATAGTTGCCGGCGCCTTGCGCACCCTTGGCATCGGGCATGTGGCAGCCCTGGCAGATGCCGCGGAACACCGCTTCGCCGTCGGCCGCCGTGAGCCCGCCGCCAGCGTGGCCGGCGTTGTCGGACGACTGTGCCCGCGCGGCGCCTGCGGCGAGCAGCAGCGCGACGCCGGCCAGTATCAGTATCGATTTTCGCTGCATCACACGCCTCCTGTCGCGCGCCGATGGATGCGTTCGATGGCATCGAGCGCGGACGTCACCGCACCCTCCTGCCACGCCGGCAGGTACGAGGCATGCTCGCCGGCCAGCACGATGCGGCCGTCCACCTGGCACAGGTTGTCGTAGTGGCGCTCGCGCGCCGCGTCGGACCACACGCCGAAGCAGCCCAGGGTGAAGGGCGAACGGTGCCAACCCACGGCGATGCCATGCTCGAACTCGTCGCGGTACTGCGGATGGATCCGGCTGCCGTATTCGACCGCCTNGCGTACCCGCTCCTCGGGCGACATCGCGGTGAATCGATAGGCATCGGCTCCCCACATNTAGGCGCCCAGCAGCACGCCCTTGCCGCCGCCATGGAAGCCGGTGCTCGGGTAGCTGATGTTGGCGATCGGCAGGTCCGTATAGGTGATGCCGCCGTAGATGTGCTCGTCCTCCTCCCAGAAGCGCCGCTTGAATTGCAGGCCCACTTTCACCGAAGCGGCATAGGGCACCGCGGCGATCGCCTCGGCCATGGCAGCGCCGACATTGAGCGGCAACTGACCCAGGATCGACAGCGGGATGGTGCACACGCACCAGTCCGCGCTCGCCGTATGCGTGGCGCCGGGCGCGTCGGCACCCTCGTAGGCCACGCTGACGCCGCGTTCGTCCTGCTGGATGGCGGTGACCTTGGCGCCATAGCGGATCAATCCCTTCAGCTCGCGGCCGAAAGCCTCGCCGATGCGGCCCATGCCGCCGACCGGTTGGAACAGGGTGGTCTGGAACTCGTAGATCTCGCCGGCCACCAGGTGGCTCCACAGGCGGGAGCCCAGCACATCCTTCAGCTGCAGCGGAGTCGAGGGCAGCGGCTTCGCGCCGAGCCCGCCGCCGGCATCGCGGTCGTAGCCGCGCCGGTTGCTGCTGGCTTCGCCGCGCGCGTAGGCGAACTGCTTGTCCAGCGCACCCCATTCGCGCAGCGATTCCAGCAGCAGCTCCTGGTCTTCTTTAGTCACCGCCTGGTCCAGCTGTCCCTGCCGCGTGCTCTTGGCCAGCAATTCGGCCACGTGGCCGCGGTAGTCGGCGTTGATGGCCCGATAGCGCTGCGGCTGGCCGCCGAAGGCGCCGTCGCTGTGCAGGTAGGCGTTGTGATTGACCTGGACGAACGGCTCCAGCGCCACGCCGAGTTTTTTGCAGTAGGACAGGATGCCGTGGTGGTGATAGGGCAGGCGCCATGGCCCCGGATTGATATACAGCCCGTCCTCGAACTGGCAGTGCTGGGTAAAGCCGCCCAGTTCGGTGAAGCGGTCGCCGCCGCGCAGCGACCAGTTGCGGCCGCCGGGCCGCCGGTTGTACTCGAGCACCTG
>JGI24739J22299_10000765_pt1 | contig 11703 bp, 20 predicted proteins | sample KBSCornC5_FD_22299 | JGI IMG/M metagenome (IMG submission 22299)
GCGCCGCAGCGCCCGTACCCGCAACCCAGCCGAGACGAGCTGGCGGCGATCGCGTTCCTTCGCTCACCAGATGGTGGCAGCTGGGCTATCACTGCTACCGGCGAAGGCGATTTCTATTTCGGCTGCACCCGTCTGTCAGGCGCGCAACTGGTCGAGCGCGCCAGGCGCAAGGGATGGGATGGCAGTGGGGATATGCTCAAAATTGCCAGCACACTCGCGCTTTTGCGTGCCTGAGCGGGGCAGGATGGCGGACTAGGTATCCGCCAACTATAGCAGCGCAGCGCCCGGCGGGACTCGAACCCGCAGCCTCCAGATTAGCAATCCGGCGCTCTAATCCAGTTGAGCTACGTGCGGATGCGCTGCCTCCCCCGAAGGGGAGTGAGGGCGCTATAGAATCGTTACGTTAACAAAATCAATATGCTGATCGCCTGTCTGAGAAAAAGCTGGCGTCCGTATAACTCCACTCCGGCAACCCGCAATCTCCAACCATAACCGCAGCATCCGCCCAGCCCCCGGTCGCTGCGCATGGTTCTAACCCCCAACCCATGGGGCCGAAGGAGATACGCATGTATTGCGATGCAAATGGTCACCCCGACCCGAACGGGGATTATCAGATGATGGACGGAAAAATGGTCCTGCGCGATGGTCGCCGGGCGCACTTTTCCATCGGTATGTTTAGGGATGGAGCGCCCGCCTCAACGGTTTTCATTCGCGACGGCGCGGTCATGCTCAACGATGCTGAACGCGTTTTTGCCGATAGCGGCGAGGGGCAATCGGTTGTCGCCCGAGCCAAGCACGCCCATTATTTGCGAACCGCGTATCTCGGTGACCGAGCGCCTGAATTCACCGATCAGCAGGCGGTGGCCGCAATTCGGACGGCAGTAGCAGATCGCGCCCGGCAACAGCAGTTCCTGGATCAGTGCAAAGCCAATGAGGCGCAGGCCAAAGCTGCGTGTGACGCTGCTTATGAGCAGATGAAGCGCGATCTCAGCACTCGTTACACGCAACGCTAATCCTACCAAAATCAGGAGACATTCGATGGCCCAACCCCTCGAAAATCGTATCACCGCCGCACTTCGGGCATCTTCCCGCCTGAAGGACGTGGAAACGACCATTGCCGATGTCGAAAACGAGATTGGCTCCACCAAGGGGCTTTTTGATAAGGAAACGGCCCGTTCGGTCGACCCCGAATTGACGACGCCACAGGCGCGCGAAGCGCGCAACAATGCCGCCGATCTTGAACACGATATGCGGCGCCTCAATGCTTCGCTGGAACTGCTGCGGAAGCGCCGGCAGAGCATCCTTGACGACGAGGCATATGCAAAGCGGCTGGCTCGGTATGAAGCGGCCCGCAAGGAGCAAGAGGACTTAGCGCAATTTATCCGCACGCGATATCACGCGATTGCGATGGAACTGGTCGCAATGATGCAGCGCATTCAGGCAAGCGACGCGGAAAATGCGATCGTCAATCGTGATCTTCCGCGCGGAGCCGCTCATCTCAAGGGCGCTGAGGGCATGGCCCGAGGACACTACAACTATTCGTGGTCTGGCGGCACTCCAGTTACTCAGCTCAATCAAATCGTAATGCCGATGCTTGGCCGGGTCGGCTGCTACCTGCCTATCCCAGACCGGATGTCCATAGACTACAAAGCGCGACTGACTCATTTCCCTAAGCTTTTGGAAGAAGAGAAAACCTTCTGCCAAACGCCAATCGAGGGCTTGTCTCCAGTGAAAGGGGAGTCCGCCCATGTCTAAAGTCATGCACCTTGAAGCCCAGCCGTTCGGTGACAGCCATTACCGGATGGCGCTTGGGACCGATCAGATTTTCGAGCTGGAAACAGGTATGCCGGTAGTGGGAGGCGCCGTAGCGGGCGGCTCTCCCCGTCTGTTTGGCGTCAAGCCGATGCCGATCTTCGAGCTGTTCGCCAACATTATGTCGGGCAGGGTGGAAACTGATGACGGTTCGATCGGTAATCCATTCCGCTCGGGCGCGTCCGAAGCCAACATCTGCAATGTCGTTCGCCTGGGGCTGATCGGCGGCGGTGAATGCACGGCGCGCGAGGCCCGCGATCTCATAGACCAGTTCGGCCCGCCTCATCGCCCCCTCATGGAGCTTTGGGACATTGCAGCAGCGGTTCTCTATGCCGCGCTGGTCGGCATCGATGAGAAAACCAATGGCTGAGTCCAAGGGGCGCAACCGGAAGGGGCAGTTTACGGCTGGCAATTCCGGTCGCCCCAAGGGCGCACGCGCCAAGGCGACCATCGCGTGCGAGGCCTTGCTAGACGGCCAGGTGGAGCAACTGACGCAGAAGGCAATCCAGTTGGCGCTTGCCGGTGACACGATCGCCCTTCGCCTTTGCATGGATCGCCTCGCGCCCCCTCGCCGTGATCGTCATGTGTCGTTCAAGCTGCCCGCCTTCTCCGGGGCAGCTGATCATCCCCCTGTGCTGGCAGCCATCATGAAGGCAGTCGCTCAGGGGGATCTTACCCCGAGTGAAGGGCAGGCCATGGCGGCCATGCTGGCAGAGCATCGCAAAGCCATCGAGACGGCGGACATTGAGAGCCGCCTTGCAGCACTGGAAGCATCCCATGGGCAATGATCTGCGCCGCCGCGTGAAGGCGCTGGAGGGCAACGCGCGCAATATTGCGCCGGTCCTCACCCCCGACGAGATCGACCAGGCCGTGGCGCGCTATGGAGGGGAAAGGGGTGTGCATCATACACATACCCCTTCGCCTTCTGCGTTCCGGACGATGTTGCGCGCGATGCGGCCCAGCCTTGCCCGCATCTTCCTCACCGCCCACCCGCAGGATCTGATGCTATGACGATGCGCCGTCGGATAGCCGCGCTTGAGCGCGCGCGTGGGATCGGCCCACAGCCTGCCCGACACCCCTCCCTCTCGGATGTGACTTGGCAGCATGTGGTCGCCCGCCTGCCCCTGTGCCGCATGTATCCCAATAATCCGGAAATCTGGAGGCGTTATGGTCAATCTTAGCCAACGGGTCGCCCGCCTTGAGCAGCGACGGAAACCGACAACCGAGTTTCAGCACGTCCGCGCTGACGGCTGGGCAATCATCGCCCGCGGCGGAAGGGCGATTGTCGCACTGCCCGACAATGGGAGGGACGCCCATGCTTGACAGTGCAGCCGCTCAGCGCATCGCTGCAGCCTATCCGCCCGAAGCGCAGCACACGCCGCGATGGGAGCGCGACGTATATCTGACTGAAACACAGCAACTCGCCTGGCTGATCCGGTTCGATCCGGATGCAGCGGCGGAGGTGCTGTCCGCCAGCGCATCCCAATCGGTCGAGCAATCCTTGGGCAATCAGCCATGGATCCGCACCATTCCCCACAGGATTGACCACCATGTCTGATGTGAGGGGCGCCGATCGGCTGTTGCGCCGGTTCCAGAAAATGGCTTCGCCCCAGATGAAAGAGGCGGTGCGCGGCGCCCTCTATGTCGCTGGTGGCATCGTGCAGGACGCTGCCCAGGCGTCGATCACCGAGGGGAGCGTGTCGGGCAAGAATCACAAGCCCAGCAAGCCGGGCGAACCGCCTATGAACGACACTGGCATGTTGATGCGCGGGATCATCGTGGAGCAAGCCAAGGACGATCCGCTTGCCGTCGATGTGAAATCCACCGCGCCTTATTCGGCCGCGCTGGAATTCGGAACGAGCAAGATGGCCGAACGGCCGTTCATGCGCCCAGCCGCAGCCAGAACGAAGGACAAAGTCGCAAAGCTGGTTTCGCTCGCCGTCAGCCGTGAGATGGAGAAATAGGAATGGCTACTGCCGATGAAGTTGTCGTTCGCCTGCGGGCTGAAACCAACGACTATGAGGCCCGGATGCAGAGCGCGGCATCTGCGACCGTTCGTGCCACCGACACCATCCAGAAGGGGACAGAACGCGCCGCCTATGCTGGCCGACAAATGGGACGGCAGTTCGCAGACGTGGGCGCTCAGCTTTCGGGCGGGCAATCGCTGTTTACGGTGCTTGCCCAACAGGGCCCGCAGCTTGCCGATGCAATGTCAGACCTGGGCGGCAAAGCCGGCGCCGTGGCATCGTTCTTCTCCGGTCCATGGGGCGCCGCGCTGCTGGCTGCCGCTTCCGTAGTTGGCACCCTCACAGCTTCGTTGCTGGCCGATGACGAGGCCTCACAAAAGCATGAGAAATCCGCTAAGTCGCTGGCCGACGCGATCCGCGACATGGAAAAAGCGACGAAGGGCGCCATCCAGACATCGCAGCAGGCCGAGCAGCAGCATTATAACGAGGCCGGTGCCCTGCTGGTGAAGGCGCAGAACGCGCGCAAGGCTACGATCGCATTGCTGGAGGCGGCCCGCGCTCGCCTCGAAACTGCCGACAAGCAAGCCAATGCGCAGGGTGATCCCGAGGGCGGCGTGAACTTCGGCGTCGTCGCCGGCGCCACACAGGAGCGCGAAATCCGGCGCCTGACCACCGCCATTGCGGAACAGAACAGCGAGATTGCCAAGCAGGGCGAGAATGTGCGTCGCGCTGGAATCCCCGTCCTACAGCGCCAGGCAGCAGAGGCGACCGACAGGGCAACCGCCGCCACCGGGCGCTATGACCGCGCTTTGGGCAAGCTCAATGATCAGTTCGAGGCCGGCAAGATCACGCCAGCCGCCTATCGGTCGGAACTGGAGAGCCTCAACCGCACCCGCGACCGGGAATTGGAGGCCGCGAACAAATCCGAAAAGGCGACCAAGAAAGACGGCGATGCCAAGCGAGAGGCCGCGAAGAAGGTCCGTGAACTGGCCGCAGCACAACGCGAATTAGAGGCCGCCCTTGATCGCATCCTGCCGAAGTATGATCCCGCACGCGCCGCCGTCCGCGAGTATGGCAAGATCTTTGATGACATCAATCTGGCAGAGAAGGAGGGTCAGATCAGCCAGGGCGATGCACTCAGCTTCAGGATGCAGGCGGGCGTCGACCAGGCGAAGGCCGTTGCGGAAGCCGCATGGAAGAATCAGGAACAGCGTTGGGTAGACGTCGGCTTCAATGCCGGCGATTTCGACGGTTCGAACGTCCAGAAGCAGATCAATCAGGAACTGGAACTGCGCCAAGACGCGAACGACCGGATAGCGGACGATTTTCGCCATAAGCAGGAGGCGCAGTTGCGCACCCTCGCTACCCTGTATGAAGATGCGTTCCGGGGCGGGACGAAGGCGATCTGGGACGATTTCAAGACCATTGGCCTGCGCATCATCGCGGAAACGCTGGCACGGTTCACGCTATCCAGAATCGGCGGGCTGGGCGGTAGCGGCGGTGGAGGCAGCTTCGGAAGCTTCTTGGGGTCGGCCGTAACATCAGTCCTCGGCTTCGCGTCTGGCGGATCCATGATGATCGCTGGGCGCGGCGGCACCGATACCAACATGCTCAGCCTTAATGGTCGGCCGATCGCCAACGTCAGCCGGGGCGAGACGCTGAATATCGGGAGTAAGGCGCTGGCATCACCGCGTGGCGGTTCGACCGTCGTTCAGCATATCAGCGTCGACGCCCGCGGCGCGGTGATGAATGACCAGTTCGCATCCTTGATCCTCGCCAAAGCCAATCAAAGCGCGGCGCAGATGGTCGGGCACGGCATGGCGGCGGTGAATAAGAACATTCCTTCGCGGCTCACTCAATACCAGCGCGACGGCGTGTAAGAGGAGGCTATTTTGGGCAAAACACTTGCGGGCATCCTGACGATTGGCGCTGCGATCGCCGTCAATGTCATTCCTGGTGTCGGACAGGCGATCAGTGGCGCGCTTGTCAGCACGTTCGGGGCAGTAGGCACCACCCTCTATGGTGCCCTCAATGCCGGCCTGGTCATGTCGGGCCTTCAGTCGGCAGGCGGCTTACTGGGCATGGGACCGAGTGCGGGCAAAGCCGATACTGCTTCTGTCCCCTTCAAACCGCCTGGCTCGAGCGGCAAACTATTCGAGCGCGCGGACTGGAAGGAGGATGCCATATGACAGCCATGAATCTGATCGTGCAGGAGCGGGCGAAGGCGGCTTTCGTGCTGACCGACACCGCATATTTCGACGTTTTGACGGGAGCTGTCAAAGCGTTCGGCCCGAAGGTTCATGGCATTGTCATTGGCGAGGACGCCTATGTCGCCGTCGCAACCAGTGGGCGCCTTTTCCTGCACCATGTGCGCCCGCACCTTGAGGCGATCCGCGCGTCAACCCTTCGCGAGTTCCTAGCAGCGATGCCTGATGCGTTCCGAGCCGGTGAGGCGGATTCGTTAGCGGAAGGAGGCGGCGGATCATGCGCCGCTGTTATTGCAGCGTTCGATCGCGCAGCAGGACGCGCATATGGATGGGGGATCGGCAATAACACGATGGCTTTCCGCGCCCGGCCTTATTCGCTGGTGCCGACGCGGAAATATCTAACCGGCTTCGATGAGGAGAAATATCCCGCGCTTGCGGATACTGAATTCGGCGATCCGAAATGCTGGAACCCGGCGGCCCAGGGCGTTGAATTGCTGGAGGCCCAGCGGGCGGACGACTTCGATCTGAGTTTGGGCTTCAGCGCGCCGGCTGTGGGGGGGCAAGCTGTCCTGACCCGCGTCGACCGCGACGGGATCAATCACACCACGTTGAAGGCGTGGCCGGATCGCCTTGGGTGCCCTATCGACCTGCGGTTGGGCGATCGGCTGGGCTGGCGTGACCGGCTGCGCGCCTGGGGCCGCGAAACCTTGCGCCCTGTGCCGACTCTCCATCTTCCGCCCAGCTAGATCAGTCTGTCACGGCGATCCCGCCTACGCTCTCCACCTCTTTGCGAGAGGTCCCGGGTTTGTTCCCATAGCAACGATCCAGCGCATCGAGCAGCTCACCGCCTGCGCCATCGCTCGACAGGAATACCCGCCCGGCTTCATAGACGAACGGCACAGCGCCGCTGTATGCGCCATAGCTGTTCTTGGCGTTTACCGTGCCGGTGACCATCCCCTTGGTCGGGCACGGCTTCACTTCCTCGAACTTCGCGGAATAGGGATCTTTGAGCTGCTTTGCCGTCGCTGCCTGGGCGCGGTGGATGAGTTCGCTTTCCTCGCTGCTGCAACCCGCGATCAGCAAAAATGATATGAGAATTCCGCGCATTGCCCGCCCCTTCAGAACGCAAGAAGATGCCGAACTGAGTTGCCAATGCAAGGCAACAGGCAGCATAAGGCGTGCCTGATAGTCTGGCGGGGTTTCGGCAATGGCAAGAAATGGCGTATCAACGCCGAAATTCGATCTCAGCCACTTCAGCCGGCACCGCTCGCGTATCGGTCACCTCAAACTGATCTGGCGGGAAATGGGGCGCCTCGGCTTGGAGCGCCATGACCTCGCTCCTTATCAGTCCGAAATGCTTCGTGATCTCGCTGCCGGCCTTGATGAAGAACCCTTGGCCGAGATGCATAACTACTGGGAATATAACACCGAACAGCTTTTCCGTCGCAAACGGGATCGATGGGGGCCAGATGGCATCCCCGCAAAGCCGCGCATCGACGTCGTTCTGGAGATGACCAGCAAGGGCAACTTCAAAGCTGAATGGTTTCCACGGGGATGGAATCGTTGGGGGCCCGCGCTGGAAGATCATATCGGATCGGATTTCCCGGCATGGCGCCGGTACAATAATCGCGGGATGGGATTTGACACGCGGCCGAGCAACGAGTTGTTTTTCGTCCGAGGCACTTCCCACGCTGTTCATCATATTGAAATGGCCCGCGCCGATAGATGGTTCCTGGCGCTCGACCCCGTGCTGCTGACCGCGTGTCATGCTCTTACCGGAGAATTGAAGGAACGACTTCAGCGACATTTCGACGTTAGGATGGTCACCGATCTGTTTCTCGAGTGGCGCACGATCAAAATAGACACCGATTCATACTTCGATGAAGCTGACGTGCTTGCGTCATGGGCGATCGAAGATCCGGAAACGGTGGAGGAGCGGAAAGGGCGTGCTGAATTGGCGGCGGGCGCCTTTGGCTTTTCACATGAGCAGCTGGTAGATTGTTGGCTTGCAGAAAGTGAGAAGCCGCGGTGTCCGGATGTGACTACCAGCGCATTCAAGTCACGTATCGTGAAGGCGCTGAAGGCTCAGGGGTACAGCACGACGACCCGGCAGCTCGACCGATATCTGGCGCTAATCAAAAAATATGAGCCGGAGCGCGCTCGGGATCTGGTGGTGACGGACGTGGGGAAAGCTTCAGGGGCTTAGGGAAAAATTACGATATTCTGTCGCTTAGCGCCGCTATATTGGCGGATGGATGCTCTGCCGATAGCGCTATTGTGGCAGGCGCCAGACCTGCTCGCCTTCATACCGGAATGCCTTGCCGCTCTCAAAGCGGGCGCGCCTCGGCAGCAGCCGGCACGTTGCTTCGTCGAGATCGGCGTGGCCACTGGATTTTGTGATCTGGCAGCCGGTGACACGGCCATCCGCAGCTACGTCCAGCGCGTAGCCCACGGTGCCGGCGCGCTCTTCGCGCTGGGCACGGCTCGGATAGTCGGCGTCGCTTAACCAAGAGCCGGGGTTTGTCCGGGGCTCGGGCGATTTCTCGCCGTACTTTTCCATTTCAGCTGATGATCGATCACCCCCGAACGGATCGTCTGCGATATACGCCAAGCGCCGTTTTTCTCGGTCGGCAGCATCCTTTTCGGCCCTCACGTGCGCTACGCAACGCTTGAGCGTTGTGACCGCCTGACCTGTTCCTTTCAAATCCAGATGATCCACGACGGTTTCGCCGCGCAATATCTTCAGCCCAGTGCCGTTGGCAAAATCATCGATGAAGTTCGCAGTCATCTGGGTAGCGAAACCCTTTCGCGAGTCGTATTTCTCGCCGATGCCGAATGAGGGAGCTCCGCTATATGCGACGCCGTTCAGATAGAATTTAAGGTCGTATTGCTCATCTTTGACAGCCGACCAAGCATAGTTGGACAGCGTGAGGAAGACGCGCCCTTCCGAGGTGAGGAAAAGATAGAGCTGCGTGTCCCCCTTTCCCTCGTATTCCTGCATCATGCCGCAGCCGTCGTCCACCTCACCGATGGTCCAGCCCGCAGTTTCTGGCCAGTCGCGCGCATGGGCTGGAGCAGCAGCGGCGAGCATAGCCGTGGCAGCGAAATATCCGAAACGCATCCATTCCCCCTGTGATGACGATCACCAGCACGGTTCAGCCGAGCGGCAAGCCGAGCTCCGCAGCCTTTAGGCGTATAAATCCAGTGGCGATGTCGCCCAACAGCTTGACGCTCCACGAGCCGACCTTCGTTGCGCCATCCTTTGTCTTCCGCCAGATCTCCGGGTCGCGGATGGAGTCGATGAACTCGTGCCCCTTCCAAGTCAGTCGATAGGTGCTGCGCTGTTTCTCCTCGAGCAGCCCGCCCGAGGTCAGCATCAGCAGATATTCCACCATCTCGCTCGGATTTTCGATGCCGCCGAGAAGCTCTGGACTCATTGTGAGGAAATAAGGCTGCTCCCTTTCCTCAAGCGCAAGAAGCAGGCTGCGCACCTTGTCCATATCACGCTTCATTTAAGCGCCTCCCTGAGCAGCGCGCGGATAGCTTCAGGCCGGGATGGGTGAGGATCTTGCCCCGCAATCCAATTATCGAGGGTAGCCAGGTCGGCTGGCTGTAGCCGCACCCCCACGACATGCCCCTTGCCGGTCGGTTTTGGCCCCCGCCGTTTCCCTGTTAACATAGTTTCTTGACTGCTCATAGAAACCGCGTTAACACAGTAGCAGCCTGAAGGAAAGGTTGCACCCTTTCCCCCAGGCCTAACCGCAACCCCTGGTGAAGAGGGATTGAAGCTATGTCCGAAGTACCAACTTCGCGGCGCGCTGTCATGCGCGCACTCGCGATCCTACCCGCCGCCATCGTTACCCCGCCCACGGCCCATGCTGCTGTTGAGCTGGTTTGCTCGCCAGTTAGTGATGGCCGCTGGGCCAAGCTGCTGGCCGATGAGCGCCGCGCGGCCACTGCCTATGATGAACTGGCCAACGCCGAAGACGCGGCTTACGACCGGTTCTATTCCGCCCGTGATGCTGCCGATGCCAAATGGCAGGCGAGATGGGATGAAAAGGCGGGCAGGCCCTACATATTCATCGATGCCCGGCCTGCCCATGAGCAAGGTGATGAACGCGCTACAGCCGGCATCCACGACCACAATGCTTTCTGTGAGGCCATGCGGAAAGAGCGAGACGCCATGGAAGCGCCCCTGCGGGAACAGAGCGGGCTGGCCGAGGCGCAGGCTGACTGCAGTGCGGCGCGATCGGCTCATATCGCGGCGATAGAAGCGATCGTAGCTTATCCCTCCCGCGATCCGGATATTATCGCGCACAAGCTGCAGCTGCTGATCGAACAGTTCGGCGATGATGATCGCAATCTCCGCCCGTTGCTCTCCTCCATCGATGGGAGGGCATAATGGGAATTCACGCACAATTCGCCCTCGTGAACCGCGCCGCCATCGAAGCCGAGATCGAACGCCTGATCGCTATGCTGGACGACCTCGACGGCGACTGCGACCTAGAGGAAGACGATCCGGCAGGCGGAAACGTCCTCGACATGGAATTGGACGAGGATGCAGAGGCGCTTCGTCCGCTTTATGCCGAAGACCAGTCTGCTGGGCCGATCAACGCTCTCACCGCAAACCAGCGATATGACCTGGCGCGGCAGATCGAGACCTATTCAGATGGTGGTGACCCGCGGTGGGTGCGGCAGCTGCAGCATCGGCTGGCCACTGTCGAGGCTCGTGAAGAGAAAATGCTGAGAATGCTTGGAGTGCAGGCCTGATGGCTGCGCAGCCTCGATTGCTGATCGGCGTCAGCGCCATCGCCGCGCATGGCGGGATCAGCGAAACCCTTGCTCAGCAGCTCATCAGTCAGCGCGCCTTGCCGGTGTGGCATAGCCGCGGTCGTCCGATGACCACAGCGTCTGCGCTGGAGGAGTGGGGGCAGCTGCGACGCGCGGGCAAATTCTGACCGCCGGAGCGTCAACAATTCGGTGCCCCGGTTCGAAAGGATCGGGGCGTCCGCTATTCCAAGGGCACCACGCCGGCCGCGTCGAGACGATCCATAAGAGTCTGGCATAGACGGCTGAGGCGCGCCGATTTCCACGCCTCAAGTTCCAGCTGGTCGAGGGTCAAGCGATGGGAGCGCTTAGTGATAGATCCGGGTCCAGCCTTTGGGATGTCGTGAAATGTGACGCCCCAATTCGGGAGAACCTGCATTCTTGAATGCGCGACCATGTGACGCAGTCCGGCCGCCTGTTCGACGCGATTGAGGAAAAGTGTGGCGTAGCGCTGATATGGGACGAGCGGTGCCAGCGCGAACGCTCGTCGTAGAAATGCCACCCTCTTTTCGGTCGAGTGCGGGAAACTATCGCGCAATGCCGCATATTGATCCAAGCGGGAGCAGCGAATCGCCAAGTCGCCCAATCGGGTTTCGATATAGCCGAAGGCAGAAATGATGGTGCCTCTGAATAAAAGAGTGGCCTCGATTTCGCCCTTCCTAGCCCACGGATTTATCTCGACCGCATAAGCGCTGCGGGCAATCCCATTAGGCGCTTTGCGAAGTAGGGGATTCAGTGGGGAAGAATAATGATCGCCCCTCAAAGCCCGCCCTTTTCAACGACTTGCGGAATATTTTGGCGGACAGGGTGGGATTCGAACCCACGGTGAGCGTAAACCCACGGCGGTTTTCAAGACCGCTGCCTTAAACCACTCGGCCACCTGTCCGTCG
>JGI24739J22299_10000767_pt1 | contig 11687 bp, 13 predicted proteins | sample KBSCornC5_FD_22299 | JGI IMG/M metagenome (IMG submission 22299)
GAACCTTCATGTCGCGCGGTTCAACGGCGGGAGCGGCTCATAAAAACCATTGCCGCGCGGACGGATTATGACTTTCGGCCGACTTGTGCAGCGACGTTCGAACGATTAACATCTGATTATTAATTATGAGCAGACGATTTTAATCAGCCGGTTCTGTCTGTCTATTTAAAGTTGGGACATTTCGCCAATTGCGAACTTCTGTGGAGGATATTCGGTCGGCACAGGCGCGGTCAATCACGCTAGTTAATAGAAATGGTGCGGTGGCGCACTAAGCGATTTTCGCGGCACTGCCCGATGAGATCACGTCCGGCGTGTCCGCTCAAGACCGCTGTAAAACTTTCCTCAGCCCAATACGCGGGGCCCGGCACGAGCATTGCTCCATGCGGGTCTCGGGCGCATTAAGCAAATTAGCTTATGAATTAAAGAGCCCGTTGATCAACAGATAAGAGCCCCGTGCACGCCTTTTATTCACCGAGTTTTGCGTTCACATAATGCGGAATCCGTGCGTCGCATCACACTGTTCGGAAATTAATATATTGCGCTTGTAAAAGCCGGTTGTTAAATTTCGTTCTGGCGCATGGTGAACCGGTCCTTTGCCGATATGCGCCGAACCCCCGTTAGCCCGGCCTCGCGCCGGGCTTTTTTTTGCCTGCTTTTTAACCGCGGTCACCGCGACGACATACGTCGCGCGGATCATTAAACTTACCTTTCCTTTCGTCGATTATGAACGGGGTAATCATTTTCGTCGCGCTGTGGCCGATTGCATTCGCGGCTTTGCTGGCCTTCGCCGCACGCATCGAACCGCGTTCAGGGCGCTGGCTGCGCCGTCGGCTGGATTCACCGCAATCGGGCGGCGCGGCCAGCGCGGCTTATTGCTTGCAGCGGACGACCATCGACCGGTTCTTCACGTTCGCGCCGAAAATGCCGCCCACGGTGCCGCCCGAGGTGGCGCCGTTATCCACATCTTTCGAGACGACGTCGTAGCCGTAATTGCCGCAGACTTCGCCCGCGCGTTTATAGCATTCGGCCCAGCTCGTGCTCGCGTCGCTGCCGCTGCAGTTGATCGCGAAGCCGGTGTCGCCGCTCGGCAAGTAGGTCATGGTGGTGGTCGTGGAACAGCCGGCCAGGCTGCCCAGTGTCAGCACGCCGACACCGATCGCCGCGGCCGTCGCCACGGACGCCAATGCGCTCTTCATTACGGATTTCCTTACAGATGACGTGGCAGACGTGACGGGTGGCCACGTCTGCCGGATTGAGCGTTTATAGCACGCAGGGNTCCCCGCGCGACNGACGCCGCGGCGCGCCTAGCGCGGCGGCAGCGCGCGCGACGGGTCGATCGAGCGGCCCTGATAACGCAGCTCGAAATGCAGCATCACGCGGTTGGTATCGGTGTCGCCGATCTCGGCGATCTTCTGGCCTTGCGTGACGGTTTCGCCTTCCTTCACGAGCAGCGCGCGATTGTGCGCGTAGGCGGTCAGATACTCGGCGTTGTGCTTGAGAATCAGCAGATTGCCGTAGCCGCGCAGTCCGTTGCCGGCATAGACGACGGTGCCGGCCGCCGCNGCGACGACGGGTGTGCCCGCCGGCGCGGCAATGTCGATGCCCTTCGAACTCGAGCCGTCGAAGCCGCGAATGACGCTGCCGCTCGTCGGCCAGATGAGCGAAATCGACGACGCCGGCGCGGACGACGGCGCATTGTCGCCCGGCGCGGGACGCGGCGCGGCGGACGCACTCGCGCTGCCATTGCCGTTGCCGTTGCTGCGCACGGCGCCGCTCGTCGAGGCCACACCGTTGGGCGGCTCGACGCGCAGCACTTGTCCGACTTCGATGCTGTCGGGATTCGTCAGGTTGTTCCAGCGCGTGATGCTTTGCACCGATTGCCGGTGACTGCGCGCGATCTTCGACAGCGTGTCGCCCCGTTCGACGCGATAAAAACCCGGACCCACCGGCGCCGACCCGCACGCGGCGATGAGCGCCACCAACGACACGCACGCGAGTCGTTTGATCATTCTTGTTGTTTCAGGCATTGGACCTCGCAAAGCGCTGCCGCGCGCCGATCCCGATCACGCGGCAGGTGGATACAAAGCGTCCGATTCTAACGGTTTTGCGTTGCAGCATCGGAAAAGCGGCCAGGAAGGATGACGTCGCCCACCTTCTAACGACGCATGCTCCGTCCCGCTCAGGCCACAAACTCCGCCGCGCTCAGCCCAGTTTGCCTACATGGATGCGCAAAGCAGCCGCTTCGGTTTTGCCCGGCTCGAGCCAGCGCAGGCCCATGCCGTTGTGAATCGCATCGGGCAAGCCGAGCCACGGCTCGACGCAATAGAAGTCCGACTCCGGCGCTTCCGTCCAGGTCGTCACCGCATACCAGGGCACGGAGTTCGGTCGTTGGAGATCGATCGTGATGACGCGGCCGAGGCCCGGCGCGATCAGCCGCACCGGTTGCTTCGGCTCGCCGGTCAGGCAATGGAAGCGGTCGTGAATGCGCGCTTCGTCGAGCGTGTAGCGCGCTTCGCCCGGCTCGGCGGCGCTGATCGAACCGTCGGCCTGCTGGAAACGCCGCTCGGTGGGCGGCAATTCCAGCGACGTCTCGCCGCGCTGCGTGTGCGGCAGCGTGAAGTAAAAGTGATGGCCGGCGTAGTAGGGCAACGGGGCATCGCCGGTATTGGTGGTGGTGAGCGTGACGTCGAGCGTTTGCGCGTCGATCAGCGTGTACGCGGCTTCGAAGCGAAAGCCGAACGGATAGCCGCCGCGCGTCGCCTCGCTGTCGGTCAGCACGAGGCGCAGGCCGGCGCCGTGCACGTCGGCGTGGGCGTCGAACGGCAGGTCGCGCGCGAAGCCGTGCATGGCCAACTCGCGCACCGTGCCCTGTGCGTCGCGCCAATAACCGATCTTGCCGTCCACGCGATGACGTCCGAGAAACGGAAACAGCAGCGGATTGCCGCCGCGGATGCGCGCCGGCTGGCTCCAGTCGGCGTGTTCCGGCCAATGAATCACCTCCTCGCCGTCGATGAGCCACGAAAGCAGACGGCCGCCGGCTTGCGGCGCGAAACGGAGCACGGAGGCGTCCTGGGCGATTTCGAGAATGTCCTGCTGCGGAGAAAGAGGCATGGTCGATGGCGTGATCAGTAAGTGTTGAGCCGGCGCAAGCCCCGCCGGCCGAGACGACGATTTTGCTCTGCTTTGGCCTACGGGGAAACCCTTCTCGGGAAATTGCGAGTGTCGCGAGTTGGCGGTTGTTGCCGATAATCCGTCTCACTGCCCGGTGACTTCTACCGCCGGGCGAGATCGCTCAGGAGGCGTCATGGATCTCGCAATGGCAATGGGTGTCGCGCTCTTCGGCATGTTCACCGCAAGTACCGTCTACTTCTTCTACAAGCTCGAGCGCTGATCCGGGCGTCCGCTCGCTGCGCGACGCGCGGCTTGCGATCCGTAAGCTTCGCGCGCTTCCAGGCGCGCTGATCGCACGTCTCGCCGTCAGACGATTGAAAGGGCTGCTGCTGGTCGGCGGCCCTTTTCGTTTGCGTTTGGCTGACAACTGTATCGAGTTGTGACGCAGCGCGTCAAAATTTCCCCGAATGTGGCCGAGGCGCTTGGCGCTGACTTGCCACCCAGGCATAATCGGTGCGCTTTTTGACGCGCCGGCTGATTCATTGTGCGGCGCGCTGTCCCCGACATCTTCCTTACAAGGACTGCCGCGTGAATCTGTCGTTTCTGATCTTCCTGAGCGTGCTGCAAGGCGTGACCGAACTCTTCCCCGTGAGCAGTCTCGGGCATACGCTGCTCATTCCCGCATTGTTCGGCATGCATATCGATAAGCACGCGCCGCAGTTGCTGCCGTTTCTCGTCGCGCTGCATCTCGGCACGGCGTTCGCGCTGCTGTGGTATTTCCGCGAGCGCTGGTGCGCGCTGGTGCGCGGCTTTTCGCGTCATTCGGCGGACGCCGCAACGACGACGCGCACATGATGTGGGCGCTCATCATCGGCACGATTCCGGCGGGACTCGTCGGCCTGCTGCTGGAAAAGCGGCTCGAGCGCATCTTTCACGACCTGCGCATCGTCGCCATCGCGCTGATCGTCAACGGCGTGCTGTTGTGGGTGGGCGACCGCCTGCAGCGTTCGCGCGCGCATCAGGCGCCGGAGAAGATGACCTTCCGCCAGGCGTTTTTTGTCGGCCTCGCGCAGATCGGCGCGCTGATTCCCGGCTTCTCGCGCAGCGGTCTCACGATGATCGCCGGCAACGCGGCGGGTCTCACCGCCGAGAAGGCCGCAGAGTTCTCGTTCCTGCTCGGCACGCCGATCATTTTCGCGGCCGGGCTGCTCGAACTGCCGAAGCTCTTCCATGCGCCGGGCCAGCTTGCGGATGCACTGCTCGGCGGCGTGCTGACCGCTATCGCCGCGTATCTCAGCGTGCGTTTCCTGATGCGCTATTTCGAAGGCCGCGGACGCCTTGCTTCGTTCGGCGTGTACTGCGTGATCGCGGGCATCGTGTTCCTCGGCTGGTTCGCATTGCATCCGCAGCCGGTCTGATAATGTTAAGGATGCCCGCCGCGTTCTGGCGGGCGCGGGGCGATCGGTTATAATCCGGGCCCAGTCGTGTGCGGCGGTAGCTCAATTGGATAGAGCACAGGTCTTCTAAACCTGAGGTTGTGAGTTCGATCCTCGCCCGCCGCGCCATCGTCTGCATGAAGAATCCCATCTACCGACTATCCGGCGATGGGATTTTTTTTCGCCCGCGTTTTCGTCAACCCTTGCGCCAATAAAAAAGGGCAGCCGAAGCTGCCCGTCGAAAGCCGCACCGCGCAGGCGGGCTGTTGCTTACCGTTGTGGCTCGCTATCGCGTGTTCCGCATGTTTCGCGCGTTCACTTTCACTGCCTGATGTTCAGCGCGGCGGTCAGGTCGCCCATCGGCTTGCCGCCGTTGGCGACGAGCGCGGCGTCGCGGGCCGCGATGCCCGGCAGCGTCGGCAGCGAGAAGCGATGCGTGATGAAGCGCAGGATCGACGTCGTGTCGTATTGCGTGTGATCGACGAAACCCTTCTTCGCGAACGGCGAGATGATGAGCGCCGGAATACGCGTGCCCGGACCCCAGCGGTCGGCCTTCGGCGGCGCGACGTGATCCCAGAAGCCGCCGTTTTCGTCGTAGGTCACGACGACCAGCATGTTGTTCCACTGCGGGCTCTTTTGCAGATGCGAGATGACATCGGCGATATGCTGGTCGCCCGACGCGACGTCGGTGTAGCCAGGGTGCTCGTTCAGGTTGCCCTGCGGTTTGTAGAACGTGACTTGCGGCAGCGTGCCGCTGTCGATCGCCTTGATGAACTCCGAGCCGCCGAGGCCGCCGTCGAGCAGATGCTGCGCGCGGTTTGCGCTGCCCGGCGCGAGGTCGGCGAAGTAGTTGAACGGCTGGTGATGCGGCTGGAAGTTCGGCGCCGTCAGATTCGCGCCGTAAATCACATTCGACGTGCCGTTCTGCGCCGCCGACAACGCCGCGCCCCACGCGCCGCCGTACCACGCCCACGACACCTTCGCGTTGTTCAGCAGATCGCCGATGTGCTGCTGCGTCTGCGCTGGCAACGTCGTGGCCGCGCCTGGGTCGGCGAGATTCGCGTCGCCGCCCGAGGCCGCCTTGTTGCCGCTCGGCTGATACGGCGGCTGCATCGTGTTGATCGCGAAGAAGTCGGGCGTGAGGTTGCCCGACAGCACGAACTTCGGCGGGCCGTTGAGCGACGAAGCCGGCGAGTTCGATGCGAGCTTGAGCGTCACGCCGTCGCTTTCGACTGCCGAAATCGAGCCGGCCGCCGGGCTCTTGTCCGCGTTCGGATAGACCGGCGTGCACGCGCACACGAGCCACTGGTGATTCAGGAACGAGCCGCCGAATGCGCCCATGAAGAAGTTGTCGGCCAGCGTGTATTGCTGGGCGATTTTCCACAGCGGTAGCTTGTCGGCGTCGAGCGTGTAGTGGCCCATCACCAGGCCGCCCGAATCGGCCCATGCGGCGAACTTGTCGTTCTTGCCGCCGTCAATCTGCATCTGGTTTTCATAGAAGCGGTGATACAGATCGCGCGTCGTCTTCGTGATCGGCGTGTTGAAACCGTTGGGGTCGTCGATCGCGAACGGACTGTTCGGCAAGTTGGCGGTCATCGCTTGCGTGACGACCGGCGTCACGCCCGTTTGCGTGAGACCGTTCCAGACTTGCGGCAGCGTCGCGAGTGTCGAGCCGTCGCGGTCCAACTGCTTCGCAGCGGTCGCGCTGACGTTCTGCAAACCGTTCGCGCCCGGGAAGTTGCCATACAGATTGTCGAAGCTGCGGTTTTCCGCGTAGATCACCACGACCGTCTTGATCGAAGCGATGTCGGGTTGCGTGACCTCGTTGCCGCCGCACGCATACAGGCTTAACGCTGCGGCGATCGCCAACGGCGTCGCGCAGATCAGTTTCTTGTTCATTTGTCTGGATTCTCTCTCTCGCGTTGGGGACGGGCCTCGGGCATTCCTTAACCCGATGACCGCGCGCAAAAGTGTGGCGACACAATTTGACAGAAAGATGTATTCATTACGGATCGCTTTGAATCGGCGATGGCCGTCGGCTGGATGTCATTTCGACGACATACGGATGAAATACGCTCGCGGACTTCGATAGCGCACATTCACATCATTCATATGCGGCTCGGTTTGTCGGGGATCAGGAAGACGGTAGGGCGCGTGACGGCGCGGGGCGGCGTGCAAGCGGATGCCGATGCGGTCCACGCTGTGCGCGCGGTGGCGGTTGCTCGCGGGCTTGGGTCTGGATTGGCGTCGACGGTTGCATTGGCAGCCGTGGTGGTAAGCGCGGGGCTTGCAGGTTGCGATTCGGGCGCGAACGCGCAGTCGGGTTTGCCGTCGGCGTCGGCCGCCGCCTCCGCTGCGCAGCCGGTGAAAGTGGCCGCACATGAAGCCGCGCCGGCCGGCGGCCAAACGCGCGCGCAAGTCTACGAATCGGTGCGCAAGATGAGCGCGCTTGGCAAGCAACTGTTCTTCGATCCGTCGCTATCCGGCTCGGGCAAGCTCGCGTGCGCGTCGTGCCACAGTCCCGACCACGCGTTCTCGCCTGCCAACGCGCTGTCCGTGCAACTGGGCGGCAGCGACATGCATCGCGTCGGCATGCGCGCGGCGCCGACGCTCAAATACTTGCAATCGGTGCCCGCGTTCGCCGAGCACTATCACGAGTCCGACGACGAAGGCGACGAAAGCGTCGACGCGGGCCCGACCGGCGGACTGACGTGGGACGGCCGCGTGGATCGCGGCGGCGACCAGGCGCGAATTCCGCTGTTGTCGTCGTTTGAAATGGGCAGTTCGCCGGCGCAAGTCACCGCGGCGGTCAAGGCCGCGCCGTACGCCGGCGATTTCCGCGACGCGTTCGGCAAAGACGTTTTGGATAACGACGACGCGACCTTCAAGGCGGTGCTGCAAGCGCTCGAGACCTTCGAGCAGACGCCCGAACTGTTCTATCCGTACAGCAGCAAGTACGACGCGTACCTGGCGGGCAACGCGCAGCTCACGCAAGCCGAGCTGCACGGCCTGCAACTTTTCAACGACGAGAAGAAGGGCAACTGCGCGAGCTGCCACATCAGTCAGCGCACGATGGACGGCGCGCCGCCGCAGTTCAGCGACTTCGGCCTGATCGCGATCGGCGTGCCGCGCAATCGCGCGCTGCCGGTGAATCGCGATTCGCGCTTTTACGATCTCGGCGCGTGCGGCCCGGAGCGTACCGATCTGAAGGGACGCTCGGAGTTCTGCGGCATCTTCCGCACGCCGACGTTGCGCAACGTCGCGTTGAAAAAAAGCTTCTTTCACAACGGCATCTATCACTCGCTCGAAGACGTGCTGCACTTCTATGCCGAGCGCGACACGAACCCGGAGAAGTTTTATCCGGTTGTCAAAGGCAAGGTTCAGAAGTTCGACGATTTGCCGCGGCGCTATTGGGCGAATCTGAACACGGAGCCGCCGTTCGATCGGAAGCCGGGCGACAAACCCGCGCTCGACGACGCGGAAATCAAGCACGTGGTGGCGTTTCTGAATACGCTCACCGACGGGTACAAGGCGGGGAATTAAAGCGACGGGCTTGCGGGATGGAAGTGCTACTTGCGTGCGAGCGGGTGGCCCGCTTGAATTGATTGGCGCCAGCAGCGCGCCGGATTTAGACGCGTGCGTCGGCGAGTATGACGTAGCAGGCCGACAGCAGCATCGCAAAAGAGACGAGCAGACACGCGATGCCGGCGCGCGTCACGAGGTTGGGCCAGCGCGGCCGGCGAAGTCCGTCGATGCGGACGATAGGGCGCGCGAGACCGGGGTCGCGGCGAATCGCGACGGGCACGAGCGCAAGGCAAAGCAGCGCGAGTGAGACAGCGAAGGTTTCNAGNGCAACGGAGAGTTCCATGATGGGGCGTTTGAAGTCGTTCAGCGTGAAGACGCAATACGGCCAATCATAGGAATGCGGGTTACGCGGCGATATGGGAGCTATCCTAAAAATGCCGACCNTTGCGTGCTTGCGGCCAACTGTCGCTGCCGACGGACTCATGGCGGCCTATGAGGCGACGCGACGCCAGGCTGTTGGAAACGGACATGCTATGCTTTTGGGGTCCAGATCAAGAGCCGCATAAGCTTCACAAGCCGTACAAGCTGCGCTCATGACCGCCCGAAACGTTTCCGAGGAGAACCCTTCATGTCGATGCGAACCCGTGCTTTCCGTCAACTGACCGCCGCCGGTCTGCTGCTTGGCGCGGCGATTGGCGCCCAGGCAGCGAATCTGGGCTTCCTGAACGACACGCCGATCAGCTACATGAAGCAGCGCGACGTCGACTCAGTGAGGCAGGCCGTCTTTACCACGCTCGATCAAAAGCAGGACGGNGAAACCACCACCTGGGTCAACGAAGGCACGCGCAACAGCGTGAAGATCGANGCGACCATTCAGGTCGTGAAGACGTCCAAGGAAGGCGCGCGCACCTGTCGCGACCTCGGCATCGTTCTGAACGCGAAGGGGCAGTCGATGAACCTGCACCCGCAATTCTGCAAACAGGGCAGCGGCACCTGGCAATTGCAGAAAAAGCATTGAGCATGCAGGCAGTGCTGATCGACCACACGCGCGGGCAAGCCGCAAGCCGGGCGCGGCGCGCGCGGCGATGAGTCCGCGGGTCGTCTCGTGCGGCATCGTCCTGCTCGATCCAGAGGGGCGCGTGCTGCTCGCGCACGCCACCGAAACATCGCACTGGGACATTCCCAAAGGNCACGGCGAGGAAGGCGAGGCGCCGCACATCACCGCGCTGCGTGAGATGGTCGAGGAGACGGGNATCGCNATNGAGCCCGAGCGTCTGAAAGACCTGGGCCTTTTTGTNTATCGNCGCGACAAGGATCTGCATCTGTTTGCGGCGCGCGCGACCGCGGACGAACTCGATCTGAGTTCATGCACCTGCACGTCGCTGTTTCCGCGCCGCTCGGACGGCACGCTGATTCCGGAGATGGACGCGTATCGCTGGACCGCACCCGACGAAGTGGACAAGTACGCGAGCCGCAGCCTCGCGCGGCTCTTTCACACAACGCTTTCGCTGACGGAGTTGCATCGGTCGCTGTAGCGGGCGCTGTAGCGGCGAGCGCCGACAGATGCAAAAAACAAAAGGCGTGCATCGGATGAAACCGATGCACGCCTTGATCGACCACCAGATGCGCGACTAGCGCGCTCTCAGGCCATAACACCTCAGGCCGGCTTGCCCCAACTATCGCGCAAGCTCACGATCCGGTTGAACACCGGCTTGCCCGGTTTCGAATCGACGCGGTCCGCGACGAAGTAGCCGTGCCGCTCGAACTGATAGCGCTGCTCCGGCAACGTACCGTGCGCGCCCGGCTCGAGGTACGCGTTGACCACGCGCTTCGAATCCGGGTTCAGCGCTTCGAGGAAATCGCGGCCGCCGGCGTCCGGCTGCGGCTCCTTGAACAGACGGTCGTAGATGCGCACTTCGGCCGGGCACGCGGCTGCCGCGCTGACCCAGTGAATGTTGCCCTTGACCTTNTAGTTGTTCGCGCCTTCGGTGCCCGACTTGCTGTCNGGGAAGTAGTTGCAATGCACCGCGACNATGTTGCCGTTCTCGTCCTTCTCCGCGCTCGTGCACTCGATCACATAACCGTAGCGCAGACGCACCTTGTTGCCNGGGAACAGGCGGAAATAGCCCTTCGGCGGCGTCTCGGTGAAGTCGTCGCGCTCGATCCACAGCTCACGCGAAATCGGAAACTCGCGCACGCCTTGTTCCGGATGATGCGGATGCACCGGCGCGCTGCAGGGCTCGGTGAGGCCGACCGGGAAGTTGTCGATGATCAGCTTCAGCGGGTCGAGCACCGCGGCGATGCGCGGCGCCTTCTCGTCGAGATCGTCGCGCAGCGCGCCTTCGAACACGCTCATGTCGATCCACGAATCGACCTTCGTCACGCCGATGCGCTCGCAGAACAACTGGATCGACTCCGGCGTGAAGCCGCGCCGGCGCACGCCGACGATGGTCGGCAAGCGCGGGTCGTCCCAACCGTCGACGTGGCCTTCATTCACGAGTTGCAGCAGCTTGCGCTTGCTGGTGATCGCGTACGTGAGGTTCAGTCGCGAGAATTCGATTTGCTGCGGCAGCGGACGCGTGAAAATGCCGGCATCGGCGAGCTCGTTCAGAATCCAGTCGTACAACGGACGATGGTCTTCGAATTCGAGTGTGCACAGCGAATGCGTGATGTTTTCGAGCGCGTCCGAGATGCAGTGCGTGTAGTCGTACATCGGGTACACGCACCACGTATCGCCGGTGCGGTAATGATGCGCGAAGCGAATGCGGTACAGCACCGGGTCGCGCATGTTGAAGTTCGGCGACGACATGTCGATCTTCGCGCGCAGCACGTGCTCGCCTTCCTTGAACTCGCCCGCCTTCATGCGGCGGAACAGGTCGAGGTTTTCTTCCACCGAACGCTCGCGGAACGGCGACGGCGTGCCGACTTCGGTGGCCGAGCCGCGGTTCGCGCGCATTTCTTCCGCCGACTGGCTGTCCACATACGCCTTGCCGCGCTGGATCAGCAGCTCGGCGAATTCGTACAGCTTGTCGTAGTAGTCGCTCGCGTAGTACAGGTGTTCCTTGCCGTCTTTCTGCCACTCGAAGCCGAGCCAGCGCACGGCGTCGATGATCGACTCGACGTATTCGACGCTTTCCTTTTCCGGATTGGTGTCGTCAAAGCGCAGATGGCACACGCCGCCATAGCTGCGCGCGACGCCGAAGTTCAGGCAGATGCTCTTCGCGTGACCAATGTGCAGATAGCCGTTCGGCTCGGGCGGAAAGCGCGTTTCGACGCGCTGGCTCCACTTGCCGGTGCGGTTGTCGTCGTCAATGATGTTGCGGATGAAATTGGATGCCGCTGGCGCGTCGTTGCGTTCGGTATTCATGCGAGATGGTGAAAGTCTGTCGGGGGCGCGCAATACGCCCACTTATCCGACAATTCTACCTGACGAGGCACGATGCGGCAGGCGAGTGCGGTGCGCCGCCGACGCTCGAGCGGCTTTCATGGCGCGCCGCGCCGCGAGTTATGCCAGGACTTGCGCAGCAGTTCGGGCGCAGTTCGATGCGAAGACCGGCTGTAACAGGAGGTAAATCGTTTTGTTCAGCGCCGGGCAGCGACTTAGCATGCCGGTCG
>JGI24739J22299_10000768_pt1 | contig 11685 bp, 8 predicted proteins | sample KBSCornC5_FD_22299 | JGI IMG/M metagenome (IMG submission 22299)
GCGTCGAGTTCTATTCGGAGAAGCTGCATCGGTACGGTTATCCGGCCGTACCTCACTATGTACCGCCGAGCCGCGGAGAAGTAGCACGCGCAGCTGAGCGTCGACGCTTTCCCTATACGCTCACTTCCTTCAAGAACGGCTACTACTGCCACAGCCAGCATCGTAGCCTGCCAAGCCTTCGTCGCCGTGCCCCTTATCCCGTCGCGGAACTGAGCGCCGATCTGGCGGCCGTGAAGGGCATTGTCGACGGCGACTGGATACGCGTCGCCAGTACCAACGGCACCGCGCGATTTCGTGCGCGAGTTGTCCCCGAACTCGCGCCGGATGTCGTAGTCGCGGAGTATGGCTGGTGGCAGGCATGCGACGAAATCGGCATGGAATCGTCGGCGGCACTGGGAAGCGCAAACAGTAACTACAACAGCATCGTGTCCGGCGCCATTGTCGATCCGCTGAGCGGTTCATCGCCGCTTCGTGCCGTGCCATGCGACGTCACGCTCGACGCGTCGGTCGATCCCGCGCGACGGGCATGGCAAGGATTCCGGGACTTTGTCGTGTCGGCCGTACATGGAGAAGCCGAAGGCGTTCGCACGGTTACGTTCAGCGCAGCCGACGGTGGACCGCTCCCCGACTATCTGCCCGGACAGCATGTGACGATCCATATTCCGGAGCTGTGCGAAGGAGGAACGACGCGTGCCTATTCGCTCACTGGCCATGCGATTGAAAGCGATCGGCGGACATACTCGATCTCCGTGCGCCATCAGCGAGGCCGAAGTGCCGATGGTGAGCAGTTCGAGGGCGTCATGTCCTCGCATATTCATCGCGAGTTGGCAGTTGGACACAGGGTCTTGCTTCAAGCCCCCAGCGGCACCTTCGTCGTACCGCCGGCTTCGAAGCGACCGGTCGTCATATTCGCGGGTGGGATTGGAATAACGCCCTTCATTTCGTGGCTGGAAACGATCGGGGAACTGGGCACACAAGCGCCTGAATCGCAGCTGTTTTACGCGAATCTCAATAGCTCGACTCATGCGTTCCGGAAACGAATTGCGCAATTGCAGCGTGCGTTGCCAACGCTCAAGGTCGTGAATTGCTATAACCAGCCGCGCGACGAAGTACTCGGACGCGACTTCGAGATGCAGGGCTACCTCACTGCGGAGGTCGTGGACGACGCATTGATACAGCACCGCGCGCGATTATTTATGCGGCCCGGAGCCGATGATGAACGCCATCACGGCGGGCCTCGTCGAGCGCGGCGTACCGCCGTTCGATATCTTCAGCGAGGCCTTTCGGTCTCCGTCAAAGCCGGCCCTCGATCCATCACAGCGCTTCGCCGTCGAATTCCGGCGGTCGCAGATCAGTGCTGAATGGGCACCCGAACGGGGAAGCCTGCTCAGCTTCGGCGAGAGCCTCGGCATCAGCATGCCGAGCGGCTGCCGGGTCGGGCAATGCGAGAGCTGTGCCGTCAAGGTCATGGCGGGCAAGGTGTCGCATATGACGGGGCATGGGCCGGATGAAGCCGATATGTGCCTCGCCTGCCAGGCGATCCCGGCCACTGATATTTCCATTGAAGCGTGAATGACCCACGAGGAGCCCAATCGAGCATGAAATTTTTCGACACGCCAGCGACACGCGAAGCGCTGGACTTCGCCACGCTGATTCCGTCGCTGAAGAAGGCGTTCGTCAAGGGGTGTGAGGTTCCACTCCGGCACTCGCACACGATCAATAGCGGCGACGGCAATAGCGGCACCGTATTGATCATGCCGGCGTGGGAGGCGGACCGATATCTCGGCATCAAGACCGTGAACATTTTCCCCGGTAACCAGGGCCGCGGAATGCCCGGCTTGCACTCGACTTACGTGCTGTACGACGCCAGCACGGGTGAGCCACTCGCGCAGATGGACGGCAATGAAATCACCTCACGCCGGACCGCCGCCGCCTCGGCACTCGCTGCAACCTTTCTGGCGCGCGACGACTCCTCGCACATGGTGCTGTTGGGCGCCGGACGCGTGGCAAGCCTGGTGCCGTCAGCGTATCGAAGCCAGCTGCCAATCACGCATGTCGAGGTCTGGGACATCTATCCGGAATCGGCCGCGCGACTCGTGCAGCAACTGCGANGCGAAGGTTTCAATGCGGCCGTTGTCTCCAGTCTGCCGGACAGCGTGGCGCGCGCGGATGTCGTGAGCTGCGCGACGCTCGCCACCGAGTCGATCGTACGCGGCTCGTGGTTGAAAGCGGGAACGCATCTCGATCTTATCGGAAGCTTCACGCCGCAGATGCGCGAGGCTGACGACGATTGTTTCCGCCACGCACGCGTGTTTGTCGATACGGACGAGGCACCGCAGAAGTCCGGCGACCTGATTGGGCCGTTGTCGCGCAACGTGATTTCGCCGGCGGACCTGAACGGTACGCTCGCCGCGCTGTGCCGGGGCGACGTCGGTGGGCGATTCGACGGCAGCGAGCGCACGGTATTCAAAGCGGTGGGGACCGCACTCGAAGACCTGGCTGCGGCAGTGCAGGTTTATGAACAGCATGTTTAATCACTCGAAGCGTCGGAGACCATGATGAAGGAATTGAACCGTCAGCAAGACCTGGCAGCCTCGACAGCCGACGATGCAGTCGGACTCGAGCGTATGGCCGCAGCAGTGACCCGTTGGTCGGAAAAGTGGTTTCCCGACGCATACATATTCGCGGCGATCGCGGTTGTCGTCGTCGCGGTCGGCGCGCTGGCGACGGGCGCGCCTGCACAACGTGTGGGCATTGCCTTCGGAGACGGATTCTGGAGCCTGATTCCCTTTACGATGCAGATGGCGATCGTGGCCATTTCAGGCTACGTGGTCGCGGTATCTCCGCCTGCCGCCAAATTGATCGCATGGCTTGCCCGCTTGCCGTCGAACGGCAAGTCTGCGGTGGCATTCGTCGCGCTGGTCAGCATTTCGGCGTCGCTTTTCAACTGGGCGATCAGCCTGATCTTCAGCGGCCTGCTGGTTCGTGCGCTCGCTCGTCGCACCGGGCTCCGTATGGACTATCGAGCGGCGGGTGCCGCCGCCTATCTCGGCATGGGCGCGACCTGGGCGCTGGGATTGAGTTCGTCGGCATCGCAATTGCAGGCGAATCCGGACAGTTTGCCGAAAGCGCTGCTGGCGATCACCGGTGTCATTCCGTTCTCCGAAACGATTTTTCTTCCCCAGTCGTTGCTGATAGTCGCCGCTCTGACCGTCGTATCGCTTTTGATCGCGTATCTCTCTGCGCCGGGCACCGAACGCGCCAAAACCGCGCAGCATCTGGGCATCTCGCTGAACGAGGCGGAACTCGAAGTAGCAGCGCCTTCACGCCCCGGCGACTGGCTCGAGTACAGCCCGTTGATCACAATCCTGATCGTCGCACTCGGCTCTGTTTGGGCATGGCACGAATTCACCGCGAAAAATCCGGTGCTGGCGATCTCGAATCTCAATACCTACAACTTCGTGTTCCTGTTGGCCGGGATGCTGTTGAACTGGCGCCCCCGCCGCTTCCTGAACGCCGTGGCGAAATCGGTGCCGTCCGTGGCTGGCGTGTTGATCCAGTTTCCTCTCTACGGAGGCATTGCGTACATGCTGACGAAAGCCTCCGCGCCGTCGGGACTACCGTTGGCCGATCATCTTTCGCATTTCTTCGTTGCCGTGTCGTCGCATGCGTCGTTTCCGGCGCTGATGGGCATCTACTCTGCCGTCCTTGGATTCTTCGTGCCGTCGGGTGGCGGGAAATGGATCATCGAGGCACCGTACGTGATCGCGGCAGCCAGGGAACTGCAGGTTCATCTGGGCTGGGCGGTAACCGTCTACAACGCGGCGGAGGCGTTGCCGAATTTGATCAACCCTTTCTGGATGCTGCCGTTGCTAGGCGTGCTGGGATTGCGGGCTCGNGACGTGGTGGGCTTCACGTTTACCCAGTTCATCGTGCATCTTCCGCTCGTGATCTTCATGCTGTGGATTCTTGCGGGGACGNTGACCTTCCATCCCCCCGTCATGCCCTGATCNGTCTGTGGCGCCAGCCCGGTGCAGCAGGTTGTNAGTCTGGTCTGCTCGTCTCAATGCGCCGCCGCAGCAGCCGCGCCCGCATCGCCACCGGCTCTTTCCGGCTTCGTGATCCAGATCAGCGCAATCAGCGCGACGAAGATGCCGGCCGAAACGAAGAACAGGTCGTTCACGCCCAATTGCGCGGCCTGTTGCGTCGCCATCGAATTGAAGAGCCCATACGCTTGCGGTTGACTGAAACCGGCCGCGCCCATTTGCCGGATCGACTGATCGAAGACCGGGTTGTAGGCGTTGGCGCGCTCGGTCAACTGCGCATGATGCATGATCGAGCGATGGTCCCACGCCGTCTGAAAGATCGACGTGCCGATGCCGCCGCACATGATCCGCACGAAGTTGGACAAGCCCGAGGCCGCCGGAATCCGGTTGCCCGGCAAGCCCGACAGCGTGATCGACACGAGCGGAATGAAGAACCCGGCCATGCCGATGCCCTGAATCAGCGTGGGCAGCAAGAGCGAGTACGTATCGACGCCGGTCGTGTAGCGCGAGCGCATCCAGAAGCACAGCGCGAACACGAGGAACGACAAGGGTCGCGATATAGCGCGGATCGGTGCGTGGCAAGACCTTGCCCGTGATCGGCGACAGCAGCACGGCAAACAGTCCGACGGGCGCCATCACGAGACCGGCGTCGGTCGCCGTGTAGCCGATGTCGGTTTGCAGCCACAGCGGCAGCAGCACGAGATTGCCGAAGTAAAGGCCGTAGCCGATCGACAGCGCGACCGTGCCGCCCGTGAAATTGCGCTTGCTAAAGAGCGAGAGGTCGACCACCGGATGCTCGGCCGTCAATTCCCACACGATAAAAAACGCGAGCGCGATCACGGCGACGAGCGCCAGCACGACGATCGTGGTCGACGAAAACCAGTCGAGGTCCTTGCCCTTGTCGAGCATGACCTGCAACGAGCCGACCCACAAGATCAGCAGGCCGAGGCCGACACCGTCGATCGGCGCCTTTTTCACGACGGAATCGCGGTTGCGGAAGATCATCCACGTCGCGGCCGCGGCGACGGCGCCGACGGGAATGTTGACGTAGAAAATCCACGGCCACGAAATGTTGTCCGAGATCCAGCCGCCGAGAATCGGGCCGGCGACCGGCGCGATCAACGTGGTCATTGCCCACATCGACAGCGCCATCGGCGCCTTCGCGCGCGGATAGCTCGCGAGCAGCAGCGTTTGCGACAGCGGAATCATCGGGCCGGCCACCGCGCCTTGCAGCACGCGCGAGGCGAGCAGGAAGGGCAGCGTCGGCGCGAGGCCGCACATCCATGACGAGATCACGAACAGCACGATCGACGCCATGAAAAGCCGCACCTGGCCGATGCGGTCGGTGAGCCAGCCGGTCAGCGGCACGGAGATCGCGTTGGCGACCGCGAACGACGTGATCACCCACGTGCCCTGATCGGCCGACACGCCGAGGTCGCCGGAAATGGACGGGATGGAGACGTTCGCGATCGACGTATCGAGCACGTTCATGAAAACGGCGAGCGACACCGCGATGGTGCCGATCACCAGTTGCGCCCCCTCGAGCGGCGGATGAGGGGCTTGCGCCTGAGCCTGAGCCATTCAAAAAGCCTTGTAGGAGTCGCCGCGCGGCTTACATCAGTTTTGCGGCCGCAGCCGCGGGCTTGCCGGTTCCCGACTGCACGGCTTTCTGCGCGCCAGCGTTCGGACCTGCATTTTCCGCGATGATGCGGGCGATTTCGGCGTCGGCTTCGTCGCCGTATTTCGCGAACACGTTCGTCTGATAGACGGTGTTCTGCGCGTTGCCGAGCTGGCCGCCGTTCTCGTCCTTGATGCTCACGTCGGCTTGCATCGACAGGCCGATACGCAGCGGATGCTTTTCAAGCTCCTGCGGATCGAGCGCGATACGCACCGGCAGGCGCTGCACCACCTTGATCCAGTTGCCCGTCGCGTTCTGCGCGGGCAGCAGCGAAAAGCCGAACCCGTGCCCGCCGAGAAGCCGACCACCTTGCCGTGATAGACGACCGACGAACCGTACACGTCGGCGGTCAGTTCGACCGGCTGGCCGATGCGCATGTGCTTGAGCTGCACTTCCTTGAAGTTGGCGTCGACCCAGACGGCGCCGAGCGGCACGATCGCCATGAGCGGCGTGCCCGGCGAGACGCGCTGTCCGACCTGCACCGAGCGTTTCGCGACATAGCCGGTGACCGGTGCCGGCAGCGTGTTGCGCGCATTGTTCAGATACGCGTCGCGGACCTTCGCGGCAGAAGCCTGCACGTTCGGGTGATTCGCGATCGTCGTNTTNGCGGTCAGCGCGCGGTTCGACGCGAGTTGTTGCTGGGCGGCCTCGACGGCGGCCTGGGCGCTCTTCACGGCGTCGCGTGCGTGGGAAATTTCTTCCTGCGACACCGCGCCGGTTTGCGCGACGGTCATGCGGCGCTTCAGGTCGTCCTGAGCACGCGACAGATCGGACTGGCGCTGGGCGACCTGAGCCTGGTACTGGTTGTCGTCGGCGAAGAGGCCGCGCACCTGGCGCACCGTCTGCGCGAGATTCGCTTCGGCCTGTTCGAGCGCGACGCGGGCGTCGGCCGGATCGAGCACGACGAGCGGGTCGCCGGCCTTGACCGTNTGNGTGTCGTCGGCGTTGACCGCGACGACCGTGCCGGTGACCTGCGGCGTGATCTGCACGACGTTGCCGTTCACGTAGGCGTCGTCGGTGTCTTCGTGAAAGCGCGCCACGAGGAAGTAGTACAGGCCGTAGGCGATGGCGGCGATCAGGATCACGATGACGAGCAGCGTCATCATGCGCTTGCGTTTGCCGTTGTTCGCGGATTGCGCCGGCTTGTTCGGCTGTGCCGGCTGGTTGTTAGCCGCGGGCTGCTGGGGGGTGCTCATTGATGTGCTCCGGGTTCTCTCTAACGTCGTCGTTTATTCGGATGTTCGTGTGTGGTCTGTTGCTGTCGATCCGGTTGCGGTCCGCGCTGTTACTTCGCAGCCGCAGCCGTGGTCGTGGCGGTGGCCGCGGTGCCGCTGGCGCTTGCCGCGGCGGCCGGCGCGGCTGCTTGCTGGGGTCCGTCGCCAGGCACCACGAGCCCGGTTTGCGTCGCGTCGAAACCGCCGCCGAGCGCCTTGACGAGACCGATCTGCAGATCGCGGCGGCGCATCTTCAACGTGGTCACGGTCTGTTCGGCGGCGAGGCGGTTCTGGTCCGCGGTCAGCACCTGCAATTGCGGCGACAACCCGGCCTTGTAGCGGATCACGGCGAGCTGATACGCCTTCGTGGATGCGTCGAGCGCGCGCTGTGCGTCGCCCGATTGCTGGTCGATCGAGCGGATCGACGAGACTTGCGTGGCCACATCCGACAAAGCATTGATCAGCGTCTGGTTGTAATTCGCGACGTCCAGGTCGAAGTCGGCGTAACGGCCCTTCAACTGCGAGCGCAGCGCGCCGGCGTCGAAGATCGGCAGATGAACCGCCGGGCCGAACTGTATCTGCCGGCTGCCGGCCTTCAGGAAGCGGCCCCAGCCGAACGCGTCGAAGCCGAAAGCGGCGGCGAGATTCACATCGGGGAAAAACTCGGCCTTCGCTTCCTTCACGTCGTGCATCGCCGCCTCGACCTGCCAGCGTGCGGCGACGATGTCCGCGCGGCGCGCGACCAGATCGGCCGGCAGATTGTCGGGCAGGGTGACCGCATTGCCGGCGCCGAGCACCGGTTGGGCGATCTGCAGGCCGCGGTCGGGCCCCTTGCCGAGCAGCGCGCCCAACTGATAGCGCACCACGGTGATCTGGCCGTCGAGGTCGGTCAGGTTCGACTGGCTCGTCGCGATATTGCCGGTCGCGGTCTGGCGTTCGACGTTGGTGTCGAGGCCCGCGGCGACGCGGCCATTCGTGATCCGGCCGATTTCCTGGCGATTCTCGATCTCGCGCGCGGCGATGTCGCGCAGCGCGTAGAGCTGCGCAAGCTGGTTATAGGTGCTCGCCACGGAGGCCGCGAGCGTCACGCGCGCCTGCTGCATGTCCGCCTGAGCCGCCTTTTCCTGCGACACCGCCTGGCCGAGCCGCTGACGGTTCTTGCCCCACAGGTCGAGGTCCCACGAGGCGCTCGCCAGCACGTTGTTTTCGCTATACCAGGTGCCACCGTACGGAGGCGGGTAGAGCGCGTTGCCGGAGAAGAGTTCGCGCGTCCACGAATAGCTGCCGTTGACCTTCGGATAGAGCGCCGAGCGCGAACTTTCGATATACGACGACGCCTTCGCGAGACGCGCCTGCGCCTGCGCGATCGACGGATTGCCTTCCAGCGCTTCGTCAATCAGCTTCGGCAACTGGGGATCGCCAAACTGGTTCGCCCACTCGAGCGACGGCCACTGGCCGCCCTGGCCCGTCAGACTCTGCGTGGACTCGTACTGCTCCGGCGACGAGATCTGCTTGTCGCTTTTGACACCGAAGTAGTTCGCGCACCCCGCGAGGGCGAGCGCTGCCACCGCGGCGGCGACAGCGGCCCGGCGCGGAAACGCGGGCGCGGACAGGGAAAGGGATTTCATCGCTCGACTCTTTGAGTGGAATGTAATGATGGACGCTGCAAGTAATTTTTAAGTCTTGTTGCCGGAGCTGCTTGCCGCATCGCGAGCAAATGCCGTGCATTCGCCGGAATTGATCAGGGCTCGCCGCAGCATGCTCTTTAAGAAGCCCACTTCTTCCGGGGTGAAACCGGAGAGCAGACTATCCAGCACGCTGGTGAAAATCTTCGGCATCTTCGCCGCGATTGCGTGGCCTTCCGGCGTCAGCGCGAGCCGCACGGCGCGCCGGTCTTCGCTGCTGCGCACCCGCGTCAGCAGCCCGCGCTTTTCCAGCCGGTCGATCAGCCTCGTGACGGCGCTTGCGTCGATGCCGTATTCGCGGGCCAGTTCGGCCGCCAGCACGCATTTGCCGCTCGCCACCATGAACAGGATGCTGCCCTGCTGACTGGTGATGCCCAGTTCGGCCATGCTGCGCTGGGTGACCATGTTCGACATGGTCGACTTCACTCGCGCGAGCAGGTAGCCGACGCTTTCGCCGAGCTGATACTCGCTGATCTCCGGCGCGGGTGTTGAGGACGGCTCCGTCATGATTCTCGTGCGAATGCAATGGTTGACTATGCACGATTATAGGAGCCGGATGATTGACGCGGCAAGGGTTATTACAGCTTAGGCAAGGAATTTTCCGCACTCAAGAAGGAATCGGCGCGTTTTTGCGTAGGCGCAAATGAGGTGCGCTGTCAGTGTTGCGGGCTGCAAATGGCACGCCGCGGCGTCCGCTATCGGGGAATACCAGAAAGCGTCACCATCGCGTGCTATAATGTTGGGTTCCCAAAAGTGCGCTTTGGGCTTGTCGTAATTTTGTCCTCGTATTGCTCTGATAGAAGGGTAAGCGGCAGGGGTAAGCGGCATGAGCAAGCGGCGCACTCAACTGTCTCCAGGTTCCTATGACCCGCGCCCTACGCAACATCGCCATCATTGCCCACGTCGACCACGGCAAGACCACGCTCGTCGACCAGCTCCTCCGTCAGACCGCCACGTTCCGCGACAACCAGCAGGTTGCCGANCGNGTGATGGACTCGAACGACATCGAAAAAGAACGTGGCATCACGATTCTTTCCAAGAACTGCGCCGTCGAATACGAAGGCACGCACATCAACATCGTCGACACGCCGGGACACGCCGACTTCGGCGGTGAAGTGGAGCGCGTGCTGTCGATGGTCGACTCCGTGCTGCTGCTCGTCGACGCCGTCGAAGGCCCGATGCCGCAAACGCGCTTCGTGACCAAGAAGGCGCTGGCGCTCGGCCTGAAGCCGATCGTCGTGATCAACAAGGTTGACCGTCCGGGCGCGCGTATCGACTGGGTGATCAACCAGACGTTCGACCTGTTCGACAAGCTCGGCGCGACCGACGAGCAGCTCGATTTCCCGATCGTCTACGCGTCGGGCCTGAACGGCTATGCCGGCCTCACGCCGGACGTGCGCGAAGGCGACATGCGCCCGCTGTTCGAAGCCGTGCTCAAGCACGTGCCGGTGCGCGCAGCCGACCCGGAAGGCCCGCTGCAATTGCANATCACGTCGCTCGACTACTCGTCGTANGTCGGCCGTATCGGCGTGGGCCGCATCACGCGTGGCCGCATCAAGCCGGGCATGGCCGTCGCCGTGCGTTCGGGTCCGGACGGCGCGATTCTGAACCGCAAGATCAACCAGGTGCTGTCGTTCAAGGGTCTCGAGCGCGTGCAGGTCGAGTCGGCGGAAGCGGGCGACATCGTGCTGATCAACGGTATCGAGGAAATCGGCATCGGCGTGACCATCTGCTCGCCGGAACAGCCGGAAGCGCTGCCCATGATCACCGTCGACGAACCGACGCTGACCATGAACTTCCTCGTCAATTCGTCGCCGCTGGCTGGCCGTGAAGGAAAGTTCGTCACGAGCCGTCAGATTCGCGACCGCCTGATGAAGGAACTGAACCACAACGTCGCGCTGCGCGTGAAAGAAACCGGCGACGAAACCACGTTCGAAGTGGCGGGCCGCGGCGANCTGCACCTGACCATTCTCGTGGAAAACATGCGTCGCGAAGGCTATGAGCTGGCCGTGTCGCGTCCGCGCGTGGTGATGCAGGAAATCGACGGCGTGAAGCACGAGCCGTACGAAAACCTGACCGTCGACATGGAAGACGCGCACCAGGGCGGCGTGATGGAAGAGTTGGGCCGCCGCAAGGGCGAAATGCTCGACATGGCGTCGGACGGCCGTGGCCGCACGCGTCTCGAGTATCGTATTTCGGCGCGTGGCCTGATCGGCTTCCAGTCGGAATTCCTGACGCTCACGCGTGGTACGGGCCTGATGAGCCACACGTTCGACTCGTATCAGCCGGTCAAGGAAGGCGCGGTCGGCGAGCGCCGCAACGGCGTGCTGATTTCGCAGGACGACGGCGCCGCAGTCGCTTACGCGCTGTGGAAGCTGCAGGACCGCGGCCGTATGTTCGTGTCGCCGGGCGAGCCGCTGTATGAAGGCATGATCATCGGCATTCATAGCCGTGACAACGACCTGGTCGTGAACCCGATCAAGGGCAAGCAGCTCACCAACGTGCGTTCGTCGGGTACGGACGAAGCCGTGCGCCTCGTGCCGCCGATTCAGATGTCGCTGGAATACGCAGTCGAGTTTATCGACGACGACGAACTGGTTGAGGTCACGCCGCAATCCATCCGTCTGCGCAAGCGCTACCTGAAGGAACACGAGCGCCGCAGCGCAAGCCGCAAGGGCGCGGTGGACTAAGAGCAGCGCGCGCCGGTTACGGCGCCTTTGCTCTGGCTGCTGTTCAAAAGCCACCCGAAGCCTTCTTCGGGTGGCTTTTTGTTTTTGCCGCGCCGATAGCGTTATCAGCACTTACCGCCGGTTCGCACTTCGTTTATGCGCGTTTGTCTCCGTTAATCGCAGAAGACTGTTGCGTGCCGCGAAAATCGCCGCGAAGGCCCGTCGTTGCGGGCCCGGGCGGCAATCCGTCTGCTATCTGGACTATCGGTTCTGTGATATGCTCCCCGGGTGCAAGTTTTAGGTCCTTCCAAGCAAGACTTGATTCGCGCAATCCGCTAAACGGTCAGGCCGTGTCGCGGAAGGTTCTGTAACCCGCTATTTCTCGAGAAACTC
>JGI24739J22299_10000769_pt1 | contig 11679 bp, 10 predicted proteins | sample KBSCornC5_FD_22299 | JGI IMG/M metagenome (IMG submission 22299)
GTACGACTCGCTGGACAGCACAAAGCGGTTATGCGCCGCCGGCGCGAACAGCTCGATCCAGGCGAAGGCGGCGAGCACCACGAAGAAGCGCCGCTCGTCGCGGCGGCGCGCGCCCAGCAGGCGCAGCGAGGCGAATACCGCCACGAACAGCGCCATGCCGTCGAACATCCACATGATCGCGCGCGCGTTCTNNGGCTGCGCCTCGGCNCCGGCGACCAGGGCGCGCACCAGGCCGTAGAACATCAAGGCGATGAACACCGCCAGCGCGGCATCCAGCAGCCCGGTCCAGCGGTACACCGGCGGCACCGGGTCGTAGGTGGCGGCGAGGGTGAGCAGCAGGCTGCTCATGCAGAAATAGAAAGTGGGGTCGAAGGCCACCAGGGTGCCCTGGGGATTGGCCAGCGAATCGACGAACAGCAGCACGAAGGCCGCGCCCTGGCTGAACAGCGCGGCCAGCAGCAGCGACCACAGCGGCCGGTTGTGCGGGAGGCTCAGGCCGATGCGCCGGATGCCCAGGATCAGGGTGAGGCCGAGTACGGCCAGCACCAGCGCATAGCTCCAGCTCAGCACGCGCGGCGGCTCGGTCGCCAGCACGGCGAAGTGCGCCGCCAGCAGCGGCGCATACAGACGCGGGGCGAGGGCCTGCATGTTCATGGCGCGTCGTGGGGCAGGTGGTGCGATCACTTAAGCACGAATCCATGGGGACGGGGTATCGCCGGTTCCGATCCCCGGCGATGGCGCCTACGCGGCCATGGCGATGCCGCGCATGGCTGCGCGCATCCGACGTACGCGCCGTGCCGGCATCGGCCTACATACGCAGGCCGCCCGGCGCAGCAATCTGTACTTGTCCGGACGCGCTCCCCAGCGGGTTCCGGACCGCGGCAGCCCGGGACTCTTCCCCTCTCTCGNCCCGGGCCGGCGCGGGTCCCCCCGGTTATCGGGGGGGCCGCTTTTCGAGCGGTANACGGAAACCGAAGGAGCAGCGCCATGACAGATCCGAACAGGCAGCCGACGCGGCCATCCGGCCTAGCGGTCGCGCGCCGCTTCGTCGCCGTGCAGGGGCAGGGGCAGGCTGACCCGCACGTGCAGCCCGCTGCCGAAGCGCGAATCGAGCAGCTCGATCCGTGCGTCGTGCATCAGCGCCGCGCGCTGCACGATGGAAAGCCCGAGGCCGTAGCCATCGCCGCGCGTGCCGGGCTCGCGATGGAAGCGCTCGAACAGGGCATGCCGGCGTTCGGGCGGGATGCCCGGTCCGTTGTCGGCGACATCGATCACAGCCATCCGTCCCGCCCGCGACAGCGCCAGCTCCACCATGCCGCCGGACGGCACGTGACGCATCGCGTTTTCCAGCAGGTTGCGCAGCATCGCCCTGAGCGCCGCCTCGTCGCCGTACACCAGCAGGCGCTCGGGCAGCGGCACCAGCACCAATTCGACGCGGCTGTGCACGATCACCGAGACCATCTCGTCGATCACGTCGCCGGTGAGCGCCACCAGGTCGACCGGCGCCAGGGCGCGCCGGCCCTCGCCGGATTCCAGNCGNGCCAGCGCCAGCAGCTGTTCCGTGCGGCGNGCGAGCGCGACCAGGCATTCGCGCGCATCGGCCAGGGCNCTGTCGGCGGTACCGGACTCGCGCGCNCCGATCGCGGCGTCGAGGTTGATCATGGTGGAGGCCAGCGGCGTGCGCAGTTCGTGCGCGACATCGGCGCTGAAGCGGCNTTCGCGTTCGAGCGCGCTCTCCAGCCGGCCGATCTGCTCGTTCAGCGCATCCAGCAGCGGGCGCAANTCCAACGGGGCATTGTCCAGCGTCACCGGCGCATGGCTGCCCGGCTCGCGGCGGAGCAGCCGGCGGGCCAGGGTGTCCAGCGGCCTGAGGCCGCGCCGGATCGCCCAGCCCATCAGCAGGGCGAGCAAGGGCAGGGCGACGAACAGCATCAGGCCGTACTGCACCCACAGCGCCTGGCTGATCTCGGTGCGGCTGTCGTAGCGTTCGGCCGTGCGGATGAGTTCGCCATCGCCGGTGCGAGGCAACTGGAACACACGCCAGCGGCGCTCGCCGAAGGAGACGTCGCGGAACGANGCATCGTCCGCGCGCGGCGCGGGCATGCCGTCGAGGTTGGCCGTGGTGGCCAGCAGCCGGCCATCGGCGCCGAACACCTGGTAGCCCACTTCGGGCTCGTACGAATGCATGTTCCTGCCGTGCACGGCAGGCGTGCGCGAAGGCGTCGGCACCACCACGGCGTGGCCGTCGTGCGGCATGCCGCCGGTACGCAGCAGCACGTCGAGCGTGCGTGCGGACTGGGCCAGCCGGCCGTCGAGCAGCTCGTGCACTTCCTTCAGCGTGTACCGGTAACTGAGCGCGCCGAGCAGGAGCATCGCCGCAGCGAGGATGGCGATGACCATCCAGCGCAGGCGGGCACGCAGGCTGGGAAAGCTCATCGCCGGTTCGCTCACGAATGATCCAGCGGAATGGTGTAGCCGAAGCCGCGCACCGTCTTGATCGCATCGAAGCTCAGCTTGCGGCGCAGGCCATGGACCAGCACGTCGAGNGCGCCGGAACCGACATCGTTNTCCCAGCCGTAGAGCGAGCTTTCCAGCTGTTCGCGGCGCACGACGCGGCCGGCGCGTTCCATCAGGTATTGCAGCAGGGCGAATTCGCGGCGNCTCAGTTCCACCTTCCGTCCCTGGTAGCTGACCTCGACCGCNGCCGCGTTGAGCACCAGCGGACCGACTTCGATGCGGTTGTCGGCCATGCCGTTGGCGCGGCGCGCGGTGGAACGGATGCGCGCGGCCAGCTCGTCCAGGTGGAAGGGCTTGACCATGTAGTCGTCGGCGCCCGCGTCCAGGCCGCGGATGCGCGATTCCAGGTCGTCGCGTGCGGTCATCACGATGATCGGCGTACGCAGGCGCCGGCCGCGTGCTTCGGTGAGGATCTCGAAGCCGTCGCGGTTGGGCAGGCCCAGGTCGAGCAGGATCAGGTCGACGGAAGGATCGTTCACCGCGGCCATGGCCTCGCGGCCGTCGCGGACCCAGGTGAGGGTATAGGCGAGCTGTTCGAGGGCCCGCTGGATGGCTTTGCCGAGGAGCGGATCGTCCTCGATAAGAAGTATGTGCACGAAAGCACCCAGGGTCGCGAATGGCGCGTATGGCGCGAAGTATCCTGGAAAATGATCCAGCCGGCGCATTAGCGCCGGCTTAGCGNGGAAGCTCAGGCCTGGCGGCCGGCTTCCGCGGCGGNACCGGCTTTCCGTGCACCGAANGCCTCGTGCGCGATCAGGAACGGCACGATGGGCAGGGCATATGCCATCCAGCCCAGTTGCTTCCACAGATAGATCCGCGCCAGCCAGAACAACCCCGGCAACACCAGCGACAGGCTGAAGGCGAATGTCGGCCGGCGCCGCACCAGCAGCAACACCGCCAGGCCGATCGGCGCACAGGCGACATAGGCGAGCTGCCACGGTAGAGCGCCATGGCGTACGGGTTGCAGCGCCGGATAGGCGGGCAGGATATGGAACGCCATATCCATGGCAGTCAGCACGACACCGGCCGCCATCAGGCCGATCAGCCATCGGGCGAAATGGAGAGCGGTCGAAGTGGTAAGCAGCGAGGGTGTCGGTTCCATCCGGGGGGCAACTCGTCCTGAGGCTCGGGGCGTGGGAAAGCAGCGCCACGTGCCAGTCCAGGCTGCGGCATCTGCTTAGGATTTGGACTATGACATAGCGCCAACCACGCTAGGATGATTCCTTTGCGGCTTTAGGACGATGCCATGTCCGAACGAATCGTCGAGTCCACCATCATCGACGCCCCCGTGGCGATCGTCTGGGAAAACCTGACGCAGCCCGAGCTGATGCGCNCNTGGATGGGCGAGCCGGCCATGAAGCTTGAAGTCGAAGCGGACTGGCGCGTCGGCGGCAAGGTGAGCGTGCGCGGCGTCCACACCGGCCGCTTCGAGAACCGCGGCACGGTGCTCGCGTTCGAGCCGCCGNTGCGGCTGAGCTATACGCATCTGAGCTCGGTATCCCGGCTGCCCGACCATNCTGCCAGCTACACGGTCTTCGAGTTCCGCCTGAGCGCGATGGGCGAACGGACCCGGCTCGATTTCGAGGCCAGCGGCTTCCCCACCGAGGTGATCTTCAGGCACCTGGCCTTCTACTGGGGCGGCACGCTCGATGCGATCGGCCGGCAGGCGGCATCCTTCTACAGGGACAGCTCCATCTCCACCAGGTCGTAGCCGCCACCGAACCCATCCGCTTCGACGCGCTCCACGGCGAAGCCGAAGCGCGCGAAGAAGCCCTGGCTCATCGGCGTCGTTTCGACCAGCACGCAGGTGAAACGGCCTTGCGCACGGATGCGCGCCGGTCGCGCGGCCAGCAGGTGCGTGCCGGGACCAGGGCCGTGCAGGTCGCAACGGATCATGCCCCACACCAGGCCGGCGGTTCCTGCCCGCGGATGGGCCGCATAGCCGCCACAGTCGAGCAGGGCGCCGCCGGCATCCTCGAGCACGAAATACCGCGTGCCCTCCTCGTCGATGCCGGCAAGGCAATCCGTGCGCTCGCGCGCGCCGAAATCATCGGGCACGTTGCTTTCGAACAGGGCGATGCAGGCGGCCAGATCGTCGGGGCTGCAGGGGCGCNGGTCAGGGAGGGCGGTCATGAGGTCGGTGGATGCGGGCGTCGAGTTTAGGAATTTACTCAATGGAAAATTCCATCGCTGCGCCACATGCTGAGGCTTAGTCATTCGNTGAGANCGGTCGCTTTCCACGCCTNCGGTGCTTTATCCATTTCCTAGTGTTTTGGATTGCGCCGATTGTTTTCTCTGCCGCTGCTGATGGAACGTTGCCGCCGGCGAAAGGGAAGAGTGTTGCAGGTCATCGGCATGCGAGGAGGACAACATGATCGGCCGGCTTCCGGGTATGGCCCTTGGAGCGTGCCTGTTCGTTTCGGTAGAGGCCGTGTCGGCCGATCTGTACTGGTGCGACCGATGCACGCCGGAGCAGGAAAAAACCATGCTGGCGCGCATCGATCACGGCCGGACCTGGTCCGAAGTCTATGTGGGCGACCCGTCCACGCGCAGCTTGCATAAGTACGGCGTGGCGCGCAGCTGGGGGCAGGCGGTGCCTTACGACGTGCGGCGCAAAGGGACGGAGCCNGAGATCGAATCGGCGTTCGCGCAGCTGCTGCGCTTCCACGATGCCGCACCGGCCGGCTGGAANAAGACCTACACGCTGCGTATCGTCGATGCGGCGCGGGACGCCTCCGATTATTTCAACCGCCAGGCGATCCCGGTCTTCGACTATCCCGACCCGGCCGTCTCGGTCTACGACGTGCTCGGCGACGTACGGCAGCGCCGCTTCTTCGAGGGCTATGTGCAGGCGGACATCCTGCGCAGGATTCCGCTGGACCTGGGCATCACCCGNCGCAGCCTGGCCTATCTGCATACGGTGGACGACGCGCGCAGTCCNACNGTCAGCGTGCGGGTGCAATTCATGGACGGCAGCCGGGTCGTGGCGCGGCTGGAGATCGCCGATGGCCTGATGGTGAAGATCGACGAACGCAGCGCCCGCGATGCGCGGGATCGCGCCATATCCGCGCTGCCGCGGCCCGGCGGCAGCGCGCCGCGCATGTGCCNGGCNCCGGCATCCTCCGAGACGGAATTCGGCCGGTGGCATCGATCGCATCGGCCAATGGCCGGCACCGTGTCCGGCGTGGANGGCTGAGGCGGATGCGGNACGCGTAAATCGGAGTTCGCCGCATGGCGATGACTTCGATGTTTACGCATCCTTGTCGGGCTCGCTGCGGTCATGGTGGCGGCCTCGATGTTCGAGTGCAGAGCGGCCCGGGCTTCGAGTGTTCCAGCGGTACTCCAACGCCGTACCCTTTCACCTCCGAGGTGCGCATCTCGGGGGTGTTTTTTTGCCGCTCCGCCGCGCCCCCGCATGGCCGGCACTCACCGGCCNTACGGGACCCGGACCTCCATCGCCAGGAATGTGACGGCCCCAGCAGATGCCCGCCAAGGCCGCGNCCCCACCTCCAACCGTCATGGCCGTTGAGTTAGCTTTCGNCCGTATCCATGCGCCGGTCGTTCCCGGGGCCTGGCGGCATGCAGGACGCTGCCGCCTTCCCGTGTCATCGCGCGCCGACTTGCCGTAGGGGGAATGTGAGCATGCTTCTTCGTCGTTCGACCTGGCGCGCCTTGCCGGTAGCGCTGGTATCGCTGTGGCTGGCGTCCTGCACCAGCGCGCCGGTCAAGTCCGGACAGCCGGTGGTGGTGGCCGACCACGCCCGCTTCTCCTTTCTCACGCCGACCCTGGTGCGCATGGAGTATTCGCCCGGCGGCGCCTTCGTGGACGCGCCGACCGCGGTGATGAAGAAGCGCGACTGGGCGCCGGTTACCGTGCACGTATCGCGCGAGAACGGCTGGCTGGTGGCCGGCACGGACGCCATGACCCTGCGCTACCGGCTCAATTCCGGTCCGTTCAACGCCGCCAACCTGAAGGTGAGCTGGAACGAGGCCAGGCCCGCCGGCAAGCCGGGCGAATGGCATCCCGGCGCCGACGACCCGCAGAACCTCGGCGGCCTGACCTATTCGCTGGACAACATCAGCAAGGCCAACCTCACCGGCAATCCGCTGGAAAGCCCGGTGAACAACGTGATTCCCGGCATCGAGGTGAAGCTGGAGCAGGCCNGGCCCGGCCTGCTCAGCCGCAGCGGCTACGCCTTCGTCGACGACAGCGGCACGCCGCTGTGGAACGCGGGTACGCAGTGGATCGAGCCGCGCAAGGAGCGCAACGANCAGGACTGGTACCTGTTCGCCTACGGCGGCGACTACCGCAAGGCGCTGGGCGAATACGCCCAGCTCAGCGGNGCGATCCCGATGATCCCGCGCTACGTGCTCGGNCCGTGGATCACCGACTTCAACTTCGAATACTTCCCNGGCACCGCGGAAGCCAGGCAGCCGGCCTTCCAGCGCTACAACCAGAAGATGCTGGAGGACCAGGTGACGCGCCTGCGCAATGCGCGCATCCCGTTCGATACGCTGGTGCTGGACTTCGCCTGGCACAACTACGGCTGGGACGGCGGCTACGACTGGAGTCCGCTGATCCCGCANCCGGACCGCTTCATCACCTGGCTGCACGGGCGCGGCGTAAAGCTCGGTCTCAACGACCATCCCGGCTACGCCAANACGCAGGAGAGCATNCTTTCCTTCGACGACAGCCATGCGCCGGCGGTGCTGCAGGACCTGGGCAAGCCGCCGCTGGTGCGGCCGTCGTTCGACCTGGACCTGTCCAGCCGCTGGCGCTTCGCCATCGATCCGCGCGACGTCGGCGTGAACGCGAAGTGGTACGCGGCGGATTTCGACGCGCGCAACTGGAAGGCGATCCAGGCCGACCGCTCGTGGCAGGTACAAGGCCAGCCGAACTACGCAGGTGTGTCGTGGTACCGCGCCGACGTGCGCCTGCCGGCCGACCTGCCCAAGACGCTCTATCTCGTGCTCGGCGAGGTGGACAAGAGCTACCGCGTCTTCGTCAACGGGCAGGAGCTTCAGCACAGTCAGGTCCAATGGCCGCAGCGGCTCACCTATACCGACATCGCGGCCGTGGCCAGGCCCGGCGACCTGCTGCACATCGCCCTGCGCGTAGAGCCCGGCCGCGGCGGCGGCGGACTGTTGCGCGGGCCGGTGGCGCTGCGCGACGTGCATCCGCCGGAGCGCATCGCCTTCGACCTGTCCAACCAGCGCGAGGCCGAGATCTTCATGCGTCGCCTGCACGAACCGCTGATGCGCCAGGGCGTGGACCTGTGGTGGGTGGACGGCGGCGGCGGGGCGACCGGCATGCCGGGCCTCAATCCGCAGTTCTGGACCAACAAGGTGTTCTACGACTTCAGCGCGCAGGCCACCGGCAAGCGCGCCTTCATCCTCGGCCGCTANGGCGACTGGGGCAGCCAGCGCTATCCCGGTTTCTTCACCGGCGANACCTATTCGGAATGGCCGGTGCTGGCTTATGAAGTGGCATTCACCGCGCGCGGCGGCAACGTGCTGGTGCCCTACATCAGCCACGACATCGGCGGCTTCCACGGCGCGAAGCTCGACTTCGACCTCTACGCACGCTGGATCCAGTTCGGCACCTTCAGCCCGCTGCTGCGCATGCACAGCGCACACGCCAACCCGCGCGAGGGCAACACACGCATGCCGTGGCTCTACGGCGAAAAGGGCATGGCGCTGATGCGCAAGTACTTTACCCTGCGCACCCAGCTGATTCCGTATATCTATTCCTACGCCTGGGTGGCGCACCGGGATTCGCTGCCGCTGCTGCGCCCGCTGTACCTGCAGCAGCCGGAGCTGGAAGAGGCCTACAAGCAGCCGTACGAATATTTCTTCGGCGACGACCTGCTGGTGGCGCCGGTGCTGGACGCCAGCGGCCAGCGCACGGTGTATCTGCCGCCGGGGCAGTGGGTCGATTTCTTCAAGGGCAAGCGCTACCAGGGCGACAGCACGTTCACTGCGCGCTACGCCGTCGACGACATGCCGGTATTCGCCCGCGCCGGCGCCATCGTGCCGATGCAGCCGCCGAGCGATTACTCGGATGCGAAGCCGCTGGATACGCTGATCCTGCACGTATTCGGCGATGGCGACGGCAGCTTCTCGCTGTACGAGGATGACGGCNTNTCGCTGGACTACGACCAGGGCGGCCACGCCATCACCGCGATGCACCACACCACCGGGCAGGATGGCGGCAACGAGTTGACCATCGATGCGGCTCAGGGTGAATTCAAAGGGCAGGTGCAGCGGCGCGCGTACGAACTGCGCGTGCATATGGCGAAGAAGCCCAGTGCNTTGAGCGTCAACGGCAAGCCCGGGCCGGCGTGGCGTTGGAATGCCAAGGAGGGTGTGGCAACGGCGACGGTGCCAACGCGTTCGGTGCATGAAGCAGTGCACTTGAGTTGGCATTGAGCGGACGTNACGCTTTGCAGCGCATGCTGCTTGCCGCGCTGTGCGCCATTGCTCTAGGCGGTTGCGCCACCTCGATGGAGCGGACTTACCGTGGCGAGTATTTCCAGAATTTCGAGAGCTCCGCCTTGACGCCCGCCGGCGGNGGCGCGCCGCTATGTGTCCANAGCNCCCAGTTGGCCGAACGGTTGGGAATGCAGAGCGCAANCGTGCGTGCGAATGTCACGGTTCGCGGGCGGTTGAGCAAAAAGGGCCGTTACTGCAACCTCGGCGCGTATGAGCGCGTGCTGACCATCACCGGGATTGTCGATATCAGCGACGTGCGCGCAGGCAACGAATGAACTGCCCGGTCCCTATTGCGTTGTCTGCCCTTCGCGCCGATCGGTGCCAAGAATCGCATGGAGCCTGGCGTAGGTTGGGGTGAGCCACAGGCGAACCCCAACATGGCGTACCCAACGCACCACATGGTTGGGGTTCGCCGTTGGCTCACCCCAACCTACGCAGGCTTTGTACAGCCGCTGGCCCTGGTTCCCTGGCCAAGACAACCCCATCTCGGCGTAGACTCCACCGGCGCTGCCACCCGCCGACCCAAGGAACGCCATGACCGAACAGGCCACTCCAACGCCGCACGCGGTTTCCGTCCGGGGCATAAGCAAGACCTACAAAGGCGGCTTCCAGGCCTTGAAGTCGATCGACCTCGATATCCGCCGCGGCGAGATCTTCGCGCTGCTCGGCCCGAACGGTGCGGGCAAGACCACGCTGATCAGCATCATCTGCGGCATCGTCAAGCCCAGCGCCGGCACGGTGAGCGCCGATGGCCACGATGTGCTGCGCGACTATCGCCTCACGCGGGCAAAGATCGGCCTGGTGCCGCAGGAGCTGTCGACGGACGCGTTCGAAACGGTATGGGCCGCGGTCAGGTTCAGTCGCGGCCTGTTCGGGCGCGCCCGCGATGATCGGCACATCGAGAAGGTCCTGCGCGATCTCTCGCTGTGGGAAAAGAAGGACGCGAAAATCATGACGCTGTCCGGCGGCATGAAGCGGCGCGTGCTGATCGCCAAGGCGCTGGCGCACGAGCCGAGNATCCTGTTCCTGGACGAGCCCACCGCCGGCGTGGACGTGGAGCTGCGCCACGACATGTGGGAGATGGTGCGCCGGCTGCGCGCCACCGGNGTGACCGTCATCCTCACCACGCACTACATCGAGGAGGCCGAGGAAATGGCCGATCGCGTGGGCGTGATCACNCGCGGCGAGCTGATCCTNGTGGAAGACAAGCGCGCGCTGATGCGCAAGCTCGGGAAAAAGCAGCTGTCCATCAGCCTGAAGTCGCCGATCCAGGCCTTGCCCCAGGGCTTGGACGAGTACGCGCTGGAGCTGGCCGACGACGGCGCGACCATCACCTACACCTTCGACGCCCAGGGCGAGGACACCGGCATCGCCGTGCTGCTGCGCAAGCTCGGCGATCGCGGCGTGGACTTCAAGGACCTGCACACCTTGGAGAGTTCGCTCGAAGATATTTTCGTCAGCCTGGTACGGGGAACGCGATGAACCTGCCCGCCGTTCGCGCCATTTATCGCTTCGAGATGGCTCGCACCTTCCGCACGCTCACCCAGAGCATCGTTTCGCCGGTGCTGTCGACCTCGCTGTATTTCATCGTGTTCGGTACCGCCATCGGCTCGCGCATGGGCGAGATCGGCGGGACCAGCTACGGCGCCTTCATCATTCCCGGGCTGATCATGCTGTCGCTGCTCAACGAAAGCATTTCCAATGCTTCGTTCGGCATCTACCTGCCGAAGTGGTCGGGCACCATCTACGAGCTGCTCTCCGCGCCGGTCTCGCCGCTCGAGGCGGTGCTTGGCTATGTCGGGGCGGCGTCCACCAAATCGGTGATGCTGGGCCTGCTGATCCTGCTCACGGCGCGCTTCTTCGTGCCTTACAGCATCCTGCATCCGTTCTGGATGGTGGCCTTCCTGCTGCTGACGGCCGTCACCTTCAGCTCGTTCGGTTTCATCATCGGCCTGTGGGCCGACGACTTCCAGAAGCTGCAGGTGATCCCGTTGATGGTGGTCACGCCGCTGACCTTTCTCGGCGGCGCGTTCTATTCGATCGGCATGCTGCCGCCGTTCTGGCAGAAGGTCGCGCTGTTCAATCCGGTGGTGTACCTGATCAGCGGGTTNCGCTGGAGCTTCTACGGCCAGTCCGACGTCAATGTCGTCTTGAGCGCGGGCATGACCGTGGCGTTCCTGCTGGTCTGCGCGGTGGCGATCGCCTGGATCTTCCGCACCGGCTACAAGCTGCGTTCGTAGAGCGCGCAGCCTAGCGCCAGAGCACGTCCCGCCCGATCCGCCGCACGTCGGTCTGCCCCGTCAGCGCCATGCTCACGCTCAGCTCGCGGCGGATGATCTCGATCGTGCGCGCCACGCCGTCCTCGCCCAGCGCGCCCAGGCCATACAGGAAGGCCTTGCCGATCAGGCCGGCGCGCGCACCCAGCGCGAGCGCCTTCAGCACATCCTGGCCGCTGAGGATGCCGCCGTCGAACAGCACGTCGAGCTTGTCGCCCACGGCGTCGGCGATGCGCGGCAGCACCTCGATGCTCGCCGGCGCGCCATCGAGCTGGCGGCCGCCGTGGTTGGACACCACGATCGCGTCGACGCCGTGCGCAGCGGCGAGGCGTGCGTCTTCCTCGTCCATGATGCCTTTGAGGATCAGCTTGCCGGGCCACAGCTCGCGGATCCA
>JGI24739J22299_10000771_pt1 | contig 11677 bp, 9 predicted proteins | sample KBSCornC5_FD_22299 | JGI IMG/M metagenome (IMG submission 22299)
TTGTTCTCGATACGGCTTGCTAACCATTTTTGCGGTCATTGGACTTTTTTCCGACAATATCTGCACTTGAATATCCGGCAAGTGCGGGAACCGGCACGCCTGATACAGTGCCTCAGATGACTTAATAGCAATACCATTAACATTTAATGGAAAACCGCCGGCCATATTAGAAAGTCCGCCGAATTTTTCTTTTGTTTTACTAAAAAAACAGCACTCGCCCGCTAAATAAACCTTAGGTTCATATTTCTTGGTTATCTGCGTCATTAAAGTAGATCGTCAAAGTCATCGATATCCCCAAAAGTAAAATTAAATATCGAACCGCCGCGTCTGTATACCTTAAAAAGCGGCGTGAAACCGCCACCCGCATACCAAAAGACTAGGGGAGTATTATTGGGTACGTTTCGCCAGGTAAAGCACAATGCACCGAAGCCAAAGTTTTTTACGGATGGTAAGGAATAACCGAGTGCCCGCATGTTCTTATTATTTACGTTAGACTTACTTAGAATTTCTATTCCCTTTAACAAAAAGGCGTCTTCTACAGTTTTTCGGTTTTCCGAACTTGTGAATAGGGATTCATTCTTCGGTAAATTGACCGGCCTGAAAAACTCTTCTGGGCTTATAGCGTTATATTGAGCTGTGTGAACATCAACCACCTCTATAATTTCCGCACGGTATTCGGCTACTTCCTCTGGCTGTTCTGCGTCGACAGGAATCACAAAATCCAGTTTCTTTCCCTCAGAAACGACATTTTCAACTTCGGTCATACGATAAACTTTAATCTTATCGGAGAATGATTTCGATATTTTGTATCTGGTCTCGACAATTTTTTTGTGATAATTCTTTTCATGAATAAAAATATAACATACAATCAGCTTAGTAGCACCTTCTTCAACGGCAGTTTTATTAGTTTTGCCGGCGGCAAATTCTGCCGTTGCCCATTCCTGTAAGTTAGAAATAAGGGTTAAACCAGAACACAATACATCATCTATATAGACGGAGTACTTGCGTGACTCTGATCCGCAATCATCTAGGGACATTCCATACTCATTGTTAAGGATCTCGTTTAGAAATGCTAGCATCGCAGTTTGGCTCTTTTCGGGGCGCTGCAAGCTAAGAAACTGGACATTGTTCAAAAAATCCTTTATTGACTTGGCTTTATAATCTCGCGCTAAAACCTCCAGCAATGCTTTTAGGAATTCCCTGCCGCCCTCTTTTGGACAATATCGATTTTTAAATATCTCATCGATTTCGGCTAAGATGGTCAACCGAAGACCTTCATCGAACTGATCGATCCATGTGCGAACTACTTCTGTAGTTATACGAACCGTATCATTGTTCTCATGCTCACGATAATCCGAAAGTGTTTCGGCTATGCTAGCGATTATATCTTCCATAAAATTGGTAAGGTTTGTTAAACCAATTTTAACGATTTCATAGCGATAATCAAAAATTTTTTGCTTGTAAATCAATTAAATAACAGAAGTTGATTTGGGTCGTTGAAGTAGGTAAATTTGCTTTCATGAACCCTGAACACGCACTAACCCAAAAGTTTTCACAGGAATTGGTGAATACCTCCATTGACACCGGTATAGACTATGCAGAAATGGGAATAGATCAGTTATTCACAGATGAACTGTTAAAAGAAGTGCCGATCATCAAGACCGCAGCTACTCTTGTTAAGATTGGCATTAATGTCCGGGAAAAATTCTTTGTGAAAAAGCTTCTAACATTCTTAAAAGAATTCCACACGAGCCAGATTGATCCGCAAAAACTAAGTGAGTTCAAAAACACCTTTGATATCGATAGTAAAAAAAGGGAGAAAATCACCGAGCAGTTATTGATTTTCCTGGACGCACATCTTACTATCGAAAAGTCTCAAATATTGGCCAAATTGTTCCGTGCTCATATTGAGGGAAATTTTGACTGGGCCTATTTTTGCTCGTTGGCCACATCTTTGGATAGACTACATCCTCACTCTATTCAATTTTTGCATTATTTATCAAATTACCAGTTCAAAATACCGATGAACCCTGAACGCGATCGATTAGGCATTGTCCGGGATCATGGAAATGAATCGCTCTTGAGTGCCTCCGGGCTCGCCGGTGGTACAAGTGTTTGGGATTCGATGTTTGAAGTGTCGGATATGGGAAAGGACTTGTTTAACTATGGAATTAAATAATGGTTATCTGAACTCTTCAATAGACTCAATTTATCCCCCCAATACTCCAGAATTTCATACATAGAAATAACGGTAAAGACAGTCAGGATTTGTTTAGCTAAAAAGTTAGAGGTTTACGAGACAGGATTAGAACTAATAAGCTAGCCTAGCCTGACTCGAAAATTAGCGGTATCCCTGTTTATCCCTGACAGATTTTTCATATTTATATTCTTTTGTAACGGTAGTGCTAACCGGCCATACGAGTAACATCCTATATGCGGTGTGGCCAATTTTTTTCAAGAAAAAAATTGGAGCGAGCGGAAGTTGGGCAGAGCCCAACTTTGCTCGCCGTTTGCACTGCAAACGGGGTTGTTAGCATCCTCCGGGGATGCTATGACCACCTACCGGCTTGTTGAGTAAACTTTCAGCATTCCCCTTGGAATGCCAGCAGATGAATTATGGCAGAAGAAACCATTTATAAAAAGACCATTAAGTATTCCGATGAGACGGATGCCAAATTGCAAAAGTTGGCCGATAAGGCCGGCTGTACCAAACGAGAGTTCTTTATCCGTATGGTCGAATACTTTTATAAAACGAAGAAAGAGCCCACTGATATTAGCGATGACCTGCTGAAAACCACGTTGGTCAAAAATCATGATACCTATATCCGCTTCATCCGTGCCCAGGAAGAAAAAATACTGATACCCGTTAAGATCGATATGGACCGCATGATCCAATCCCAGGTCAAGATACTGGATTGCTTCAATACGCAGATTCTGAAAGCCAACACCGACCTGCAAAACAACCAGCAACTACAGGTGAGCAAGTTCGCGGAAACCGATAAAGTATTGCAACTGATTGCTGACAGATTGGACACCAAAGAAAGCTTGAAAATTAAATTCCTGTATATCCTGAACCAGTTCCATAAAGTGAGAGAAACCTTCAGCTTTACCACACCAGCCAAAGAAAAAGAAGAATTGATACAGACCGCCCGCCAACAGGTCGCCAAATTATAATACCATGTTTATTAATATCACTGATAGCGAAACAGCGGATAACAAAGGCGGCAGCAGCGTGCTGATCCATTATTTGGACAAGGAAAATCGTATGGATCAGCAAGTACCCGAAATGTGGTTTAATACAGATACTAATAACATCCAGTCCCATGAAGCACAACTGGCGCTCGACCATAATGTGGCCAAACTCATGCGTACAGACGCGAAATTCTTCCTGGTCAATATCAGTCCCAGTCAAAAGGAGATCGCCTGGCTCAAAGCGCAATACGATCAAAAAGGCGCAGAAGAACAGTTAAAAATCTATGCCGTCAAGATGATGGATGAATATGCCCGCAATTTCAAACGTCCGGGTATCGAGAGCAGCAAAGACCTGTTGTGGTTCGGCAAGCTGGAGCATTACCGTTATTACGGCCATAAAGACGCCGAAGTTAAAAGCGGCCTGAAGAAACGCGGTGAACGCAAACCGGGCGAGCAGATGCACATTCAAGTGATCGTCAGCCGTAAAGATATCACCAACACGATCAAGTTGAGCCCAATGAATAAATCACGCGGCAAAAACACGGAGCACTCCAAAAAAGTGGGCCAGTTCGACCGCTCTGCTTTTAAACAAATGGGCGAACAGCTATTTGACAAGCAGTTTGCCTTTGACCGGGGCTTAACGGATACTTTTCAATATGCCAACGCGCAAAAGAAAGGCACGTTGGAAGAACGGATCAAATTACGCCAGGCGCTAAACACAAAACCCGCTAAACAGCAAACACCATTGCTCCGTTTTAATGCCAAATTAGCCATCCCTATTGCCAAAAGCCAACCGGGAGCAGCGCCAAGCGTGACAAAACCGAAGAAACGAAGGAAAAAAGGACAGGAAACGGACAATAACCTGTCTTTATAAATCATGCAAAAATTTTATCATGCAAACAGGAGAAGATACCCAGGGCCTACTTAAGATTGTTGATTTTACAAGACTGATCAGCATTTTCATTTTAGCCATACACTTTTACATTTGTTGCTACCAGGCTTTTGCCGGGTGGCACTGGACAGCCGACATCACCGACCGTATCATCGCAAATATTGCCAAAAACGGCCTGTTCAATAATTGGTGGAAACCCAAACTGGGGGCGCTGCTTTGTTTGGCGATCTCGTTAGTGGGCATCAAAGGGCGAAAGGATGAAAAAATCCAGATTAAAAGTATTGTAGCCTACTTGGTCACCGGGCTACTGATCTATTGGACCAGTATTTTGAGCTTTTATCTGCCCGCTGCCATCGGCATCATCGCTGTTACTTATATCTCGCTAACTGCCACCGGGTACCTGCTGATGCTGACCGGCGGCGCCTGGTTAACGAGGCTGTTGAAAGATAAGCTGCATAAAGACATTTTTAACCGTGAAAACGAAACCTTCCCGCAGGAAGAACGGAAACTGGAAAATGAATACTCGGTTAATCTGCCTGCCAAATATAACTTGAAAGGCAAAATCCGGGATATGTGGATCAATTTCATCAACATGTTCCGCGGCCTGCTGGTGGTTGGTACTCCTGGTGCGGGTAAAACCTATTTCGTGATAAGGCATATTATCGATCAGCACATTAAAAAGGGCTTCTCCATGTTCCTGTATGATTTCAAGTTCGATGATCTAACGAAGATTGCTTACAACAAGCTGTTACAATATCAAGCCAACTATCCGATAAAACCACAATTTTATATTATCAATTTTGATGATCTGAACCGTTCTCACCGTTGCAACCCGCTTGATCCCGGCAGCATGAATGATATTACCGATGCGACGGAAGCCAGTCTGACGATTATGCTCGGCCTGAACCGGGAGTGGATTAAAAAACAAGGTGACTTCTTCGTAGAAAGCCCGATTAACTTTTTAACTGCTATTATCTGGTATCTACGCAAGTACGAAGATGGGCGTTATTGCACCTTGCCTCATGTGATTGAACTGATGCAGGCCGATTATGATCAGTTGTTCCCCATACTCAACACTCAGCCGGAGATCAGGGCCTATATTAACCCATTTATTTCGGCCTATAACCGCAATGCGGCGCCGCAATTGGAGGGCCAGGTGGCGAGCGCCAAGATCGGTTTGGCAAGACTGGCTTCGCCGCAACTGTATTACGTGTTATCTGGGAATGATTTTACGTTGGACATCAATAATCCGAAGGAGCCGAAAATCGTTTGCGTGGGTAATAATCCGCAAAAGTTGCAGATCTATGGGGCGGTGCTATCGCTGTATATCTCCCGTATGATCAAATTGGTTAACCGTAAAAACCAGTTAAAGAGCAGCCTGATCTTCGATGAGTTCCCCACGATTTTCTTTAACAATATGGATGGGCTGATCGCTACGGCGCGAAGTAATAAGGTGGCAACAACCTTAGCGGTACAGGATTTTAGCCAGCTGACCAAGGATTACGGCGCCGAACAGGCTGATGTGATTACCGGTATTGTGGGTAATATCATCAGCGGACAGGTTACCGGAGATACCGCGAAGAAGCTATCCGAAAACTTTGGCAAGATCGTGCAGGACAAGAATAGCATGACGATTAACAGTAATGATACTTCTATCTCCAAAGCTACCCAATTAGATTACGCAATACCGGCTGCAAAGATTGCAGCGCTGTCTTCCGGTGAGTTTGTGGGCATGGTAGCCGATAACCCTGAACAGAAAATTAGCTTAAAAATGTTCCATGCCGAGATACAAAATGACCACGACGCAATTGCCAAAGAAGAAGCTGCCTATAAATCGATTCCGCAGGTGCAGCACGTGACCGAAGAAGATGTGCTGGAGAATTATATCCGTATCAAGGCGGAGATCGATGAGTTGATACAGTCGGAAATGATACTGATCGAGGCAAATAAAATTTTGAAAGAAGAGTCCCAATCTGCTCCAACGCCTAACGATCACACGGGACAAGCGCTCTCGATGTAGAAACAATGCTTGATTGGTTGAATTGAGCATGAAATTGGCTTGCTGAGTAGAAAGTCAATATGGTTATTCTGCCATAAAATATCTTTTTAACAGCGCTAACTTTTCTATCAGGGTAAGTATCTGAGCGTAAATAATTCGTGAAGAGCAGGTTGTTTTTGAAAAGCATGAGCATTGTATTTGCGGTATTGAGATTATAGGTACCGGTGTTATAGTTATGAAATACAATTGTTCAAAAAATATATTATTAAGAGACTGGATCAAATAGTCGAAGATCAACGCAGGGAACGCTTCATTTATGCCAAAATCCTAAACTAAACAATCAGAAAACAAAACCTCGTTTTTGAGCACCGGGATATCTTTGAGTTACCTAAATAATTACAGAATATAGACGTACACTCCAATGCTTGTTGCTCATCAGAAGGAACACCACATGTTTTAAAGTTTGGGGTATACAGTGACTACGGCTACATTGTAATTTGAAATGAATTCATCGAAGGTGAGGCGATTTAGAATATGGCAACTCGAATCAAAAGATAAATTTGAGCGTGTTAATACTGAAATAATTAAAAATATAATTGATAATGAAACAAAGTTTGTGCCTTTTTATAACAATAATAATTACGGGGTTTATTGAACCAAGCATGGCCCAAAGTGCTTCAGATGCAGGGAGAACTGAACGGGCGTATCTTGTAAGTGCCCTGACCCGTATTGCCGATCCGGTATTGTTGAATTTAAGCCAGAACAAATTACGGGCGAGTATGCCTGTTGAAGGCAGCCTTACCCGTAAAAAATATACCCACTTAGAAGCTTTTGCCCGCTTGCTAGCCGGCATGGCACCATGGTTAGAGCTTGGCCCTGATAATACTCCGGAAGGTACTGTAAGAAGTAAATATATTGAATTAGCTCTTAAATGTATACATAATGCGACTGACCCTGCTAGTCCGGATTTTATGAATTTTAAAGACGGACAAGCGGTTGTTGATGCTGCTTATCTGGCCCAAGCATTGTTGCGCTCTCCAAACCAACTTTGGCAGAAATTAGACCGTGTAACTAAAACCAATGTTCTAAATGCACTAAAAGCGACAAGAGTAATCACCCCATATTACAGTAATTGGTTGTTATTTAGCGCAGAAGTTGAAGCAGCCTTATTAAAGTATGATGGAAGCTGTGATTTGATGCGGGTAGATTACGCAATCAGATCTCACGAACTATGGTACAAGGGTGATGGCGTTTATGGTGATGGTCCGAATTTTCATTGGGATTATTATAATGGATTTGTTATTCAGCCAATGCTGCTGGAAGTCACACAGGTTACGGCTAAAAATTTAAAAAACGAATCAAAGTACGATCTTTTTCTTACTCGGTCTAAACGTTATGCTGAAGTCCAGGAAAGGTTAATATCGCCTGAAGGAACATATCCGCCTATTGGTCGTTCACTTGCCTATCGTTTTGGCGCTTTTCAGCTATTGTCTAAAATGGCGCAAACAAAAAATCTGCCCAACACACTTAATCCGAGGCAGGTTCGCGCCGCGCTTTTTAATGTTATAAAGCGGCAAATTGAAGCACCCAATACATTTGATGCTGATGGCTGGCTAACGATAGGTATTTATGGTCATCAACCTGACATTGGCGAAAACTATATTTCAACAGGGAGCCTCTATTTATGTTCTGAAGCTTTTTTGATATTGGGATTGCCGTCAGAAGATGAACTATGGAACGGCCCGGATGCAGACTGGACTTCACGCCAAGTCTGGAAAGGTGAGAATCTCCCAAGTCAACATGCCATTGAACAATAACATTTGTAAGCCGCCAGCCGCTTCTTCATCAAAACCATCTGTTTAACGTTAGATAAGACCAGACACTAAGCTAATTAGTAAGGAAGTTGAAGACGGATTAGGAACTGTCTCATCAATAGTAGGTAATTATAGATTAATGGATTGTTATTAAAATAGAATAAGGAACCTGGTACACATGGGTTTGGCCACGGCTGATTTCACGCACTGTATGGCGACCCGTGCATTGCTTATCCAGCAAGGCGCAATATTTGTTGCACGCGATATGCTTTTTTTTTAATAATCAATAAATGGAGAATTTGAACAGGGCCATCGTATTCCTGATAGATGGTCTTCATTGGCAAGCACCGGAAAAATTGCATATGCCAGTATTAAATAAGCTCATTGGTCAGGGAACCTATATCAACAAGTCGTGGATGATTGTGCCGCATCATCCTACCGTTGGTGATTACGGTAAATTACATACTTCATCTTTCCCAAATCCGGTTTTACAGGAAGGTAATCTGTTTATAAATCCTAAGAATCGTATGCTGCAAGAGATGTTTGGTGAAAAACCTACAGCTTTCATTACAAACACGTTGGCCTATCAGTCGGTTAGCCGCGGGTTTAATACGATCATTCAAAATCCGGACATTACTGATGATGCTGTTTTGTCAAAAAGTTTAGAAGTTATAGAAAGTCGAAACCCTATTTATCTTCGCATTCACCTGCAAACGCCTGGAAATGAAGGAAGATATTTATCATATACAACGACTAATAAACCATATTACCGCAACATTTGGGGAGAGGGTTCGCCGTATGTAAGAGCCATTGAAAATGCTGATGTGTTGTTAGGGCGCCTTGTGGATCATCTACAACTCATCGGCGAATGGGAAAAAACACTGCTTATCGTCTCGTCAGATCAAGGACAAAGCGTACAAGGCTGGCATCCGATGATAGAAGAAGATAGCAGTATCACGCCCTTATTATTCGTTGGTCCCGGCATTGCCAAAGGCCGTACGCTGCCTTATTTTGAACATACCGATTTATCACCAACCATAGCTTGGTTAATGGGTGTTGAAGCAGCCTTTGGCAGTGGTGGTTCTGGGAAAATTATTCAGGAGGTAAGCGAAAATTTATCTGCTGAAAATTTTTCACATCCGCAGTATATCCGCCAGATCAACAGTCAGATCAATGAATATAATACCCTACGCGCCCACATAATTTTAGCAGGTAATGTGGATCCTTACTACTCAAGCCTGATCAGTTACCTGGAAAATGAGTTGCTCACACCTGAACCATTTTATCACCAAGATCGCTTTACTGAGTGGTATAAAGCGGGCGATACGGCGCATTTGATAGAGGCAAATGGCAAAATACTTAAGCTGATGTGCGAAGAGCTAAAAAAATTTGAAGCCTTAAATAAAGATGGGCACATATAGAAGAAATTGCAATAGAGTAATTATGAAGAAGCTCTTAATTGTGCTAATTATTAATATGTCTTTATGGACTGGACGGTTACATGCTCAATCGCGGGTTGGCGCACTATCCAGCGAAAACGTGCTTGAGGAAATGCAGCACGTTGCTGACTGGCAATTAGCGCATCCTACCGGAAAGCCTTTGAACAGCTGGGAGTACGGTCCTTTTTACCAGGGTATAATGAAACTATATAGAGTATCACTTAAAAAGAGATATCTGAAAGCGATGCAGGATATGGGAGGGAGAATTAAGTGGGAGTTACAGCCCGCACCATATGATGCTAACTCATTGGCGATAGTGCCGGCCCTGGCCGATCTTTATGAACTAAACCCAGATTCCTTCATTCTTGATAAATCTCGTTACCTGATGGATATGCCTGTTGCGCGAGCAATATTCACTATGGAAGATCCACGGAAGCTTTATGAGCCAGAAGTCAAACTTGCCGACAACCGTTATTGGAATGAGTGGTGGACTTGGTGTGATGCATTGTTTATGGCACCGCCGGCTTACGCACGCCTGGCCAAAATATTGAACAGGCCAGATTATCGCCTTTTTATGGTGAAAGGCTGGTGGCGCACCTCCGATTATCTATATAGCAAATCAGATAGCCTTATTTTTCGTGACGACCGTTTTTTTAACCAACGCACAATGAACGGGAAAAAGATTTTCTGGTCACGTGGAAACGGCTGGGTAATTGGCGGTTTGGTCGGTGTGCTGGATGCCCTTGATAAAAATGACCCCGACCGTTTAAAATTTGAACAACAGTTTGTGCAAATGTGCACAAAGCTTGCCGCACTGCAAATGGAAAATGGCTACTGGAGCCAAAGCTTGCTTGATGCTAAAGCGTATCCACAAAAAGAGACCAGTGGCACGGCCTTCTTTTGTTATGCATTTGCCTGGGGAATTAATCAAGGTTTGTTGCCTAAGGAAAAATTTATGCCTGTTCTGTTGAAAGGATGGGCAGCGTTAACAAGCGCTGTTCATGAAGATGGCATGTTAGGTTATGTACAACGGGTGGGTGATAAACCTGAAAATGTAAAAGAAAATGATTCTGAAACGTATGGTTCTGGGGCCTTTCTGTTGGCTGGTTGCCAGTTGATGAAGTTGCTAAATAAATTATGACAGCGATCTGAAGCTGATTATCGCCCCGTTTATAGTGGCATTTTCGCTGTATACGACATGGCTTATTTTATCTGGCGAAGTGGTTGGTAAGAGGAGAACAGGTCTGGACTACTTCCCTTATTATTGGGATTTAGCAGCTATGGCACGCACCGGTACGAACTACGCCTGGGTTTGTTATCGCACGTTAATACTTGGTTTCGGGAATTCGGAAACTTCCCGAGGCCATTAAAGCCGCCGCCAATAGTGATATTGCCTAGGTATGTCTAATCAAAGGAACTTTCTGGGATCTATTAATTGAATTGCGTAGTGCAGAGCTCCGATCTGTCTGGAACCAGAGGAATGATCGGGATCGTGTAAATGAAAGAAGCTCCGAGAGGGGCTTTTTCTTTTATGCCGTATTTGGAGTTTTCTTTCATTTATTTCATCAAAGTAATAGCACGTTCATCCTATTAGTTGCAGTTGGGACTGGCATGGTGAAAAATATCAAAACCCTAAACTAAACAATCAGAAACCAAAACCTGATTTCTGCAGGCAACCATACCTTTGGAACAATTATAAACATGCAAGCATTATTCGGCGTATTATTTCATTTTATCGGAGGTTTTGCCTCTGGAAGTTTTTATATACCATATAAAAAGGTAAAGAGTTGGGGCTGGGAAAGCGCCTGGATCATTGGCGGGCTGTTCTCCTGGCTCATTGTTCCTCCTTTGGCCGCATGGCTGACCATTCCGCATTTCGGAGAGATCATCAGGCACACAAATGGCCAGGTATTATTATACACGTATATTTTCGGCGTATTGTGGGGCATTGGAGGCCTTACCTATGGTTTGGGGGTGCGTTACTTAGGTGTCGCATTAGGTAGTTCTATTATCCTCGGCCTTTGTTCTGTCTTTGGGTCGCTGATTCCCTCTGTTTATTACGATTTTTATCCCAAGCCTGGCAAGGACACTATTTCCATACTGATCAACAACCATTGGGGGCAGATGGTGTTGCTGGGGATAGTCGTTTGCGTGATCGGGATCATCGTCTGCGGTAAGGCAGGTATGTTGAAAGAAAAGGAGCTCTCTGTTGAAGGAGAGATCGCGAGCGGTAATCAGGAATACAAGTTTGGGCTGGGAATTTTTGTAGCCATAGTATCCGGTGTATTGAGTGCGTGCTTTGCTTTCGGTATCGATGCCGGCAAAGAAATGGCTTTAGAAG
>JGI24739J22299_10000772_pt1 | contig 11677 bp, 12 predicted proteins | sample KBSCornC5_FD_22299 | JGI IMG/M metagenome (IMG submission 22299)
AGCACGTAGATGGTGCCCGGGCGGATCGGAAAGACGTTACCGTTCATGTCCTCGACCTCGCCTTCGCCTGCAATGCAATAGCAGGCTTCGAGATGGTTGCGGTATTGCAGGAGCGATTCTGTACCCGCACGCACCACCGTATGGCACACGCCGTAGCCCATGCCGTCCTTTTCCGTCAACAAGCGATGGCTTGTGCCGGAGCCCCATTCGACAAGCAGCCCATCCTTTTCGACGTCTCTCAGGTTCCTGACGAACATATTCGCACTCCTTTCTTTTTTGTAAGAAATTATTGTCCTGCTCTCAGCGGAAGCGAAGCCACGCAAGCCAGTGCCCGTAACAGAATGGCCGGCTAAATCATGTAGTTTTTCAACATTAACCGCTGATGGCGTGGCTGGTCAAGGGCGGAATATGGGGGAATTTCCGGTGATTATGCAGATCTACCTTGGAGGTGTCGAGGTAAGGCTGGACAGGCGTGATGTAGTTTCTCTACATTTTTTGTCGGTTGCCTGGCTTGCCGACATAATCCGTGGCAGTGTTCCCTGGCAGCGACACTGCCTTGCGATCGCGACGTAGCGAACAAGCAGAGCGATCTCCGGTGCGTACCAAGACGTTCTCGTGTGGGCACGGCCGGCCGAGGCCAACTCGGAGTTCCTCCAGCGATTGGCATCGAATGGAATACAAGGGCGCCGACAACTGATGTTCCCTGCGGGGTCGACTATCGTTCTCTTCTTTTATCATTCGGCTCCAGACCGTCCATGACCCACGCTGCCTCAAGTGTGATTTATTCGCACTGCTTGCAAATATCCAAGGCTTCAGATGCCCATGAATCCCGGCCGAACCATTTGCGCTGCCTGCATCATCGCGCAGCGAATCCGGCTTGCCATGTAAGCAAGCTTGGTTGGCAAGCGATGCGAGAAGACGCGCCATGAAGGCAATGGCGCAGAAATCTTTGGGTTCAAACGAAATCCCTGGCCGACCAGTATCTGCTTACAGTCGATGCTCCCGCGAAAGTCGACCGAACTGCGACGTATCCAGACGGGTACCGTCGCTTCTCGGCGAGCGCGCGGCCCCACGTCGCGCCGCGACGATCGGCGCGACACTCCCTGCCCACAGGAGTCTATCCCCAACCCTTCTATTTCCCCTTCAGTGATCGGCAGTACACGCAACAATCAAGTCAATCAAAGCCCGTGACGCCGCAGACAACCGACGATGCGGCGCATAGATCACCGAAAACGCCCGTGTGCGCCCACGAAGATGAGGCAGCACTTCGACAAGACTCCCACCCCGCACGCGATCCTGAACAATGAAGTCGTAGGTCTGGCAGATGCCGGCGCCGCTCTGCGCCATCGAAACAACCCCGAGCACGTCGTCGGAGACCGCGACGTTCGACGGCGGGAGCCAATCGATGTCCTGCTCGCCGTCGCGGAACACCCACGGCGCGATACGACCGCTGCTGGGCAGCATGAAAGGCAAACACAGATGGTGCGCCAGATCCGCCACGTTTTCCGGCATGCCTGCGCGCGCCACGTACTCCGGCGACGCGACAAGGCATAGCGCCGCGTCCTCGAGCTTGCGTGCGACCAGGCCGCTGTCCGGCAATTCGCCTAACCGGATCGCCAGATCGAACCCTTCGGCCACCAGATCCACGTTCCGGTTCGCGATGTTCAACTCCACGCGCACCTCCGGGTGCTGCTGCGTGAACTGCCGCAGCAGCGGCGGCAGACGATAGTGTCCGTACGTCGTCGGTACGCTGAGGCGGACATGACCTGTCAACGTGCCGCCGTGCCCCTGAATCGCACGCTCGGCGTCGTCGATCAGCAAGAACGCCGCACGCGACTGCTCGAGATAGAGCCTGCCTTGTTCCGTCAGGCTCAACCGTCGAGTCGAACGGCGCAGCAATTGCACGCCCAGCCGCATCTCCAGACGTGTAATGGCACGGCTGAGAACCGACGGTGTGCTGCCCAGCGCCACCGCGCCCGCCGTCATCGAGCCTTTTTCGATCACCGTGACGAATGCTTCCACATCACCGAGATGGTCGAATCTTCGCGCCATCTGGTCCTCCAAAGAACAAAAGATTTACTTTTAAGCCAGTTTATCTCCTTGAGCGGGCCAAATAAAGTGAGCGCATCGTGACTGCGTCGTCCAGTCACTCACTGAAATCAAGGAGCAAACCATGAATCGTGTCCCTCGCGACCGGCAGGGCCTGACCGTGCTGTTCGTACTCACGAGCCACGCGACGAAAGGCGCGACCGGCGAGCCGACCGGTTTTTACCTCGGCGAAGTGACGCATCCGCTTGCCGAACTCGACGCGGCGGGCATCCCGGTCGAATTCGCGTCGATCCAGGGCGGCGAGCCGCCCGTCGACGGTCTCGACCTGACGGATGAAGTCAACGCGCGCTACTGGAACGACAGTGCGTTCCGCGACGCGCTGCGCCACACGCAGCGACTGGGCGATGTCGACGCGTCGAAATATGCCGCTGTCTTCTTTGCGGGCGGCCACGGTGCAATGTGGGATTTTCCGGGCAATGCCGACGTGCAACAGGTGACGCGCGCGATTTATGAGGCTGGCGGCGTGGTCGGAGCGGTATGTCACGGCCCCGCGGCGCTGGTCGATGTGACGCTCGGCGACGGTACTTACCTGGTCGCCGGCAAGAACCTCAGCGCATTCACGGATGAAGAGGAACGCGCGGTCCAGCTCGACCACGTCGTGCCTTTCCTGCTCGCGAGCACGTTGACGCAGCGAGGTGCGCATCACCATCCGGCACCGAGCTGGACGGCGAAGGTCGTCGTCGACGGGCGTCTCGTGACCGGCCAAAACCCGCAGTCGGCTGCCGGTGTGGGCGCGGCGATTCGCTACCTGTTGCTGAACCGATCCGAACAGGCCTGACATTCCCCGATGGAGAAAACCATGTATTCGATGCGCAAGCTCGCCGTAGCCGCGATGCTCGGCATTGCCGCGTACAGCGCTCACGCCGCCAACGTGCTGGTGGTGTTGTCGGATTCCGATCACCTCGATCTGAAGGACGGCAAAGTGTTCGCGACGGGCTTCTACCTGAACGAACTGATGCAGCCCGTGAAGGCCCTGCTTGATGCGGGCCATCAGGTGACCTTCGCCACGCCCGAGGGCAAGGCGCCGACGATGGATGCCACGTCTGCCGACAAGATGTACTTCAACGGCGACGAAAAGGCGATGCGCGACTACCGGGCTTTGCTCGACAAGCTGCAGATCACGTCGCGTGCGCACTCTCCCGTGATCAGTCTGTCGCGGGTCGAGCAGATCGGTTACGGCCACTTCGATGCCGTCTACGTTCCCGGCGGTCATGCGCCGATGCAGGATCTTCTGACTAGCCCCGCGGTGGGCAGGCTGCTGGCCGATTTCCATGCGCGCGGCAAGACCACGGCGCTCGTTTGCCATGGGCCGATTGCGCTGCTGTCGACGCTGCCCGATGCACAGGGCTTTACACGGCAACTCGCCGCCGGGAAGGCCGGCGATGGCGCGCCGAAATGGATCTATGCCGGCTACCGAATGACGGTGATCAGCAACGCGGAAGAAGAGCAGGCGAAAGCACTGCTCGGCGGCGGCGCGATGAAGTTCTATCCGCAGACGGCGTTGCAACGCGCCGGTGGAATTTACAGCAGCAACGAGGTGCCCTTTACCGCTCACATGGTGACCGATCGCGAATTGATCACCGGCCAGAACCCGGCGTCCGCACTCGACGTCGCCGGCGAAATGCTGAAGCGGCTGAAGTAACGCCACGCAACGGACCGGCATCGCCGGTTCTTCGATGATGCAAAGGAGAACGAACACATGGATCTGCAACTGCAAGGCAAAACCGCGATCGTCACGGGTGCTACCGCCGGCATCGGCATGGCTATCGCACGAACGTTGGTCGGCGAGGGCGTGTCGGTCACGATCACGGGGCGTCACCGCGACAAACTCGACGAAGCCGTCGCTCAAATTACCGCGGCAGTCCCGGAAGGCAGCGTACGCGGAATCGTTGCCGACGTGAGTGGCACGCGAGGCGTTGCCGAACTGATCGACGCGCAGCCGGATACGGATATTCTCGTGAACAATCTCGGCTACTACGAAGCCAAGCCGTTCGCGGAAATCACCGATGACGACTGGCTGCGAATGATCGACGTCAACGTGATGTCGGGGGTGCGGCTGTCGCGTCACTATTTCCCCCGCATGCTTGCGAAGAACTGGGGGCGTGTGATCTTCATGTCCAGCGAGGTCGGCGCATTTACGCCGCCGGACATGGTGCACTACGGCGTCAGCAAATCGGCACAGCTCGCGGTCTCGCGCGGCATGGCCGAACTGACGAAGGGCACGGGCGTGACCGTCAACAGCGTGCTGCCGTCCGCCACGCGTTCCGAAGGCATCGTCGCGTATTTGCGGCAGACCGCGCCGCGCCCCGGCATGAGCGATGCGGAAATCGAATCGCACTTCTTCGAGACCTATCGCCCGAGCTCGCTGATCGCCCGCATGATCGAAGCCGACGAGATCGCCGCCATGGTGGCGTTGCTGGCCAGTCCGTTGGGCGCGGCGTCCAACGGCGCGGCGGTGCGCGTCGAAGGCGGCACCTTCCGGTCGATTCTCTGAACGGGAGCGTCGATATGTCCGCCCACGTCATCGTCGCGCTCGTCGAAGCGAAGCAAGGTTATGAGGCGGTGCTGGTGCAAGCGCAGCGGGAACTTGTCGAAATGGCGCGCAACCAGCCCGGCTGTCTCAGCTACGAACTGCATGAATCGCTGGAGCAGCCCGGGACGGTGGTCTTCTTCGAGCAATGGCTGGACCGTGCGTCCTGGGAGCATCACATGCGTAGCCCGCTGATGGACGCATTCCGCGCGAGCGCCGGTCGGTGGATCGAAAACTTCCAGTTGCTGCATCTGCGCCAAGTCGCATAACCCCGTCCAACTCACCGACTACCCCCCATCATGTTCAAGCGCTCGAATCGAGTTACGGCAATCGCTTTCGCCATTGCCATCATCAGTTGCGCGACTGCAGCGACTGCGGCGGCCGATACCCGGCTCGAGCGCTGGCGAAGCTATGCCGGAGTAAGTTGGGAGACTCCGACAGGCGATGGGGATCCCGCTCCGTTCGCAGGCTCGGTCAATGCACCGATTGCCGGGATTCATTTCGATGCACGCGGCGCCGCATACGTGAGTACGCCGCGCTTCGTCGCGGCATCGACGCCGGCGACGCTCAGCAGGCTGGATACGCGATCGACGACCGGCCCGGCGCGGCTGACGCCATTTCCATCGATGGAAGGCAATGCGATATCGACCGCACCTGCCGAGCATTTGCGCAGCGTGCTGGGCTTTTACGTCGACCGCACAAACGATTGGTTATGGGCGCTCGACATGGGGTTCGTTGCCGGCGAATCCGAAGCACCCCCGGGCGCCCAGAAAATCGTGGTGTTCGATCTGAAGTCGGGACGAATCGTGAAGCGCATCGGCCTCGACGGCGTGGCCGATCGTGCCGGCAGTTTCCTCAATGACATCGTGGTCGACGAACGCAGGCGCGTGGCCTATGTTTCCGACAGTGGCTCGCGCAGTGCGCCCGATAACAAGGTGGGCTTGATTGTTGCCGACTTCGCTTCGGGTACCGCACGGCGTGTGCTGGACGGGCATCCGGATTTGCAGGTCGAAGCGGGGGTGAAGGTCGTGTCCCATGGCGTTGAAGTATGGCCGGGAAAGCCGCTGCTGATCGGTATCAACGGTATCGCGCTGTCGCCGGACGGCGCAACGCTGTACTGGACGGTGACGACGGGGACACGCGTACGTTCGGTTCCGACCGCCATTCTGAGACGGCACGGTTCGACAGATGCGCAGATTGCCGCGGAGATTCGTGATCTTGGCGCCGTTGGCGGCAATACGGACGGCATGGTGACGGATTCGCGGGGCGCGCTCTACATTACCGACGTTACGCATAACGGCATTGTGAAGTACGAACCGCGCACGAAGTCGATGTCGTTGCTCGCGTCCGACGATGGCGTGCGTTGGCCGGATACGCCGGCGCTGCTGCCGAAAGGCGATCTGGTCTTTACATCTAGCGCGCTGAATGATCATGTTGCGGGGCTGGTCGCCAGCGGTCACGAGCGCTACGAGTTGTGGCGGATGTCGCTCGGCGGCAAGTGATTGAAAATCGGTGGTGCCTTTTTATCGGACGACAGACGGGTTATAGCGTGCCGAGAATGTGACCGCGTTTTGGCTCTTGGCATGAGCAACCTGAAATCGGGTTGCGCATGCCGGCGGTCCGATTCGAGCCGTTCATCCTTCGTATCGAATCCGCGGCTGCTCATATCATTCGCTGCTCGGGTGCACTGGGGCCTCCCAGCACAGGGGCATGGAGAAATCTCCAATGCGCACTCACGCGAGCATGCTCCGTCCCTCTCCGGACATATCGATCCCAGCTCACCTCATCTAGAGCGCCTACTTCCGCAGCTCCCCGTAGCCCCCCGGAACGCAACCCACCCTCACGACGTCTATCACCACAGAGCCCTCCATCGTCGAGCGACCTGGATGAGCGTCCCGTTTCCATTCGACTGGAGAAATCGACATGGCACGCATACACAAGCTATCCGTCTTGGCGGCCCTCCTTTCCGCGCTGCCGCTCGCCGCCTCCGCGCAAGCAATCAAACTGACGGACCCTCAGATCGCGGCGATCGTCGTGACGGCCAACCAGGTCGACATCGATGCCGGCAAGCTCGCGGAAAACATCACGCATACGAAACCGGTCAAGAACTTCGCCGCGTTGATGGTCACTGATCACACCAATGTGAACAAATCGGCGGTCGCGCTCGCGACCAAGCTGAACCTGAAACCGGAAACCAACCCGACGAGCGACGCGTTGAAGAAGGAGGGCGATGACAACGTCGCCGCGCTCAAGGCGCTCAAGGGGCACGCATTCGATAAGGCCTATGTCGATCACGAGGTGACCTATCATCAACAGGTGATCGATGCGATAGACAAGACGCTCATTCCATCGGCGAAGAACGACGAACTGAAGGCGCTGCTCGTGAAGGTGCGGCCGGCATTCGTCGCACACCTCGAGCATGCTCGCGCGTTGCAATCGACGCTCGGCGGCGGCAGTGAGAAGAAGGCCTACTAAGCCTGCGCGCTCGACCGCGCGCCGGATCATCGTGGCGGCGGCACTGGCGTTCGTGGTCGCGGACGTCTCCGCCGCCACGACGCACCGCATCACCATCGAAGGCATGCGTTTCAACCCGGCCAGCGTGACGGTCGCGCGCGGCGACACGATCGTCTGGGTCAACAAGGATCTCGTCGCGCACACGGCCACGGCAGCCGGCCTGTTCGATTCGCATGAAATCCGACCCGATGCCTCGTGGACGTATGTCGCGAACACACCGGGCCGCCACGCATATATCTGCACGTTTCATCCTACGATGAAAGCGACACTGACCGTGAAGCGCAAACCATGAAGCCCCCTGCGGGCCATCCCGAATCGAAGCCGCTGCCGCTTACGGAAGACGACGACCGTACGCTCGCCGCACGCGTCGCGAGCGGCGAGCGCGCTGCGTTCGAACAGCTGATGCGTCGCTACAACCGGCGGCTCTACCGGCTTGCACGGGTGACGTTGCGCGACGATGCCGAAGCCGAGGATGCGCTGCAGGAGGCTTACCTCGCGGCGTTCCGCGCAATTCCGCGTTTTCGCGGCGACGCGTCGCTGTCGACCTGGCTGTCGCGGCTCGTGCTCAACGAGTGCTTGACGCGTCAGCGCCGCGGCGCGCGGCGCGACACGATCGCGCCGATGGTCGGGCTGTCTACCATCGCCGACTTCGAGCGGGAAACCATGGACGCCGACCAGAACGAATCGCCCGACCGGGCGCTGATGCGCACCGAATTGCGCGCCTTGCTGGAGCGCAAGCTCGATGCGTTGCCCGAAGCGTTTCGCATCGTGTTCGTGATGCGCTGCGTCGAGGAATTCAGCGTCGAGGAAACCGCCGAGTGCCTCGGCATACCCGAGGCGACGGTGCGCTCGCGGCATTTCCGGGCAAGGAGCATGCTGCGCGAATCGCTCGCACGGGATATCGATCTGGCCGAGCGCGACGTGTTTTCGTTCGACGGGGAACGGTGCGATCGCATCGTGCACGGTGTGCTGGCGAAAAGCGCTTCGCGTTGATCTCGACGGGCCGACAGGCGCGCTATGCGTCCGCCGGGGCGGGTCCGGCGGATCCGCGCTCACCCGCACGCTGACCCGTGATCATCTCGACCAGCCACTTCTCGACGAGGGCGGTGTACGCGCGCTGGCTGGCAGCGTCCGAGAGCCCGTGATCGGCGCCTTCGAGAATCCGGTACGTCAGCGAACGCGCCGACAGGCATGCCTGCAGATAGCTGGCGATCGCCGTGTGGGGCACGATCTGATCGTGCTCCGATTCGACGAGCAACACATCGCCGCGAAAGCGAGACGCCGCGCGCAGCGCGCGATTGTCTGAGGCCGGCACGATGCGTTTCCGATACGCGACGAGATCGTGCTCGACGTGCAGCGCCCGCTTCGGCGTATTCCAGCCGTCGTCGAGATAGAGCGCCGGTACGCGCAGGCCGAGCCAGCGTACGGGGCGCAGTTCGGTCAGGATGGTCGCGAGATAGCCGCCATAGCTGCTGCCGACCACGGCGATGGCATCGCGATCGATCAACGGGTGGTCAACGAGCGTGTCGTAAGCGGCGAGCAAATCGCGAAGATGGGTTTCGCGCGTCACGTTTTGCTGCTCTTCCAGCGTACGTCCATGCCCGGTCAGATCGAACGTCAGACAGACGCACCCGAGCGCCGCCGCCTGCCGCGCCCGCTCGAGATACTGCTCCTGGCTACCGCCCCAGCCGTGCACGAACAGAACGCCCGCCACGGTAGTCTTCGGCGCGAGCACGGTACCGTCGAGGTAGCCGTTCTCGACCTTGATGCGCACACGATAATGCTCCGCTGTCATGTCTCGCTGCTCCTTCGGAAGGGATGACGATCGACCGTGTAGTACTTGGTGAGGGCGCCGGCGTGGGCATCGACACCGCGATAGACGATCTGCGCGCCGGCCGGTATCGCCGGGTCGTCGCCGTAAATCTCGCGCGTCGCGGCGGCCACGGCGTCCACTTCGAGGTCCGTCCTGAACATGCGCAACGCGCCGATTTCCGCGCCGGATGCGCCGCCGATCCGCCACGATTGCTCCAGTACGCCGCAGTGGCGTACGCCTTGTGCATCGGTGCCGAACGCGACATCGTAGTTGCGCCGCGACGCGAAAAAGCCCGCGTAATCGCGTTGCACGGCGGCGTCGAATGCGCACGCCTTCGCGATCGCCTCGCTGACCTCGGCTGTGACGTCGAGCCGCGCCAGCACGTCGAAGCCGCCGCGGACGACGACGAGGTCGGTGCCGCCATACACTTCATGGCCGTGGTTGTTGACGGTCAGATGCTGAACGCCCCAGTAGCTCGCCACCAGATCGTCCAGCGTGACCTGCCCGACGCTCAATGTCTCGATCGAATCGAGATGGCGCTCGACGACGATGCCGCCGGTGCGCAACGCGTCGTCGCCGAATTCGTCAAGCTCCGCTTCCAGTTCGGCCATGTCGGCCACCAGTGTCTGCCCCGTTCCGCCGATTCCGCTGGGCCGCTTGAACCGCACGCGGCCGTCCTGCCACAGGCGCTGCGCGGCGTCGCACGCATCCTCGCGCGAGAACGCGGAGTAACCCGGCAGCGTCAGCGCCGCGGCGTGTTCCGCGAATGCGGCGGACCAGCCGGGCGGCTTGGCGCGGGCGCCTTCGACCAGACGATGGGCGATCACCTTGGTCGCGACGAACGGAAACGGCACGACGCCACCGAACAGGTCCCGTACCGATCGGACCCCGAGTTCGCGTGCTTGCGACACGGTGAGCGTATCGTTCGGGATCACGTAACGGTTTGCAGGGTATCTTTCCGTCCGACGGAACTCGCCCGCAAGCCGTGTTCCCTTCAGTGCGGCGATCTGCGCGCCGAGCTGGCGCAGCGTGTCGGCGACATGACCGACGTGCGGCGTCCCGTCGTCCCGAAAATGAATGAGGACGACCGGTAGTGCCGGCGTGACGCACGCCAGGTTGACCCGTGGTTTCAAATCGCCCCCTTCGCGCCACCGGCGCGATTGTCATGAATGCATCGTCGCGGGCGGTTTCGCCTGTCGAATCCGCTCATCGCGGTGATGTAGCAAGATTCATTCGCCTACGTTCCCGGGCTGGCATGCACGAGCGGACGCAAGGTTGCGGAACAGTCAGCGCGGCACGAGTTCAACGCGCCGCAGCGCGAATCAATGATGGAGCAACGGATACGCCACGAGCCCGAAGAGCGCGGCCGCAGTGACGATCACCGGCTCCTGCAGCTTCCTGAAGCGCCACAGCAGCAGCACGGTTGCGACGGCGATCAGTGCGGTCGGTACGTCGACGATCGAGCGTTTCGCGATCACGAGGACGGAGCCCGTGATCGCACCGACGGCTGCGGCGGTGATCCCGTCCACGAACGCCTTGACGTCCGGACGGTGCCCGTACTTCTTCATGTACGGCGCGGGAATGACGGTGAACAGATAGCAAGGCAGGAACGTGCCGAGCGCCGCGACGCACGCGCCGGGCAAGCCGGCCACGAGATACCCGATGAAGCCGACTGTGATGACGACCGGCCCGGGCGTGATCATCGCGACCGCAACGGCATCCACGAACTGCCTGTCGTTCAGCCAGTGATGTTCGGTGACGACGCCGCCGTAGAGGAACGGCACGATCGCGAGCCCGGAGCCGAACACGAACGCGCCCGCCTTCGTGAAGAACGCGCCGATCTGCACGAGCTGCGGCAGGTCGATGCCGCTCAGTATTCCGCTGGCTGCCGGCAGGTTGGCGGCGGCCACCGCATTCAGCCCGCCCCGATGCAGCCACTTGGGCGGCGCGCGCCACAGCCAGCCGATCAACCCGGCAGCGATGAAGAGCCACGCGATCTCCGATTCGGTGACGAACGTGACGACGGTGAGCGTCAGGAAGATCGCCCACAGCAACTTGTCGTTGCCGACGGTTTTGGTGGTCAGCTTGTACGCGCTCATCGCGATGATGCCGACCACCGCGGCGCCGACACCATAGAACACCGCCTGCATCCACGACAGCCCGCCGAAGTGCGCGTACGCGAATCCGAGCGCGAGCACCATCAGGAACGACGGCAGCACGAACGCGAATCCGACGAGCGTCGCGCCCAGCAGACGATAGTGGACGAACCCGAGATAGATCGCGAGCTGGGCGGCCATCGGCCCCGGCGCGAGTTGGGCCAGCGTGAGTCCTTCCTTGTAGTCGGCTTCCGTGATCCAGCCGCGACGCTCGACCAGGTCGCGACGCATGTAGCCCGCGAGCGCGACCGGCCCGCCGAAACCGAACGTCCCGAGACGCAGCATGTAGGCGACCAGCTCGCCGAGCGAGTAGGTCGGTTCGGTCGCGGCGATGGCGGTGGTCATGACCTGGCTCCGTTCCCGTTCTTTCCGGTCGATGAGAAATGCGCGTACAGCGCGTCGAGCACGGCGCTCATGTGCTCGAGCAATTGGTCGTCGTTCTCCGCGCGCTGGCGCGTGCCGGCCATCACGGCCTCGAAGCCGATCGCTTCGGGCGCCGCGGGGCCGCCGACGTCGAGCGCATGCACGATCTCGCCGAGCCGCACGAGTGCGGCA
>JGI24739J22299_10000774_pt1 | contig 11650 bp, 10 predicted proteins | sample KBSCornC5_FD_22299 | JGI IMG/M metagenome (IMG submission 22299)
CCGGCCGAGCCATTCCTCAAGCCAGTCGATCGCGGCGATATCGAGATGGTTGGTCGGCTCGTCCAGCAGCAGCACGTCGGGATCCTGCGCCAGCGCGCGCGCGATTGCAGCACGGCGGCGTTCACCACCCGACGCGGTCGCAGCCTCGCGCGACAGATCGATGCCGAGCTGGTCCGCAATCGCCTCAACCTCGTGCCGCTCGGGCGCTTGGTCGCCGTGGAGTGCCCAGTCATGCAGGGTCGCGAAGCCCGCCACTTGGGGATCCTGCTCCAGCAGCACGACCTTCGTGCCCGGCACGATCGTGCGGCGGCCTTCATCCGCATCGATCCGGCCCGCGAGCAATTTGAGCAAGGTCGTCTTGCCCGCTCCATTGCGGCCGATCAGCGCCAGCCGATCGCGCGGCTGCAGGTGCAGATCGATGTGGCGGAACAGCCAGCCCGAGCCCTGAACGAGCCCGAGATCTTCGTAAGCAAGGATGGGTGCGGCCATGATCTGACGATTTAGAGGAGGGAGGAGCCGCCAAGCATATGGACGCTCGCGACATTCACTGCCTATTCAAGCGGTGGAGTCCATGCAACAGCCCATGCTCATGAAGATTTTCGCTGCGGCCTGTATCGCCGGCCTTGCCCTTGCGCCTGCGACCGACGCGCGCCGTCCACGCGACCAGGACCGCGCCTTTGCCGCGCGGCAAGCGGGCCAAATCCTGCCGTTGCACGAAATCGAGGAGCGGATCATCGCCCGCATGCCCGGCTGCGACTATCTAGGGCCGGAGTTCGATGCGAATTCAGGAGTATACAGACTCAAATTCATGCGCGGCGGATCGGTGATCTATGTCGATGTGGACGGGCGCACGGGGCAGATCATCGGCCGCTCCGGCAACTGAACGGCTCTTGAGCGGCTCAAACTCACGACATATTCGTTACGCTGGCGGCGAAGTCACCGCTAGAGGTGACTGGACAGGAGATCATGAATGCGCGTGCTGATCGTTGAGGACGAACCCAATCTCGGCCGTCAGCTGCGGGCGACGCTCGAGGGGGCGGGCTATGCGATCGACCTCGCGACCGATGGCGAGGACGGCCATTATCTCGGCTCAACCGAAAGCTATGACGCCGTGGTACTCGATTTGGGTTTGCCCGAGATAGACGGTCTGACCGTGCTCGATCGCTGGCGCAAGGAAGGACGCGACATGCCCGTTCTGGTGCTGACCGCACGCGACAGTTGGTCCGACAAGGTCGCGGGGCTGGATGCGGGCGCGGACGATTATCTCGCCAAGCCTTTCCAGACGGAGGAGCTGATTGCCCGCCTCAGGGCGCTGATCCGCCGCGCGTCGGGCAACAGCTCGTCGGAGTTGATCGCAGGCGACATCCGCCTCGATACGCGCTCGGGCAAGGTCACGAAGGATGGCGAGCCGGTCAAGCTGACCGCGCAGGAATATAAATTGCTCAGCTATCTGATGCACCACAAGGGCAAGGTGGTCAGCCGGACAGAGCTGATCGAGCATATTTACGATCAGGATTTCGATCGTGATTCCAACACGATCGAAGTGTTCGTCACGCGCATTCGGAAGAAGCTCGGTGCGGACGTGATCACGACCATTCGCGGGCTAGGGTACAGCCTCGAGGAACCGGCGTGACATGAAGAAGCCGGCGCTTCTGCGCTGGTGGGAGCTGCCGGCGAACTGGATCAGACTGATCTTCGGCCGTCCGCTGATTTTTCGCGGGCTGGAAGGCGGACCGCCCCGCCGAACGCGAGAGACAACCGGCTCACTCACGCGCCGCATGCTCGGCATTGCCGCGCTATGGATTCTGCTGCTGCTCGCAGGTGGCGGGCTCGCGCTCGATCGCGTGCTGGACAACGCGGTCACGCGCAACTTCGATTCACAGCTGCAATATGTATTGTCGGCGATGATCGCTTCCGCCGAACTCGATGACGATGGCGAGCTCACGTTCAATCGTCTGCTCGGCGATCAACGCTTTCTTGAGCCCAATTCCGGACTCTACTGGCAGGTCTCCGCACCCGGTCATGATCCCTTCCGGTCGCGATCCTTGTGGGACCGGCGCCTGCAGGTTGTTGGCCACCAGGACGAGAGCATCCACACCTATAACAGCACGGAGTTCGGAGAAGACGAAGCGTTGCGGGTGATGGAGCGCGACGTCCGTCTGCCGGGATCGCCTGTAACCTGGCGTTTCCAGGTGGCGCAGGATCGGGGCAGTCTCGACGCACAGATTGCTGTGCTGCGCAGAACGCTGGTGCGCTCCTTCGCTATCCTGGGCCTGGGCCTGATCCTGATGTCAGCGCTGCAGGCGACGTTCGGCCTGTGGCCGCTGCGCAAGGTGCGCCGCCAGATCGCCGCCGTGAGGGCCGGCAGAATGGCCCGCGTCGACACGCGCCTGCCGGTCGAGATCGCGCCCATGGTCGAGGAACTGAACGATCTGCTTGCGCATAATGAGCGCCAGGCCGAGGAGGCACGCACGCACGCGGGCAACCTCGCGCACGCGCTCAAAACGCCGCTCACCGTGATCATGAACGAGGCGAGCGCGAACAGCACGGAGCTGTGCAAAACCGTGATCCGCGAAGCGACGACGATGCGCCGCCAGGTCGACCATCACCTCGCCCGAGCGCGCGCGGTGGGTCGGCGTGCGGCCGGGCAGAGCGTGGCCCCGGTCTGGCCGAGCCTGGGTTCGGTCGAGCGCGCGGTCAGCCGGCTTTATCCCGATGCCACGATCGATCTTGCCGGCGACCGCACCGCGCGTGTCCACGTCGAACGGCAGGATCTGGACGAGCTGCTCGGGAATCTGATCGAGAACGCCGCCAAATACGGCGGAGGCCGCGTGTTCGTGACCGTCGAAAGCGGGCCGAAATTCGTCGAAATCATCATCGAGGACGATGGCCGAGGCATTCCCGAAGCCCAGCGTGGCGAGATTTTCGAACGGGGCGCGCGGCTGGATACGGGAAAGCCGGGTACCGGCCTAGGCCTCGCGATCGTGCGCGACGTGGCGCAGATCTACGGCGGCTCGGTCACGCTGGAGGAGAGCGAGGACCTGGGGGGCTTGCTCGTGCGGCTGAGGCTGCCGAGCGCGAAATAATCCCCGTCACTCCAACGGGGGCTGGAGTCCATCTCCTTNGCGTCGCTTTGAGCCGACCAGCCGAGAGATGGATCCCAGCTTCCGCTGGGATGACGATCGAAATTTTAGACCAGTTCCAACGCGCGCACCTGCGCCACATTGCTCCGCGCCACCGGCACCACCATTCCATTGCGCAGCACCAGGCGCCAATTCCGTCCCTGTTGCTCCACGTTTCGAATTGCATCCCGCGCGACCCACCAGCTGCGATGGACGCGGATGCCGTCCCGGCGACCGTAACGGGCAATCGCCGCAGTCATCGGCATCAGCTCGATGGTGGATCCGCCCGGGCGGTGGATGCGAACATAATGGTCCTCCATCTGCAGGCAGAGCACGTCATTCGCGACCGGTAGGGACACGGCAACGCCGGCGGTGCGCGCACGGCGAACCTGCTCCAGCATGGTCCAGCCCGCGACGATGAAAGCTTCGACCAGCAAGGTGCGGATGTACCAGTCGGCAGGCGACATCTTGCCGACTTCCTTCGGCCACGCCCACGCGCTGAACAATGCCGCGGCGGCGGCGATCGGTATCGCCGTCAGCGCCACCGCGATAGCCGCGGCGGCGCCGAGCTGCAGGCCGAGGCGGCGGCCGTAGCGGATCATCCCCGGCAGCAATCCGGCGGTGAGGCCGGTGCCGATCACGATCATGCCGGTCCAGTCGAACAAGCAGATCAGCAGGTCGCCGCTCAGAAAGCCGATCAGGCCGATCGCGCCTCCCGCAACCGCCGCAAACAGCAGGAGCCGCATCCACCAGCGCGGATCGGTAAGCTCGGGCTCCCAAGCCTCCGCCATGCCGCTCAGTCCATTCTTCGGTGCAGAAGCCAATTCCCGAACCCGTTCGCCCGTTCGCGAATGACCGCTGGCTGCGGCCCGACGCTCTCTCCAACACCCGCATATCACGCAGCCACGAGGCGAGGAAGGAGAGCGTATGGGAGAGGGACTAACGATCGGCCGGCGCGAGCTGGGTGGCCTGTTGACCTTGGGCGCGCTCGCGCTCGGGAGCGGCGCGCAGGCGGCGGAGGGGCCGGTTGCGCCGACTGGCGACGTGCATGATTTCGACTATCACCTCGGCAGCTGGACCAGCGTCCAGCGGCGCATGAAGAAGCGCTGGACTACCAATCCGGAATGGGACGAGTTCCCCGGCAAGACGACCTATGTAAGCTATCTCGACGGCTTCGCCAGCGTCGATCAGACCGACTTCCCCACCAAGGGGTTCTCCGGCTTGACGGTGCGCGTATTCGATCCGGCTCGGCGCCAATGGTTCATTTATTGGATCAACAGCCGCTCCCCACAGCTGGGCACGCCCATGATCGGCGGCTTCCAGGGCAATCGAGGCCTGTTCTACGGCGACGATACGGATGGCGACCTGCCGATCAAGGTTCGCTTCATCCGCACCAAGTTCCCGCCCGATCGCGAGCGGTGGGAGCAAGCCTTCTCGCGCGACGGCGGGCAGAATTGGGAAACCAACTGGACCGCCGACTTCACGCGCGTCTCGGCCTGATCCCGGACCCGCCGGGAGGCATCGCTCTTTTCTGTTGAACCGGAGCTCTGATCGCATCAGCTTGGGGCGGGAGCGGTTCGACGGGAGAGGGCGATGCGCTACGACATCAGTGGAACTGTGATGCAGACCGTTTCGATCGATCTCGATCGCGGCGAGCGCATCGTCAGCCAGACGCACCAGATGGCCTGGATGAGCGACGGTATCGCGATGGACACGCATACCGGCGGGGGTCTGTTTGCGGGGCTGAAGCGCGCGATGAGCGGGGGCAGCCTGTTCATCACCGAATATATCGCCGAGTCCCCCGGCCATGTCGCCTTCGCGCCACGCTTCCCGGGCACGATCATGCCGGTCGAGCTCCGCGCCGGCCAGTCACTAATCTGCCGCAAGGAGACCTTCCTGTGCGCCGAGTATTCGGTGTCGCTCGATATCGCCTTTCAGCAGAGGTTGGGGGCAGGCTTATTTGCGGGCGAGGGTTTCATCCTGCAGCGGGTGACGGGCCCGGGCACGGTCTTCCTCGATCTGTCGGGCGAGGTGGTCGAGAAGACGCTGCGGCCGGGCGAGCGGCTGCGTGTTCATGCCGGCCATATCGGCGTGCAGGAGCCGACGGTGGAGACCGACATTCAGATGGTACGCGGCTTCCGCAACGTGCTGTTCGGCGGCGAGGGGCTGTTCCTTGCGACGCTCACCGGGCCGGGCAAGGTCTGGCTCCAGTCGATGCCGATCCTGAACCTGGCCGAGGAGATTGCACGCCATTTGCCGGGGAATGAGGAGGCACGCGGTAGCGGCATTGGTGCGGCCTTAGGTGGCGGGGCGGCGGGTGCCGCCATCGGCGGCATATTGGGCGGAATTCTGGGTAACGAGTGACCGAGGTCGGCCGCTTCGCAATTGGCGGCTTTCGGGTCGACCCCGCGCGCAACGTGGTGGCGGGTCCGGACGGCGATGTGCCGATCGAGCCCAAGATCATGGACGTGCTTTGCATGCTCGCCGCGCATCGGGGTGAGGTGCTTTCGCGTGAGGCGATCATCGATCAGGTCTGGGGTCGTGCCTTTGGCGCCGATGAAAGCCTGACGCGCGCCATATCGCGGCTGCGCAAGCTGTTCGGCGACGCACGGACCCCGGCGCAGGTGATCGAGACCATTTCGAAACGGGGTTATCGGCTGATCGCGTTGGTCACTTACGAGGAAGGGGTGCCGGACACGACGCCTCGGGCNTCNCGGTCGCGTCCTCGCTGGTTAGCGATGGGCCTTGCGACGTTGCTGGCACTCGCTGTGGGCGTCCTGGTCTATTGGATTAGAGCCCCGACGCGGTCCAGCGACATGGACGGCGTAAGCGTGTTGATCCGGCCGTTCGAGGCGGGAGGAGCCGCTCACGGCGGCGTGGCGCGCTCGCTTTCTGACCAGATCGCTGTGGCACTGTCGCGCGCGAGCCTGCTTCACATCCTGAAAACCCGCGAAGGGCATGTCCAAGAAGAGCTCACCTATGTGGTGCGTGGCAGCGTTCAGTCTTTGGGCCCCGGGATACGCCTGACGGTAGAAATCGTGGATCCAAGCACGGGCGAGAGCCTTTGGGCCGGCAACTTCGATAGGTCGCAGACGCTCGACGCAGCGCAAGAGGACGAATTGGTGCGCGCGGCGGCGGGGGAGCTCGACAACCGATTGCTCGGCCTCGCCAAGACCGTGATCAAACGTAAGTCCCCCCTCGCGATGCAACCTTGGGAACTGACGCTGCTAGCGACTTGGGTGCCCGGCACCGACGAAGTGTTTCTCCACCCCCACACGAAGGATGCGACGTGGCCGCAGCGGCACGCGCTCTCGCTTGATCCAAAATATGCGCCCGCGCATGCCTCACTTGCGCAGGCCCTCGCTTATTATGCTTTGTTCACGCGGGATGCTCCGGTCGAGCAGATGCGCCGCGAAGCCGCGCTCCACGCTCGGANCGCGAGGGCGCTCGCGCCCTATGACGCGGGCGTGCTCTATTCCTTAGCGAGCTATTATCGCATGATCGGCAACCGCNCGGCGGCGACCTCGGCGCTGGAGCGTGTGCTTGCGATCCAGCCCGATCATCCCGTGGCGCGACTGGACCTCACTTTCGTGCAAGGCCTGTGCGCACCGCAAGGCGCGGTTGCAGCTGCAACGCTGCGCGGTGCGCTTGAACAGACTTCCGCCGACAATCCGGTCCGCTCGGTCGTTCTATCCCACCTCGCCGATGTCGAGCTTGGGCGTGGAAATTTCGCTGCGGCTGCGGACGCCGCGGCGCGCTCGCACGACATCGTTCACCAGACCTGGTCAGGCATGACGCTGGCGGCCGCGCTGGCCGAGCAGGGCAAGTCGGCGGAGGCGTTGCACTTCTCGCGGGAAACCAAGGCCGAATGGCCAGGGCTCGACTGGACCCAGTTTGCCGCGGCGATGGTCCCTGCCTGGTGTCTCGGTGGAGCGGATCAGGCTCAGGCGACGGCGGCCTTCCGCCGCCTGGGTGCCTTGGAATCGGGCGAGCGTTAGGGGCTTCCACAAAGATTTCAGGAAAACATCGGCTGACCTTCGGGATGCCGCGTCCAACCTGCTTTAGCTGGGCAGCCTCGCTTTCACAGCACGAGGCAGGCAATGCGAAACAGGACATGGGTAGGGCTCAACATGTTGGCGCTGCTGAGCACCGCAGCATCGGCGGCTCCGCTCGAGGACAAGGATCGGCTCGACTATCCGGCGACCTTCTTCGCCGCTTTCCACCCCAACAATGCGTTGGACATGGTGCGGCGCGTCCCCGGCTTCACCTTCCAGCCCGGTGATCCGGAGCTGCGGGGCATGGCCGAAGCGGCGGGGAATGTCGTGGTGGACGGCAAGAGGATTACCGACAAGAACTTCAAGCTGGACCAGGTACTTGAGCGGATTCCCGCCGCGCAGGTCGATCATATCACGCTCATCCGAGGCGGCGCCCCAGGCATCGATATGCTGGGCCAGCCGGTGGTCGCCAATGTCGTACGCAAGGCCGGAGCGGGCACGAGCGGTGCGCTGACATTTTCGAGCGGTGTTTATGCCGATGGGCGGATTACGCCGGGCGTCACCTTCGAGCGTTCGCACAGTTCGGCCCCAGATCGTCGTATCGCCTTCAGTCTATCGCTCTCCCGCTATGTCGAGACCAAGCTCGGCGACGGCAGCCGGCTCCGCACCGACGCAGTCGGAGCATCAATCGAGCAGGCGCGCATCGATGCAGCGTCAGGCGGCACAACTGGATTTGCGCAAGGGACGGTCGAACTGCCGGGACTGAGAGGGCATCTGCGCTTCAACGGCACGCTGACCTGGACCGATTATAAGAAACATCTCGTCGATCANGTCTTTGCGCCGACGGCGAGCCTGTCGACTGTATACGAGAATCTGGGCGGCCTGGCGCACGGGCAGGCGGGTGCCGAACTAGGCGTCCATCTCGATCGGTCTTTCGGCAGCGCGATCGAAACGGAGACTAGTGCGCTGGTGCGATTGGGGCGCAAAAGCTACCTATCCCGGTTGGATGCCCCCAATGTCGCCACGCTGTTCACCGAACGCGATCGCACCCGCGAAGCGCTGACCCGCACGCGGCTGCGTTATGCGGCCAGCCAGACCTTGTCGGCCGCGCTGACGATCGAGGGCGCCTATAACTGGCTCGACACGAGGAGCGGATTTGATTTCAACGGAACGGCGTACGCGCTGCCGAACGGCAAGGCGCACGTGACCGAAAAACGAGTCGACATCGGCGTCGAGGCGACGTGGCAGATGAGCAAGGCGGCGAACGTCGAGGGCGGTATCCATGCCGAGCTTTCGCAAATCCGCGCAGTGGCGGATACGAACGAGCGCCGCTTCTACGCTTACCCCAAGCCTTTCCTGCGTCTGACGCTGGCGCCGAGGCCGCGCCAGCAGGTGCGGCTGCGCGTCGCGCGCGAAGTCGGGCAGCTGGACTTCAGCAATTTCGTCGCCGCCGCCTCGCTGGACAAAGGGTCCATCGCGTCAGGCAATGCGGCGATCCGACCGAACAGCGCGTGGATTGCCGAGGCCGCTTATGAATGGCGTGCCGGCGGAACAGCGGTTGCGCTGACCGTGCGTCATTCCTGGCTCAAAGATGTGATCGATCGGTTGCCCGTGCGTCAATCAGGCGGCGGGGCTTTATTCGACGCGCCGGGGAATATCGGCAGCGGGCGCGAGGATGATGTGATCGGCGATGTTACGCTTCCGCTCGGATGGCTGGGGCTGCCGCATGCCGAACTCAAGCTGGACGGGACCTGGCGCCACGCGCGCGCCACCGATCCGACGACAGGCGCGAAACGCGGCATCTCCAACCAGAAACCGGTCGAATTCACTGCGGATTTCCATCAGGACCTGCCACGTTGGAAAGCCGCGTGGGGCGTGAAGTTCGACACAGGTTGGCGGACACGGACCTATTTGTTCAACGAGGTCGATTTCAACCGTACCAGCCCGGCGCTGACGCTGTTCGCCGACTATGTGCCGCGGCCGAGCTTATCCCTTCATCTCGAGGGGAGCATGGTCCTGGGGCAGCGTTATCGGCGTGTCATCAGCTTCTACGATGGGCTGCGGGGGAACGATCCGCTCGCCTATCGGGACGATCGGCGTTTGCGACTTGGCCCCTCCGTCTCGCTGCGCGTGCGCCGCGCCTTCTGACTGGAAATCTGAGAGTCGGTGTTGGGTTGGCGGCGGCACCCCCACGTCATCGCGAGGCATGCAGTGCCGTGGCGATCCAGCCGCAATTCTGGATTGCCGCGCCCCTTCGGGGCTCGCAATGACGGTTGCGGCATGGTCGCAACCATCCAACGTCAACCGTTGCCCGTCTCGACCGGGCGGATCAGGCCTTCCTGGGCGACGCTCGCGATGTGGCGGCCGTCTTCGGTGTGGAAAGCGCCGCGGGTGAGGGCGCGGCCGCCGCCCGCCCAGGGGCTCTCCATGGTGAAGAGCAGCCACTGATCGAAGGCGGGCACTTCATGCAGCCACAAGGCATGATCGAGGCTCGCGACCTGCAGCTTGCCGCTGAACAGCGGAATGCCGTGGGGCAGTACGGCTGTGGTGAGAAGGCCGAAATCGCTGAGATAGGCGAGGATGGCGCTCCGCATCGCCGGGTCGGCGGGGGCTGGGCCGGCGAGGCGAAACCACAAGTGGCTGACGCCGGGCTGCGGCTCTGGCGTTAATTCGCCGAAGGGCGGGATCGGGCGGAATTCGAAGGCAGCGAAGCGCCTCAGGAAGTGCGCCATCATCGGCGAACCGCGGCCGTCCTTGTTATCGGTGGCCAGCATCGCGGGACGGGGCACATCGGGCAAGGTAACGCCGTGCGCCAGGCCCACTTCCGGGCGCTGGAACGAGGCGGTCATGTTAAGGATCGGCTTGTCGGCCTGGAGCGCGACGATCCGTCGTGTGGCGAAACTGCGCCCGTCAAAATCGCGCAGCACGCGATAGTCGATCGGCAGGTCCTCGTCGCCGGGCCGCATATAATAAGCGTGAAGCGAATGGGCCTGCTGAGACGCGGCGACCGAACGCGCTGCTGCGACGAGCGCCTGCCCGATCACTTGCCCACCGAAGACGCGGCCGCGACCGTGGGGATAGCGCGGACCGCGATGCAGATCAGGCTCGACCTGCTCGGGTTCGAGCAGGGAAACCAATGCGTCCACATCATCCGGCCTGTCCGACACTAAACCCTCGCGCTCCGATAATCTGCGATCAGCTCTTCACAGACCGCACGCGCGGGGCGTACAGCCTTGACCGCGCCGACGCCATGGCCCGCCGACCAGATCGTCTTCCAGGCCCGCGCTTCGCCTTCCAGATCCATTTGGGCGACATGGCCCGCGCTCCCGTCGATCAGGCCGTTGGCGGCGAGGCTACCGCGCATGAAATTGGCGCCGACGCCGGTCACCTTATCGGTGTGAACGATGTCCGCCGCGCGTGCATCCACCATCATCGTCTTCTGCTCGGGCGAGGCGAGGCTTTCTTCGGTGGGAATGAACAAACTGCCGAAATAGCCGAAGTCCGCGTCCATCAGTTCGGCCGCGGCAACATGCCGCCCCGTCGAGAGTGCGCCTGCGAGCACGAGCGCGCCATTGAAGAAGCTGCGAATTTCGGCGGTGAGCGCGAAGGGGCTGAGCGTTCCGGCATGACCTCCCGCGCCCGCGCAGACGGCGATCAGCCCGTCCACACCGGCGGCAACCGCCTTTTCCGCATGTCGCGCACTGATCACGTCGTGAAAGACCAGCCCGCCATAGGAATGCACGGCGTCAACCACCTCCGCGACCGCACCGAGCGAGGTGATGACCAAGGGGACCTTGCGTTCGACGATGACCTTGAGGTCGGCCACGACGCGGGAATTGGTGCGATGGACGATCAGGTTGACGCCGTAAGGTGCGCTGTTCGCATCCAAGCGGCTTTCGATCTCGTCCAGCCAGGCGATGAAGCCGTCGGNGGTTCGCTGGTTGAGCGCGGGAAAGGTACCGAGCAGGCCCGCCTTGCAGCATTCCACTACCAGATCCGGACCCGAGATCAGGAACATCGGGGCTACGATTGCCGGGATAGCGAGCCGGTCGGCGAGCTGGGCGGGGGTCGTCATCGCGTTTCCCGCATGTCGGTGCAGTCTACATTTCCAAATCCGTTCGCATCGAGCCCCTCGACTGCCTGCAAGGCAGGCGCTCGGGATAAACTGCGGCTTCTGGCCGCAGTCGAGATGCCGCTTCGAGCGAAGCGAGAATGCCTCGACTGCGCTCGGCAGGACCCCTCGACTTCGCTCGGGGCGAATGGTGGTTGGTGGCTCACCTCATATCGCCCCACCTCAAAAGGCATCCTCGCTGAGCGCCATCATCGATTGCTTGCCAGACTTGATGGCGAGGAAGCAGGCGGTTGCCTGGGGCAGGATCCGGTCAAAGAAGAAGTTCGCCGTAGCGATTTTCGCTTTGTAGAAATCGGCCTCTTCAGTCTCCTCGGCCAGCTTGCCCTGCGCGATCTTTATGGCGCGTGCGAAGCAGTAGCCCATTGCCACCAGCCCGAGCAGGCGGAGATAGTCAGTGGCGG
>JGI24739J22299_10000778_pt1 | contig 11635 bp, 9 predicted proteins | sample KBSCornC5_FD_22299 | JGI IMG/M metagenome (IMG submission 22299)
GCCGAAGAACAACGCGAAGAACATCAGCGCAAGGATATCGTTGGCCGCCGCGGCGGAAATCACGTTGGACGGCACAATCGCCAACACCGATTCAATCCCCGATGGCTTGTCCGCATTCGCGGAAACAATCGAATGCGCATTGGCACGGGCGCTTTCGAGCAGCGACCGCGCCATCGCCGGATCGACGCCGTCACCGGGGCGGAAGATGTTGACCGCCAGCAACGCGAGAACAACCGCGATCGCCGAAATCCCGAGCGTGAAGAACAGCGTGCGCACCCCGACCCGCTTGAGCGCGGAAATGTCGCCAAGCTCGGCAATGCCGATCACCAGCGCCGAAAACAGCAACGGCAGCACGAGCATGAAGAGCAGCCGCAGGAATATCTGGCCGATCGGCTGCGTGACATAGGTCGTCACCGTCTGCACCCATCCGGCATCCATCGCCGCGACGTTCACGATCAGGCCCGCCGTCAAACCCGCGAGAAAGCCGATCAGCATCTGCATCTGGAACGACGGCCTGGCCATGCGATCACACTCCCTTGCGGATCCGATTCGCTAACCGCTGGAGGCTTTTCGGGAAAGGCGCAAGCGTGGCGCCGTTTCGCCCAGGTTTAGGAGGGTTAGGGTTGCGTATGGATCCTCTCTGGAAGCGCGCCGCCAAGGCAATACGGATGCATCGTTCAGGCGTGCCGCNTGTCCACGACCGATCGAGCTTGGCAAGGTGCGTGGCTGAAGCATGCAGGTTCATCCGAAAGGGNGGATCAGATGAAATCCTAATAGGAAAGAGAAATCCTCAGCGTGCTTCGCGGAGATCATCGGCCAGACGTGAAATGCCGCCGGATCCGGGGAGTGTTGGAATCCGGCNGCATGAAGGGAGAGACCAACTCCCGAGTGGCTTTTTTTTCCACCTAATGCGCTCTCTATAATGGCTCACCAAATAANTGGTAACGCGCCCGCACCGTAATTTTACGGTATTTGCCAGTTTGTCAGTGCGTTACCGGATCGGTAGCGACCACCAGTGGCGCAAGCTCGGCATCGAAGGCCATGCGCAGCGCATCGGGCAGCGTCTGCGCACCGAGATGGTCCATCATGCGGGCGCGGTGCATCTCGACAGTCCGGGGGCTGAGATCGAGCGCGGCGGCCAACTGCTTGTTCGCCAGGCCTGCCAGCAGGCCCTGCAACACCTCCCGCTCGCGCTCCGAAAGGGTCGCCACCCGCTCCCGCGCNGCCCTTTTGCGCTGGAACAGGCTCGTGCGCTCCGCAAGCGACGTGAAGGCGCGTTCAAGCGCCTTTAGCAGCGTTCCCTCGGTAAAGGGCTTTTCGAGGAAATCCGTGGCGCCGAGTTGCATCGCCTGCACGGCCGTGGCGACATCGCCATGGGCAGAAATCATGATCACGTGAAAACGGGGCAGTTGCTCAGCCGTAGCCCTCAGCACGCCCAGGCCATCGATATCAGGCATCCGCAGATCGAGAAGAACGCAGCCCGGCTGAAGATCGCCCGCCGCATCGACGAAATCGGCGCCAGAGGCAAAGGCTCGCGGGCTGAACCTGTTGGCGGACAGAGAGGCGTGGATCTCGCGCCTCACATCGCTGTTGTCATCCACGACATAGACGTGACGGCTTTGCAGAACCTTTTCCTAACTCCATAATTCCCTTGGGATTTACACCGGCGCGCCCTGACGCGCACTTAACTGCATCAGCAAATGCAAGGCATTATCAGCAACGAACGCATTGAGCTTAGCCGGTATCGGACGTGTAAAGACACGAAATTCGTCCCGAAAGTTACGTGGCGATTAAGTGCGCTAGCGCGGCGACCTGCCGCCCTCCCGGATCTTCCACCTAAGTCATTGAGAAGAAATGGCGCGCCCGGAACGATTCGAACGTCCGACCCTCAGATTCGTAGTCTGATGCTCTATCCAGCTGAGCTACGGGCGCGCGGGAAGTGGGCTCATAGTCGGCATGGCCGCAGTGCGCAAGCCCGTTGCAGAGATAATCCGTCATGCCTAAAGCAGCGGCCATGACGAAGGCGGCGTTGCGTTCGATACTGGCAATGGCGGGGCTCTCAGGGCTGGGCGGATGTTCAACCGTTGCCGACCATCCCTCGCTGGCGCCCAGAGCGATCGAGCGCTTCACCACCACCGAACCTGCACCTGCTCCTCCCCCGCCCGCGGCGTTGCCCGAGGATGCCTCGCGCCAGGAACGTGCTGGTCTCCTGCTGGCACAGGCGATCGAAAGCGATGCGCGCTTCCAGGAGCGTCTCGCAGAAGTCAGGACCGTCGTTGCCAGCGGCTCGGGTGCAGCGCCCGGAAGCGAAGCCTGGGTTCAGGCGCAGCAGGCGATCAGCCGGATCGAAACCCTGCGCGAGCCCGTGTCCCGTACCCTTGCCGATCTTGATCAGCTTCAGATCGATGCAGCGCAGGCCGGCATAGGCACGGAGGCCGAGGGCGAACTCGCCAGCGCGATCCAGAAGGTGGCGTCGATCGACGCCCGGCAGGAAGAGGAAATCGCCGCGCTTCGTGAGCGCGTCCTAAACCCCTGAGCGGATCAGCCCTTCTGCGCGGCCGCATGCATGCGGCCGTTGCGGACATAGCCTCGCACGCCAGCCTGATTCTCCTCGATTTCCTCAGGCTTCAGATCGCGCAGATATTTCGCCGGACGGCCCGCCCAGAGCTGACCCGATCCAATGACCTTGCCCGCCGTCAGCATGGCGCCGGCCGCCAGCATGCCGTCGCTTTCGATCCGCGCGCCATTGAGCACGACCGCGCCCATGCCGACGAAGGCCCGATCCTCCAATATGCACCCGTGGAGCACCACCATGTGGCCGACGAGGCAATCCTCGCCGATGATCGCGGGATAAGCGGGCGCATCGCCATGCGGGCCATCGCAATGGACGATGCTGCCGTCCTGGATATTGGAGCGCGCGCCGATGCGGATATGGCTCGTATCGCCGCGGACCACGCAATTGTACCAGATGCTGGCGTCTTCCCCGATCTCGACATCGCCGATGATGCGGCTGCCCGGCGCAATGAACGCCGTATCGGCAATGCGCGGCGACACGCCGTTCATCGTCAAAAGGGTTTTGTCAGTCATCGGGCCTGCCACTCCGTACGCGAGATCCGGTAGACGATGGTGGGGTTCAGGGCGGCGCTGAACGCCGGATCATGATAGTCGAGGTCGTGCCGACGCATCATGCCGAGGCGCTCCATCAGGCCCCAGCTCGCCAGATTGCCGGTGACCGTGAAAGCGTAGACGCATTCGGCGTTATGAATGCCGAAGGCACGGTCCAGCGAGGCGGAGGCAGCTTCACGGGCATAGCCGAAGCCCCAACTGTCCTCGCGCAGGCCCCAGCCGATCTCGAACTCACCGGTCAGATGGGTGCCCTGTGCGTCGACGCGCTTGAGCCCGCAATATCCCAGGAACGCATCATCCTCGCGTCGTTCGACGACCCAGAAGCAGAAGCCTTCCTGCGCCTGCATCCGCTGCTGCCGCTCAGTGGTGGAACCCGGACGGCGCGGGGCCATGTCATCATCCTCCAGCCACCGCTTGAAGCTGAGCGTATCGGTGTGCAGCTTGAGGAGCGCGTCGTCACCGTCACGCCACGCCCGCAGCCGCAGCCGCTCGGTCTCCATGACGACACCGTTCTTCATCAGCCCAGCAATCGCGCCGCATGGGCGGCATGATAGGTGAGCACACCCGAGCAGCCCGCGCGCTTGAATGCCATGAGGGTTTCCAGGACGAGCCCGTCACGCTCCCCGGCGCCGGCCGCGACCGCAGCCTCGATCATCGCATATTCGCCGGACACCTGATAGGCGAATACCGGCACCTCGAACCGTTCCTTCACGCGGCGGATGATGTCGAGATAGGGAAGCCCCGGCTTCACCATCACGCTGTCCGCGCCTTCGGCCAGATCGAGCGCGACTTCGCGCAGCGCCTCCTCGCTGTTGGCGGGGCTCATCTGGTAGGTGGTCTTGTCCCCTTTCAGCAGCCCGCGCGAGCCGACCGCATCGCGAAACGGGCCGTAGAAGGCGCTCGCATATTTTGCGGCATAGGCCATGATCTGGACGTTGATATGACCCGTATCCTCGAGCGCCGAGCGGATGGCGCCGACACGGCCGTCCATCATGTCCGATGGCGCGATGATGTCCGCGCCCGCATTGGCCTGGTTGACCGCCTGGGCGACCAGCACTTCGCTGGTAGCATCGTTCAGGACATAGCCGCGATCGTCGAGCAGCCCGTCATGGCCATGTGCGGTGTAGGGATCGAGCGCAACGTCGGTGAGCAGCCCGACCTCTGGCACCGCATCCTTGATCGCCTTGATCGCGCGGCACATGAGATTGTCCGGATTGAGCGCCTCGCGGCCATCCTCCGTGCGCAGGTCACGGGGCGTGTTGGGGAAAAGCGCCAGACAGGGGATGCCAAGATCGCGCGCTTCGCGGGCACGTTCGACAATGAGATCAACTGACCAGCGCGAGACCCCGGGCAAGGATGCGATGGGCTCCTCCGCGCCCTTCCCTTCGGTCACGAACAAGGGCCAGATCAGATCCGCCGGGGTCAGCACTGTCTCGGCGTGAAGCGCGCGGCTCCATGCGGCAGCGCGCGGGCGGCGCATTCTCAAAGCGGGATAGGCAGCGGTCATGTCCCGCCCATATCGCGAAGATATTCGTTGGGCCAGCGGTTGCGACGGCCACACGCGGCCGAATGTTTCAGGGCTGCGTGAAAAGGGCGGGCCGCCTGGGATCGGGTGCGCCCTCCCAACCACCACCCAGGGCCTTGAAGAGGGCGATCTGCGCCTCGGCGCGATCGGCTTCGGCCTGCGCCGTCTCCCCGTTCGCACCAGCCAGGGTCCGCTGGGCGTCAAGTAGGTCAAGGAAGCTGTCCGCACCATAGTTGAACCGCTTGCCCGACAGGAAAGCCGCATGGTCGGCCGCATCACGCGCGCGTTGCAGGGCGGCCTCCCGATCCAGCGCCCCGGCAAGGCGGGCCAGCGCCTGCTGGGTTTCCTGAAGGGCGGTCAGCACCGTCTTGTCGAAGGTGGCGAGCGATCCTTCGGTGACGGCCTTGCTCTCCCGCGCGCGCGCGCGCGCAGCGCCACTGAAAGGGAAATTCCAGCTGAGCAGCGGCCTGCCGACCAGCTGAAGCCTTCCTTCTTGCCGATATCGCCGATGTTCCCCGCCCCGAGATTGATCGCGCCAAGCAGCGTGATCGAGGGGAACAAGGCTGCCGTGGCCACGCCCACGCGCGCCGTATCGGCAGCAAGCGTGCGCTCGGCGGAGCGGACATCGGGACGACGTGCAAGCAGCCCGCGACCATCCCCGATCGGGATCGGCTGCGCGATCGCGGGCACCCGTCGGCAAGCGGCAGCGGCCGGATCGATGTGCGACGGCGAATCCCCGACCAGGACCGCAAGTGCATAAAGCGCCGCGCGATGCTCGGCCTCGAAGGTGGCGCTCTGCGCATTGGCCTGCTCTACCAACACCGTCGCCTGATCGACTTCGCGCTGGCTGATGCTGCCGCCGCTGAACAGGCGCTTCGTCAGGTCGAGCGTTTGCTGCTGGAGCTTGACAGTCTCGCGGGCAACGTCGGCCTGCAGGCCGAAACCACAGGCGCTGGCATATGTCCGCGCGGTTTCGGCCGCGACCGCGACCCGAGCGGCTTCGAGATCGGCCTGCGCCGCACCGACATCGCCGCGTGCCGCTTCGACCGACCGGCTGACGCGGCCGAACAGGTCCACCTCATAAGAAGCGTCGAAGCCGACCGCGTAGAAATCGGTGGTCCTGCCCGTGCCGCCCTGGTTGGGCGCGGAACGGCCGCGTGTCGCGTTGGCAGTGACATCGGTGATCGGCAGCCGCCCCGCCCCGGCTTCGAGCAGCAACGCCCGCGCACGCTGGAGGTTGGCCGAGGCATCCGGACATCGCTGTTGTAGGTCAGCGCCTTCTCAACGAGCTTGTCCAGGTCCGGCGACTCGAACAGGCGCCACCAGTCCCCGCGCGGTTTCTGCGCCGTGACCGCAGCAACTTGCCCTGCCTCGGTCAGGTCGGCCGCGAGCGCGGCCAGCGGCTTCGGCGCGCGATAATCAGGACCGACCGCACAGGCCGAGAGCATCAGCATCGCCGCGATGCCGAGCGACCTCATGTCATCTCACCTTCGTCGCGGTGCTTGCCGAGGCGCGGCCATTTGATCTGCCGCGACCAGGCAGAAACCTTTTCCCCGCCCTTGCGGCTGATGATGTAGAAAGCCGGGGTAAACAACAGGCCGAACATGGTGACGCCGAGCATCCCGAAGAAAACGGCGATACCCAGCGCCTGACGCATCTCCGCGCCAGGGCCGCTGCTGATCACCAGGGGCAGCACGCCAAGGATGAAGGCGATCGAGGTCATCAGGATCGGGCGAAGACGCTGGTGCGCGGCACGTTCGGCGGCCGCATACATTTCCAGCCCTTCCGCTTCGCCCTGCCGTGCGAATTCGACGATCAGGATGGCGTTCTTGGCCGCCAGCCCGATCAGCACGATGAAACCGATCTGGGTGAGGATATTATTGTCGCGCCCCATCAGGTTCACGCCCAGAATCGCGGCGAGCAGACACATCGGCACAATCAGGATCACGGCAAAGGGAAGCACCAGGCTTTCATATTGCGCCGCGAGCAGCAGGAAGATGAACGCCACAGCCAGGCCGAATGCGATCAGGGCGGTATTGCCCGCAACCTTCTGCTGATACGCAAGCTCAGTCCATTCAAAGGACATGCCAGTCGGCAATATCCTTGCCGCCAGCTTCTCCATGGCGGTCAGGGACTGGCCGCTGGAATATCCATGGACGGTATCGCCCTGCAGTTCAACCGAGGGATAGAGATTGTATCGCAGGACGCGATAAGGCCCACTGTCATTGCGCAACGTCATCACGGCCGAAAGCGGCACCATCGCGCCGGATACCGAGCGGGTCTTGAGCCGGCCGATATCGTTGATGTCATCGCGATAGGGCGCGTCCGCCCACGCAGTGACGCGGAAGGTGCGGCCCAGATAGTTGAAATCGTTGATGTAGGTCGAGCCGAGATAGGTATTGAGCGTGGCGAAGATATTTTCGACAGGCACACCCATCTGTTCGGCCTTTTCGCGGTCGACATCAGCGAAGACCCGCGGCGTCTTGGTATTGAAGGTCGTGAACACCGATCGCAGACCCGGCGTCTGATTCGCCTCACCCATCATGGCAAAGGCGGCCTTTTCGAGAGCCGGATAGCCGGCACCCGAACGATCCTCGATGATCATCTTGTAGCCGCCGCCGGTGCCGAGCCCGCGCACGGGGGGCGGTGCGATCACGATCACCGTACCCGCGGCTATCGCGCCAAGGCTGCGCTGAAGCTCCTGGACGACCTTATCGGAGCTTTCGCGCTCTCCGAAAGGCTTCAAGGGCACGAAGATCGTGGCCGCGCTCGCCGAGGTGCCGAAGTTGGTGGCGTCGAAGCCGGAAAAGGCGATGCTGTTGCCATAAGCCGGATTCTTGCGCGCGATATCCAGCACGCGCAGCATCGTCTCGTCGGTCCGCTGCAAGGTAGTGCCCGGCGGCATCTGCAGCGCGATGATCACATATCCCTGATCCTGCGCGGGAATGAAACCGCCCGGCGTCGCATAAAAACGCCAGCCGGCCACCGCAAGCAGGGCGACGTAGAGGATCGCGAGCACCGACAGGCGCCTGATGGTGCGCGACGTCAGCCCGCCATAACGCTCGCTCAGCTGACTGAACCGCTGATTGAAGCCCTTGGCAAAGCGGGAGGGCAATCCCCGCCATCCCTCGGCTGGTTCCGCCTCGCGTTTCGGCCGCAGGATCAGCGAAGCCATCGCCGGAGACAGGGTCAGCGATACGAGGCAGGAAATCGCGGTCGCAGCCACGATCGTCAGCGCGAACTGCTTGTAGAACGCACCCGAAACACCAGCGATGAATGCCGTCGGGATGAAGACACCGCACAGTACCAGCGCGATCGCGATCAGCGCTCCCGACACCTCATCCATCGTCTTGTGGGCAGCCTCGAGAGGAGACATCTGCTCCTCCTCCATCAGGCGTTCGACATTTTCGACCACGACAATAGCGTCGTCGACCACGATGCCGATGGCGAGGACAAGCCCGAACAGCGTGAGATTGTTGATCGAGAAGCCGAACGCCGCCAGCACCGCCATCGTGCCGATTAGCGACACCGGGATGGCCAGGATGGGAATGATCGCCGCCCGCCAGCTCTGCAAGAACAGCAGCACAACGAAGGAGACAAGGATCAGCGCCTCGACGAGCGTGTGCTGCACCGCTTCGATCGACGCCTTGATGTAGAGCGTCGGATCGTAAGTTGCCTTCCATACTAGCCCGCCGGGAAAATCCTTGGCCATGTCGGCCATCGTCTTTTTCACCGCCTCGGCCGTCGCAAGCGCGTTCGAACCGGGAAGCTGGACAACGGGCAGGCCGACCGCAGGTTTGCCGTCGGCATATCCGTTGGTTTCGTAGCTGAGCGAGCCGAGTTCGATCCGGGCCACGTCTCGCAGGCGGGTCATCCGGCCCTGGGCATCGCGTTTGAGGATAATGTCGCCGAATTCTTCCGGCGTGGTCAACCGCCCCTTGGTCTGGATCGAGAGCTGATAGGCCGTGCCCCCGGTGTTGAACGGCGGCTGGCCCAACGCACCGGCCGCAACCTGTGCGTTCTGCGCGCGAACGGCGGCGACAATCTCGTCGACGGTCAGGTTTCGTTCTGCGGCATGATCGGGATCGATCCAGATGCGCATGTCATATTCACGCCCGCCGGGCGTCCTTACGCCACCGACGCCGGGAATACGCAGCAACNGATCGATGATGTGCAGCTTGGCATAGTTGCCGATATATTGGGTGTCCAGCGACCCGTCAGGCGAGGTGAGCGCGATCACCATCAACAGATCGGGCGAGTTCTTCAGCACCGTCACCCCGATCTGACGGACCTCTTCCGGCAGGCGCGGTTCGGCGGTGGCGACGCGGTTCTGGACCAGAACCTGCGCCTGATCGACATTGGTGCCCGGCTTGAAGGAAATGGTGATCGACAGCGCGCCGGTGGAGGTCGAGGACGAGGACATGTAGATCATGCCCTCCACACCGTTGATCGCCTCCTCGAGAGGCCCCGCGACGGTATCGGCAAGGGTTTCGGCGGTNGCGCCGGGATAGGTTGCAGAGACCACGACGGTCGGCGGAGCGATTTCCGGATATTGCCCGATCGGCAGCGTGGGATANGCCACCAGGCCCGCGATCATGATGAGGATCGAGACGACCGCCGCGAAGATCGGCCGATTGATGAAGAAATGCGGAAGACGCATCAGCGACCCGCTGGCTTGATCTGCTCGGCAGAAGGCGCGAAGGTAGGCAGCGAGTCCGGGGACGTATCTACCGCGCGCGGCCTGATCCGGCCTTCACGGACTGTGACCGCCATGCCCGGCCGCATCTGCGACAAACCTTCGATGATGATCTTGTCGCCCGGATTTATGCCTGAGCGGACGACCCGCAGACCTTCGACCATCGGCCCGGTCTGGACGGGACGACTGACCGTCTTGCCGTCCTTGCCGACCAAATAGATGAGCTTGCGGGTCTGATCAGTCAGGATCGCCTCGTCAGGCACCAGCCAGGCCTTATATGTTCCCGATCCCAGCAGGCGGGCACGGCCGAACATGCCAGGCACAAGGAACCCATCAGGATTGGGGATCACGGCATGGGCGCGGATCGTGCCGCTGCTAGTGTCGAGCGCATTGTCCACAAACACCATCCGCCCGCGCCAGCGATAATCCTTCTCGTCTGAAAGCTGGACCTCGACTGGATTGGGGGCGTAGCGCGACGACTCCCGCTCGCCGTCGCGGGCCTGTCTTATATATTTGAGATAGAAGGATTCAGCACCTTCGAAGCTGAACCAGATCGGATTGACCGATACCACGGTGGTCAACAATGTCTGATTGGCACTGACCTGATCGCCGATCGCCACCCGCTTGTCCGACACCCGGCCGTTGATCGGCGAACGAACGGTGGTGAAGGAAAGATCGAGTTCCCTTGCCTCGGCATTCGCGCGCGCGGCAGCGACATTGGCTTCCGCGGTGCGCTGGCCGGCAAGCTTCGTCTCATACTCCTGCTGCGAAACGGCGTTGAAGGATTTCAGTTCGGTCGCCCTCGCCAGTTCGCTATTCGCATTGGCCAGCTCCGCCGAAGCGCTCAGAACGGCTGCTTTCGCCTGGAGATAGGAAGCACGATAAGGCCTGGGGTCGATCTCGAACAGCAGCTGGCCCTTGCGGACCTCGACGCCCTGGCGAAAACGGACGGCGACGATCTGTCCAGAGACGCGCGGCAGCACCTGTACATTGTCCACGGCCTCGAACCGACCAACATATTCGTCCCAATCACTGACCATCCGGGAAATCGGCGCTGCAACGGTGACGGCGGTAGGCGGCGGCGCGGGCTTCTTATCTCCGGAACAGGCCGCAAGACCGAATAGGCCAAGGAGAAGAAGCCACCGCATCGCCGTTCATATGTTGCGATGCAGAATCGATTTCAACCCGCAACGTTTGTTTTTTTGGGCGCGGTGATTTTTGGCGGGAACTCATCGTGGAAGCGTCGTCGTTCCCATGAGGTGAAGGTCGACAGCGCGGGCACATTGCCGCCCTTCCCTGATCGCCCATACGACCAAAGACTGTCCGCGCCGCATGTCGCCGCAGGAAAAGACGCCTTCCTGGCTGGACACATAACCCACGGTATCGGCCTTGACGTTGCCGCGCTCATCAAGCGCAACACCCGATTGTTCGATCATGCCAGTCTTGCGCGGGCCGAGAAAACCCATGGCCAGCAGCACGAGATCGGCCTTGATCTGGAACTCGCTGCCGACGATCTCACGTGGACGGCCATCGACCCATTCGACGCGTGCACATTCGAGCGCGGTCAACTGGCCGCCGATGCCGAGGAAGCGCTTGGTCATTACTGACCAGTCACGCTCGCATCCCTCTTCCTGCGAAGAGGAGGTGCGCAGCTTCATCGGCCAGTCCGGCCAGGTGAGGCCCTTGTCTTCCTTCGCGGGCGGCTTGGGCATGATCTCGATCTGGGTGACCGAGGCCGCGCCCTGACGGTTCGACGTACCGATGCAGTCCGATCCGGTATCCCCGCCGCCGATGACCACGACATGCTTGCCGGTCGCGGTCAGCGATCCGCGCGGCGCGGCGCGCACTTCGTCATCGCCCGCGTTGCGCTTGTTCTGCTGGGTCAGGAACTCCATCGCGAAACGCACGCCCGGAAGTTCAAAACCTGGAATATCCAGCGGTCGCGGATGCTCCGCTCCGCCAGCCAGCACCACCGCGTCGTAGTTGCTGCGGAGCGTCTCGACGGAAACCGCGACACCGACCTCGGTGCTCGTGCGGAACTCGACCCCTTCGGCCTCCATCTGCACGATGCGGCGGTTGATGAGGTGCTTTTCCATCTTGAAATCGGGAATGCCATAACGAAGCAGGCCGCCGACGCGATCGTTCTTCTCGAACAACGTGACGGCATGACCGGCCCGGGCGAGCTGCTGCGCACATGCCATGCCAGCGGGACCCGATCCCACCACCGCGACCCGCTTGCCGGTCTTCTCCATTGGCGGCTGCGCCGTGATCCAGCCTTCGGACCAGCC
>JGI24739J22299_10000780_pt1 | contig 11609 bp, 8 predicted proteins | sample KBSCornC5_FD_22299 | JGI IMG/M metagenome (IMG submission 22299)
CGAACTCGCAGATCATCTGGCGTCACGTGTTGCCGAACAGTCTCACGCCGGTTATCACGTTTCTGCCGTTCCGCATGAGCGCCGCGATCCTGTCGCTCACGAGTCTCGATTTCCTCGGGCTCGGTGTGCCGCCACCGACGCCGAGCCTCGGCGAATTGTTGCAGGAGGGCAAGAACAATCTCGACGCATGGTGGATTTCGGTGTCGGCATTTGCCGCGCTGGTTGTCACGCTGCTGCTGCTGACGTTTATCGGCGACGCGTTGCGCAATGCGCTCGACGCGCGTTCGCGCGGCTCGGCATTCGGTGGAGCGCCGCGATGAACCGCACTGCAAACGAGCGGCCCTTGCTCGAAATCGAGGGCTTTTCCGCGCGTTTCGGCGACAGGCTAGCGGTGCGCGATCTGAGCCTGTCGATCGCGCGCGGCGAGCGCGTCGCGCTGGTCGGCGAATCGGGTTCGGGCAAGAGCGTCACCGCGCTGTCCATCTTGCGGCTCGTCGATCATGCGGAACTGGGCGGGCGCATTCTGCTCGACGGCGACGACCTGTTGCGCAAGACCGAGCAGGAGATGCGCGGCGTGCGCGGGGCGGACGTGGCCATGGTGTTTCAGGAACCGATGACCGCGCTCAATCCGCTCTTCACGATCGGCAAGCAGATCGCCGAAAGCGTGCGTCTGCACGAGGGCGGGCGGCCCAACGCGGCGCGGGCACGCGGCATCGAACTGCTCAGACGCACGGGCATTCCCGAGCCCGAGCGGCGCATCGACAGTTTTCCGCATCAGTTGTCGGGCGGCCAGCGTCAGCGCGCGATGATCGCGATGGCGCTCGCATGCCGTCCGCGTCTGCTTCTCGCCGACGAGCCCACGACCGCGCTCGACGTGACCGTGCGCCAGCAGATCGTCGATCTGCTGATCGAGCTTCAGGAACAGGAAGCCGCCGAGCGCGGCATGGCCGTGCTGCTGATCACACACGACCTGAACCTCGTCAGACGCTTTGCGCAACGCGTCGCGGTCATGGAGAAGGGCGTGCTCGTCGAAACCAATACGACGGAGGCACTGTTCGGCGATCCGCAGCATCCCTACACCAGACGCCTGCTCGACAGCGAGCCGCGCCGTTCGATTGCGCCGCTCGCCAAAGGCGCGCGCCGTCTGCTCGAAGTGCAAGGCTTGTGCGTCGACTACAGCACGCCCGCGAAGGGCTGGCGCTCGCTGGTCCGACGCTCGACATTTCGCGCGGTGCATGACGTCGATCTCAGCTTGCGGCGCGGCGAAACGCTCGGCATTGCCGGCGAATCGGGCTCGGGCAAGTCGACGCTTGCGGCGACCGTGCTGGGCTTGCAGCGCGCGGCCGCGGGTCATGTTCATATCGACGGCATGCCGCTGTCCACGCTGAGCTCCGCAAGTTCGCGGCGGGCCTTGTATTCGCGCATGCAGGTCGTCTTTCAGGACCCGTTCGGTTCGCTGTCGCCGCGCATGACGGTCGAGCAGATCGTCGGTGAAGGGCTCGCCGTGCATCGCCCGGAGATCGACGCGAAAGCGCGGCGCGCGCGAGTCGCCAGTTTGCTGGACGAAGTGGGGCTGCCCGCTGATGCCATGCCGCGTTACCCGCATGAATTTTCGGGCGGGCAGCGTCAGCGGATCGCCATCGCGCGCGCACTTGCAGTCGAGCCGGAACTGCTGGTGCTCGATGAACCGACGAGCGCGCTCGACGTGTCGATCCAGCAACAGGTACTCGCGCTGCTGGTACATTTACAGAACACGCGCAAGCTGAGCTACCTTCTCATCACGCACGACCTGGCGGTTATGCGGGCCGTCGCGCATCGCGTGATCGTGATGAAGTCGGGGCGCGTCGTGGAGAGCGGCGACACGCTCGACGTGCTGCGCGCGCCGTCGCATCCCTACACGCGCTCGCTGCTGGCCTCGTCGCTGCTGTCGCCACTGCCTGAGCCCACGCCAAACCTACGGAGCCTGAATGATTGACGAATGCTGGGTGCAAGCCGCCCGTTCACTGACGAGCCGCGCCGGGTTCTGGTCGCTGCGCATTGTCGATGAGCGGATCGACGATCACGAAGTTCGCAACGACGTCGCGCAGCCGCTGCGCACCGTGCGCGATCGGGGTGCGATGCTGATCGCGTGGGTCGGGGCGGGGGCCGGTTATGCGGCGACGGCCAACCTGTCGGCGGCGGGCCTTCAGCATGCGCTCGATCTCGCAAGCGCGCGTGCCGAGGCGAGCGCGGCATTGTCGTTGATCGATCATCGCGAGGTGGCGCGGCCGTCGGTGAGCGGCGAATATGTGTCGCCGAATGCGCAGCACGCGCTGCCGGGCCGCGCGGAATGGATCGACCGCCTGAGCGCGGAATGCGCGGCTGCGAAGCTTGATCCGCGCATCGTCGAACGCGTGGCGGCGATGCAGATCACGCATACCGATCAGTTCTATATGACCGGCGACGGCGTGCGGATCGATCAGCGCTTTCGCTTCGTGATGCCGCAACTCAGCGTGGCCGCGCATGCGGACGGCGACACGCAGGTTCGCACGCTCGGCGGCAATTACGGCACGCTTGCGCAGGGCGGCATGGACGTGCTGGCGCGTTTCGGCTTCGACGGCGCAGGTCCGCGCGTCGCCACGGAAGCATTGCAATTGCTGGCCGCGCCCAACTGCCCATCGGGCAAGCGCGATCTGCTGCTGATGCCCGACCAGATGATGTTGCAGATTCACGAGTCGATTGGGCATCCGCTGGAACTTGACCGCATTCTCGGCGACGAGCGCAACTTCGCGGGCTGGAGTTTCGTCAAGCCGGACATGTTCGGCTCGTATCGCTACGGCTCCGAACTGCTGAACGTGACCTTCGATCCTGAACTGCGCGAGGAAGCCGCGGCCTATGCATTCGACGACGACGGCACCGAAGCGCGCAAGGAATATCTGATCCGCAACGGCGTGCTGGAGCGGCCGCTCGGCGGCGCGCTGTCGCAGCAACGCGCGGGCATGCCGGGCGTCGCGAATTCGCGTGCGTCGAACTGGAACCGGCCGCCCATCGACCGCATGGCGAACCTGAATATCGAACCCGGCGACAGTTCGCTCGACGAGATGATCGGCAACATTGAACACGGCATTCTGATGCGAACGAACACCTCATGGTCGATCGACGACCATCGCAACAAGTTCCAGTTCGGCTGCGAATTCGGGCAGTTGATCGAGAACGGCAAGCTCACGCAGATCGTCAAGCAGCCGAACTATCGCGGCATCTCCGCGAATTTCTGGCGCAGCCTGAGTGCCGTGGGCAACGCCGACACGCGCGAGGTGTTCGGCACGCCGATGTGCGGCAAGGGCGAGCCGGCGCAGGTCATTCGCGTGGGGCATGCGTCGCCGGCTTGCGTGTTCAGCGACGTCGACGTGTTCGGAGGCGCATGATGAACCACTTCATGTCGACGCGCGCCGGGCAACTGGTCGACTGGCAGGGGCACTTCACGTCGCTTGCCGACGCTATCGAGCGCCTTCAGCAAGGCGGCGAAACCACGCTGAGCTCGTTCGCCGGCGAGCAGTCGGACTTCATCCGCTTCAACGCGGGCAAGGTGCGCCAGAGCGGCACCGTGTCGCAAGGCAAGCTGACTTTGCGGCTGATCGACGGCGCGCGCCAGGCGTATTCCACGTTGACGGTCTGCGGCGATCTCCAGCAGGACATCGACGAAGTGAGCGCCGCGCTTGCGATGTTGCGGCAAGCGCTGCGCGATGCCGCCGACGATCCGCATCTGCTCGTCGATACGTCCGCATGGCAGCGCACGACGCGGCGTTCGGGCAAGTTGCCCGACCCGCACGGCTTGTCGCGCATCGTCGGAGAATGCGCGCGCGGCCTCGATTTCGTGGGCTTCTACGCGGGCGGCACGATCGTGCGCGGCTTTGCATCGACGCACGGCAGCCGCGGCTGGTACGAAGTGGACAACTTCAATTTTAGCTGGTCGCTGTACGACCCGAGCGGCCGCGCGATCAAGACCACTTATGCCGGCGACGACTGGAGCGATGCCGTTTTTGCGGCGAAAGTGGAGCAGGCCGCCGGGCGGCTCGCGGTGCTCGCTCGCGCACCGCGTGTGCTCGCGCCGGGCGCGTATCGCGCGTGGCTCGCGCCGGCCGCGCTGGCGGAGTTGCTTGGTGTAACGGCATGGCGCGGCTTCTCGGCGCGCGCGCAGGCCAGTTCGCGCAGCGAGTTGTACAAGCTGCACGTGGGCGAAGTCGCGCTGGACCCGCGCGTCTCGATAGCCGAGGAACTGGAGCTGGGCATCGCGCCGGCCTTCAACGAAGACGGTTATCTGCGTGAGCGGGTTGCGCTCATCGACGCGGGGCGCAGCGCCGGCACGCTGACCAACGCGAGAAGCGCCCGTGAATACGGCTTGACGCCGAACGGCGCGCTTGCTGAAGAAGCGCCAACGTCGCTTGCAATGCAGGCCGGCGGTCTCGCGGATCACGACGTTCTCGCCCGGATCGGCACGGGTCTCTATGTCGGCAACTTGTGGTACGTGAACTTTTCGGACCGCATGAATTGCCGCCTCACCGGCATGACGCGATTCGCGACGTTCTGGGTCGAGGACGGGCAGATCGTCGCGCCGCTCGACGCCATGCGCTTTGACGACAGCCTGTATCGGCTGCTCGGCAGTGAGCTCGAGGAGCTTGGCGCGCAAGCGGAATTGCTGCTCAGCGACGGCACGTGGGGCGAGCGGGCGACGGGCGGCATGCAATTGCCGGGCATTCTTGCGCGTTCGTTTCAGTTGACGTTGTAGGGGGGCGCGGCGGTGATCTGCCCACAATCACGGCACGCTCCTCCTTTCCAGACATCGGTCGACGAAACTTAGGATTGCCTTCGACTGGTAGTCCTTCGCCAACTGGCAAAGATGATCGGCGAACGGACGATATCGCTCGTCAAGCCCGGCAACCTGCGTGGCGTATTGCGCGATGGCACGCATGTCGCCGAGTCGCGCCAGGTGGTGCAGCGCCTCGAGTTCCCCAGGCGGCGGCATGATGAAGCTTTCCATCGACGGAGCGGCGGCTTGCGTCCGCGGAACTTCGTAGATCCACTCGATCGAAAGAAGCATCTGGATCTGCGACAGCAGCGCGCTGAAGTCGATTGGCTTTGGCAGAAACGCGTTTGCACCGGCCGCCAGACTTTTCGCGGCGTCGCTCCCCGAGGCGCCGGCGGATACGGCAATGATGGGCCGATCGGCGAACTCGGAAATCGAGCGAAGCTGCCGCGTCGCTTCAAGTCCGTCCATCTCTGGCATGACCACATCCATCAGGATCAGCGCCGGCTGCAGCGCTTGCGCTTTTTCCAATGCATCGAATCCGTTGATGGCCCCGACCGCATCGAATCCGAGCTGACCGAGCATATCGATCGCCACAGCACGGTTTACCGCCACGTCATCCACGACGAGAATCAGCTTGCGCGGTCCCTTGTAACCGCTGACCGCCTGCTCGGGCGGAATGGCAACTGACTGATGCGCCACTACCTGCACGTTCAACTCGAAGGAAAACGCGCTGCCCGCGCCGTGGCGGCTGTCGACGCGGATCTCGCCGCCCATCAGGCGCAAGAGCTGCCGGCTGATAGTGAGGCCCAGCCCGGTGCCTCCTATCTGGTGCCGGGCATCGCTTACCTGCTCGAACGGCCGGAAGATTGCCCCNAGNCGCGCTTCGTGTATACCAATGCCCGTGTCCCGCACTTCGAAAGACAAGCGCGCGGGCGGCATCCACCCGACGCGCAGGCGCACGCTGCCCGTCTCCGTGAATTTGATTGCGTTGGAGAGGAGATTGAGCAGCACCTGGCGCAGCCGTTTTTCATCGACTCGCACAGCCGCAGGAAGATTGGGCGCCAGCTCGCACGCGAAGGCCAAGCCCTTTTCCATTGCCTTAACCCGAATCGTCTCGGCGATGAAGTAGATAAACCCCTCGAGCGGAACGTCGGACAAAGTGAGCTCCGCCTTTCCGGCCTCCATCTTCGCCATGTCCAGAATGTCGTTGATGATCGCAAGCAGNTGTTCGCCGCTGCGCTGGATCACCGTGATTCCATCGACGTGGCGTCGGTCCAGGTTCTTGTCGCNCTTCAGTATCTGCGCGTAGCCCAGAATNCCGTTCAACGGCGTACGCAGCTCATGGCTCATGTGCGCGAGAAAGGCGCCCTTNGCCTGATTGGCCGCATCGGCGCGCTCCTTNGCGACGGCCAGTTCGGCCGTTCGCTCGCGGATCATGTCCTCGAGGTGTTCGCGATAGCGCCGCAATTCCTCTTCGGCTCGCCGTTGCCCGGTTATGTCGCGCGAGATGCCGAGCAGAAACTGCGGCTCGCCGCGCTCGTCGACGATGGGGATCTTCATCGTGTGCAGCAGACGCTGCCCGTGAATGGTTTCGACCGGCTCCTCGGGCACGTCGACCATCTGATGCGACTTCAGCACGTCACGATCCTTCAGCGCGAAAAATTCCGCCTCTTGCGCCGGAAACATGTCATGCACGGACTTCCCGATGATCTGCTCGCGCCCGTAGCCGAGCAATTGCTCGCCCGCCTTGTTGATGCGCACGAAGCGCAGCGTCGCCGCATCCTTTACGAAAATCGTGTCGGGGATGTTCTCGACAATGCTGTCCAGGAAGTGTTCGCTCGCTCGCGCAACCTGCTCGGCACGCTGTCGTTCGACGATCTCCGCGGTCTGACCCGCGAGCGCAGCACTGAGTTCGGCCGTGCGCTCCGCAACGCGCGCCTCAAGTCCGGCGTTGAGTTCCTTGAGCGCATCCTCGGCCTGCCGACGCTGGCGCCGATCCTTCAGGAACTGCTCGACGGCGCGCGCCATGTCGGCAATCTCGTCGCCGCCGTGAACGGGAACGCCTACCTGGACGCCGCCGACATCACCGTGACGCAGGAAGTGGCTGACCCGGCGCAGCCGCGCCACGACGTGACGACCGAGGAATGCATGGGCGATCAGCCAGGTAAGCAGCAGGCTCACCGCCACCTCGCCGGCTACCCACATGCGGGTGCGGTTTACGTCGTCGGCGAGGCCTTGAACGGCTTTCCGATAATCTCGCGTGAAATAGTCAGACTGATCGCGGGCTGCGGCCGCCAAGGCGTCGGCCTGGCGGCGAAGATCGTCGTCGAGGCTGGCCAATGACGCGCCAGGCCGAGGCACGGCCTGCGACATCGTGTCGGCGCCGAGCGCGGTCTCGCGCAACTGGGCCTCGATATTGACCGTGTTGCGAAAACGCTGGCTCGACCGATGCAGCGTCAGCGCGTCGACGCCCAGGTTGTCGCTGGTGGTCGCGGAGGCGAGGCGGTCGACCGCACGATCGAACGACACCAGTTGTTCGAGCACCCGCCGATGCGTCTCGCGCACCGCGTCGACGGTATCGTCACGCGAGAGCTGTAGCGCGAGGCGCTCGATGATCAGGGTTTGCTGCGCCAGGTCTTGTGCATCCTCCTGGCGAGCCAGCCGCTCTTCGGCCAACTGACGAATTGCGTGGGCAGAGCCGGCCAATGAGTACAGGGTCGTGGCGCCGACCGCGACGACGAGCGCCGCGAGGCAGGAAACCACGAAGGTGAATTGCGCGGTGAGCGAGCGGGGCAGAGGAGCTTTCACGGGCGTTGCCAGATGCGGCGATAGACGTCACGATAACCGTTGGCCGGGTCATAGATCAGACGATCGCCGCCGTCCGCGGCGACATTGTTCGCCGTCACGAGGTGCACGGGGAAGACGTAACCCGTCACGCCTGCACCGGCGAACAGCCGGTTCATTTCGTCTACCAACTGCCAGCCATGCAGATTCAGCGGTTCGGCAACGGTGCCGGTCTGGAAGCTGCCCGTCCGGATCCGCAGGAAGGCGGACTCGCTGCCGTCGCCGGCCGACAGCATGGCCATCGCGGTGGTTGGAATCCCGGCCTGCGTCAGTACGGGCGCGGCGTAGTCGAAGTAGATGTCGTTGACGGCCAGCGCATACGTCCAGCGCTCGCCAAAACGTGCGAGCAACGCGCGTGTCGTGCGCGGCATCAGGTCCTGGCTGCGCGAGATCGCCACGTCGCGCACTTCAAGCAGGGTGCAGCCGCTGCACGCACGCACAACCGCGGCCATTTCGTCTGCCTTGCTTCGCGCAATCCGGAAATTGGAGTCGGTGAAGATGACGACTTGCGCTTGCCCGCCGGACTGCACGATGGCCGCGAGCGCAGTCACGCGCGCGACCTCGAGTGGATCGGTCGCGACGTTCATCGCCACGGGCGTGCCCGGCACCGGTCCGGCCTGGGCGGCGACATGCCAGCCGACGATAGGAATGTCGCGCTCGGCAAACGGCTGCAGGCCGGACATCAGGGCGCGTGCGTCGCTGCCGACGATGATGAGACCGTCCGGTCCACTTGCCAGCGCGTTCGCAAGCATCTTTAGCCGCAGGTCGGGCGTGCCGCCCGAGTCGAATATTCTTACGTTCCAGCCGATGACCTTGGCCGCCTCGAGCACACCGTCGACCACGCCAATGATGCCGCCGTTGCGCAGATCCTCGGCAACGATGGCGACGCGTCTGCCGGCTTGGGCGCGCGGACCGCTCCGCGGCCCGTTCCAGGGTGCGGCGGGTTGCGCCGCCGCATCGACGACGCGCTCCGCTGCGGCCAGATAGTCCCTGGCCGCGACAGTGGTCCCGGGCGCTGGCACGAGCGGCATACCTTGCGCTGCGGCAACCGACAGCGCACACACGCATTCCAATGCCACCAGCAAGCGCCTCATGCTGTTCCCCAAGGGCTTCATCGCGGTCGATCAACCGCTGTTGAACACGTGCCCAGACGCCGCACCGCATCTGCCCTGCGGATACGATAGTACACCGCGATGACCGCGTCTTCTATCGTGCGGCTGGCGCTTGCAAAGGGTGATTTCGCAGCGAAAACGATTAACAAACCGGCAGGTTCAATCCAGTTTGCCCTGTTCGGCCAGCTCGACAAAAGTGTCGACCACATGGCGGACTTTCGGCCGTAGGTGAGCCACCTTCGGCCAGACGGCGTGCACGTCGATGAACTCACTCGAAATGTCTTCGAGAACTGATATCAACTTGCCCGACTCCAGATGAGGTCGCAGCAGAGACATTGGCATCTGGCAAAGTCCCAGGCCCGCGAGCGCGGCCTCGACGATCGAGTCGCCGTCGCTGATTTGATGGGTTGCCGGCGGGGAAATCCGGGAGACCTCGCCATCGACATTCACGCGCCATGAAAGCGGCTGACCACGGCGATGGCCGACAATGCATGAGTGATTCTTCAGATCTTCAAGCGCGCTCGGAGTGCCGCGCTGCGCAAGATAGTCAGGCGATGCCGCAATCACCATCCGTTGGCTGGTCAGACGACGCGCAACGAGACCACTCGAGCTTTCGAGTTCGCCGAATCGAATCACAAGGTCAACGCCTTCCTCGATCGGGTCAATGAGATGGTCCGAGAAGGTCATCGTGAACTGCAGGTCAGGATGCTTTCGACCAATGTCCAGCAGAATTGGAACGAGAATGCGTCGGCCGAAAGCTGCGGGCATGTCAATCCGCAAGCGACCGACTGGCCGCTGGTTGCCCGGGCCAAGTGCCGTTTCCGCTGTGCTGATTTCATCGAGTGCAGAAGCGCATGCCGCAAAATAGGCATCGCCGTCGGCCGTGAGCGAGATGCTTCTCGTCGTGCGATGGAATAGCTGCGCGCCGAGCCGGTCTTCCAGCTTTGCGATTGCTTTACCGACGGCCGACTTGGTCAGCCCGAGTTCTTCGGCTGCGTCGGTGAAGCTGCGCGACTTCGCTGCGGTGACGAATATCAATATCCCGCTGAATGTGTCGGCCTGCGCCATGTCATGCCCCGTTGACGAGTTTGATTCCACCTATAGGGCACGAACGCGAGCACTGTCAACCTGCAACGCGGAAGTCAACGGCCAACGGTCCCGATTAAATCTTGACCGCGCAGCCTGTGTTGGCCGCCTCAAGGGCGCAGTTCGCAATTCGCAGCGCGCGAATACCGTCCCGAGGCGTAGCAGGCATCGGTGCNTTGTTTTCGAGCGCCGTCAGGAAGCGGTCCAGTTCGACCTTGTATGAATCGGCGTGCCGCTCAAGAAAGAAATTGAGCAGCGGCTCACGCGCTTCGGTCCTGTCGCTCGTCCACCGGCGCAGGCTCGACGGCCTGTGGTTTTCATTCAAAACCATTCCCTTTGAACCAAAGACTTCGACCCGTTGGTCGAAGCCATACACGGCTTGGCGTGAACCGTTGATGTGACACTGCTTGCCCGACGCCGTCCGCAGCAGCACCATCACACTGTCGTAGTCCGGAAGCTCTTCCAGACCCGGGTCGACCAGGCGGTTCCCCATTGCCATCACTTCGACCGGTTCTTCGCCGAGCAGCCAGCGAGCAGTGTCGAAATCGTGAATCGTCATGTCACGGAAGATTCCGCCCGAGTGCCGCAGATACTCTCGCGGCGCGAGGCCGGGATCGCGACTCGTGATGACGACCTGGCGAACATCGCCGACTTCGCCTTCGTCGATAGCCTGCTTGAGCCGCATTGCATCCGGGTCGAAGCGTCGATTGAAGGCAAGCATCACGCGCCCGTTAAGACGCTCGATTTCTTCGACGGCGGCGAGCGCCCGGTCTATGTTTAGGTCGATGGGCTTTTCGCAGAGTACCGGCTTGCTGAGCCGGACGGCTTGCAGCGTCAGGTCGATATGTGTATCTGTCGGTGTGCCGACGATGATGGCGTCGACATCTTCNCGNTCGACTACNGACTTGCAATCCACAGACGAGTCGCAACCGAGTTCTGCGGCGAGCGCCTCGACCGCTTGCTTGTTAGGGTCGGCCACAGCGACGAGCTTCACTCGACGGTCGGCGGCAACATTGGCCGCGTGAATTTTTCCGATGCGTCCGGCACCGAGAACAGCGATACGCAACATCTGAGTCTCCTATATTTCGTCGGCGCGTGAAGCGCCCCGGCTATTCACTCTTGATTTCGGTAAGCGCCGATACAGCGATCTGTCGGCTAAGCCGCAGGATGTCGTCAAGACCAAACTCCTGGACTTCCGGCACTCGGTCTCCACGCGCTTTTGCTACATCCGTCGCGATGCGAAGCGCGTTTGAGCGCTCACGCATCAACAACTCCAGCGCCTCGACAAGAAAAGCGCGTTCTCTCTGCGATACCTTCGCTGCAACCACTTGGTCATAAGCAGACATACGCGGGTCTCCAGAACAATGCGGCCTTCAAATCAGGCTGCGGATACTGCCGCCATCGACACCCCAGACCGCAGAAGTGACGAACGACGCGAGGTCGGAAGCCATGAAAACAATCACGTTACAATCACGTTGGCCACTTCATCCGGCTGGCCCAGGCGCTTTAACGGCAACTGGCGCAGAGACAGCTCGTGCTCGACCGCGTCTTTCGGAGCCATGCCATGAAACTTGCCCATCGTGTCGGCGAATCCCCCGTCTTTCGTCCAGAACGGCGTCCAGACCGGACCCGGTGCAACCGCGTTCACGCGAATTCTCGGAGCTTCGGCTCGCGCGAGACCTTTTGTCAGAGCGAGTACAGCCGCCTTGGATGCGGAGTAATCAATCGGAACAGGTTCGGGCTGGCGGGCGAGGTCCGACGCGTTGTTGATAATCACCGAG
>JGI24739J22299_10000783_pt1 | contig 11599 bp, 11 predicted proteins | sample KBSCornC5_FD_22299 | JGI IMG/M metagenome (IMG submission 22299)
AATAAAGTAGATAAAGCGGTAACATCCGGTATCGCAAATGATAATGAGCGGGTTGCAGATGAGCAAACTCTAACGGATAAACGTTTTTCATCCGGTACAAGCGGGAAAGCCGGCAGTGCAGCCGCTGCAACTACCATGCTTTCTCCTGTTCGTACCAGGAACGTATTTGCGTTACAGTTACCCTCCTTGTCAGATGGCAGCCGTGATGCACGGGTGCCTGCGTCTGCATCCGGTGGCGGCGGACTAAGCCTGGGTGGATCTGAGAGCCGCTGGGGCCTGCAGTTAGGTTTACTGTCGCCCCTGAGCAGTGCTTTGGGCATACGCGCAGGCGTATTGTATATCTATCCGCTGGGCAATGACTGGTTCCTGCAACCACAGCTCAGCGCCAGCTATCTCACCGGGTATGATAAAGCCTTCACGCATGTGGCCATCAGTAAACATCTCAGTGATACTGCCGTCAGCGGCGCACAGGATCGTTATGATGTAGACACCACCAGCACCCCCTATACTTTTAAACGTGCCTTTGCCGGATCTGCCGGTATTAACGTAGGCTATCACCGGAATAAACTGGCGGTGAGCACCGGCCTGGTATANAGCATGGCGATGGCTTCCGGCAAGCAAGACAGTGCACGTGTAAGGTCCGGTGTTGTACGCGATACCACAGTTAACCCGGCGCAGTTCACTGATCCTGCATTCAGTCCCGGAAGGTTGCCGGGTAAGAGTCAGCTTAGCTGGAATTTTGATCTTTCCTGGTATGTAACGCCACGTATGCAGGCAGGCTTCAATTACCGGGTAGTGCTGTGGCGGTCTGCCGGCGACAAAGGTTTCCAGGCGCCGCTGCAAAGGATCCAGGATAACAGCCTGCTGGAACTGTATATACGTATACCCATCGGTAAAAAATAACATCTTTTATTACCCAACCTTTTCTTCTGCTGTGCCTGTCTTAATTGGTGTATAAACCATATTTTGTATGCACAAACTTCATGTCTTTGTAATGCTGGTTGGCGCGTTCATTGTCGGGAACACGGCATGCCAGAAAGAGGATTCCATTAAGGCGGAAGAAAAGCTGAAAGCTTTGAAAGCTGCTGCATTTGGCGACAGCACCGGCCACGATACGCTCAAGCCGCCATGCGATACCTTTCCTCACGACTCTTTCCCACATGATACTTTTCCTCACGACACTTTCCCATGGCCGCCACATGATACGCTACCGCACGATACGTTTCCCTGGCCTCCGCACGACACGCTTCCGCATGATACATTTCCATGGCCGGATAGCCTCCGTCGCAGGCATTCATGAGCTTAGGCTTCAAGCCTTTGGTAGTTTTCAATTAATATTTTGATTGTTTAGAATTTAGGACAACGGCCTTTGCATTCCTGTCAGGGCCTGATTATTAATCTTTAACCTTTTATCCATTAAGCATTGGCTTTAGTCAACAGTTGAATTATGAATTTAAAATTGTCAGTGATCGTTCCGGCATATAACGAAGCAACATTTATCTACAAGATCCTGTTACGCATACACGAAGTAAAGCTGCTGCACAACATACAGCAGGAAATAGTTGTAGTAGATGATCATTCTACCGATGATACTGGAGCAGAGGTACAGCTGTTCCGGGAGCATTACCCGGCAGCGCAGCTCTCTTATATACGGCACGATCGTAACCGGGGAAAAGGGGCCGCGCTGCGAACCGGCATTAGTGCTGCCAGCGGTGATTTTATTGTGATACAGGATGCAGACCTGGAATACGATCCGGAAGAGTTTAACCTGCTGCTGGCGCCAGCCCTGGCAGGGAAAGCCGATGTGGTGTATGGCAGCCGCTTCAGAGGGCATCAGCCGCATCGCATCCTGTTCTTCTGGCATACTATCGGGAACAAGTTCCTGACCTTCATTTCCAATATGTGCACCAATCTTAACCTTACAGATATGGAAACCTGCTACAAACTGTTCAGCAGCAAGGTGATCAAAGGTGTGCAGCTGAAAGAGAACCGCTTTGGTTTTGAACCGGAGGTAACGGCCAAGATCAGCCGCATACCCGGTATCCGTATTTACGAAGTAGGGATCTCGTATTACGGCCGTACTTACCGGGAGGGGAAGAAGATCAACTATAAAGACGGTTTCCGGGCTATTTACTGCATCCTGAAATATAATCTGTTTAAAAGGGCATCATAAGCGTCACATGTTTTTCCTGTTACTGAAATTTTTCTACATCCTTTTATTGTCAATTCCTTATGGTGTCAGCGCATTTGCATGCTGGTACAGGTATGCCTGCCGCCGGGCAGGTGGAGTGTATTCCTTTTCCCTGGTAGCGCTCAGCGGCATGATGATCAGTGGCGTGATCGCATCCTGGCTGTCGCTCCTGATGCCGCTGGCTGCCCAGGCCAATGTGCTGGTACTGGCAGGGGCTCTTTTACTATGCGGGCTGCTGCGTAAAACTATTTACAGGGTGGTAAAACGCTGGCGGCAGCAAATGCGGTATCAGCCGGTGATCATAAAAGCGGCTTTTCTGTGGNTGTTGGGGTTTGCGCTTTATCTTTCATCCCGTCAGTCACTGGCTTATGATGAGGGGCTGTACTACATCCAGTTCATTAAATGGATGCAGCAGTTTCCGGTGGTGCCCGGACTGGCTAACCTGCATGAACGTTTTGGTTTCAATTCACATTGGCATGTGATCAGCGCTTTGTTCAACTGGTCTTTCATAACCGGGCAAGCGGTTAACCAGTTGAATGGCCTGCTGTACCTGCTGGTGGCTACCTACCTGCTATCCGCCTTAGCGGCCGCACCCCGCGATATCAGCTGGTGGATGAAAGCGGGTTTGTTGCTGGGCATGCACCTGCCAATAGTGCTGGTATACAATATGACGGCGCCTGCGGCTGATATGGCCGTGTTCTATCTCTGTGCGCTGCTGCTGGTATTGTGGATGGAAGCCATTGCCGATAATAACGGCGAACCGGGTGAGGGAGATCGTTTCTTTATCTTCCTGTGTGCGGTATTCCTGGTAACGGTAAAGGTATCCGCTGTTACGGTACTGCTGTTTCCTGCATGGCTTTGGGTACGCAGCATACGCAGGGGGGCCTGGCGGCAGGTGGTCATGCAGATATTGCTGTCTTCATTGATACTCGTGCCCTGGTTTGCCCGGAATGTGATCCTTAGCGGTTACCTGGTATATCCTTTTGAAAAGATAGATCTCTTCTCATTCGACTGGAAATGCCCCGTGGCGGGTGTTACAAAAGTGCGGGAAATCATTAAGATATGGGCCTATTACCTGGTGAGGGACCCGGCTGCATTGACTGCCGGTTCCTTCCAGGAGCGGGTACGTATCTGGTTCCTGCATAACCTGCGCATATATGATCAATGTATGCTGCTGGCGATGGTTGTACTACCATTTGCGTTATGGTGGAGAAGGAAGGTATTGCCCCGTGGTTTGATTTATTGGGTGCTCTTTCTTTATGCCGGTGTTGGTTTCTGGTTCTTCTCGGCGCCTGATCCGCGGTTTGCATATGGTTTCCTGGTGCCAGCTTGCGTATTGCTAGGCTATCTGTTGTTGATGAATATCCGTTCCTTTAGCTATATACAGTTGATGATCGTGCTGGGACTGCTGGGTATGCAGGGTGCTACACTGCTGTTATACGGACACCTGCACCGGCAGTTCCTGCAGATGGGCGCTGTTGAGCCGGTGGCGGGTAATGGCTGGTGTATGCCAGTGCCTTATTTTGAAAAGCAGGTGGTTCGGCATACCACTCCGTTTATTTATTATACACCGGATCAGTCGGATCGTTGCTGGGATGCACCGTTGCCTTGTACGTGGAAATTACCGGAAGGAGTGGAGATGAGAGGAGAGACGTTAAAGGAAGGGTTTAGGGTAAGGGAGTAAAGGTTTACTCCCCCGACATCACACTTGTATAGATCTCATCAAATGACCTCCCTTTATCTTCCGGCCAGCGTTCAGAGAATTTGATCTCTACATTTTTCAGGAACTGAATGCAAAGCAGGATACCGTCCCGTCCCATATCATGGAACAGCATATTTACCAATTGGGTGAGGCGTTTAAAACTGGCCTGTAATACTTTCTCACCTTTGGCGGTGATCTTTACGCGCTTGGAGCGGCGATCTGCAGGGTCGGCCAGTTCTGTAATGAAGCCGTTATCCCGCAGGCGGTTCAGCAGATCTGTACCGGTAGACATTTCGTAGATAGTGGCATAGATAACCTCTGATTTACGCGGCTCTTTCAGCTGCAGGATGGTGTTCAGCAAGGCAAACTCTTCAAACTGGCTGATGCCCGTGCCCTCCAGGGCCATACGCCCGTACAGCTGGTGCAGGCGTACAATGCGGCCCATGATCTTGGACAGCAGGGCTTCGGGCTTCTTGGGCTGCAGTCCGCCGGTCAGTTCCTTTGGCAGGACCGGATCTTCCTGTTGCTGTTGGGAAAGATAAAAGCGGCAAAAATCTGCGATACTACTGTCAGGATGTTTCTCTTCGAAAGCGCCCCATGCGTTGACCAACTCTATTGTTTTGTTCATATTACTACGGATATAGAGCAAAATAATAAAAAATGTTCCAATTCTCTTTGTTATTACAACGATGTTGTAGTATATTTGTAACAGTTACTTCGGATACGTATTAAATATACGCTGTTTTACCTGCACACATTGCTTACACTTTTGCTATTTCATTAGCTGCCGTACTGACCACTAAAAGCATCAGATCATGGACCATTCGTCTATTCACTTCCTCCGGGAGGCAAGGCTGTTCATTCACACGCCGGGCATCATACATCTGGGTATTGTGCAATTACTGGTTCGTTTGCTGCTGAAAAAAGGGCGTTTGTAAGAATTAAAATTCAACATATGGGTACCATTAATCTATTCCCGTTCTCGCTTGTACTGCACATTACCGGGGTGGCATTGCTGACTGCCGGTGTACTGGGTAGCTATGTCACTTTAAAACAGCTCTGGAAATATTATCCGGAGGATGAACGCCAGGCTGCTGCCGTGTTCAAAACATCACAGGCCTATAACATCTTTTTTGCCATTGGCGGGGCCCTGATCCTGATCAGCGGCTTCCTGTTACTGAGGGTCTACCAGTTTACCATTACCAAACAGCTCTGGTTTGAAGTTAAAATGGGGCTGGTGATCTTTCTGATCCTGAATGCCAGGATCTTCGGAGGGCCGGTGGTCAAAAAACTGCAAGGCCTGTTGTCTGGTCAAAGTGGGGCGGCAGATGTATTACAACTGGGTATGCTCAGGCGCAGGTTGAGTATTTTCCATGTTTTACAGTTGCTGGCGCTGCTGATCATCTTTATACTGGCGGTGTATAAATTCCAGTAAGACAATCCCTGATGGCTGATACAACAAGTGCTTCAAGTAAAAGTTGTACACCTTTATTTGAAGCACTTGTATGCCATTTGGAATTTCAACTTACTGTGCTTTCCACTCGTTGTTGTTGCGGTTCATATCCGGGAAAGCCTGTGCAGGATCTATCACTACCTGGCTCAGTGTAGAAACGGAAGGATAATGGAAAGTCCATGTACCGCCGCGCTGCCAGATCTCTGCAGGCAGGTGTACCGTATCTGTTTTGCCGCTGCTTTCTTTCACGGCCACTATTGCCGGCATTACCATTTGATCCAGGTTCTCTATGGTGATCAATGCACCTTTTGCAGGATCATTGTCGGTGTACTTCACTTCTTTCACCGACTGATCCAGTTTCCAGGTGTTCAGGAACCAACCGCGCCAGAACCAGCTCAGGTCTTCACCACCCACATTTTCCATGGTGCGGAAGAAGTCCCAGGGTGTGGGATGTTTAAATGCCCATCGGTGTACATAGGCCCTGAATGCTTCATCAAATCTTTCGGGGCCTAGTATGTGATCGCGCAAAAGCATTAAGCCCAGGCCGGGTTTAAGATAGCCCAGGTTGGCCAATTGGCGGGCCTGTATCACATCCGGCGTGTTCATAATGCCTTCTGATCCCGGGCCAAACAGGTTGGTAGCTATTCTGCCGCCACTTAAAGGCCTATAATATTCCCCTTTATTAAATGCTTTGGTATTGAGCTGGTTAATGAAAGTGTTGAAACCTTCATCCATCCACGCATACTTCCGTTCATTGGAACCTACGATCATAGGGAACCAGTTATGACCAAACTCGTGATCAGTGACGCCCCATAATCCGCTGCCGCCGCTTCTGGCAGAGCAGAACACGATACCGGGATATTCCATACCACTTACAATACCTGCTACATTGGTAGCTACGGGATAGCTGAATGCAAACCATTTTTCAGAATAGAGCTCAATGGAGTTTTTCACGTATTCAGTAGAGCGTCCCCAGGAGGTTTGCCCGGCACTTTCTACGGGGTATACGGATTGGGCCAGGGCTTTTTTACCGCCGGGCAGGTTAATACGGGCGGCATCCCAGATAAATGCATGAGAAGCGGCCCAGGCCACATCACGGGTATTTTTGCAGCTGAAGCGCCAGGTAAGTTGTCCATTGCGTGCATCCGTACGCGTGATGATCTCTGTACTATCACGGATGGTCACGGTACGATCGCTTACACGGGCCCGTTCCAGCCGGCTGATCTGATCTGCCGTTAACACCTGTGCAGGGTTCAGCAGCTCGCCGGAGCCGGTGATGATCATCCCGGCAGGTGCAGTCACATTATAATTGATATTACCGTAGTCCAGGTAGAACTCTGCAGCGCCCAGGTAGGGAGCGGTGTTCCAGCCCAGCACATCATCGTATACAGACATCCGGGGATACCATTGTGCTATTTCATAGATCCAGCCATAGCGGGTGGGCAGTCTGCCCAAACGGTCGGTACCGTACTGGGGTACATCAAAAGCATAGTTCAGTTTCACCTGCACAGTTCCGCCATTGGCTTTCAATGCCTGTGGCAGTTCCAGTTTCATACGGGTATCGTTTACCCGGTATTGTGCCTCGCGGCTTTTGCCTGCTTGCGTAATGCTTACCCCGCTGATCTCGAATCCCTGGGTCTCGCTGCGGTTGTTGAAGCGGCCGCCGGTTATTACAGCAGTGGCCACCGCGCGGGAGTCTGCCCGGTAAATGTTCTGGTCCAGCTGCAGCCATAAGAAAGGAAGCGTATCCGGACTGTTGTTGGTATAGGTGATCAGCACTGATCCGCTGACGCGGTGACGGCTGGTATCCAGTGTTACATTGATGGTATAGTCCGCCCGGTTCTGCCAGTATTTAGGCCCGGGCGCTCCGCCGGCACTGCGATACTCATTGCCGTTCTGCGTGTAGAAGATAGGATTGAAAGCAGCATGCTGGTCATACCCGCCGGGCGTTTGCGCCTTTGCAGTGTGCAGGCAGCTGATCCATATGCAGGAAACAAGTAGTATGAAATGGTTGATTCTCATAAAACAGGATGGTCTTAACGGTGATGTTACGTGAAAGGAAGATAGAAATGAATTATGACTTAATCAATAGTTTATGCTTCCTGGTGGGCAGGCCCTTCCGCCGGCCGGTTAATGAACCGGGAATGGAAAACAAAGGTCACGAGCAATCCCAGCAGGCAACCGGCCAGTACGGCTATTACCCTTTCCAGCGCCGTATCCCAGATGTGCTTACCGGCTTCATGCAGCGTAACAATAATGGTGGCCGCCAGTGCCGAACGGGTAGAAAGGTCCAGCTTTAGGAGGGTACACACCACCACCGTGATGGCGATACCTCCGCTTACCATTACTACCGGCGAGGGATGTACGAACAGCATCAGCGCGCCCGCCCCGGCGCCTACCAGGTTGGCCTTGATACGGCTCATGGCCAGCGATACGGCATCCGAACCATCCGGGGAGAGCACCAGCATCACAGAGATCAGGCACCAGATGTAGTCACGATAATTCAGCAAATGGGCGATCAGGAATACCAGCAGGGCGCCGGCAACACATTTAGCTATATACACCAGCGTTCTTTTAACAGGAAAGGTTGTCATGGCTGTAAATTACAAATAATCGTTCAGCGGTTTGGCGGAGCCGTCACCTGCCCGTATATTTATAACACAAAAATTATCCCTTCATGCGTGCCCCGCTGTTATTCCTCCTTAGTTGCCTGTGTTGTGCTTCACAGCTCTCATGCGCCCAGGAGCCTGCCGCTGAAAAGATCGGCCAGCTGCTCAATAAATATGCCGCTTATGACCAGCTCAACGGCGCCGTACTGGTGGCCCACGAAGGAAAGGTGATATTCAAGAAGGGGTATGGTTACGCTAATTTTGAATGGGATGTTCCCAATACACCTGACACCAAGTTTCGCCTGGCATCGGTGACCAAACAGTTCACTGCCATGCTGATCCTGCAGCTGTCTGAAAAAGGAAAGCTACAATTAGATGGAAAGGTGTCTGACTACCTGCCGGATTATCCCAAAGCCAATGGCAACCGTATTACTATCTATCATTTGCTGACGCATACTTCCGGTGTACCGAACTATACCAGCTTGCCGGATTTCTTTCAACGGCATGCCCGCAACCCGTATTCCCCTAAAGATTTTATACCTGTTTTCTCTGAGTTGCCCCTGGAGTTTGAGCCGGGCAGCACTTTTAAGTATTCCAATTCCGGCTATTTCATACTGGGGGCTATTATAGAGCAGATAACAGGGATGTCTTATGCCAAGGCCCTGCAGGAGTACATCTTTAAGCCCCTGCATATGGACCAGAGCGGTTACGACCTGTCTGCACCGATTATTAAAAAACGGGCGGCCGGTTACCGCAAAACAATAGATGGTTATGCAAACGCCCCTTATCTTGACATGAGCCTGCCTTTTGCCGCAGGCGCTTTGTATTCTACTGTGGAAGACCTTTACCTGTGGGACCAGGCCCTGTATAAAGATCAGCTGCTCAGTGCAGCCAGCAAAGAGATCTACTTCAGGGCTTACCGTAACGGCTATGCTTGTGGATGGGTACGCAGACCCTTTACACTGGGCAATACAAAAGATACGATCAGCGCGATCTGGCATAACGGCAGTATCAACGGGTTCAGCACCATTATCGTACGCATTCCGGAAAGCAAAGACCTGATCGTGCTCCTGAACAACACCGGTAACGTGGATGTGGAAGAGATCAGCAAGAACATACTGGGGATCCTTTATAACAAAACATATGATATGCCGGTAAAACGCCGTGCGCCGCTGCTGGCAGACGAGCCTGCGTTACGCACTGCTACGCCGGATCCTGATACTGCGGCCTATCGCAGCTATGCGGGCAAGTATCAGTTAGCGCCCGAGATGTTTATCACCGTTACCGTAGAGAATGGGCGTATCTATGAACAGGTTACGGGCCAGAACCGCTTTGAAATATTCCCCGAAGAATCTCCCGGTAAGTTCTTTATGAAAGTAGTGGATGCGCAAATGAGCTTCGTTAAAGGTGAGCAGGGTAGTATAGACCGGCTGATCCTGCATCAGTATGGAAAAGACATACCTGCAAAACGCATCGATTGATCCAATCACATTTTAGTCCTGCCGGCCTTTTTTGTATTCAATCTCCAGGGTACCATAATTGATCAGTAAGAAGGCCTGGTCTGCGTCTGCTTTACCGGAGCTGATCTTCAGGGGCAATACCTGTGCATTGTATGCGTCTGCAGTGAAGGGGTTATTGCGGCTGTAATCCTGGTCAATGAACTGCCAGATGGGATGGGTGCGGTGCATATTCACCTTGTTATCATAAGGGCCAAACACCGTGCTATAGTTCAGGTCAGGAGATGCACTGTAAGCTGTATAGCGTTTTTCAAGATTGCCGGCCTCATTGTAAGTATACTGGATGCTCAGCTCAGCGCCTTCACTAAAGCTGCGGATCACTTTAATGATCCTGTTCTCCTGGTCATATTCATAGCGGTCTGTTTGTCCCACAGGCAGCTTGTCATAGGGTTTCGCAGCACCAGGGTCGGGGAGAGGGCCCTGATCGCCTACGCGGCCAAAATAGTACACGGTATCTCCGGCAATCCGCTTGCTGTTATCGTAATAGTAACGATGCCAGCTTTCAAAAAGGCCGTCCTGGCAAGGCCCGGCATAATCGGTGAGTCGTTGCTGATCGTCATAACGGAACAGGTAATCAGCTGTGCCGCCGGCATTGGTTATGCGGGTGATGCTAACAGGGTTGCCGTAGCTGTTGTATTTGAAAACAATAGAGTCGCCGCTGCCCGATTCTCCGGGGTAAAGCTTGATGGCTGTGATCTGCAGGCCCTCATGCCTGTCATGGCCGGTATACGTTTTAGCGCCGCTCAGCAATAGCATAACAGCAGGAAAGAGCAGGACAATCTTATGCATAAACAATCACTTTAAAGATGGCGTTGGGGTGATAGCTGGGGAACATTCAAGGCACAGGTTAAATAAGAGTATATTAAAGATAAGAAAAATATCGATCCAGATCACCTTATTTGAATTTCATAAGTTTTTCTTTGATTCTTGCAATAAACATATGAAACACTTCAACTAATTTTATTACATGACTGTTTATTAAAAGGAAGTATTGGTCAACTCTTGAAGGAAAATCTAATATTATGATAAAGCTCACTATCAACCAAAAGGAGCATACTGTCGACGCCCCTCCCGACATGCCTCTTTTATGGGTACTCCGTGACATCGTAGGGTTAACAGGAACAAAATTCGGCTGCGGCATGGCGCAGTGCGGGGCCTGTACCGTTCANCTGAACGGCGAGGCGGTACGTTCCTGTGTTACTCAACTTGGGAGGGCCGCGGGTCAGCAGGTGGTGACCATAGAAGGCCTTTCGCCTGATACCAGTCATCCGCTGCAGAAGGCCTGGTTGCAGGAAGATGTGCCGCAATGCGGTTACTGCCAGTCCGGCCAGATCATGTCTGCCGCCGTGCTGTTGCGCGAGAATCCCAACCCGAGCGATGACGACATCGACCGTGCTATGAGCGGGAATATCTGCCGTTGCGGTACTTATCCGCGTATTCGTAAAGCCATTCACCTGGCTGCTGAACTTCAAAAGAACGGAGGTAAATCATGAACAGCGAACTCACTACCAGCCGCCGCAGCTTCCTTAAAGCAGGAGCCTTGCTGGGCGGTGGCTTAATGATATCTTTTACGGTGCCGGGCGCTAAACGCCTGGCTGCTATGGGCGCTGCAGCAAGTGAAGATGCTGTCGCCTGGTTTGTGCCCAATGCTTACCTGAGCATTGGTGCAGATGATACCATCCGCGTTATTCTTGCACACGCAGAGATGGGACAAGGCATATGGACCACCCTTTCTATGCTGATAGCAGAAGAGCTGGATGCAGACTGGAGCAAATTCAAGATCGAGCATGCGCCTCCGGGAGCGCCTTACCTGCACACTGCTTATGGCATGCAGATCACCGGTGGCTCCAGCACTACCTGGTCTGAATTTGACCGTTACCGGCAGGCAGGCGCACTAGCGCGTACCATGCTGGTAGAAGCAGCTGCCAAAAAACTGGGGGTCAACCCATCCGATTGCCGTACGGAAAATGGTGTGGTGATCGCCGGCGATAAACGCGTAAGTTATGGCCAGGTGGCTGCGCTGGCAGCTACATTGCCGCCGCGTACAGAACCGGTTCCGCTGCGCCCTCCAGGTGAATGGAAATATATCGGCAAAGGCGTGAAACGCCTGGATGCCCCTGAGAAAGT
>JGI24739J22299_10000787_pt1 | contig 11576 bp, 11 predicted proteins | sample KBSCornC5_FD_22299 | JGI IMG/M metagenome (IMG submission 22299)
GATACAGCTTCCGGGTGAAAATGAGCTCAGGTAAAAATTGCTGATCAAAGTCTCCCCCTTTGGGGGAGATTTAGAGGGGGTTTCTTAACTTTGCACCATCCGGGATAAAAACCCGGCATCAGTCATGACAAAAGAAACAGAGATAGTTTGTCCTCCCGGGCAACAGGAAGATGAAGCAGTTTTAACGCAACTGGCGTCAGCAGCGCTTAAAATTCCCCTGAAAAATATTACGGCATTAAAAATTTTAAAGCGTTCCATTGATGCGCGCGGCCGCCGTGTGGTTTACCGCATGCAGGTGAGGGTTTTTATAGAGGAGGCCTACCGACCCGAAATTTTTAATGTTAATTACCCAAATGTACAATTTGGCAGGCCGGTAATTATTGTTGGCGCAGGCCCTGCCGGATTATTTGCCGCACTGCAATGCATCGAACTTGGGTTAAAGCCCATTGTTATTGAACGGGGCAAGGATGTAAAACAACGCCGCCGAGATTTGGCTAATATCAACAAACAAGGCCTCGTTAACCCCGAGTCAAATTATTGCTTTGGGGAAGGCGGGGCAGGTACTTATTCGGATGGTAAGCTGTATACCCGCTCAACCAAGCGGGGAGACGTGAACCAAGTGCTTAAAATGTTTGTGGCCCATGGTGCCGACGAAGATATCTTGATTGATGCGCGACCGCACATCGGCACCAATAAACTGCCGCAGATCATTACAGCTATGCGCGAAACCGTACTGAACGCAGGCGGGGAGATCATGTTTGATACCAAAGTAACCCAACTGCTGGTGGCTTTTGGAAAAATTAAAGGCGTAAAAATAGCTGCGGGCGAAAAGATCGTGGCTGATGCTGTGATCCTGGCTACAGGCCACTCGGCAAGGGATGTGTTTGAAATGCTGCATAGCCAAAATATCCTGATCGAAGCTAAACCTTTTGCTTTGGGTGTAAGGATAGAGCACCCGCAGGAAATAATTGACCGCGCGCAATATCATTGCGAATTGCGAGGCCCTGATCTGCCGCCATCATATTATAGCCTTGTTGAGCAGGTTGACGACCGCGGTGTGTTTTCTTTTTGTATGTGCCCCGGTGGTATCATCGCACCGTGTTCAACCGAGCCCGGCGAAATTGTGGTGAACGGATGGAGTCCCTCAAAACGGAATAACCCTTTCGCAAATTCGGGCACTGTGGTGCAAATTAATTTAGATGATGTTGCCGGCGATGATAACGACCCTTTTAAGATGCTCAACTTTCAGAAGCAGGTTGAACAGGCTGCTTTTGCGGCTGGCGGTGGTAACCTCGTAGCGCCCGGACAACGGATGGTTGACTTTGTGCAGAACCGTTTATCAAACGATTTACCCGTTAATTCATACTTGCCCGGTACTAAAAGCGTTGAACTGAAAGAAGTTTTACCGGGGTGGATCAATGAACGCTTGCGCAAAGCGCTACCGGTATTCGGTAAAAAAATGAAAGGCTATTATACCAATGACGCCATTTTGGTTGGTGTTGAATCGCGTACATCATCGCCTGTTAAAATTCCGCGCGACAGGGAGACCTTACAGCATCCACAGGTTAGGGGTTTATTTCCCTGCGGAGAAGGGGCGGGCTATGCGGGTGGTATAATTTCTGCTGCTATTGATGGAATTAACTGTGCAACTGCTGCTTTAAAAATATTATCATGACCACATCTCAAAAATTATTTAACCAGCTTCAAAGTGTTTTGTCGGGCCAACCATGGTATGGCCCTTCAGTTTATTCCATTGTTGATAATATCAGTTTTGAAGCTGCCTATGAAAAGCCCGCTGGCTCAATACATAATATTGCCGCTATTATTTTGCACATGACCGGATGGACTGAAGAAGTAATGGACCGAATGAATGGCATGGATGCACAGTTGCCTGTTCGTGGTGACTGGCCTGAACCCGGCCTGCCCGACGAACAAAAGTGGAAATGGATTGTTGAAGATATAAAGCTGGTAAACGTAAACCTGGCAGGCTTTATCCAAAATTTCCCGGAAGAAAAATGGAACGAGCCTGTTACCAAAAAGGGCGGAGAAGCCGGAGAAACTTACGAATGCCAGGTGACCGGTTTGATACAGCATCATATTTATCATTCCGCGCAAATTGCTTTACTAAACAGGATGATCAATGGCTAATAAAAAAACATTAATATTAGGGGCAACACCCGATACCAGCAGGTACGCCAATTTTGCGGCTACCCGCCTGGTTGAACGCGGGCATACCATTGTTAATGTTGGCATAAAAACGGGCGAAGTAGCTGGTGTACCTATTGAAAAACCTGAAACCATACATCATGATATTGATACCATAACGCTGTATGTTGGCCCACAAAATCAACCTCCGTTGTATGATTATATATTGAACACAAAGCCCAAACGGATCATCTTTAATCCGGGAACCGAAAATACCGAACTGAGGCGTAAAGCCAACGAACAAGGTATCGAAACCGAGTACGCCTGTACGTTAGTAATGTTATCGATAGGGGAGTATTAAATTTGGTAACCGTAATTTTGAATTACCGGCCGCCAATAATCAAGGTTTTTATCCCAGGCATGGCATCCAAATGGTAGTTTATTATTGTTTATTTTTATAGCTCGTTCGGGAAATAATTCGATTGAGAAACCCGTGGCTTTTTTATAAGAAGGGATATTAAGTACTTTTCTTTTCCTGTTAACTTCGATGCTCCAAAAAACATCTTCGTTGAAGTAATGATCATGGCTAAGGCTTAAATATCGTTTTGCCTGGTTTTTCATATTGATGCAGAGTTCATGAAATTTATTTACCCTGCGCAAGGAGAAACCACCGTTACCAACCCCGTTTTCAAATTGCATAGGTGATGGCCGGCCATCTTTTTGAACGTCGAACTTTAAATGCAGCCATCGCTGAAGTTTGGACTTTACAGCTTTAACAACATCCGGGTAACCGTACTTATGGATCCATGGCGCACCTATATAATCATAGCCCTGTGTGCACCATTCCATTAATTCATCGCTAAATACAAATGCATCCAGCTGATGTATCAGCATGAAATCGTAAGTTAAAAAGCTTCGGTAAAATTCTTCCGAAAGCATAAGTGCATTATAGCCTTTAATATTTTTAAAATACCTGTCGTCGAAATTAATTACATTAGCTATGGCATCTAATTGGGCTTCATCGGGCAATATAAGGTTATGTGGTTTAATAACTATTATATCATGGGCCGATAATACTTTAGTTGCCTGTACAAGAGCCGTGTGTTCGAGATTGCTCATAACAGGCTTATAAAAAGGGATCACTACTGCTGCTTTCACGGGTAAAAAAAGAAAAAAGTTGATGTTTTGTTTTAAACTTTAGCTGTTTGTGGCAGTTGCTGTGTTTAGAAAAAACTCCACGCACGAATACTGTTGTGATAAAAACAGTTGTTCGTTATAATAATACTGCAGTGATATTAGCGCAATAATAACGTCGAACGCTACAGATTGTTATCAAAAAATGTGTAACACTTAAGCTACATAAACAGGCTGCAATCTATATATGTACGAAATATCTTTAGATTTTTTTAGTATATAATAAGGGCAGGAGGTGCACTTTAGTTATAAGTAAGCATGCCCTGGGTTTGCAAATCAAAAACCTTTCAAAGCAAATAAGAGCCTACGCCTGGGCATTAAAAGCCTGCATATCTATCAGCTTTTTATATACGCCATTGTTTTGAAGTAATTCTACATGTGATCCCCGTTCAACAATACTGCCGTTTTCAAGCACAATTATAATGTCTGCATTTTGAATGGTGCTTAAGCGATGGGCTATGATAAGTGAAGTTCTGTTCTTCATTAGATTGTTTAAAGCTTCTTGAACCAGCTTTTCTGATTCGGTATCNAGGGCTGATGTTGCTTCATCAAGTAACATAATCGGCGGGTTGTTCAGCACCGCCCGGGCAATACAGATACGCTGACGCTGGCCTCCTGATAGTTTGGTGCCGCGGTCGCCGGTGTTGGTTTGATAACCTTTGCCTGTTTCCATAATAAAGTTATGTGCATTAGCTATGCGGGCAGCCGCTTCAACTTCTTCCTGGGTCACATTTGGCTTGCCGAATGCGATATTATTAAATATCGTATCATTAAATAAAATCGACTCCTGGTTCACAATGCCCATTAAAGCCCTTAATGATTCCATAGTAACAGTTTGGATGTTTTTACCGTCGATAGATATCGTACCTGACTGGGGCTCACTGAACCGTGGCAGTAGATCCATTAAAGTAGATTTTCCACCACCTGAGGGCCCAACCAGCGCTACTGTTTTTCCTTTCGGAATTTCGAGGTTGATGTTTTTAAGTACGTATTTCTCAGTTTCAATTAGCTGTTTTTCGGTACCCGAAACCTGGGCAGCATCAGGTTTAATAGTATATGCAAATGATACGTTTTCGAATTTGATCTTATCCTCAAAACCAGTTAGCTCCGTGGCATTGGGTGCATTAACAATTAATGGCTTCTCATCTATGAGTGCCAATACGCGTTCACCCGCCGCTATGCCCGAATGGATATTGCTAAATGAATCGGATATAGCCTTGGCCGGGCGCATGATCTGCGAAAACATAGCAATATAAACTATGAAATTATCGGCAGATAGTGTACCCTGGTGACTGATAATTAACGAGCCGCCATATAGTACTATTCCTGCAACCATTAATACACCCAGAAATTCAGATACCGGCGAGGCCATTTGCTGCCTCTTTGCCATAGAGCGGGTAATTCTTGAATATTCTTTGTTTTCGTGATCAAACCGGTTTTTTATAAACGAAACTGCATTAAATGCTTTGATAATCTTGATGCCTGATAAGGCTTCATCAAGATTACTGATCATGTTGCCGTAAGTTTGCTGTGATTCTGCAGCTTGTTCTTTCAAACGCTTAACTATCCTTGATATGATAAATGCCGAAACAGGGATTATCAACATGGAAAACAACGTCAGTTTAACTGATATTACAAATAAAAATACAAGATAAGTTAAAAGCTGGAAAGGCTCTTTAAACGCAACCTGCAAAGTACCCGTTACCGAAAACTGAACAACCTGCACATCTGCTGAGATCTTTGAAAGGATATCACCCTTGCGTTCATTACTAAAATAACCCAGGTGCAGGTTCATAACGTTATTAAAAACAGTACGGCGCAGGTTAAGCAGAGTGTATATACGCAGGTTTTCCATAATCCGCTGTGAAAAATAACGAAACAGGTTGCTTAGTAATACAGACACAACTATAGCTGCGCAAACAAATTTCAAAGCTCCAAGCGGCCCGTAAGTTAAATTGGCTTCGTGGGCAAAATAGTCGAAATCTTTTAAGGGGTTCCACCAGTTTGTCGGTTTGGTAACCGCTTCGCCGGTTTTGGGGTCAAAAATTGTTTTTAGCAATGGTGCCAGTAAAGCAAGGTTAAGAGTATTAAATATTACCGAAAATAAAGTACATATAAAATAAGGGACCGCGAATTTACCTATGGGACGGGCGAAGGAAAGAAGCCTGAAATAAATCTTCATTAAATTTTATTATAAAATGCAAAGCTAATAGTAATTAGCTAATAACGTGTAACGTGGTCTAAAAGCATATCATCCTACGGGCAAATACTTTTGGGTTGCCTGCCAAACTTGCTCGATATCTATACCTGCAATGCATGGAAAAGATTCGTCACTTTGTACTTTAAATACGCAGTTCCAGTTGCAATAATAGCAATCCATTTTTTCGTAGATAAATGATCCGTTTTTGACGATGTCTTCAGGATAAGGAACAAAACGATCGAAATGACCACCACCAACAATACATACAAAAGGAGTGTCAACGGCCGCGGCTATGTGAACGGCGCTGCTATCATTACAGATTATCATAGCTGAATTTGCAACCAACTCGATAAGTTCGTTTAAATTGGTTTTACCGCTGATGTTGACGACTGATGCTGATTGCGATTGTTCCATTATATAATTGCAGAGCGGTATTTCAGCTTTACCGCCCGCCAGGTAAATGATTTCATTTGTGTTTTGCTCAAGCTTTTTAATTAAAAGAGCAAATTTTTCAGCTTCCCATCCCCGGCTTTTAAGTCCTGCTCCCGGAAAGACAATGATGCCACTTTTTGTTGTTCGGTTAGCACCAATAAATTGTTTTCGAATGGAGATAAGTTGATCAAGTGCCTGTTCAAAAAAATATCGGTTCCTGGCAAATTCAAAATGTATTAAAGGGGGAATTGGTAATAATGTTTTATAAAATTTATCTGTTTTAACTTTGTATTTAGGCTCAATGCCCTCAGTATCGCTTTCAAAACCAATCAGGTTTGATGAACCCGAAAGCGCGGCGAGCCCATCCGTAATAAAGGTACGTGTACTGGTAGGGTTTAAAACTTTCTCATAACTTCTGCCAAATAACTGCAATCCTAATTTAAAAACTGCCCCGGGCGAATAATAAAGATTATTTGCTTTTGTAAAGAAAAATTTTGTTATGTATTGTCCGTCATGCGTTGTAGCAATATCGCGCCATATTTCGTTACCTAATAAATCTATTTCGTAATTACGGTACCTTGTTGATTGCTTTAAGATCTCAATAAAATTTCTGAACAAAACGTAATCACCTATGGCATCGGCCTTAATGATTAGTATTCTTTTTTTGGAGGGTTTGAATAAAGCAAAAAATCGGAATACGTATGGTATTTTTAGTAAGATGAAGCGTGTTAGCCGGAATAGATTCCTGTTTTTTTGCATTTAAAAACAACAGATAAAAGGTAATGTATTTGCCTTTATAATATTTACTTTGTACAATTAAATAATGAGCGAAAATACACAAAATATAACGTCAAAACAGGTAGATGCGTATGCACGGAGGCTCACAGTTATAATTGTTACTTATAATGCTGCCGCCACATTGCAAAAAAGCCTGGATAGCGTTTACATGCAAAGTTACCCTGATATTGAACTCATTGTTATTGATGGGAACAGCAGCGATGGCACAAAAGATATATTGATTGCCAATAACGATAAGATCACTTACTGGAGAAGCGAACCTGATAACGGCATATACGATGCTATGACTAAGGCTTTAAAACAAGCTAAAGGCGATTGGATTTATTTTTTAGGGGCTGATGATGATTTATTGCCTGATTTTTCAAATATGGCTATGGAACTAAATGAGCCTAATACCATTTATTACGGAAGCGTATTGACGAGAGGATTAAAGCCCTTGGGCGAGGTATCTGATTACTATCTTGCCAAGCACGGCATTATTCAACAGTCTATCATTTATCCTAAAATCGTTTTTGAAAAATATAGCTATAACTTTAAGTATCGTTCCTCGGCCGATTTTGCGCTGAATATGCAATGCTTTGGCGATAAAAGTTTGAAGTTTGTGCATTTGAACCATGTAATAGCAAATTTTAGTCATGATGGTGTTTCAGGCCAGTCGCGAGATATGGTATTTGAAAAGGATAAACCTAAACTGATATTAAAGAATTTTGGTTTTAAATTCTGGTTTAGGTTTATGGTCAGAAAAATGCGAGGCAAATCATAATTACCTGCCTTTAAGTACTTCCTGATATAGCTCTAAATACCGCTTAGCTGTTTCATCCCAGTTAAAAGTTTCGGCGTGGGCAATTATCTTATCTGACGGTGAATTTTTATGAAAATCTTCCAAACCTGCATTAAATACATTTTGCATTTCAGCAGGTTCAAAATCGTCAAAATAATAAGCACAATCTCCCGCAATTTCGGGTAGGGAGGTGCGGGTAGATACAAAAACAGGTTTGCCAAAATGCATAGCTTCAATTACTGGTAAACCGAACCCTTCAGCAATGGAAGGAAAAACAAATGCTTCACAATTTTTATAATACCAGGCCCTGTCATCATCTGATATCGGCCCGGTTATTTTAACCCTGTTTTCTACGCCATGTTTTTTTGCCTCTTCAATGATCTTTTCTTCATAGGGCGTTTTGATGCCCGAAATGACGAGTTCAAAATCATTATTTGCAAGTAAGGCAGGTAGTACGTGAAAGTTTTTTTTGGCTGCCACAATCCCAATGGTAAATAAAAAAGGTTTTTGAGGGAAGTAAGCCGGTTGGTGCCCTTGTTTTAATATCAATTTATCAGCACCATTATGAATAACTGTTAACCTGTTTGCAATATGCGGGAAGTAGGTTAAAACATCGTTAGCAGCAAAGTTTGATATTGTTACTATTTTATTACTTGAATTAATTCGCTCCCCCAGCTTTTTAAGGTACAGGTTCAGTTTTTCTTTGCCTACGTTTTCATGCACCTGGTTAATGTCATGTATAGTAAGTATCTTTTTGTATTTGCTCCGCACTTTTTTAGGCTTTAGCCTTGAAAACTGGTCGGTAAAATGGAATAGGTCAATGCCTTTGTTATTGTAGAAAAAAAACTTGTGATGCTTTTGTAAATAAGTTCTGTGTATTGCCGCATCCGCATCAAATTCGGTTACTGATTTATGCAGAAAATATGTCAAATTAAAACCTGTGTTTTCTTTTGCCAGGGCTTTCCCAAGGCTCTTTCCAAAATGATATAGGCCGGTATTCGGGTACCTCATGGAGTCCAACGTTACCAATACACGAGGTTTATTTATAGCCATGTTTTAACTTGTTCTGCCACCATAAACGGCGTAATTGTTTCTAAATTGTTTGTTCCGCTTTCAATATAGCCCGCCTTTTTGCCAACAGGTGCCCATCGGCCAGGGTGTATAGGCCTTAATGACGGGAATAATCCAAGGGTATTGATCCCGGTTAGAGCGGCCAAATGCAGCGGACCTGTACCTGAAGCAATAAGCCCGCCAGCTTTACTTATGAAGGCTATCAATTGCCCCAGCGACATCTGCCCGGTCATATCCCGTACTGTTGTCGGGAGTGTTTTGATCCAGTTTGCAAGTAATGCTTTTTCGTTTTCAGACCCTGTTATGATAATGTTGAATTTGTCGGGCGGCAAGTTATTGATGAGCTCTGCAAAATTATCCAGGCCCCACTCCATACCACTGCCATGCGATTTTGGATGGATGATCAGGTTAAATTTATCGTTTACAAGTACAGCCCCCAAAGCTGGCGTAAGCTCAACATTATTCTGGAAATTATTATGTGCTATAATTCCAGGTAAGGAAGGTATATGCTCAAGGCCTAATGGCTTTAACAGGACCAGGTTAAGCTGCGACTCATGCAGATCTGATTTTTTACGGCTTAATTTTACCAGCTTGTTACAGGTGTACCAATGAAAAACCCTGTTGGTTGTTCCTATCCGGAGTTTAATACCTGCCTGTTTTGCTATCCTGGCAATATGTTTATTGGGCAGCACGTGTATTACTGCGTCAATGTTTTGCTTTTGCAGATATTCAATTTGGCTAGTATCAGGGAGCGTTTTTAGTTCGTCGTAATTAACAAAAGCATCTATCGAAGCCATAGCGTTAATTACCGGCTGTGTATATGTTCGGCCCAAAAACGAAACTTTAGCGCCTGGGAACAATTGTTTAAGGTAGGATGCCACAGGTAATGTTAGTACAACATCGCCAATAGCATCAACCCTGCTTATTAAGATGTGCGGCGCTTCTGTATCCTGAAATTGGAACATGATTTTTATTGCAGATGTTGATCGGCTATTATATTTAACCAACGGCAATAATAAAGATTTAAATTATACAATAGTTTTATTCTTGTATTTTAATTATATAAATAATTTAATACGATGGATAAAATTAATACGATGGATAAAATAGGAAAGGTGTGCTCGTTATTATTCGATTACACACCTTTGCTACTAATTAATAACCTGGCTCTGTTTCTAATTTGATTGGGATCTCTTAAAATTAATATACAAAATTTACACCCCCGGTGCCTCCAGATGTTGTGTATAATTTGAAAAACGTACCATTATTAGGGCTTACTACTCCCCCAAATGTGCGGGTTGTCGCTAACGTTACTGTTACAGGACCAAATGTTGCCATTCCATCTGCAATAATTGATAAGTCTCCATCATTAGTTAAAACTAACATCGTGTTTCTTGGGTTTTTACTGCCGCATTTATAATAATATGTCTGAGATTCAAATACGGGAGGGCCATTTACCTGATAAAGCACCAAATTCAGATCGTTTTGTGCGTCTAATCTCGTTACTTTGTTATTTGTACCGCTTGCCCATAATACTTTGCCCGTGTTTTTTACATAGACAACAAGGTTTCCGTCATCCTGGTTATTGAATGCGTAGATTCCTGCTTGCCATGATCCTTTAGGAATTATTACAGACGAGGCTCCAGCCACTGGAAAACGTGAAATCACTGTATAGTAGCTTGACGGATACGGTGATGAATATGATTTTGAATAAGCACATGAAACATCACTGTTTATCGCGATTTTTTTAGCATTTTTGACACTATCGTTAATAAGCAGGCTATCGGTACCGGTACTTTTATTAAGATCTTTGGACTTTGTTTGTTTGGGTACAACTGTAAAATTGGTGTTGTTATTTTTGCTACAACCTAAGAAAATAAATAGGCAGGTTGTAATTAGAAAGATTTTTTTCATACAGATAAATTGGGTTATTTGAGCTAAGGTTATTAATCTTGTGAAGATATAAATAATATACATGTTGTAATATGTTTTATATATTATATTAATATTTAATTGAACGGAATACCTGATATCAATCTAAGTGACGATTTTCGTGTAATTGCGCGCGCGTTAACTATCGTTGAGAATGATCTTAATGGCAGCGGCGCATTGCTTAAAAGCCTTAAGTTTGATAAAAGCTGCCCGGCTATCGGCATTACCGGCCCTCCCGGAGCCGGCAAGAGCACCCTGGTAAACGGTATCATTGATATACTTTTGGTCAGCGGTAAAAAAATAGCCGTGTTAGCCATCGACCCCACTTCACCATTTAATTTCGGATCATTACTGGGTGATAGAATCAGGATGGCATCCCATTTTAATCATCCCGATGTTTTTATCCGGTCATTAGCCACACGGGGCTCTTTAGGAGGCTTGTCGGCAAAAACTATTGAGATGGCCGATGTGCTAAGGGCCGCAGGTTTTGATTATGTGCTGATTGAAACAGTAGGCGTAGGGCAATCTGAAATTGAAATTACCGGGCTTGCCGATATTACGCTGGTTGTATTGGTGCCTGAGGCAGGCGACGAGATCCAGCATATTAAATCGGGCTTGATGGAGATTGCTGATGCTTTTATTATCAATAAAGCAGATCGGGAGGGGGCCGATGTGTTTGCCAATAACTTAAAAAAGATCATTGGACACAGCGTTGACGAGCAGCCGCCAATTTTTAAAACTATAGCCTCTCAAAACCAGGGGCTCGGGGATATAGCCGCCTTTATACAACACACCAATTTAAAGCAAAACAACAGGCGTAAATTGCTGCTGACCGAAAAAGTATACAAACTTATTCAGCAAAAAATGATGACTGGAATCGATAAAAAAAAGCTTCAGCTTGATATAGCTAAAGCTTTGGAGGCCGGAAATTTTAACCTGTATAGTTTTGTGGATACTTATGTATAGTTATTTGATAGCTTAATGTAAAGAAAATACAGATTGAGCTTTTTTGTTTATATAAAT
>JGI24739J22299_10000791_pt1 | contig 11555 bp, 7 predicted proteins | sample KBSCornC5_FD_22299 | JGI IMG/M metagenome (IMG submission 22299)
TTCTCTGGTACTTGAACGAGGCCGAAGAGGCCGCGGCGTTCTACACGAGCATCTTTCCGGACTCGCGCGTGGTTCGCGTCACGGCCGTGCCGAGCGCCGGCTCGACGAAAGTCGTCGACTTCGTGCTATTCGGACAGCCGTTTCTCGCAATGAGTTCGAGCGGCAAAGACCCGTTCAATCACGCGGTATCGTTCCTGGTCAATTGCGCCGATCAGGCGGAAATCGACCGTTACTGGGACGCGTTTCTGGAAGGCGGCGGTGTGCCCGAGGCATGCGGCTGGCTGAAAGACCGCTTCGGCGTCTCATGGCAGATCGCGCCGAACGATGTGATCGGCATGATGGGCGACCCCGACGCGGAGAAGGCCCGGCGCGCCGCCGAGGCGATGATGAAAATGGTGAAGTTCGACGTCGCGGCGCTGCGGGCAGCGTACAACGGGACGGCGGGGTAGTCTCACACGTGCAGCGCGTCGCGCGCCACACGATGCGGCGCGCGCGGACGCACATCCTCAAATCAGCTTGTTTTCCAGCGCGCGTCCACCACGCTCAGCTTGCCGGGAATCAGCTTCAGCGCGCTGAACGTGTCGGCGATCTGCTGCTGATAGGCGAGGGTTGCATCGGTGATCGGCTGTACGCCGTAGCCGGTGCGCTTGAGCGCGACTTCGAGCGTGGCCGCGTCGAGGCCCACGAGCGGCGACAGCAGGCTCGCCACTTCGGCCACGTTGTCGCGTCCCCAACTGTCGACAGCGTTCACTTCCTCCAGCAGCGCATTCAGCAGGCGCGGTTGCGCCGTCGCGAACTTGCGCGCCGAGACGTAGTACTGCGTATTGCGCACGAGCCCGTCGCCGTTCGCGATGGTGCGCGCATTCGCCTGCCGTTCGATAGCGGCGAGGTACGGGTCCCAGATCACCCACGCGTGCACGCTGCCTTGCACGAACGCGGCGCGCGCGTCGGCGGGCGTCAGGTAGACCGGCTCGATGTCCGCGTACGTCAGTCCCGCCTGCTGCAGCGCCTTCACGAGCAGGAAGTGCACATTCGAGCCCTTGTTGAAGGCGACCTTCTTGCCGCGCAATTGCGCCACCGTGCGAATCGGCGAATCCTGCGGGACGACGATCGCTTCGCCACGCGGCGCGGGCGGCTCGTTGCCGATATAAACGAAGTCGACGCGGCCGGCCTGCGCAAAGATGGGTGGCGTTTCGCCGACGGTGCCGACATCGACGGCACCGGCATTCAATCCTTCGAGCAACTGCGGACCGGCCGGAAATTCGAGCCACTGCACCGCGACGCCTTCGCTTGCCAGCCGCTTTTCCAGCGTGCCGCGCGCCTTCAGCACGACAAAGTTGCCGTACTTCTGATAACCGATGCGGATGCGCTTGCTGTCGCCTTGCGCCTGCGCGAAGCCGCCCGTGAACGGCGCGATCGGCGAGAGTACGCCGCCGAGCGCGGCGCCCGTCAAACCGGCTGCGGCGCCGTGCAGAAGGCGGCGCCTGCGTGTATCGATCGAATCTTTGCGTGTGGTCATCGGTCTTTGCTCTCTGCGTGAAAGATGCGGCGCACGGTGCGCGTTGAACTCGCGACGTTAAATCGACGCCCGCGCAAATCCAACCAATGTTTGCGCATATCGAAAGCACGCAATCGAAGATGGCCTTCGCGCCGCTCGCTCCTTTCGTCAGAGGATCGCGCTCATCCACACGCTCACGGCTGAACTCTCAGCCTGCCCACCGCGGCGAATTCTGAAGTCTCGGAACACGGGGCTTGCGGTGTCCGCTCACGTCACAAAAAATCCCATGTAGATCAAGAACTTGAGACATATCGGCAAACAGCCCGCCATTGGCATAGGCCTTGCCTTATACCCCTACAAGAGCGCCCAGAGCGCAATCCACAAGACTCGAGATCCTCACGGAGACACTCATGACCCAGCCCAACTCTCATCGACCCGCGCGGCGCTAACCCGCGCGCATCGCTTCCCGCTTTCCACAATATTTTCCACGGATCGCCCGGGTTTTCCCCGAGCTTATCCAGCACCTGGCTCGAAGAGCCGCAGCCGGATGCGCCGACATCCGCATCGAAACGCGACGCCGCCATGCCACCGCGGCGCGCCAAAGCAAGGAGACATGTTTTGTCCACACCCGCCCATACCCAGGACGCTTCGCGTTCCACGCCCGCGCTCGAAGCCGCGCCGTTGTCCAACGAAAAGACCCGCTTCTGGCCAGAAGGCTGGTGGAAGCTGATGGAATACCGCATTGGCATCATCCCGCTGCCGGTCTATTTCATTCTTCTCGCGCTGATCGTCGGCTTTGCGGTGACGGGCAAAATGCCGGGCGAAATTTCGATGGCAATCGCCGTGCTCGCATTCTTCGGCTTCACGTGCGCGGAGCTTGGCAAGCGTCTGCCGCTTCTGCGCAACATCGGCGCGGCCGCAATCTGCGCGACGTTCGTGCCGTCGGCGCTCACGTACTACCACGTGCTGCCCAAGCCGATTCTTCATCTCACGACCGAGTTCACGAAGTCGACGAACTTCCTGTATCTCTTCATCGCGTCGATTATCGTCGGCAGCATTCTGAGCATGGACCGGCGCGTGCTGATCCGCGGCTTCGTGAAGATCTTCGTGCCGCTTGCGCTGGGTTCGCTGGCCGCGGCCATTGTCGGCATTGCGGTCGGCGCGGCATTCGGGCTCGGCGCGCGCCATACGCTTTTGTATATCGTCGTGCCGATCATGGCCGGCGGTGTCGGTGAAGGCGCTATTCCGCTGTCGATCGGCTATTCGGAAATCATGCACTTGCCGCAAGGCGAGTTGTTCGCGCAAGTGCTGCCGCCCGTCATGCTCGGCAGCCTCACCGCGATCGTTCTGTCGGGTGCGCTCGACATGCTCGGCAAGCGCTTTCCGCACCTCACCGGCGACGGACGTCTGCAAGTCGGCGAGACCGACGAAATGGCGCCCGCCGAAGAAGAAATCCGCGGCCATATCGACGTCACGCATATCGCGGCGGCCGGCATCACCGCGATCACGCTGTATCTGCTCGGCCTGATGTGCCGCAATCTGTTCGGCTTGCCCGCGCCGGTCGCGATGCTGTTTCTCGCCGTGTTGGTCAAGCTCGCGCGCGCCGTGTCGCCGCAATTGCAGGAAGGCGCGTTCGTCGTCTACAAGTTCTTCTCGACCGCGGTCACGTATCCGCTGCTGTTCGCCATCGGCGTCGCGATGACGCCGTGGGACAAGCTGATGGCCGCCTTCACCATCGCCAATATCGTGACGATCGTCGCGACGGTGGCGACGCTGATGGGCACCGGTTTTCTGGTTGCCCGCAAGCTTAAGATGTACCCTATCGACACCGCGATCGTGAACGCCTGTCACAGCGGGCAGGGCGGCACCGGCGACGTCGCGATCCTGACCGCGGCCAACCGCATGCAACTCATGCCGTTCGCGCAGATCGCCACGCGCATCGGCGGTGCGATCGTCGTCACGGTTACGCTGATTGCGGTCGCGCATGGTGTCTGACGCGTCGCGTTCCGGTGCGGCGCGCGCGTGGCGTCGTCGGGCATCGGGTATTCGCGAGGTCGAACATCAAGTGAGAATAAGAGGGATACCGCTGTGGGTGTGGGCGATCGCGGCACTGCTGTATGCCGGCATGGCCGCGGCGGCAATCGAACTCGCGTGGAATCGCGCGATCGACGCGCTCGCCGAGGCCGGCGCGCATCAGCTCGACCTGTACGGCGCGAGCCTGAAAAGCGAACTAGGGCGCTTCGAGATGATGCCCGCGATCGTCGCGCGACAGGACAGCGTGCGTGCGTTGCTCAACGCCGGGCCGCACGCGTCNCCNGCGCTGGTGCAGGGCGTCAATACGTATCTCGAAGCGGTNAACCAGGAGGCGGGCAGCGTCGCGGTCGACGTGATCGATCTGCAAGGCTCGGTGATCGCCGCGAGCAACTGGAACCAGCCGCTGAGCTTCGTCGGGACTAACGTGTCGTACCGGCCTTACTTCAAGGATGCACTCGCGCGCGGCAACGGGCGCTTCTTCGGCATCGGCACCAATACCGGCATTCCGGGGCTTTACTTCGCGAGCGCCGTGCGGGACNGCGGCAAGGCGATCGGCGCGGCCGCGGTGAAGATCAGCGTCGACGAACTCGAGTCGGCGTGGCGCCGGCCGAATGAAGTGGCGATGGTGATCGACCACAACGGCGTGATCGTCATCTCGACGGTGGCGGCGTGGAAATTCACCGCGCTGCGGCCCATCACTTCGGAACAGCAGCGCGAGATTCAGGCGTCGCGGCAATACGCGGGCCGCCTCGTGGAGCCGCTTCAATATCGACGCATCGGCGAGTGGGGCGCAAGTGCGTGGCTCGGCCGCTTTCCTGACCCGCGCCGCCCCGGTCACACCACGCGTTATCTCGCGATGTCGCGGCCCGCGCCACAAGCGGGCGACTCGATCATGGTGCTGCTCGACGTCGCGGGCGCGCGGCGTCAGCAGGAGCTTGCGCTCGGTTTCGTGACGGGCGGCTTTCTGATCGCCGGTCTCTATGCGCTTTACGCGGTGCAGCGCCGTCGCACGATTGCGGAGAAGCTGAAAGCGCAGGACGCATTGCGCCGCGCCAACGATGAACTCGAGGCGACCGTCGCGCAACGTACCGCGGCGCTCACGCAAACGAACGAACGGATGCAGCAGGAGATCGCCGAGCGCAAACGGACTGAAGAGCGCTTGCGCGAGTCACAGCAGGAAGTCGTGCATGCGGGCAAGCTCGCGGTGCTCGGCCAGATGGCTGCGGGTCTCACGCACGAGCTGAGTCAGCCGCTCGTCGCGATCCGCACGCTGTGCGATAACGCGCGCACGTTTTTCGAACGCGATCAGCCGGCGCACGCGATCACGAATCTTGAGCGCGTGTCGCGTCTCGTCGACAACATGGCCACGCTCACCGGCGAATTGAAAGCGTTTGCGCGCAAGCCGGTTGTCGAGCGCGTGGCCGTGTCGCTCAACGAAGCGGTGGCGCATGCGCGGCTCATTTACGACGCGCGAATCCGCGACGAGGCCGTGCAAGTCGACGTGCGAATCGCGCCGGGCACGCTGGTATGTGCGGAGGCGAGCCAGTTGCAACAGGTGATCGTCAATCTGCTCGGCAATGCGCTCGACGCGGTTCGCGAACAGGAGCAGCGCGTGATTACGCTCGAAGCAACCGATTCCGCCGACAATGGCCGCGTGCTGTTCTCGATTGCCGACAGCGGCACCGGCATCGCGCCCGAAGTGCTCGAGCATCTGTTCGAGCCGTTCGTCACGACCAAGCCGCGAGGCCACGGCCTCGGGCTTGGGCTTGCGATTACCTCGCGTATCGTCGAAGCATTCGGCGCGAAAATTTCCGCTGCCAATCGCGATGAAGGCGGCGCGCGCTTCAATATCGAGTTTGCGTCAGCGAAGGGAGTTGTCGATGGGAGATGAAATTCGCGTTCTCGTGGTCGAGGACGACGAGAACGTGCGCTTCGGTGTCCAGCAGGCCGTCGAGCTCGCGGGCCTGCCCGTGTCCGCTTACGCGGGCGCGGCCGATGCGCTCGCCGAAGTCGCGCCGGGCGCGCCGCTCGTGATCGTGTCCGACGTGAGAATGCCGGGCATCGACGGCTTGCAGTTGCTCGACAAGGTCATGGCGATCGACCCGCAAATCCCGGTCGTTCTGATCAGCGGACACGCGGATATTTCCACCGCCGTCGGCGCGATGCAGGTGGGCGCGTACGACTTCATCGAAAAGCCGTTCTCGTCGGACCATATTGCGCGGCGCGTGGCGCGTGCCGTCGAAAAGCGCCGCCTCACGCTCGAAGTACAAGGCTTGCGCGCCGCGCTCGACAACTGGCAGGGTATCGAAGCGCTCGTGCTCGGCAAGTCGCCCGCCATCGCCGAGGTGCGCAAGAAGATCCTGCGTCTCGCGGATACGTCGGTGTCGGTGCTCATCACCGGCGAGACCGGCACGGGCAAGGAACTGATCGCCCGCAGCCTGCACGAGTTCGGCGCGCGACGCGACAAGCATTTTGTCGCGCTGAACTGCGGCGGCTTGCCGGAACAGATTTTCGAAAGCGAGCTGTTCGGGCATGAAGCGGGCGCCTTCACCGGTGCGATCAAAAAGCGCATCGGCAAAATCGAATGGGCGCATGGCGGCACGCTTTTTCTCGACGAAATCGAAACCATGCCTGTGTCGTTGCAGATCAAGATGCTGCGTGTGCTGCAGGAACGCACCGTGGAGCGTCTCGGCGCAAACGAACCTATATCGGTGGATTGCCGGATCGTTGCNGCGTCGAAGGCCGACCTCATGCAGCTTTCCACCGAGGGCCAGTTTCGCGCGGACCTGCTGTATCGCCTGAACGTCGCGCAGATCGAATTGCCGCCGTTGCGCGAACGGCGCGAGGACGTGCCCTTGCTGTTCGAGCATTTCGTGCTCGCGGCCGCGCGCCGTTTCGGGCAGCCCGCGCCGATCGTATCGGCGTCGCAGCTTTCCGAGCTGATGACGCATTCGTGGCGCGGCAACGTGCGCGAGTTGCAGAACGTCGCCGACCGCTTCGTGCTCGGACTAACCGGCGATAGTCTGCTGACCCCTGGCGGCAACGCAAGCAAGGGCGGCACGCTCGGCGAACAGCTTGCGTACTTCGAGCGCATGCTGATTGAAGACATGCTGCGGCGTCACAACGGCAACGTCGCGGAAGCCAGCGTCGAGCTCGGCATGCCGAAAAAGACGCTGTATCACAAGCTCCGGCAACTCAAGATCGCCGCTCGCGATGTGCCGGGCGACGAGAGCGACGTCGACCGGTCGTCATCGGGAGGCGAGTAGACCCGCATGGACCGTCTACCTCTGACTACACAAGAGCCGATTGAAGGGGCGATTCAGGGCTATCTGATCAAGGGCATCACGCATTCGCAGAAGACCTTTCGGCCAGGCGACTGGCCCGAGCGTCTTGCCGGCGTCATCACGCTTTTCGTCGGCGAAAAGCGGCCGGGCATTCATATCGCGTGTACGCGTCTCGCGATGCCTGTGATCGATGCCGGGATCAAATGCTTTTTCGTTTCCGACGAACTGCGCGCAGTCTGTGCCGACGCATTCGACTTCGCGATGCGCTTCGCGAAAGACAATGATCTACCGGTCGATGTGCGTCGCGCACAGAGGCTCGCTTCGCCGGACGCCCTTGCGTCCGAGGCTTCGACAGCGCCGCGTTGCTGACCCGGAGCGTGGCCCCATCGGCCAGGCAGCGTTGCACGCCGAAGGTGCTGCGCCGCACCATCATCGCGCGTTCATGCATCGGAATGCGCCAGCCCACGGCNCNNNGCGCGCGCTCCGATTCCTGCCACAAGCCCACCGCGCGGGGCCTTCGCGGCGTTCCCGTCTAATGGCATGAGCCTTGCATTTAACGTGGGAGCCTTGCATTTAACGTGGCTGCGGATCAAAGGCGATCCGGCTCATCTGCAGCACGCACTCTGTTTTAGATCACTGGTTTTGGACAACGGCGTCCCCCGAATACAGTCGCACTGGCGATTGCATCCGCGGGACGCTTTTTTATTGCCGGACACATCATGCCGCGTACCGCATCGCAAATGAAGGAAGCCTTTGTCATGAACGTTGCCGAGAGGAACTCCGCCATGAGTCACGACCGCTTGCCGCAAACCTGGACGCCTGTTTGCACGCTCGACGACATCGTTCCGAATACGGGCGTCTGCGCGCTCGTCAACGGCGGACAGGTCGCCGTATTTCACGTCGCGGACGGTGAGGGCGGCGTGTACGCGATCGACAACTTCGATCCGGGTTCGCGCGCGGCCGTGCTGTCGCGCGGGCTGATCGGCAGCCTCGGCGAGCGCATCGTCGTGGCCTCGCCGATCTACAAGCATCACTTCGATCTGCGCACCGGCGAGTGCCTCGAAGCGCCCGAGAATTCGGTCAGCGCGTATCCGGTGCGGGTGGAAAGCGGCAAGGTGTGGGTCGCGGCATGAGACACGAGATCGACGCACAGTTGTCGGGAGGCGCCTCGCACGCGTCACACGCCTCCCACGCCGCGCCCGCGCGCCCGCGGCTCGTGGTGATCGGCAACGGCATGGCCGGCATGCGCACCGTCGAGGAGCTGCTGAAGCTCGCGCCGGATCTGTACGACATCACCGTGTTCGGCGCCGAGCCGTACGGCAACTACAACCGCATTCTGCTGTCGCCGGTGCTCGCGGGCGAAAAGACGGTCGACGACATCATCCTCAATACGCGCGACTGGTATGACGAGAACGGCATTCGCCTCTATGCGGGCGACCCGGTGATCGCGATCGACCGCAGGCGCCGCGTCGTGCGTTCGCAAGGCGGCGTGGAAGTCGGCTATGACCGTCTGCTGATCGCGACGGGATCGAAGCCTTTCCTGATTCCGGTGCCGGGCCACGATCTGCCNGGNGTNATCGCNTTTCGTGACATTCAGGATGTCGAAACAATGCTCGANGCGGCGCGCAATCATCGGCATGCNGTNGTGATCGGCGGCGGATTGCTCGGGCTCGAGGCCGCCAACGGACTCATGCGCCAGGGCATGTCGGTAACCGTCGTGCATGTGATGGACAGCCTGATGGAGCGCCAGCTCGACCGCAGCGCGTCGGTCCTGCTGCAACAGGCGCTCGAGCGCAAGGGCCTGCGTTTCCTGCTGAAGGCGAACACCGCGGAGATCGTCGGACCGGATCGTGTGAGCGCCGTGCGTTTCGCCGACGGCACGCAGATTCCCGCNGACCTCGTCGTGATGACGGCCGGCGTGCGCCCGAACATCGACCTCGCGAAACAGGCGGGGCTGCATTGCGAGCGCGCGATTGTCGTCGACGATACGTTGCAGACCTACGATCCGCGCGTCTACGCAGTCGGCGAATGCGTGCAGCACCGCACGGCGACCTTCGGCCTCGTTGCGCCGATCTGGGANCAGGCGCGCGTGTGCGGCGCGCATCTCGCGGGCGCGGGGCATCGCCGCTACGTGCAGCGCGCGACTGCAACGAAGCTCAAGGTCACCGGCGTCGAACTGTATTCGGCCGGCGACTTCATCGGCGGCCCGGACAGCGAAGACCTCGTGCTGCGCGATCCGCGGCGCGGCGTCTACAAGCGCCTCGTGATCGAAGAGAACCGCGTGATCGGCGCCGTGCTGTATGGCGACGTCAACGAAGGCGCGTGGTACTTCGAGCTGATCCAGAACCGGACCGACATTTCCTCGCTGCGCAGCCAGTTGCTGTTCGGCAAAGCCCTCTGCGAGACGCAGGCAGCCTGACCTGGAACACACCGTGAGTTTTCCCATCGCTATTTCGAGCACGTCCGGCAGCGGCGATGCTGTCAGAACCACCTGTCCGTATTGCGGCGTCGGTTGCGGCGTGCGCGCGCGAGCGCGCCCCGACGGCGGCCATGACATTGCCGGCGACGAACAGCATCCCGCGAACTTTGGACGCCTGTGCGTGAAAGGCTCGGCGCTCGGCGAAACGATCGGGCTCGACGGACGGCTGCTTCATCCGAAGATGCGCGAGCGCGCGAGCGGCGCGTTGCGCGATGTTTCGTGGGACGAAGCAATCGATGCGGTCGCGGACGGCTTTCGCCGGATCGTCGACGAACACGGGCCGGATGCGGTCGCGCTCTACGTATCGGGCCAGTTGCTGACCGAGGACTACTACGTCGCGAACAAGCTGATGAAAGGCTACGTCGGCAGCGCGAACATCGATACGAATTCGCGGCTCTGCATGTCGTCTTCCGTTGCGGGACACAAGCGGGCTTTCGGCGAAGACGTGGTGCCGGTGTGCTACGAAGATCTCGAACTCGCCGATCTCGTGGTGCTGGTCGGTTCGAACACGGCGTGGTGTCATCCGATCCTGTTCCAGCGGATCGTCAAGATCAAGGAAGCGCGGCCCGACATGAAAGTGGTCGTGATCGATCCGCGCTATACCGCGACGTGCGAGATGGCCGATCTGCATCTGCCGTTGAGCGCAGGCAGCGACGTGCGGCTTTTCAACGGGCTGCTCAGTTTTCTCGCGGAGCATGGTGCGATCGACGCGCAGTTTGTCGATGCGCATACCAACGGTTTTGCGCAGGCACTGGCCGCTGCTTCTGAGGGTGAAGTATCGGGCACGACAGCGGCCTTCGATCTCGCCCAATGCGCGAAGGCGTGCAAGGTCGATCCGCACGATCTGCTCGAGTTTTACCGCCTGTTCGCTCGCACCGAGCGTGTGGTGACGGTCTATTCGCAAGGCGTCAATCAGTCGAGCGCGGGCACCGACAAGGTCAACAGCATCATCAATTGCCATTTGCTGACGGGGCGCATCGGCAAGCCGGGAATGGGGCCGTTCTCGTTCACCGGACAGCCGAATGCGATGGGCGGGCGCGAGGTCGGCGGTCTCGCGAACACGCTCGCCGCGCATCTCGAACTCGACGACGCGAAGCATCGCGAACTCGTTCAGCAATTCTGGGGCGCGCCGGTTATTGCATCGCGCGCGGGGCTCAAAGCCGTCGAGCTGTTCGAGGCGATCGAGGAAGGACGCGTCAAGGCCGTGTGGATCATGGGCACGAATCCGGTCGTGAGCCTGCCCGACAGCGATCAGGCGAAGCGCGCGCTCGCGCGCTGCGAACTCGTGGTCAGCTCCGACATTGTCGAGCGCACGGACACCAATGCGTTCGCTCATGTGCTGTTGCCGGCGCTCGGCTGGGGCGAGAAGGACGGCACCGTCACGAATTCGGAGCGCAGGATTTCGCGTCAGCGCGCGTTCTTGCCCGCGCCGGGCGAGGCGCGCGCGGACTGGCAAATCATCTGCGATGTGGCAAAGCGCATGGGCTATGCGGGCTTCGAATTCGCGAGCCAGCAGGAGATCTTCGACGAGCATGCGCGGTTGAGTGCATGGCGCAACGGCGAGAGCGAGAGCGAAAGCCAATCGCATAGCCAACACGGCGACAGCGTGCGTCGCGCGTTCAATCTGGCGGGGCTGGTGGGCCTCGGCAGCGACGGCTACTCATCGTTGCAGCCTGTTCAATGGCCCGTACGCGCCAATAACAACATGGCCAGCGACACGGCCGGCGACACGACCGCACCCGGCACCGCGCGTCTTTTCGACGATCGCCGTTTTAGCCATGCGGACGGCCGCGCGCGTTTCATCGCCACGCCGCCACGCGCGCCCGCGAATGCGCCCGATGACGACTATCCGCTGACGCTCAACACGGGCCGCGTGCGCGACCAGTGGCACACGATGACCCGCACGGGCAGGTCCGAAAAACTCGCGGGCCATGTGACCGAGGCGTTCGTCGACATGCATCCACAGGATGCGTTGTTGTGCGGCGTGCGCGAAGGCGACCTCGCGCGAGTGTCGAGCCGTTGGGGCGCGATGGTCGCACGCGTGCAATACGGCGGCGGCATGCCGCGCGGCAGCGTGTTCGTGCCGATTCACTGGAACGATCAGGTGGCGTCCGACGCGCGCGTGGGGGCCGTGGTGAATCCGTCGGTCGATCCGGTTTCCGGCGAGCCCGAGTTCAAGCACACGCCTGTGCGCGTCGACAAGTTTCATGTCGCGTGGCATGGCTTTTCGCTGAGCCGCCGCGCGCCGGTTCTCGACGGC
>JGI24739J22299_10000794_pt1 | contig 11543 bp, 5 predicted proteins | sample KBSCornC5_FD_22299 | JGI IMG/M metagenome (IMG submission 22299)
ACCGGCGCTCATGCGGGGCCTCCCTTTCATGATGGCGATTTTTATAAATTACTGGAAGCCGTGGCCAGCTTATATGCGGTTACAAAGGATCCCAAGCTGGACGCTCTTATGGACGGCGTTATACCGGTCATTGCCCGCTCTCAGCGGGAAGATGGCTATATCCACACGCCTGTTATGATCTCAAGGCGTAATAAAGCTTCCGGCGTGAAAGAATTTGAGGACCGCCTTAATTTCGAAACCTATAACATGGGACACCTCATGACGGCCGCCTGCGTGCACTACCGTGCCACAGGTAAGACCACCTTACTGAACCTGGCTATCAAAGCAGCCGATTACCTGGATCATTTTTATAAAACCGCTTCCCCCGAGTTGGCCCGTAATGCCATTTGTCCGTCTCACTACATGGGGGTGGTGGAATTATACCGGGCTACCCATAATCCCGCCTATCTGCAGCTGGCAAAGAACCTTATCAATATTCGCGGTTATGTGGAGAACGGTACCGACGATAACCAGGACCGCATTCCTTTCCGCCAGCAAACTACCGCCATGGGCCACGCTGTACGGGCTAACTACCTCTATGCCGGAGTTGCCGATGTATATGCGGAAACCGGGGAAGACTCTCTGATGGCCTGCCTTAAAAGTATATGGGAAGACGTGGTATACAGAAAAATGTACATCACCGGCGCCTGTGGCGCATTGTATGATGGGGTTTCTCCTTACGGCACATCCTATGAACCGCTGCAGATCCAGAAAACACACCAGGCTTACGGCAGGGCTTATCAGTTGCCTAATATGACTGCTCATAATGAAACCTGCGCCAACATTGGTAATGTGTTATGGAACTGGCGTATGCTACAGATCACCGGCGATGCCAAATATGCAGACGTATTGGAACTTGCCTTATATAACAGTGTACTTTCAGGCATCAGCCTCGATGGCGACCGCTTTTTCTATACCAATCCGTTAAGCGCCTCCGGCCAGTTCCCCTACCAGCTGCGCTGGAGCGGCGGACGAATTAATTATATCCGGTTGTCTAACTGCTGTCCTCCTAATGTAGTGCGTACCATAGCGGAAGCTGTCAACTATGCTTATAGCCTCTCTGATAAAGGTTTATGGGTGCATCTGTATGGCGGCAATACCCTGTCCACTCGTCTTAAGGATGGAGCAGCCCTCAGGCTATCACAGAAAACCAATTACCCCTGGGATGGTAATGTTACTCTTACCCTGCAGGCGGCGCCAGCCACACCATTTACGGTTTTCCTGCGTATTCCCGGATGGAGTAAAAATGCGAAGGTGCTGGTCAACGGTAAGCAGGCCGGCGTTGCTGCTACCTCCGGCCAATATGCTGCCCTCCACCGTACCTGGAAGGCCGGTGATGTGATCACCCTGCAATTGCCCATGCCGGTTATCCTGATGGAAAGTAACCCACTGGTGGAGGAAACCCGTAACCAGGTGGCGGTAAAGCGTGGGCCTATAGTATACTGCCTCGAGTCTGCAGACCTGCCTAAAGGCACCAATCTCTTTGACATCATTCTGCCAGGGCAGACAAAATTGCAGCCGGTTCCCATGAAAATCGATAATAGTACCCTGATAGGCCTCAGCGGTACAGCCCTGCTAAGGAAGGATACAGGGTGGACCAACACCCTTTACAGGGAGGCCGCAGTGAACGATACCCGCCCGGTTAAGGTAACCTTTATACCCTACTACGCCTGGGGAAATAGAGGACTTTCTGACATGTCGGTATGGGTTCCGAAATATTTTCAATATTTTGGGGCTCAAATACATTAGCGGTGAGCAAGCCTATTTTAGTGATCAAATTTGGAACGGCTTCTATTACTCGTGAGAACGGTGAGCTGGACGAATCAATTATAGCGGCAATTGCCAGGCAGGTATCCACCCTGCATTCGCAATACAATATGGTGCTGGTATCATCCGGCGCCGTAGCAGCCGGAAAGAAACACCTGTTGCAGTATAATGGCACCATCAGTGAACGTAAAGCTGCAGCAGCTATCGGAAATCCCTTGTTGCTTAATAAATATGCGCAATATTTTCAACCGTATGGTATCGCTATTGCACAAAGCCTTTGTGAAAGACGGCATTTCAGCGACCGGGGCCAGTTCCTGCAGCTGAAGAAAACCTACGAGGAACTATGGGCAAGTAACATCATTCCCGTTGCCAATGAGAATGATGTAGTGAGCGACCTGGAACTTAAATTTTCTGATAACGACGAACTGGCCACCCTGATAGCAGTGGGCTTTGGGGCCTCAGGGCTTTTATTCAGCACTTCAGTAGGCGGGGTGCTCGATAAAGAAGGCCAGGTAGTACCGCAGATAGATGTGATCGATGAATCTGTATTTGCACTGGCAGATACCAAAAAATCGAGCCTGGGCCTTGGAGGTATGGTGTCTAAATTGACATTTGCCCGCCTGGCCACCCGTATGGGCATCCGTGTGGTGATTTTTGGAATACATACGCCTGACGGTATCCCGAACGCCCTCGAAGGCAAAACGGGCACCCTGTGTTTACCGCAGCAATGCAGCATGCCCGCCCGTAAGAAATGGCTGGCCAGTGGCAGCCTGGTAACAGGCCGTTTACAGGTAGACACCGGCGCCCAAAAAGCACTGGAGAAAAGGCATAGCCTCCTGGCAGTAGGTGTTAAAGCCGTGCTGGAGAAATTTACCCGCGGTGAGGTGGTGGAGATCGTCAATGAGAATAATGAAGCTATTGCCGTAGCCAGGGCAAAAGTGTCCTCAGATGCACTCTCAGGAAATAAGAAAATACAGAATGTGGAAATTGCACATGCTGATGATATTGTGTTATTGTAGTTAAGAAGATGGAAACGATACAACCTTTGCTGGAAAAGGCGCAGCAAGCCACCAGCGCAATCAAGACATTAGCCGGCCAGCAAAAGCAGGAGCTGCTGCAACGGCTGGCCACCCGCATACAGGATCATGCGCAGGAGATCATAGCTGCCAATCAGCAAGATCTTGACCGTATGCCTGACACTGATCCTAAAAAGGATCGCCTGTTGTTGAATGCAACTCGTATCGGGCAACTGGCGGAGAGTCTGCAGGAGATTGCCCTGCTGCCTGATCCGGCCAATCAGCTGCTGCTGGAGAAGAAGCTGGCCAACGGTCTGCTTGTGCAAAAACGGACTGTCCCCCTGGGGGTAGTAGGCGTTATATATGAATCAAGACCTAATGTAACGGTGGATGTAGCTGCGCTCTGTATACGTTCCGGCAATGTATGTGTATTGCGNGGGGGATCAGACGCTTTTTATACCAACACTTGCCTGGTAGGCCTTATACAGCAGCTGCTGCGCGAGTTTGAGCTTCCTGAAACAGTGGTACAGTTGCTGCCGCCGGATCGTAACCTCATCGGAGAATTGCTGACCGCAGTAAAGTATATCGATATTATTATTCCCCGCGGATCTCAGCAGTTGATAGAGTACGTGCGTGAAAACGCCCGTGTACCAGTGATAGAAACGGGCGCCGGTGTGTGTCATACTTATGTGGAAAGCACTGCCGATCTGGACCAGGCCAGCGCCATCGTTACCAATGCCAAGGTGTCACGTCCTTCTGTGTGTAATGCACTCGATACGGTGCTGGTGGACAATGCTGTGGCAGCAAAATTCCTCGCCCTTCTGGCGCCCTCTCTGCAAGCATATAATGTGGAGATCTTTGCNGACGAAAGGGCATTCCCCATATTAGAAAAAGCAGGGTATCCCTATTTGCAGCAGGCTGCTCCGGAAGATTTTGGCCGCGAATTCCTTGACTTTAAATGCTCCGTGAAAGTGGTAGATAATGCAGACGAAGCACTCGAACATATTCGCCAATATTCTTCCAAACATTCCGAAGCGATTATCTCCAGCAATGCGGCGCTCAGCGAGCGTTTCCTGAACGAGGTGGATGCCGCCGCCGTATATGTAAATGCCTCCACCCGCTTTACAGACGGAGGCGTATTTGGCCTGGGAGCGGAAATAGGGATCTCAACACAAAAGCTGCATGCACGTGGTCCCTTTGCGCTTGAAAAGCTGGTAACGGAAAAGTGGTTTGTACATGGTAACGGACAGATAAGAACGTAAAAACGCGCTATAACATCGTTGCCGTAATATAGGCCAGCCCATAACTTCCCCAGTTTTTCAGGCTCTTGTTAAGGGTTTCAAGCATCATTTTATTGTCAACCTTTTTCCCCTTTGTTGGCGCCTGCAGGGTGGTAGAGGTAATACTTTCCGTCAACACTTTAGTGGCAAACCAGGTCACATGCTCATAGGGTAGGGCTACGCCCAGGATCATTCCGGGTAAGCCGCTGAAGGACTCCGGCCCTCCCGGCGTAATAATGGCATCTGTATAGAAAGCTACTACGTAAACGGAATCCATAATCACGGCGTTAGCCCTGCGACAGTCAAACCCGGCTATATTGCGTTTTTCATCTGTTATCTTCCAACGGATGGAGCGGGTACTGTCCTTTATCAGGAATATTTCCTCAAATACTTTCTTTTGCGCAACGCTTTCCTTTTTATCCAGCTCGCTGTATACTACATTGTCATCTGCGGGCTCCGGCCGTAGCCGTACATTCTCCGGGTTGTCCTTTCCTGGTGCATATAATGTGGTATTGTTATGAAAGCGTAACTCAAAGTAAGTGGTCTTGAACTTAGGCGTCCGTTTTTTCTCCAGGTCCTTCCAGGTATTGTTGTTATTGTTCCCGAACATGGCATCGAGGCGGGCATGTGCGTTCAGTCTCTTCTCATATTCAATGCGGCCTTCTGTCAGATAAACGGGTACTTGCGCTGCTACATTCAGCGTAATGCTTATAAGAATGAAGATCAGTAAAGTTCTCATAATTGTTGTCTTTTTGGGTTATTGCTTAGCGGCCGCACCGGTTTTATTAAAGTTCCAAACCACTGAAAGGAAAAGATATCGCTGGATGGTGCTGTAAGTGTTCTGCGTAATGAAGTTACTGTTCACCTGCCTGTTAAAGCCGATATTCTCATTCAAAAGGTCGTTTACAGATGCTTTGATCAGCAAGGCGTCATTTTTCAGGAGCTTCTTGCCGATCCAGGCATTCCACAGGAACACGTTGTTGTTGCTGGTAAATACATCCGTCTTCTGACGCAGATTGATATTGCAATCGGAGTGGATCTGCACTTTCAAAGGTAAGAACACGTCTACCTCCGGGCNCATATTGAAGGTCCAGTAGTTGGTTTGCACCCGTTGCTGTATGGAAGAACTACTGCTGGTATAATTGGCAAACGCTTCAAGCCCTATTTCATATAACTTCTCTTTCCTATGACGTATATAAATGCCACCCCTGTAGTTGCCGCTGTTGGTCACGTTCAATGCATCATTTACATAGTTTACATAACGGTTGTAGTTGATGTTTCCGTTGGCTCCCACGCGTGCATCCAGCTTTGCTAATTTGATACCGTAGTCTATATACAGGGAAGCCGACCGGTTACCGTCTACGTTAACAGACTGGTTGGTCCTCCTGCCATTGGCATCAATAGTGCTCCGGCTGCTGATGGCATTACTGGTGAAATTGTAATTGGCGCTGACCCATATCCCCCTTTCAGAAAGCATCCTGAAGTCATTGAAGGAAATCCGGAAACTGTTGGAGAACTGCGGCTTCAGGTCAGGATTGCCGATCGTTATATTCAGCGGGTCTTCATTGGTACGCAGTGGCTGTATCTGGTCAATGCCTGGCTGCCGGGTAGAACCGTTATAATTGATGGATAGTCTTCTCTGGCTATTGAACATATAAGCAACCATGGCTTGCGGATACCAGTTCACAAAATCCCGCGTGCGGGTAGAGTTTTTGTGCACATCCCGCTGATCAAAGCTGGTGAGGCCTACGTTTCCGCCAAAATTCAAACGAAACTTCTTGCTGATCAGGTTATAGTTGACCCCACCGCGGTGAGTGAACACGTTGAATGCATAGTCATTACTAAACAGCGTGTCCAGTTGGCTGTACTTTCCGCCGCCATCCTGGTTAAAGGAGTTCCGGTTGGAATTGCTGTTGTTAACCACAATGCCATAGTTGAATATCAGTGAGCTGATAGCCGACAATGGCTCTGTGTAGGTCAGCTTGGTATCAAAGCTCAGATTCTCATTTACGTTGGTCTTATACTGATCTATCTTTTGCGTGCTCTCAATGCTGCCGTTCTCATAGAATTCCGTAGTGGCGTTCAGGTAGCCATCTGAAGTATTCCGTGTAAAGCGTTCTATAACGTTCAGCGACAGCGTCCTGCCCCTTTTGCGTAACTTCTTCCGCCATAGAATATTGCTGTTCAGGCTACGGTTATCACCAACGGTGTTAATGTTGCGTTCATTCTGGTTCACCAGCGAGCTGTCTTCTGCAAGAGATTGTGTATTGTAAACACTGGCTGTGGTCTTATGATCCANTCCGCCGTCCGCCTGTATCTTGATAGAGGAGGTAGAGTCCAGCTGTATCTCATAAGCGCCGTTGGCCCGGTGCCGTAGTATATCATTGTGAAAACGCTGCGATGAATTGGTATAGTACAGGGTATCGGGCAGCAAGTATTGCGAGTTNGTGCTGCTGTTACCATCTACATACAGCTGCATGATCTTATAGCTNCCGTTAAACGATTGCTTATCCTCGTTCCATTTGTTGTTGTACATTAGTCCGCCTGTTTGTACCAGTGGATAGCCTTGCCCGTTATACTGGCCATTCCAGGACTCCAGGTCGTCTCCTGAGCCTGAAAAGGAATAGGAATCAGTAGTTTCATCGTAGCTGGCATCTGATCCGTTTTGCCCGTAGCTGTTCCTTTCCTGCCAGTTTAACCCGGTTTTACCTGTATTGGAAATAATGCCGTATCCGGATAATTTCCGCTTCTTACTAAAGGAATTGAACATGGCCTGGCTGTCGTGATAGCCATCGTTACCAGCGCCGGTGCTTACCTTTCCAAAGTACCCGTTCTTTTTATTCTCCTTCAGTTTCAGGTTCAGGGTCTTTGTTCTTTGTCCGTCGTCCACCCCTGTAAAAGCTGCCTGGTCGCTCTTTTTATCAAATACCTGCACTTTGTCCACCATATCAGCCCGCAGGTTCTGGGTGGCCAGGGTAGGATCATCTCCGAAGAATTCTTCTCCGTCTACCAGCACCTTCTGTATTTTTTCTCCCTGTGCAGTGATCTGCCCGTTTTTGTCAACCTGAATACCAGGTAACTTTTTGAGCAGCTCTTCCACAGAGGCATTAGGCGGCATCTTGAAGCTGTCCGCATTGTACTCTGTCGTATCACCTTTGAGTTTGATAGCTGCTACCGCCTGATTGATCACTACTTCCTGCAGCAAGCGTGATTTAAGCGACATGATAATTTTAGCATTGGTGACTGTGGTAGAATCCGTTAAGGTTAAAGGCTCTACATAGTCCGCGAATCCCGGCGCTGTTACCAGCATCAGGTATTTGCCTTCCTTCAGGCCCTTTAGCTCAAAGTGCCCGGAGGCATTGGTCCTGGTGAATTTGTACAGGATAGAGTCTTTGGCCTGTAAAAGGGTGATGACGGTGTTGGACAGGTTTTGTCGGTTAAGGGTGTCCATAATGCTGCCTTTTACTGAGGCTTGCTGGCTATAGCACAGGCAAGGGATAGCAGCACAGAACATAAGGGCAAAAAGTGTCTTCATTTACGGGATTTAACAGGGTTAGCTTAATAGACGCAAACGTTTGTTAATTCCATAAATAAAAAGAGATTATTTTATTTTTTATAGTCCAACATAGTGAAAAATCTGTTAATTTATAAACGTCCCTGTATGGATAAAACCGTACATGATAAACAGTACATATTCCATAATCTGATGTATCGATAATATGTACAATGTTTTCCGCCTTCGTATGTACTAACAATCCCTGACTATTTTTTATATCTTTAATATGCGAACTAACACTTTACACAGTCCTGCCATATGCCGAGGGTATTGCTTATTGCCTTTGTTCTATTGAATACCTCCCTGTTATCTCCAGCGCAACCGCCAACAGATAAATCACCTGGGGAATTACGCCTCCTTTTACAAAAGAGCAGGCCCGATACCAACCGGGTACTATGGCAACTGCAATTGAGCGATTATTACCTGAATAAGCCTGATGATCATAAAAATGACCTCGACAGTGCTTTAATGCTTGCACTGGATGCCTTGCACCTGAGCGACTCTCTCCGGTATACATCCGGCAGGTACCTCAGTATGGGGGAATTGGGAAGGATCTATTTTGAACGCAAGGATCTTGAGCGTGGTAAGGCCAGCTTTACTCAGGTAGCGGACTTTTATCATCAAACCGGTAACTGGCAGGAGGAGCTGAAATGGTTGCGTTACTTTGCCATGTTCATGCCGGAACATGATACTAACTTTCCCGAAAAGATCAGCATCTTTAACCGCATGCTGTCTGTCAGCCGCCAGGTAAAGGATCTTCCCGGCGAGGTGGGCTCATTAAGAGACATTGCGGATGTTTACCTGCGCTGGGGCAAGCTGGATACGGCTGAAATTAAACTGTTACAACTACTCCGCCTTGAGCAGTCGTCCGGCATCCGGAAGCTGCATTACACATACGATCTGCTTGCCACCACGTCCATGTACCAGGGAAATTACAATAAGGCCCTGCCATACGCGCTTGAAACGATTAAATATATGCAAGCCACCCGTGATAGCGCCACTGCATCTATTTTCTATAACCGCATCGGAAGCATCTACCGCGAACTGGGGCAGTATGAAAATAGCATCCCCTGGTATCGTAAAGCGCTGGGTCAAATGCAGCCCGGCCAGATGGGAAGATATACGGTTGCGGGCCACCTGGCCCGTGCCATGATAAAGACCGGGAAAGAAAAAGATGCTTTAGCCATGCTGCTGGCCCTTGTGAAGAAAGATCCACCTGTTGCATTCGTGGATAAGGAAGAAGTAGCCCGGTCTATCGGCGATTGCTTTAATGCCCTGCACCAGTACAACCTGGCCGAGCAGCACTACCGGGAAATGATATTTTTTGAGGAACAACAGTCGCAGAGTAGTAATAACCGTCATGCGCTTGAAATATATTATGTTATTGGCAAGTTCTATACAGACAGGCAGGAGTTTCACAAAGCGAATGTTTATCTGCAGAAAGCCCTGAACGTGCCTGACATAAAGAACAATTTCGCCTCCAGGATCAAGGATGTGCACCTGGCCCTTTTTAAAGTAGATTCGGCAGCCGGTAATTACTTGTCCGCCATACAACATCTCCGCACCTATAATATCCTGAACGATTCCATCTTTTCCGAAACCAAAAGCAAACAAATCGCCGAACTGCAGATACAGTATGAAACAGCCCGCCGGGAGCAGGATATAAAGCTATTGCGTAACGAAAGCCAGCTGGAACGTAACAAGCTGCAACAGGCCAGGCTGGCAAGGAATGTTACCCTTGGAGGTATTTTCATGCTGCTGGCTATCGTAGGACTGTTATACAACCGCTACCGCCTCAAACAGCGTAGTAACCGGCGCCTGGAGGAACAGCAAAAAGAAATCAACCTGAAAAACCAATCCCTGGAAGAGTTCTTGCATGAAAAAGACAGGCTGCTGGAAGAAAAGGAATGGTTGCTGAAGGAGATCCACCATCGTGTTAAGAATAACCTGCAGATCGTAATGAGCCTGCTCAACACGCAATCTGCCTACATAGAGAATGACGCCGCCCTGGTAGTGATCCGTGAGAACCAGCACCGGGTGTATGCTATGTCTCTCATCCACCAGAAACTATATCAGTCTGAAAATGTAGCCCTGATAGATATTCCTGTTTATATCAGTGAGCTGGTGGATTACCTGCGCAGCAGTTTTGATACGCGCCATATCCGTTTTGAGCTGGATATTGCCCCGGTTAAACTGGATGTAGCACAAACAGTACCGATGGGCCTTATCCTGAATGAGGCGGTCACGAATGCCATTAAATACGCTTTCCCCGATAGCCGCAGCGGACTTATCACCGTTACCTTACGGCAAACCGGCGGCCATAACCTGACCCTCGCCATTACAGATAATGGTACAGGTTTACCGGAAGGAATGGATATTAATCAAACCGATTCCCTGGGCATGAGCCTGATGCAGGGACTAAGCAGGCAACTGGAAGGCAGTTTCCAGCTGGAGAATAAACAAGGCCTTACCATTACAATAACCTTTGTGAATGAAAGGCTAACCCAACCTGGCGCACAGGCAGCTTCCAATCTTTTGACCGAAATAGTTACGTATGAGTGAAAAAGTACTGATAGTAGAAGATGAATTTATTGTGGCCAATGATCTGCGCCTGATACTGCAACGGGCGGGATACCAGGTATGTGGTATTGCCCCTTCGGTAAAGGATGCCCTGGATATTATCGATCAGCATCAACCAGGGCTGGTGATACTGGACATCTACCTGAAAGGCAGGCAAACCGGTATTGAGCTGGCCAAACAGTTAAAAGAAAAGCACATTGCATTTGTATATCTCTCCGCCAATTCCAACCAGCGTGTACTGGAGGCGGCAAAGGCTACAGAGCCTTATGGCTTTCTTGTAAAACCCTTCCGGGAAAAAGATGTGCTGGTCACGCTCGATGTGGCCCGCTATCGCCATAAACATAGCCTGGAATCCGGGTTCCGCCGTGAGCTGTTATTACAGGATACTATCTCACAGATCATTGCCGAACGAATCGGTGCTGAACAAAAATGCCTGAAAATTGCCCGTACCCTGCAGTCTTATGTACCTTTCGATTATATGTCTGCAGGCACATTGGGTTTTCTCCGCATCGGGTTCGATGAATACCAGGTGATCAGGAATGATGAACTGTCTACCATATCCGGCCTCAAGCCGGCAGATCTTAATGCGCTGCAGGCTGCCACGCCGGCAGATCATTTCACCGCCTTGTACAGCCAGGAAACATTTGGAAAGATCCTGCCACAATATCCTTTGAAGGGCTTGCTGGCACGTACTTTCCAGTTACAGTCCCACCTGGTGATGCCCGTATTGAAGGCTGGCGGAGGCCTGATTGCTTTTTCTTTCTATAGCCGGAGGCCCGATGCCTATCAGCCTGGCGATGCGGCTACCTTAGGTCGTTTACAGCAGTTACTGGCAAAGGTGGACGTGCCTGGAGAGCAAGCCAACGGGGTCATTGCCGCACCGCCTAATACCAACGGCTGCAATGTCGCGGCAACGTTTGATGGTATTATCGGCAAAAGCCATCGCTTATTGCATGTACTGGATCATGTGACCCAGGTAGCCCCGTTTGATACGTCCGTATTGATAACAGGGGAGAGTGGCACCGGCAAGGAGAAAGTGGCCTGGAGCATCCACCAGCTTTCACCCCGCCATAAAAAGCCGCTTATCAAAGTGAATTGTGCTGCATTGCCTTCCAACCTCATAGAGTCAGAGCTTTTTGGATATGAGAAGGGCGCCTTTACCGGCGCTACCGACAGAAGGATCGGTAAATTTGAACAGGCAGATGAGGGCACTATCTTCCTTGACGAGATCGGGGAAATGCCCCTGGAATTACAGGTAAAGCTGTTAAGGGTATTACAGGAAAAGGAGATAGAGCGCATAGGCGG
>JGI24739J22299_10000797_pt1 | contig 11514 bp, 10 predicted proteins | sample KBSCornC5_FD_22299 | JGI IMG/M metagenome (IMG submission 22299)
ACGGCGTGAAATGATCGCTCTTGATGATGCCGATCGTAGCGATGACGAACATCGTCAAGGCAATCACCTTTATGACCACCAGAATGGCGTTGAAGCGCGCGCTTTCCTTGGTTCCGATCATCAGCAGCCCGGTCACCAGCAAGGCGATCACCAGCGCGGGGATGTTGACCATCCCTCCTGCATAGGGTCCGTTTGCCAGTTCGGACGGGATGGTAATGCCGACATAATCGCGCAGCAAACCGACGAAATAGCCGGACCAGCCTACCGAGACTGCGCTCGCCGCCACGGCATATTCGAGGACGAGCGCCCAGCCCACCATCCAGGCGAGCAGTTCGCCCATGACGGCATAGGTATAGGTGTAGGCCGAGCCCGATACCGGCACCATCGATGAGAGTTCTGAATAGCAAAGCGCCGCCACCGCACACACGAAGCCCGCGATCACGAAGCTGATCATCATGCCCGGCCCCGCCTTCTGCGCCGCTTCGGCGGTGAGCACGAAGATGCCCGTGCCGATGATGCCGCCGATGCCCAGCATGGTGAGTTGGAAGGCGCCCAGCGATCTGTGCAGCGATTTCTTTTCGGCGGTGGCTAGAATGGCGTCGAGCGACTTGATGCGCAGGTTCATGAGACCCCCAACCCTGTTGAAGGTGCGAGCCTAACCGTTAATCAGCGCGCGGCAACTGCTTTTCAGCGCACCAACATGGGCCCGAGCGGTCTGCCGGCGAAAATATGCACATGAAGGTGCGGCACCTCCTGGTGGCTGTCCGGCCCAATGTTCGCGAGCAGCCGGTAACCCGGATCCACAATCCCGGCTTCGCGCGCGACCTTGCCCACGGCTCTTACGAAGCCCGCGATCTCCGCGTCGCTCGCCGTCGCCGAAAAATCGTCCCAGGATACATAGCGTCCCTTCGGGATCACCAGCACATGATGGGGCGCCTGCGGATTGATGTCATGGAACGCCAGCGCATGTTCGTCTTCGTAGACCTTGCGGCTCGGGATCTCGCCTCTCAGGATCCTCGCAAAGATGTTGTTGTCGTCATAGGGCGCGGTTGCGTCGATCGGCATGGGCTGTTCCTAGGCTATTCGGCAGTGCGCGAGGCCTTTTCCGCAATTCCGGAAATCCCCTCGCGCCGCTCGAGCTCGTTCAATATATCGGCAATCGCAACGCCTCGGTCCTGAAGCAGCACCAACAGGTGAAACATGAGGTCGCTTGCCTCGGCAACGAGCTTTCCGGTGTCNGCGGCCAGCGCGGCGATGACGGTCTCGACTGCTTCCTCACCGACCTTTTGCGCGATCTGTGGCGTGCCTGCAGCGAACAGCTTCGCGACGTAAGAGGATTGCGGATCGCCGCCGCGACGCGCAGCGATGGTNTGCTCAAGTCTGGCGAGCGTGTCTACCATGGCTGCCTGTCAAGCGGGAAAGCCCGCTGAAGTCAATCGCCGCGGCGGTTTGACCTGCTGCCCCGGCGCCCGATGATGAGGCCGACTACACCGGCTGCGAACAAGGCGAGATCGGTGGGCTCCGGTACGGCTGAGGCGGGCTTTGCATCGGCCGGCTGTGTGGCAGCGGACGGGCCGGCCATTGCGATGAAAGCAACCGTCAACGCAATCGCCAGCCCCGCCCGCGCCATACCAAACCCCCGCTACCGCAACTCGAAGAACGGCCTGACTGCCGTTAATCATGGTTAAGCAAGTTCGCGGCCAATTTGACGAAGCGACGTATATCCAAGCGTATATTTGGTTAACGCCGGGGTCGGCTTAAGGTAAATGTAAAATTTACCGACGCTTTAGCGGCGTACTGGCAGGCCAGCGGCGCGTAGGGCCGCGTGCGCCTCTGATATGCTGTGCTGGCCATAGTGAAAGATCGATGCCGCCAATACGGCCGATGCGCCGCCGCGCTGGACGCCTGCTACGAGATGATCGAGCGCACCAACCCCGCCGCTTGCAATCACCGGCACCGGCACGGAATCCGCAACAGCGCGAGTCAGCGCGAGATCATAGCCTTCGCGCGTTCCATCGCGGTCCATCGATGTCAGCAGGATCTCGCCTGCGCCGAGTTCGGCGAGCCGGGCCGCATGCGCAATGGCGTCGATCCCCGTCTCGCGCCGGCCGCCATGCGTGTAAACTTCCCACTTTCCCGGCGCGGTCTGGCGCGCATCCACCGCGCCGACGACGCATTGCGCGCCGAAGCGGTCTGCCATCTCGCGGACAAGCTCCGGCCGCGCGACTGCGGCCGAATTGACCGAGACCTTGTCAGCGCCCGCCAACAGCAGCGCGCGCGCATCTTCTACCGAGCGAACGCCGCCGCCCACCGTCAGCGGCAGGAATACCACTTCAGCGGTCCGCGCGACGACATCGAGGATAATGCCGCGCTGCTCATGGCTTGCGGTGATGTCCAGAAAGCACAGCTCGTCGGCGCCGGCCGCATCGTAGATGCGCGCCTGCTCGACGGGGTCACCTGCATCGATCAGGTCGACGAAGTTGACTCCCTTGACGACGCGGCCGCCGGCGACATCGAGGCAAGGGATCACGCGAACCCGAACGCTCATGCCCGTGCAACCCCCAGCGCCGCCTCCAGCTTGAGCGTACCGTCATAAAGCGCGCGGCCGGTGATTACGCCTTCGATGCCTTCGGATGCGCTGCGCGCCAGCTCGAGAATGTCGCCGAGGTCGCGAACCCCGCCGCTGGCGATCACCGGGATCCGCGTTCTGCGCGCGAGGTGCAGCGTGGCATCGACGTTGCAGCCTTTGAGCAACCCATCCCGTCCGACATCAGTGAACAATAAAGCTGCGACGCCAGCGTCGGCAAAGCGATTGGCCAGTTCCTCGACCTTCATGTCGGAAACTTCGGCCCAGCCATGCGTGGCGACATAGCCATCGCGCGCATCCACGCCGACGACGATCTTGCCGGGCAGATCGCGGGCTGCCTCCTTGACAAGCTCGGGATTTTGCAGCGCCGCCGTGCCGATCACGACACGCCAAACGCCAAGCTCGATCCAGCGATCGATCGCAGCGCGATCGCGAATGCCGCCGCCAAGCTGCACCTTGCCCGGAAAAGCCTCGATAATGGCTTGCACCGCCGACGGGTTCACCGCCTCGCCGGCGAACGCGCCGTCGAGATCAACCACGTGAAGATGGTCGGCGCCCTGCTCGGAAAACCTGGCGGCCTGGGCGGCCGGATCGCTGCCGTAGACGGTGGCACGGTCCATATCGCCCTGGGCGAGCCGAACGACCTGGCCACCTTTAAGGTCGATCGCTGGGAAAACGATCAGGCTCATGGCCGCCACTCCAGAAAGCGGGTCAGGAAAGAAAGCCCATAGCCCTGGCTTTTTTCCGGATGAAACTGGACGCCGACGATCGTGTCGCGCCCAACCGCTGCGGTGACCGGACCGCCATGATCGGTTTGGGCGAGCAGCGTTGATCCGTCCATATCCTCGAAGGCGAAGCTGTGCAGGAAATAGGCCTCGCCCGGAGCAATGAGCGGATGATCGCGGGTCGGCAGCACATCGTTCCATCCCATATGGGGCACCTTGAGGGCGGGATCGTCCGGCGCGAGCTTGCGCACGGTGCCGCCGATCCACCCAAGCCCCGGATGACGCCCATGCTCCTCGCCCGCATCCGCGAGCAATTGCATGCCGACGCAGATGCCGAGGAACGGGCGGCCCTGCTCCCGCGCCGCTTCCGCCATGGCATCGACCATGCCGTCGATGGCGGTCAGGGCTTTCATACAGGCTGCAAAGGCCCCTACTCCCGGCAATACGATGCGATCGGCGGAGCGCACCGTTTCCGGATCGGCTGTGACGAGCACGTCAGGCGCTCCCGCCGCTTTGAGGGCATTTTGCACCGACCGGAGATTACCCGCACCATAATCGATCAGCGCGACGCGCTCAGCCATGGCCGTCCTTCGCCCCGCCCAGCGTTCCCTTGGTGGAAGGCACGCTGTCCGCTTTGCGCGGATCGATCTCGATGGCTTGCCTCAGCGCGCGGGCCAACCCTTTGAAGCAGCTTTCGATGATATGATGATTGTTCTCGCCGTAGAGATTTTCGACGTGCAGCGTGATGCCCGCCGATCCCGCAAAGGCGTGGAACCAGTGTTGGAAAAGCTCGGTATCCATCTCGCCCAGACGCGGGGTCGTGAACTGCGCTTTCCACACGAGGAACGGCCGGCCCGAAATATCGAGNGCNACGCGCGTCAGCGTCTCGTCCATGGGCGCAAAGGCGCTGCCGAAGCGGGTGATGCCNCTACGGTCGCCCANCGCCTTGGAGATCGCCTCGCCGATCGCGATCGCGCTGTCTTCGGTGGTGTGGTGCTGATCGACATGCAGATCGCCTTTCACCGTCGCCTCGAGATCGATCAGCGAGTGGCGCGAAAGCTGCTCAAGCATATGATCGAGAAAGCCGATCCCGGTGGAAACACGATAGGTGCCGGTGCCGTCGAGATTGACCTCGACGGCGATGTCGGTTTCGTGGGTCGTGCGTTTGACGAGTGCGGTGCGCATGCCACAGCGCTATAGCGTCCGTGCGTCACGGCGCAACGCGTCTTGACCGGCAAAGGCCAAGCGTTCACCTAGCCTTCATGAGCGAAGAGACGCCCGACAGCCTGATTCCCTATGACGAGATCGTGCAGAATGCCCTGCGCGCGGTGGTCGGCCGGGTGTTGGGCGAAGTGCAGCGCCGCGGCGGGCTGCCTGGCGATCATCACTTCTATATCACTTTCAAGACGGGCGCGCCCGGCGTGGATATTCCCCGCCATCTCGTCGAGCGCTTCCCCGATGAGATGACCATCGTCATCCAGAACCGATTCTGGGATCTGAAGGTTGGCGAGGACAAGTTCGAGGTGGGCCTGTCCTTCAACCAGGTGCCTGCGCATCTGATCATTCCGTTCGGAGCCGTCACGGCGTTCCACGATCCGGCGGTCAACTTCGCGCTTCAGTTCCAGGTTCAGGTCGAGGGCGACGAGGAACCTGCCGAACATGACGACGCGGAAAATGACGCGCCGGCGCCGATTGTGACCGAGGATGGATCGAACGTCGTATCGGTGGATTTTACACGCAAGAAATGATCTTCATTCCTCCCGGTCAGCGGGAGGGAGGAGCATGCGTCGATGAATACCCGCACCGAGTCGGACAGTTTCGGCCCCATTGAGGTTCCGGCTGAATGCTATTGGGGCGCCCAGACACAGCGCTCGCTCACAAATTTTGCGTTTCCGGCGAATGAGCGGATGCCGCTTTCGATCGTTCATGCGCTCGCGCTGATCAAGCAGGCGGCGGCGCGCATCAACCGCCACCATGGCCTGGACATAAGCGTGGCGGACGCGATCGAAGACGCTGCCGCCAGCGTCGCCGCCGGTGCGCATGACGATCAGTTTCCGCTCGCCATCTGGCAGACCGGGAGCGGCACCCAGACCAATATGAACGTGAACGAGGTCATCGCCGGTCTTGCCAACGAAAGGCTGGCGGGCACGCGCGGCGGCAAATCGCCGGTTCACCCCAATGATCACGTCAATCGCGGCCAAAGCTCGAACGACAGCTTTCCGACGGCGCTGCATGTCGCGGCCGCGCACTGCCTTCACGAAGGTTTGCTGCCCGCGCTGCACGTGATGCATTCGCGATTGTCGCTGCAAGCCAGCGAATGGGATGATATCGTCAAAATCGGCCGCACCCATTTGCAGGACGCGACACCGTTGACGCTCGGCCAGGAATTTTCCGGCTATGCCGCGCAAATCGAAAACGCGATCGCCCGGGTCGAGGGCGTCCTGCCCCGGCTGTTACAACTGGCGCAGGGCGGCACCGCCGTGGGTACCGGCCTCAACGCGCCCTCGGGTTTCGCCGAGGACATGGCACGGGAAATCGCCAGTCTCACAGGGTTGCCCTTCGTGTCTGCCCCGAACAAGTTCGAGGCGCTCGCCTCCAACGATGCGCTGGTCGAGCTGTCCGGCGCGCTCAATGTGCTCGCGGTTTCGGTCACCAAGATCGCCAACGATATCCGGTTGATGGCGTCGGGGCCGCGATCCGGAATTGGCGAATTGAGCCTGCCGGAGAATGAGCCGGGCAGTTCGATCATGCCGGGCAAGGTGAATCCCACCCAGAATGAGATGCTGACGATGGTCGCGGCGCAGGTGATCGGCAATCACCAGGCGGTCACGGTCGGCGGGCTGCAGGGCCATTTCGAGCTCAACGTCTTCAAGCCCCTGATCGGCGCCAATGTGCTCCGCTCCGTCGCGCTGCTCGCGCAGGGCATCCGCCTGTTTACCGAGCATGCGCTCGACGGCGCCCAGCCGAACCGCGATCGCATCGCCGAACTGGTCGATCGCTCGCTGATGCTGGTGACCGCGCTTGCGCCCGAAATCGGTTACGACAATGCCGCCAAGATCGCCAAGCACGCGCACGCAAACGGGCTGACGCTGCGCGAAGCCGCGCTGGATCTCGGNCTTGTCGACGAAGCGACCTTCGATCGTCTGGTGCGGCCCGAAACGATGGTAGGGCGCTGATAATAGTTCGCATTAGGAGCCCGATATNATGCCGACGCAGACCCTGTTCGCCCGCCGCCACTTTCTCGCGTCGGCTCTCGCTTCGGCGGCGGTGCTACCGGTCTCGGCGCGCGTGCTGGCCAAGACGGCGACCTCTGCTTCGCAGCGTTTTTCGGCGGCTCTGGCTCGCTACGCGCAGGACATCCTCCGGCTCAGCCCGGAAAGCGCCACCTCGCTCGGCATGGACAAGGGCGCCAATGCGCCGCTCAAAGCCCGGCTTTCAGATCTTTCACCTGCGGGCAACGCGGTTTGGGCGCGGCATTTGAAGGCAATGAAGGCCGAACTTGGCGGCATTGAGCGGGCCGCNCTCAATCCAGCCGAACAGATTCAGTATGACACAGTCAACTATGCCGCGGGCGTCGGCATCGCGGGCGACGCTTTTTTCTACGGCGGTGCGGCGCAGGGCTTTTTCGGGCGGGCAATCCCCTATGTGGTGAGCCAGCAGGACGGGACTTTCTCGAGCCTGCCCGAATTTCTCGATTCTCAGCACATCATCAGCAACGCCGCCGACTGCGAGGCCTATCTGGCCCGCGTCTCCGGCATGGCGAGGGTGCTCGATCAGGAAACCGCGCTTATCGCCAGCGACGCGGCCAGGGGCGTGATGCCGCCCTCTTTCCTAGCAAGCAACGCGCTCGGGCAATTGACCGAGTTTCGTAAGACGCCGCCGGCGCAGCAGAAGCTGGTGACGTCCGTCAGCGAACGCGCGTCCAAGCTGGGCATCGCCGGCGATTGGGCGGGCCGGGCGACCAAGCTTGTCGAACAGCTCGTCTATCCGGCGCTTGACCGGCAGATCACTGCCTTCACCAGGGCGACTGCCAAGGCGCCCGATACAGCGGGCGTCTATCGGCTGCCCGACGGCGAGGCCTATTATCGCTGGGCGCTCCAACTCGGCACCACCACGACGATGACGCCCGAGGAGATCCATCAGATCGGCCTCCAGCAGAATGGCGAGATCAAGGATCGCATCGACCAGATTCTCAAGAGCCAGGGCATGACACAGGGAAGCGTCGGCGAACGGCTGCAAGCGCTCACCAAGGATCCCAGGCAACTCTTTCCCGATACGGACGATGGCCGCGCCCAGCTGATCGCCTATCTCAACCAGTGTGTGGCGAATGCGCGCGCGATCCTGCCGCGTTTTTCGCGGCTTGGGCTGAAGGCGCCGCTCACCATCAAACGCGTGCCGCAGGATATCCAGAATGGCGCGCCGCTTGGCTATATGAACTTCGCCGCGCTCGATGGGTCGCGCCCGGCCATCTATTATGTGAACCTCAAATCCACCGCGCTGTGGCCCAAATACCAGCTTCCGACGCTCACCACCCATGAAGGGATTCCCGGCCACGCCTGGCAGGGCGCCTATCTTGCCGAGCATCATGACGAGATCCCGCTGATCTTCTCCGAAATGGGCTTCAACGCCTTCGTGGAAGGCTGGGCGCTCTATGCCGAGCAGGTCTGCGATGAGCTTGGCCTCTACGACAAGGATCCGCTCGGCCGGCTGGGTTTCCTCCAAGGCCAGCAATATCGCGCGTGCCGGCTGGTGGTCGATACCGGCCTCCATGCCAAGCGCTGGACGCGCGAGCAGGCGGTGAATTTCATGGTCCAGGAAACCGGCCGGGGGACCGAGGCGATGACGAGCGAGGTCGATCGCTACTGCGCATGGCCGGGGCAGGCTTGCGGTTACAAGATCGGGCAGCTTCAAATGCTGCGCCAGCGCGAGCATGCTCGGGCGGCACTCGGCGCCCGCTTCGATCTTGCCGCCTTCAACGATGCTGTCGTCAAAACCGGGGGCGTGCCGCTCTCGATCCTTCCCACCGCGATCGATCAATATATCGCGGCGTCCCGTACGTAGCCTAGCCTCCCCGCTTTGCCATGTTTAGTGCTGCTTCAATTTTTTCGGTTGCGCCCTCTCGCGGGATATCTGGTTCGACGGTTGGTCCCAGGGGGGCGCCATTTGCTCGAACTATGCGGCCTTGAGGGATGCTGGCAAAGCGTCCTTTGTCGATGGCTATCATTATCATCACGAGGCCTTCGCTGGTAACAGGTTCGCCGACCAGCTTCGCCCGGCCGTTATCTTTCAATGCGAGCGCAAAAGCCGTAGCTCCGGTAGCCATATGATCGTCAATCAGGACAAAGATTGGAACGTCGGCGGCGATCGAGCCTTCGTGTGCAATGAACTTTTCGTTGGAGACCGACCTACCTTGAAGCGACATTATGATACCAGAATCGAGGAAGAGATCGGCGACCTCAGCAATGCCACTCAATTCCCCCCCTACGCTCCCCCGAAGGTCGATAATGATGCCTCGAACCGGCTTACTCGATTGATTGGCCAACCGAGTTGTCAAAAATGATCCAATTTGCTTGCCGGTCCGGTGGGCAATGAATCGAGGGATTGCTATCGCGATCACCCCCTTGTCCTCCCCAAATTCGGGATCGTTTCCGACCGGCAATCCCAAGCTGGGAGCAGCCTTAACGATATCGCGTACGATAGGTATCGTGATCTGCTTCGCATCGGAGTGGCGCAAGTAACTTATCTTTACTTCGCTGCCGACCGCACCGCGCAGCGCCGCAATGATATCCTCGAATGACATAGCGCTGACGGACTTTCCATCGATAGCGAGCACTGCGTCCTGCGCTACGATGCCGGCGTTACTGGCAGGACTGTTCGGAAACACGGCGACAACTTGCGATGCACCGTTGCTAGGCCTTTCCAAGCTTAAGCCTACGGCGGCCACGTGGTCGCGATCGACATATCTCCGATAGCTTCTGAGCCGCCGGTCATATGTCGAGGTTTCGAGTAACAGGCTGCCTTCTGGCGTTAGCTGGGTCAGCGTTGCCGACAACGCCTTATTGATTGCGTCATCCAATTCAGAAGGCGGTATGGTCTTCTCGGCACAGCTTATCACGGAAGCAACCGCGGTCGTCCACTCTACACCGTCTAAATCTGCGCCAGGGGCTCCAAGTCCTGAGCATGGTGTCGGTTGGACCAGCAGATGTGGATCATTTCTGAGGTTCTGGACCAGCATGTTAGCGATGTGTGACTGGCTGATCGGGTTTATATAGGCCTCATTCACACCCTCTACGAATCTGATTAGGCCCATAGTTCGAATTGACACCAACTTGATATGGACTGACGACTCGATAAGCTGCGGCGCTCGGTCTTCTGCAAAAGTTACAGATGCTTGCGAAAGGAGAGCTAGTGCCAGATATGCGCACTTCATGATCTCTCCTCCCCCGAAGAACTTGTTACCACGTTCCCACGCCACGCAGTAATATAGACGTCGTCAATCTGCTACCGGAATATATCTTCGCGTTCTCTCGCTGGTACGGTTCATATCACGTGCGACCTCCAACTATCCTGCCATCGACTGTCGCAAGCTGGGGCGGATTACGTGTTTAGCCGCTATCAGGACAGGATCTTCGCCAGCCCCTTGGAGAGTTGCAGCGCCCCGTTGAGCCGTGATTTCGGGTCCGGCCAGTTGCGCGTGATAACGAGCTTGCTGTCCGGCCGGAGCTTGGCGGTTCCTTTAAGCCGTTCGGTGTAGGCGATCAGGCCTGGAATGTCCGGGAACTGATCGTTGTGGAAGGTCACAAGCGCGCCCTTGGGGCCGACATCGAGCTTGGCCACGCACGCGATCTTCAGATTGAGCTTGGTCTCGATGACTGAGAGCAGGTTCGCCGTCGCGTCGGGAAGCGATCCGAAGCGGTCGATCAGCTCGGCGGCGAAGGCTTCGATGCCGTCGCGATCCTCGATCTCGTTCATGCGGCGATAGAGGCCCATCCGCAGATCGAGATCGGGCACATAGTCTTCCGGGATCAGGATCGGCGCATCGACCGTGATCTGTGGCGAGAAATTCTCGCGGCGCTCCGCCTCGGCGAGGCCGCCGGCCTTCGCCTCGATGATCGCCTCCTCGAGCATCGACTGGTAAAGCTCGAAGCCCACCTCCTTGATATGGCCGGATTGCTCGTCGCCGAGCAGATTGCCGGCGCCGCGAATATCGAGATCATGGCTGGCGAGCTGGAAACCGGCGCCGAGCGTGTCGAGGTTCGAAAGAATATGCAGCCGCTTTTCGGCGGTGTCGGTCATCGTGCGATTGGCCGGCGTGGTGAGATAGGCATAGGCGCGGATCTTCGAACGGCCGACGCGCCCCCGCAACTGATAGAGCTGGGCGAGGCCGAACATATCGGCGCGATGGACGACGAGCGTGTTGGCGCTGGGAATGTCGAGCCCGCTTTCGACGATCGTGGTGGAGACCAGCACGTCGAACTTCCTGTCGTAGAAGGCCGACATCCGCTCCTCGACTTCGCTTGCCGCCATCTGGCCATGGGCGACCACATAGTTGATCTCGGGCACCTGCTTACGCAGGAAATCCTCGATATCGGGCAGATCCTTGATCCGTGGCGTGACGAAATAGCTCTGCCCGCCGCGGTAATGCTCGCGCAACAGCGCCTCGCGGATCACCACCGCGTCCCACGGCGTGACATAGGTGCGCACCGCCAGGCGATCGACTGGCGGCGTCTGGATCACCGAAAGCTCGCGCAGGCCCGACATCGCCATCTGCAGCGTGCGCGGGATCGGCGTGGCGGTGAGCGTGAGCACGTGAACGTCGGCTCTGAGCGCCTTCAGTCTCTCCTTGTGGGTGACGCCGAAGCGCTGCTCCTCATCGACAATGACGAGGCCGAGGCGCTTGAACTCGATGCCCTTCGCGAGCAGCGCATGGGTGCCGATAACGATATCGACCTTGCCGTCGGCGAGCCCTTCCCTGGTCGCCTTGGCCTCGGCGGCGGGGACGAGGCGCGAGAGCCGGCCGATGTTGAGCGGGAAGCCCTGGAAGCGTTCCTTGAAATTGTTGAAATGCTGGCGGGCGAGCAGGGTGGTGGGGCAAACCAACGCGACCTGCGCTCCCGCCATCGCCGCGACGAAGGCGGCGCGTAGCGCAACCTCGGTCTTGCCGAATCCGACATCGCCGCAGACGAGCCGGTCCATCGGCTT
>JGI24739J22299_10000798_pt1 | contig 11508 bp, 10 predicted proteins | sample KBSCornC5_FD_22299 | JGI IMG/M metagenome (IMG submission 22299)
GCGATGAAGACCGGAGACTGAAGACTGAAGACTGAAGACCCGCTTGCTCATCCTTGCAACTCAACGCAACTCTTCACGCAATTGCGCAACTTCAAACCTCAAACGTTAAACTTTTTAATGTTAACAAATTATTAGGTTTTAATTGTGCTAATGACGTCAAAAATTTATAAATTAGTAATGCAGTTCTTCACATAATCATTTTAAAACAGAGAGCCTATGAAAGTATGATTACCCACGTGAATTGAGATTGTTAAATATTAAAAAATTTAGTGTCATGAACGTTCAAATTCAAACGGTGCACTTTGATGCAGATTCCAAGCTAATTGATCATGTGAACAAAAAAATCCAGAAACTTTCGAGCTTTTATGATCGCATAGTCAGTGTGGATGTATTTCTTAAGTTAGACAACGTAGCCCACCAAATCAAGGACAAGATAGCCGAGATAAAGATCCGTATACCTCGCCACGACCTTTTTGTCAAGCATGAGTCCAAATCCTTTGAAGAATCCTTCGACCTCGCCTTCAATGCCGCTGTAAATCAGATCAAGCGGCAAAAAGAAAAGAAATTTCAATAAATCCTGAAAAATAATTTTGAAGTTATTAACCTCTTTACTACCTTTGCCATCCCGATCAAAAAAGGGATCGGTGAAGGTAGTAAAGTTCTTTACTGTAGGGCATTTTAGCCAAAACAGATCAGGTAAAAAATGAAGAGTGTCCCGGGGCTGAAAAAACAATTTTGAGATTTCGACAAAGCTGTTATTTTTGCGCTTCCTTTTACGGATACCTCGTAATAAAGATACTTGGTATGCCAGCATAGCTCAGTTGGCCAGAGCTACTGATTTGTAATCAGTGGGTCGGGGGTTCGAATCCCTCTGCTGGCTCAGACACAAGTTCAAGGAGGACAAATTTCGTTCCGGATTTGAATATTGTATTTGAGATTTGAGAAATTACTGGGGCAGGTTCCAGAGCGGCCAAATGGGGCGGACTGTAAATCCGCTGTCTTTCGACTTCAGAGGTTCGAATCCTCTCCTGCCCACCAACAAGGGTGAGTTCCGCTTTTGCCCACAAGCAGAGGCGGAACTTAGTTGTTGAATAACGTTTGTTCTTTGGAATTGATTTTTTGGAAATAATACATATGCGGGAGTAGCTCAGTTGGTAGAGCGACAGCCTTCCAAGCTGTAGGTCGCGGGTTCGAACCTCGTCTCCCGCTCGCAGAAAACGCTGTTGTGGTACAATGGCTGTATTTTTCAAGATTTTTCACCAGCTGTTGTAGCTCAGGGGTAGAGCACTTCCTTGGTAAGGAAGAGGTCGTGAGTTCAATTCTCATCAACAGCTCATAGTTAGAGAGTCTATGAAGTGAACTGGATTTGCGATATAGCATCCCGGTGGTAACCGGGAAGGTCGTGAGTTCAATTCTCATCAACAGCTCCAACATTGTTTCAGTAATTCCCGTAGGACCTGCTGATCAAGTTTAGCATAACTAAGCGTTGTAGCTCAGTGGCAGAGCAGCCCCGGATTTCGTTTTCGTAACCGGGTAAAGACATGAGTTCAATTCTCATCAACTGCGCAAGTTTGTAAAACAGTTTTAAAAACAACTATTAATACAATCTTTACAAACCATCTAAAAAGAAAATACAATGGCAAAAGAAACCTTTAAGCGGGATAAACCCCACGTAAACATTGGTACCATCGGCCACGTGGACCACGGTAAAACTACCTTGACTGCTGCCATTACAACCATTTTGGCTAACAAGGGTCTGGCAGAGAAGAAAGGTTACGATGAGATCGATGCGGCTCCTGAAGAAAAAGAAAGAGGTATCACTATCAATACAGCACACGTAGAGTATCAGACTGCTAACCGTCACTACGCTCACGTAGACTGTCCGGGCCACGCTGACTATGTGAAGAACATGATCACCGGTGCAGCTCAGATGGACGGTGCTATCCTCGTGGTTGCCGCTACAGATGGTCCTATGCCTCAAACAAGAGAGCACATCCTGCTGGCTAAGCAGGTAGGTGTACCTCGTATAGTAGTGTTCATGAACAAGGTTGACCTGGTTGATGATCCTGAACTGCTGGAACTGGTTGAGATCGAGATCCGCGATCTGCTGTCTAAAAACGGTTTCGACGGTGACAATGCTCCTATCATCAAAGGTTCCGCTACCGGTGCGCTGGCTGGCGACGCTAAATGGGTAGGTGCTATCGACGAACTGATGGATGCTGTAGACAGCTACATTCCGCTGCCTCCCCGTCCTGTTGATCAGCCGTTCCTGATGTCTGTAGAAGACGTATTCTCTATCACTGGTCGTGGTACCGTTGCTACCGGTCGTATCGAGCGTGGCCGTATCAAGGTTGGTGAAGCTGTTGAGATCGTAGGTCTGCAGCCTGAGAAAATGACCTCTACCTGTACAGGTGTGGAAATGTTCAAGAAACTGCTGGACGAAGGTGAAGCTGGTGACAACGCAGGTCTGCTGCTGCGCGGTATTGAGAAATCTCAGATCCGTCGTGGTATGGTTATCTGCAAACCCGGTTCTATCACTCCGCACACTGAATTCAAATGCGAAGTTTACGTACTGAGCAAAGATGAAGGTGGCCGTCACACTCCGTTCTTCAACAAATACCGTCCTCAGTTCTACTTCCGTACAACTGACGTAACCGGTGAAGTTGAACTGGCTGCTGGTGTTGAAATGGTTATGCCTGGTGATAACGTATCTCTGACTGTAAAACTGATCCAGCCTATCGCTATGGATAAAGGTCTGAAATTCGCNATCCGCGAAGGTGGCCGTACAGTAGGTGCAGGTCAGGTTACTGAGATCATCAAATAAGTAAGTATCTCATAATCAATAAAAGAGCCATTAGCATTTAGCAATTAGTGATTAGCGGGTTTTGTCGTAGATTTGCTAACAGCTAAGACGCACACCGCTAATGGCTTTTTATACGGGCATAGTTCAATGGTAGAATAGCGGTCTCCAAAACCGTTGATACGGGTTCGAATCCTGTTGCCCGTGCTGATAAGGTGAAGGTGAATAGTCTGACTATTCACTTTTCACCATTTACAGTAACCTTAAAGGTTAACTTATACATTATGAATAAGATCAGAAACTACTTCCAGGAATCCTACCACGAACTGGTACATAAGGTGTCCTGGCCTACATGGCAAGAGCTGCAGTCCTCTACCATGATCGTGCTGATAGCCACCGTTATCATCACTCTCATTGTATGGGGCATGGATGCACTTTCCAATGTAGTGCTTACTCAATATTATAAACTGTTTTAACAATGGATGCATCCAATAACCCTGCTCAGGAAACAAAGGAAACAAAATGGTACGTTCTCCGCGTTGTAAGTGGGAAGGAGAAGAAGGTGAAAGAGTACCTGGATATTGAGGTGCGCCGTTCAGACTGGGGTAATGTTATCACTCAGGTCTTCCTGCCTGTAGAGAAAGTTTATAAAGTGCAGGCTGGTAAGAAAGTGATGCGTGAAAAGAACTTCTACCCCGGGTATGTAATGATCGAAGCGATTGACGGTAAAATGACCGACGAAGTGATCCAATCTATCCGCAACGTTTCCGGCGTGATACACTTCCTGGGTAAAGATCATCCCATCGCCCTCCGTAAAGCCGAAGTAAATAAAATGCTCGGTAAGGTAGACGAAATGAGCGATCAGGGTATCACCATGAGCGAGCCTTTCATCGTAGGTGAAACCATTAAGATCATCGATGGTCCGTTCAACGACTTCAACGGCGTTATCGAAGAAGTAATTGAAGACAAGAAAAAACTGAAGGTAACCGTAAAGATCTTCGGCCGCGCTACTCCTGTAGAGCTCAACTTCATGCAGGTAGAAAAGATCAGCTAAACAGATCAGTACCTTATATTATTATCAGCGCCACAATCTATACAGGTTGTGGCGTTTTCATTTTACGGGAAAAATCCCGCCCAGATCCCGTATAAATACCTGATCCTCATACAGTCCCAATTGCTTAACTTTGTAGCAGCTTAACTTTAGAGCAGGCATAGCAAAATGAACGGATAATCATTCAACCCCAAAATCAGCTAAGATGTCGGCCCAGTTAAAAGCGTTGTTACCTCAACGGCGCAATACATTTATTGTGGTTGTAATACTGTTTGTCCTCGGCAGCGCCCTCGCGCTCTATTACTTCTACTACATCCCTGGCAACAAACAGCGATTGCACCAGTACGGGTTCCGCATTTTAGGCGCTATCAGCCGGAATATAGGCGAGCGAAACGCGGACCTGGTAAAGCTGTACAGTAACTATGTAAGCGGGGAGCTCCATAATATACGCATCAAAGACATCCGTGATATTGAAGCAGCGTTGAAGGCTTTACCGGAAAGAGTGAGGCCCGAGTTTATCGATGGCGGAGTGGATACGCGGGATCCTTCTTTGGCCGGACGGTCAATAATGATCACCCACGTCAAGAGCGACACGGTGGAGTATGAGATAGCGCCCGGTAAAGGTATCTATGCCCGGCTGGGCCTGCCTGTGTACAAGTTGGTGGGCAATATCCTTTCATACCGTCGCGAGCTGTTTGATAATTACCTGATATTAAAGCATGACAGCCTGCAGGGAAATATTGTTTACCAGGACGATAGTCTCGGCCTCGACGACAGAATTGAGCCTGACAGTATTCTTGCCAGGAGAAAAGGCGTCACTTTTTCCCAGATCACAGATGTAAACATCCAGGGCATCCAGTATAAGCTGTTCTGTTTTCCGTTCACCCTGGACAAGGAACACCTGGTGCTGGTGGGTATGATGAAAGCTTCCGATTACCGGAAGCGCCTGGACACTATTCCTGTATACCTGGTATACCCGATGATTATCCTGCTCCTGCTGATTTTTATTAGCCTGCCCTTCCTTAAGATCTATCTGATGGGCCCTTATGAGCAGATACGGTTCGCTGACCTCAATGGCCTCGGCCTGGCAGTTTTTGGCGGCGTGACCATCATTACCATGATTATTGTACAGCTATTGCTGCTGGCAAGAGGTTACCTGGAAGCCGGCGGCGAGTTAAAGAAACTCTCCCGCCAGATAGAGCAGTCCATGCAAAAAGAAGTGGAAGATATACGCCGCCAGATGCGGTTTTGGGACATAGCCTTGCATATGCCTCATGCAGACACCCTTAACAGACCTTTGCTAAAGGTATATGGTAGAGAACAGGCATTTAGTATCCCGTTCAGCCAGGATAGCACCCAGCGACCTTATTACAATTTTGAGCGGGTGAACTGGGTAAACGACTCGGGTTACCAGCGCTGGCGGATCCAGTTAACAGGTGCCAGGGCAGTGTTCATAGATGTGAGGGACCGGGACTATTTCAAATTCTTTGCCCAGAATAAAGAGGATAAACGGGAGGATACCGCCGTAACGCTGATGGCTCCTGTGATCAGCTGGTCGAGAGGTGACTTTGTGATCAATTTTGCGGAAAGAAGCCGGGTGGACAGTATGCTGCTGCTTACCATCTCTACCAGGATGTATTCTGTGCTGAATACCGTACTGCCCCCTGGCTATGGTTTCTGTATCATCGATAACAAAGGGCAGGTGTATGTGCATGCTGAGCCAGACAGAAGCCTGAAAGAGAACTTCCTGGATGAAACCGACGATGCCAACGCGTTGACCGGCGCCATTAACAGCAAACAGGAGGTTACCCTGAACAGCGTAAGCTGTTATGGAAGGGAGCATACGGTCCACCTTCGGCCCTTGCCACAGCGTTTGCTGATGCACCCGCTGGCGCGGCGTTCCTATTTCCTGGTGACCTATTATGACAACGATTTTATGTCGCCGGTAAACCTGCGTATACTGGCCTTTTCNCTGANCTTCACCATATTTACTTTTCTGCTGGTGATGTTATGGCTGTTGGCCAACCATGGATTTTCCCGGCGTTCTCTCCTGTACCGCGATCCGCTGGCTGCGCGCTTTACCTGGATCGTTCCCAAGGGAGAGGATACGCCCATTTATAAGAAAGGCTTATGGTTTATGGGAGTGTACCTGCTGGTGTTATTGTCATTGGGGGTGTTCGGAAGGTTCTTTACCGACTATGTGACCTTTGCGCTCGGCCTCCTGTCTCCCCTGAATGTATTGATCCTGCTGTATGCTTCCCGCTTGTACCATGAGTTCCCGGACAATGTTCCTGCGAGGTGGAAAACCGGGCTTTATCTGCTGCTGATGCTGTTTTACAGCCAGTTCATTTTCTGGCGGCTGCACTTGGCCAGCGCCCGTGGCGGGTATATGTTCTGGTTATTCCAGGGTGTACTAATAGTGCTGACGGCTGTATTATGGCTGGCCCCCGGTAAAAGGAAAGCGGAGCTAAGCAAGGAGGAGGCGCCCGGGCCACTGCCTGCCAGCCTGCGGCATTACAGCCTCTTTGTACTGCTGGTGGCCCTTTGCCTGGGTGTGCTGCCCATGATGGTGTTTACCTGGTACGCGCATAACCGCGAAATACAACAATCTGTAAAGAAGCGGGAATTAGGGATGGCCGTCGCCCTCGAGAAGAGAAGGCCCAATTTCCTGGTGCTGCTGAGAAATTTCAGCAAGATAGACAGCGGGATAAAGGACTATTATACGGAACGTTGCTGGCGCCAGGGTATTTACGGGATCCAGCCATGCGGTGTAAAGCCCGAGTCTCCCCGGGATAGCATCCCCATGCTGCGGCCCCCTGTTACCGAACGCTTCTATAGCCGCATCACCGGATATATAGATATGAACTATGACAGGCCTTCGCATTACCCGGTGCTGCAACAGGCATCAGACAGCAGCTGGTACTGGGATGGAGACGGCAATGAGCAGACATTACACTATATACTGGCTCCGGGTGTATATCCGGATGGGGTGCAGGCTTTCCGGGTCACGATGACGCTGCCTCCCCGTTACCTTTTCTTAAGCAGCCAGGATAATGTAATTATCCTGTTATTGGCGGTATTACTGGTATTGGGAGGACTTTATGCATTGATCAGGAGCACGGTGTCAAGGGTATTCCTGCTGGATTTTGTACGCCTGTTTGGCGCCCGTGCGAAAGAGTGCCCGGAAGATGTGGAGCAGACAGATACGGAGATCCGGGAAATGATCCTGCTGCAGCGGCAGAAAAGCGGGGCATTCCGCAGCCGCTGGAACCGCTTCTCCGGCAGGCAGCGGATCATCCTGCTGGACCTGGTAAGCGATGGCCTGGCCAATTACAGGAACGTGATGGAGATCAGTGCATTGACAGGGGAGGGGCAGCCGCTCTGTGTCTGTGATGGGATGATCATTGTAAAAGACCCGGTTTTCCGCCAGTTCGTCCTGGAACAGCGGCAAACCGCAGAAACCGCGCTGCTGCGGAAGGAGTACCAGGCCCAAAGCCTGTGGGAATCCCTTCGTACGCCATTGCTGGTGATAATAGTGGCTGTGGGCGCCTTTATTTTCCTGACGCAGGAAAATATTTCCAAGAAGATGCTGGTCTTGCTCACCACCCTGAGCAGCCTGCTGCCACTGGTACCTAAGCTGTTAAGTAATTTCAAAAGCAGCACGCCGCCCAAGGTTGGAGAGAGTTGAGATCTTGTCCGGGGCTTACATTTTACGCTTGAAGGTCAGTTCCATGCTTTTAAATTCCTTTCCGTCAACCGTGGAATACATTTCCATTACCTGGGTGTTGTCGTCCACCCATTTAACGGTCTCTTTTACAGGACAATCTTTTCCGGTCATGGGGTCTAGCATATTGCCGTTGAAGGTGATGGTTTTGGAGGCTTCATCATAATTGCCTTCCATGTACATTACCCCGGTGCCCATGTTGTCCATCCAGGTGCTTACGAACTTTTTCTTGGCGTTGTCGTAGCCGGTGGTGCCGTAACCTTCAAAGGGCTGGTCCATAAAGGTGCCGGTTGCTTTGGATTCCTGGTAGCGTCCGCCAAGGACCATTTTGTTGACACAGGAGCCGGTGCTTTTCATGGGCTCTGCGCCCGGTTTCATCCAGGCGGTCATCTCATAGGTCCATTCACCGTCTCCTTTGGCGAGCATCTGGTGGTTAGGGCCTGGAGTCATATACTCCATCCATGCTTTTTGGGCAGCCTGATCCTCTGCTGATTGCGCCTGTGCCGGATGGTGGAGCAGCAGGAGCAGCAGGGAGGCTGATAACAACAGACATTTCATAAAGTATGTGTTTACGTGTAACCTAAAGTTACTGATAACTTTTGGTGTGGATAATTATCGGTATCTTTGCGGTTCTGTGCTGCCAAAAAAGTATGAACGGACCGGTAAAGGGAATGAACGTAAAATGGGGGAGAATTGCAATAGAATTGTAAAAAATTTATCCTATAAGCAAAAAGAGTGCCCAACTTTAAAAACTTTTTGCCAACTTAATATTATTGTCTACCTTTGCATCCCCTTTAAAAGGCAAAATTTAATTAAAAGGTTAAATTTTAGCACCTTTTAGTTTGGGAGCTCCGCAGCGAGCGGGGCGTTTTCACCAAATTAAAAACAAACATTATGGCAAAAGAGATTGCAACGTATGTGAAATTGCAGGTAAAGGGCGGCCAGGCCAACCCTGCACCTCCAATCGGACCTGCACTAGGTTCCAAAGGTGTGAATATCATGGAGTTCTGCAAGCAGTTCAATGCCCGTACCCAGGATAAAATGGGTAAGGTGCTGCCTGTATTGCTGACCGTGTACACCGACAAATCATTTGATTTCGTAATTAAGACGCCGCCGGCAGCAGTACAATTACTGGAAGCTGCTAAGTTGCAAGGTGGTTCCAAAGAGCCTAACCGTAATAAAGTAGGTAAGGTGAACTGGGCACAGATCGAGGCTATCGCCAAAGATAAGATGTCCGACCTGAACTGCTTTAAGCTGGAAAGCGCCATGAGCATGGTAGCCGGTACTGCCCGTAGTATGGGTATCACCGTGGACGGTAAAGCTCCTTGGGAAAACTAATTGTGTCAACCCTCGTCTCACGGGGAAATCTTCAAAAACATTGACAAATGGCAACTACTAAAAAAAGAAAAGCGGCTGATGCAAAGGTGGACAAGAACAAATCCTACAGCCTGAAAGATGCATCCACCCTTGTAAAAGATATTAACTGTACTAAGTTCGACAGCTCTGTCGATCTGCATATCCGCTTGGGCGTTGATCCTAAGAAGGCTGACCAGGCTATCCGTGGTTCTGTAACGCTTCCCCACGGTACTGGTAAAACCAAAAAAGTACTGGTGCTCTGTACGCCTGAAAAAGAGGCTGATGCAAAGAACGCCGGTGCTGACTTTGTAGGTCTGGATGAGTTTATCCAAAAGATCGAAGGCGGATGGACCGATGTAGACGTGATCGTGGCTACTCCTTCTGTGATGCCTAAGATCGGTAAGCTCGGTAAGATCCTGGGCCCCCGTAACCTGATGCCGAACCCGAAAACAGGTACTGTTACCAATGACGTAGCAGCAGCTGTGAACGAGGTAAAAGGCGGTAAGATCACCTTTAAGGTAGATAAAGCTGGTATCATCCACGCTTCTATCGGCCGTGTTTCCTTTACTCCTGAAAAGCTGGAGCAGAACTCCCAGGAGCTGATCAACGCGATCGTAAAGCTGAAACCGTCCACTGCCAAAGGCACTTACCTGAAAGGTTTATCTATGGCCAGCACTATGAGCCCGGGTATCATCATAGACACTAAATCTGTTCAAATCTAATCAGGTACGCCACCGGCAGACTGATTGCAAACGAGAAAAGCAATGAACAAAGATCAAAAGAATGAGGTTATCGAACTGCTGAAAGGCAAGTTCTCTCAATATAGCAACTTCTACATCACCAACACGGAGTCACTGTCCGTAGAGCAGGTGAACAAGCTGAGAAAGGTGTGTTTCGACAAGAATGTTGAAATGAAAGTGGCTAAGAATACACTGATCCGCAAGGCACTGGAATCGCTGGATGCTGAGAAATACAGCGGCGTATTTGATGCCCTGAACGGGGTAACCGCCCTGATGTTCTCTGACAGCCCGAAAGAGCCTGCAGTGATCATCTCTTCTTTCCGCAAGGACAGCAACGGCGACAAACCCGTACTGAAAGCTGCCTTCGTTGGTGAAGAAGTGTACAGCGGTGATAACCAGCTGGCCGCACTGGTGCGTATCAAAACCAAGAACGAGCTTATCGGCGAAGTTATCGGCCTGTTGCAGTCTCCTGCCAGCCGCGTAATTTCCGCTTTGCTGGAAAAAGCAAAGAAAGAAGAAGCTGGCGCACCGGCAGAATAATTTGGCTTCCAAGTCACTATATAAACACTCTGTGTAAACAACATTTTAAAACAAACTATCTAAAAAACATTATACAATGGCAGACGTAAAAGCATTGGCCGAACAATTGGTAGGCTTAACTGTTAAGGAAGTACAGGAACTCGCAGATGTACTGAAAAGCGAATATGGTATCGAACCTGCTGCTGCTGCAGTAGTAGTAGCTGCTGATGGCGGCGGTGGCGCAGCTGCTGCTGAAGAAAAAACTTCCTTCAACGTTATCCTGAAGAGCGCTGGTGCCAGCAAGCTGAACGTGGTTAAGATCGTTAAAGATCTGACCGGTCTGGGTCTGAAAGAAGCTAAAGAACTGGTAGACGGTGCACCGAAACCAGTTAAAGAAGGCGTTAACAAAGCCGAAGCAGAAGACCTGAAAGCTAAGCTGACTGAAGCAGGTGCTGAAGTTGAGATTCAGTAATTCTTTGCTTAATATACCTCTTTTAAGGTCAAAAGTGCTATCCTGCACTTTTGGCCTTTATCCCTTTGGGAAGGTTGTTTTTCTCAGCCCACTAAAGTAAGATTCGATGGTATATTGACTAAGAAATCTTAACTTCCCGGATTGCGTTGTGAATTTCTGTTCACAATTTATACAAGTCATATAACTGCTAACTTCGAATATGTCTCTAAAAAAAGCCCAAGCAAACGAAAGAGTTAATTTTGGAAAGATCAAACAGGTGACGGAGACACCGGATCTGTTGGCCATCCAAATTCAATCTTTCAAGGATTTCTTCCAGTTAGAAACCACACCAGATAAGCGGAACAACGAAGGCCTTTTTAAAGTATTCAAGGAAAACTTCCCGATAACGGATACACGCAATATCTTCAATCTGGAGTTCCTTGATTATTTCGTGGATCCGCCGCGCTATACGATTGAAGAGTGTATTGAAAGAGGGCTTACCTACTCCGTACCGCTGAAGGCCAAACTGCGCCTGAGCTGTAACGATGAGGAACACGTAGACTTCCAGACCATCGTGCAGGATGTATTCCTCGGAAACATCCCGTACATGACTCCCAGAGGTACTTTCGTGATCAATGGTGCAGAGCGCGTGGTAGTATCACAGCTGCATCGTTCTCCTGGTGTATTCTTTGGACAATCCATACATCCGAACGGTACCAAGATCTACTCTGCCAGGGTGATCCCGTTCAAGGGCGCCTGGATGGAGTTTGCAACGGATATCAACAACGTGATGTACGCTTACATCGACCGTAAGAAGAAATTCCCGGTTACCACCCTGTTGCGTGCCATCGGCTATGAAACAGATAA
>JGI24739J22299_10000803_pt1 | contig 11484 bp, 10 predicted proteins | sample KBSCornC5_FD_22299 | JGI IMG/M metagenome (IMG submission 22299)
TGGTGTCCTGCGGATCGGACAGCACATAGCCGCCGCGCGCGATCTGCGCCACCTGCTGCTCGCTGCGCTGCTGGTGCTTGAGGTTCTGGCGCGAGAACACCAGGCAGGACGGCGCGCCCTTGCGCTCGATCGCCATCTTCCAGGACACGGCCGATTCCACCGCGTCGCACGGACGCCACAGCTGGTTGTTCGTGATGTAGCGCAGGCTGGCCAGGTGTTCCACCGGCTGGTGGGTCGGGCCGTCCTCGCCCAGGCCGATCGAGTCGTGGGTGTAGACGTGGATGGCGTGCGCCGGGATCAGCGCGCTCATGCGCACGGCGTTGCGCGCGTAATCGGAGAACACCAGGAAGGTGGCGTCGTACGGGATGAAGCCGCCATGCAGGGCCAGGCCGTTGGCGATCGCGGTCATGCCGAACTCGCGCACGCCGTAGTACACGTAGTTGCCCTTGCCGTCGGCGCTGTTGCCGTTGCCGGCGTCCAGGCTGCCCTTCCACTTGGTGAGGTTGGAGCCGGCCAGGTCCGCGGAGCCGCCGATCAGTTCCGGCAGCAGCGGGCCGAACGCGTCGAGCGCCATCTGCGAAGCCTTGCGCGTGGCCACTTCCGGGCCTTCCGCCTGCAGCTTGGCCACATAGGCGTTCGACTTCTCGGCCCAGTCGGCCGGCAGCTGGCCGGCGAGGCGGCGCTTGAACTCGGCGGCGAGTTCCGGGTGTGCGGCGGCGTAGGCGTCGAAGGCGGCGTTCCAGACTTTCTCGCGCTCGGCGCCGGCGGCCTTGTGATCCCAGCCGGTATAGATGTCGGCGGGGATCTCGAACGGCGCGTAGGACCAGCCCAGCTGCTCGCGCGCGGCGGCGATTTCGTCCTTGCCCAGCGGCGCGCCGTGGCTTTCTTCCTTGCCCTGCTTGTGCGGGGCGCCGAAGCCGATGATGGTCTTGGCGCAGATCAGGGTGGGCTTGTCGGACTGCGCGACGGCCTGTTCGATCGCGCGCTTGATGTCGTCGGCGTTGTGGCCGTCGATGTGGCGGATCACGTTCCAGCCGTAGGCTTCGAAGCGCTTCGGCGTGTCGTCGGTGAACCAGCCGTGCACTTCGCCGTCGATCGAGATGCCGTTGTCGTCGTACACCGCGACCAGCTTGCCCAGGCCCCAGGTGCCGGCGAGCGAGGCCACTTCATGCGAGATGCCTTCCATCAGGCAGCCGTCGCCGAGGAAGACGAAGGTGCGGTGGTCGACGATCTCGTGACCGGGACGGTTGAAGTGCGCGGCGAGGACCTTCTCCGCCAGCGCGAAGCCCACCGCNTTGGCCAGNCCCTGGCCGAGCGGNCCGGTNGTGGTTTCCACGCCGGGGGTTTCGCTGGCTTCCGGATGGCCGGCCGTCTTNGAGTGCAACTGGCGGAAATGCTTGAGCTCGTCCNTCGGCAGGTCGTAGCCGGTGAGGTGCAGCAGCGCGTACTGCAGCATCGAGCCGTGGCCGTTGGACAGCACGAAGCGGTCGCGGTTGAACCACTTCGGGTTCGCCGGGTTGTGGCGCAGGAAGTCGTTCCACAACACCTCGGCCAGGTCGGCCATGCCCATGGGCATGCCCGGGTGGCCGGACTTGGCGGCCTCCACGGCGTCCATGGCTAAGGCGCGGACGGCGTTGGCGAGTTCGCGGCGGGTGGTCATCGGGGGGTCTCCGGAGGGAAGGCGGCGGCGAAAAACGGGCATTGTCGCCGATCCGCATAGAGCTGTCGCCAGCTTCACCCTGTTCCAACGCTCTTAACTCGGCCTTAATTTATGCGATCGCAATACGGAAACCCTTCAGTCCCGGGCGGCTCTAATCCAGGGCATGGCTGGCAAGGCCATGTGCAATCGCAGGCTTTCCCCCTTCCCCCTGGCCGGCGATTGCTCCCCAAGAAAGGAAGAAGAGGAGTATTCCCCATGAAGAAGTCCCTACTTGCCCTCGCTTTCACCAGCGCCAGCATCATCGGCGCCCCCGTCCTGGCTCAGGACAGCACTTCCACCCCCTCCAGCCCGGCTCCGGCCGGCGGCAACTACCTGCCCAGCCAGCCGGTCGGCAGCGGCAACTGGTTCATCGGCGCCAACGTGGGTCGCACCAACGGCAGCGATACCGGCGGTTTCGGCAGCGGCAACGGCAGCGGTTTCAATTTCCTCAAGGGCGAAAAGGGCCGCCGCACCGGTTACGGTGTGCTCGGCGGCTATCGCTGGAAGGCCGGCCAGGACCTGGGCCTGGGCCTTGAGGCCGGCTATGCGGATCTCGGCAACTACCGGGTGAAGAACGTCTTCAATTCGCAGGACGTCAACCAGCGCAGCACCACCAACGCCCTGCGCGGCTGGCTGCTCGGCGTGAACGGCCGCATCAATCTGCTGCCGCAGTGGTACATCAGCGCCCACGGCGGCTACTTCCGCGCCAACGACAACAGCAACAACTACAACAACAGCCTCGGCCAGGATCTGGGCCTGACCGACGGCGGCCGCTCCGGCCGCGGCAGCTGGTACGGCGGCTTCGGAACCGGCTGGGACATCACCGAGCAGGTCAGCCTGGGCGTGAACTACGACTACTTCCACGCCAACGCCGGCAAGATCAAGAACACCGCCACCGGCGAGGTCACCCAGGGCCTGAAGCGCTCTACCGGCATCGTGTCGCTGAGCGGCGAATACCGCTTCTGATATCTGGATCACTGCAAGCCGGGTTGAAAACGGGCGCCTCGCGCGCCCGTTTTCTTGTCCGATCAATAAGTTGAAGCGGCCGGACTCAGCCATGAATCTTAACTTTGGCTTAATACTGAACTAATCGGTATTGAATCTTTCCAGCCCGGTTCCCATCTAAGCGACGTGAAGCCGGGAACCCCTCGGCCACCCGGCGCCCGGCCCTTTCCCCAACGGCCGCCGCCGTACTTCCATAACAGGAGACTCTCCATGAAGAAGACGCTGCTCGCCCTCGCTTTCGCCACCGCCGGCCTGATGGCCGCCCCTGCCTTCGCGCAGAACGCGCCGTCCGACAACGGCGGCTGGTTCATCAACGGCAATGTGGGCCGCACTTCGATCAACAAGGGCCCGTACGACGACCACGACACCGGCTACGCCCTCAACGGCGGCTACCGCTGGTCGCTGGCCCCCAACTTCGCGCTGGGCGCCGAGGTCGGCTACAACGACCTGGGCAACATCCACCCGAAGAACATCTTCAACAGCAACCCGGTCGTGGATAAGGGCAAGACCCAGCTGCACGGCTGGACCGCCGGCGTGAACGGCCGCTTCAACATCGACCAGAACTGGTACGTCGGCGCGCGTGCCGGCGTGTACAGCTGGAAGGGCCACGGCCTGAACAACGACGTCAACCCGGTCCGCAAGAGCCTGGACGACACCAGCTGGTACGCCGGTGCGGGCTTTGGCTACAACTTCAGCAACAACATGAGCGTCGGTCTGAACTACGACTACTTCGACGCGAAGAAGGACAAGGTGGACCTGAGCACCGACATGGTGTCGGTGAGCGCGGAATACCGCTTCTGAGTAAGGCAAGTCGCATGTCTTCGGACAGGCGAGCGTAACGGCGGGAGGGCGCCGGCAGGCGCCCTCTTCGCTTATCCGGTCCAAGAAAAAAGGCGCCCAGCGGGCGCCTTTTTTTGTCNGCNATGGAAACGGAAACTCAGCCGTTCCACTGGCCCAGCGCAGCCAGGCCGTTGTCCTTGGCGCGGGCGTGCACGGTCTTCTGGGCGTCGCCGTAGTTCGCCTTCATGTCCTTGGACCACAGCTTCAGCGCAGCCTGCTGCATGGCGCGGCCGTACGAGAACGACAGCGGCCACGGGTGCGGGCCCATGCGGTTCATCGCATTGAGATGCGCGGTGGACTGCTCGTCGGTCTGGCCGCCGGACAGGAACACGATGCCCGGCAGCGTGGCCGGCACGGTGGTCTTCAGCACGCGCACGGTGGCGTCGGCGACTTCCTCGACGCTGGCCTGGTCTTCCGCATCCTTGCCCGGGATCACCATGCTGACCTTCAGGATGCTGCCTTCGAGCAGCACGTTCTGCTCGTACAGCGCGTTGAACAGGCTGCGCAGCACGGCTTCGTGCACTTCGTAGCTGACTTCGATGCTGTGGTCGCCATCCATGATCACTTCCGGCTCGACCATCGGCACCAGGCCCGCTTCCTGGCACAGCGCGGCGTAGCGCGCCAGCGCGTGGCAGTTGGCCTCGATCGCGGTGGAGCTGGGGTTGTCTTCGCTGATGTTGATCACCGCGCGCCACTTGGCGAACTGGGCACCCAGCTTGACGTACTCCTGCAGNCGCTCGCGCAGGCCGTCCAGGCCCTCGGTCACCACATCGCCCGGAAAGCCGGCCAGCGGCACCGGGCCCTTGTCCACCTTGATGCCCGGGATGATGCCGTTCTTCTTCATCACCTCGGTGAAGGGCACGCCGTCCTTGGTGGACTGGCGGATGGTTTCGTCATAGAGGATCGCGCCGGAGATGTGCTCGCTCAGGCCCGGAGTGGTGAGCAGCAGCTCGCGGTAGGCGCGGCGGTTCTCTTCGCTGTTCTCGATGCCGACCGCTTCGAAACGCTTCTTGATGGTGTTGGTCGACTCGTCGATGGCGATGATGCCCTTGCCGGGCGCAACCATCGCCAGGGCGATGCTTTCAAGATCTTCGATGCTCATGACGACTCCGTAGAACGCGGGGACGGCCCGTGGCCGCGCGGGTAATGGAGACCATCCCGTCGCCGGGCGGCCAAGCCTAAAGGGCGCGAGTATAGCCGGATCGACGCACGGGATCGCCCCGCCTCCGGCGGAGGCGGGTGTAGGAAGCCTCTCAAATGAGGCGAGAAGCCAGGTCAGGCCTGGTCGTAGCCGGGCAGCCGGCAGGCGTCGGTGACTTGCTTGGCCGCGGCCTTGTCCTCGGGCAGGTTGAAGCCCACCACGTAATAGGTCGACACAGGTTCCTTCTTGCTGCCGTTGTTGAGCGAGGGGCCGTATTCGAAGCGCTTGACCANGCTCAATGCGGCCGAACCCAGGTCGCTCTTCGGCATGACCTTGTTGATGGCCGCATCCTGCGGCTTGCCGTCGGTGCCGATCTCGTAGGTGATCGCCACGCAACCGGGCTTGGTGAGGTTCTGGCCGCTGTTGGGCACGTCCGCCTGCACCGAACCGAAGTTGAGCAGAATCCAATACGAGGAAAGCTGCTCGGGGCCGACCCTGCGCGCCTGCGACTGGGCCAGCGCCGGCGTGGCGGCGGCCAGCGCCAGCACGGTCGCGGCGGCCAGCGGCAGGGAACGAAGCATCGTGTTCATGGAGCCGACTCCTTGGGGACGTGGGTGTGACCAGCAGTGTAATCCTGGCGTCGCGCGGCGGAGCACGCCGCGCCCGCGCTCAGAGATCCTGCAGGCTCTCCACCACGCCCTCGGCGCCCACCGAGAGCAGCTTCAGCGTATTGGTGCCGCCGCCACGACCGATATGGTCGCCGTGGGTCATTACCACGCGGTCGCCCTCGGCCAGCTTGCCCTGGCTGAAGAGCAGGCGCACGGCCTCGCGGGCCGACGCCGCGGTGGTCTGCGAGCTGGCATGCGTGAATTCCACCGGCTGCACGTCGCGCAGCATCAGCATGCGGCGGCGCGCGTCGGCGAACGGCGACAGCGCATAGATCGGCACCGCGCTGCGATAGCGCGACAGCCACTGCGCGGTCGCGCCGGATTCGGTCAGCGCCACCAGCGCGCGCACGCCGACCTGGCTGGCCAGCAGCATCGCCGCCAGCGCGATGGCCTGGTCGGTACGATCCAGCCGATGCCCCGCCGTGGCGAGATCTTCCTTCGGCTCGAACTGGCGTTCGGCGCCCAGGCAGATGCGGCGCAGCGCGGCCACCGCCTTGTCCGGATGCGCGCCCGCGGCCGATTCCTCCGACAGCATCACCGCATCGGTACCGTCGATCACCGCATTGGCCACGTCCAGCACCTCGGCGCGGGTCGGGATCGGCGAGCGCACCATCGACTGCAGCATCTGCGTGGCGGTGATCACCGCGCGATTGCGCTGCACGGATTCGCGGATGATCTTCTTCTGCAGGCCGGGCAGCTCGGCATCGCCGATCTCCACGCCCAGGTCGCCGCGCGCCACCATCACCACGTCGGAGGCGTCGATGATCTCGCCCAGCACGGGAATCGCGTCGGCGCGTTCGATCTTGGCCACCAGCGAGGCCTTGCCGCCGGCTTCTTCCAGCAGGCGGCGCGCCAGTTCCATGTCGGCGGCGGAACGCACGAACGACACGGCCAGGAAATCCGCGCCGATCTCGGCGGCGAGCTTGATGTCCGCCTTGTCCTTGTCCGACAGCGCCGACACCGACAGGCCGCCGCCCTGGCGGTTCAGGCCCTTGCGGTCGGACAGGCGCCCGGCCACCAGCACGCGGCAGCGCACTTCGGCGCCGACCACGCTTTCCACGGTCAGCGCGACCAGGCCGTCGTCGAGCAGCAGCACGTCGTCGGCGCTCACGTCCCTGGGCAGGTCGTGGTAGCTGACACCNACGCGGGTGTTGTCGCCCNGCGGTGCACCGGGGCTGCAGTCGAGCACGAAGCTGTCGCCCACGCGCAGNTCGATCGGGCCGTTGGCGAATTTCTCGATGCGGATCTTCGGACCCTGCAGGTCGGCCAGCACGCCNACCTCGCGGCCGAGCTTCTCCGCTGCCACGCGGACGGCGTTGGCGCGGGCGCGGTGGTCGTCGGGCTGGCCATGCGACAGGTTGAGGCGGACGACATTGACGCCTTCCGCGAGGATTTTCTCGAGCATCCCGGGCACGTCGGTGGCGGGGCCGAGGGTGGCGACGATCTTGGTGCGGCGCAGCGGAGTTTCAGTAGTCATCGTTCGAGGCTAGCAGAACTGATTCGTTGCGCCAGAGGGTCGGCAGGCCAGTTTTGAACGGCCGCATGGCGCCCCGCTCGAGGCCGCCCCGGCCCGGTCTACCACTGTCTGAAGTGGTATCTCCGACCGGAGACCACATGAGTCGCCAGCCATCTAACTGGTATGCAATATGGACGTCCAGACGGCCAGCGCATCGCTGCGGGCGGCCCGCGCCGCCGAGCTCGTGCCGCCGGTGCCCGGACGAGCCGTCCGGGCACCGGTTCGAGAGCTGCAGACACTCGCGCTGCACACGAAAAATTCATTCCGCAATGCAACAAAAACGACGAGCAGCCGGCTGCGCTCACTTCGCCAGCGCGCGGTTCAGCACNTCGGCCAGGCGTACCCCCGCCACACGCAACTGGCGCTCGGCCAGCGGCAGCTCCGCGGCGACATAGGCGTCGTCGATCTGGTGCCCTTCCGGATAGATACCGCGGGTCGCCGCGCAGGACTGCTCGGCCCACTGGGCGTACACGTTGTCCCGCGGCGCGATCGGCGCCGGCATGGTTTCCGCCGGGCGCGCGTCCAGCTCCTGCGCATAGTCGCGCCAGTCCTTGCCGTGGGTGCCGAGCAGGCCGGAATCCCACACGCTGTGCAGGTTCGTGCCCTTGCCCTGGAACTGCACCTGGTAGGNNTTGCCGCCCTTGTCGTCGCGATAGCCGGCATGCAGCGGCTGGTGCACGTCGCCGACGAAATGCACCACGAACTTCAGCGCNTCCAGGCGCGCCGCATCCGGCTGGGTGCGGTCGGCCAGCACCGCCACGTAGCGATCGAGGCNGCCGACNACGCACTGGCCGTCCGCACAATCGCGCGGCGGCACGTACACGCAGTCGTCCGCACGGAAGTTGATGTAGTGCAGCTTGCCGGTGGCCTTGGCCAGGTCCGCACGCGAGTCGTCGCCGCGCAGCTCGTCGGCCCAGCTGGCGATGTCGGCCAGCGACCTGGTGTGCTCCGGTGCGAGCAGGCGCTCGACCTCGGCCTCGGCGGCCGGACTCAGGCGCCGCTGCGCCAGCTCGGCCACGATGGCATGGCCCTGGCGCCCCCAGGCATGGACGGCGGGTGCAACGGCGAGCGCGGCCAGGAGGCCGGCGAGGATANGTCGGGAAGTGGACATGTCGTTCAATCGGATGGGATGGAAGAGGAAGACATCGAAGAAGCCGGCAACGGCCGGCCATGGAAACGCCTACGGCAAGACGCGCCTCAGCCGGTGGCCGCCTTGTGCAGCAGCGTGCCCGCGGCATCGCGCACGCTCACATCCACCGCGATGCCCTGCCGCACGCTCTGCGTCACCGTGCAGAAATCCTCGAACTGCGCGAGCGCCCGGTCCACATGCGCCAGGTCGGTCTCGGCCTGGCCCAGGTCCAGGTCCACCGCGATGCGCGCCACGCGCCAGCGGCCCTGCTCGTTGCGCGCCAGCGTGGCGCGGGCCTTGGCCGCGAGCTGGCCAGGGTCGTTCTTGTACTTGCGCAGGGCGAACAGCAGGCTGGCGGCCAGGCAGTTGGCCACCGAGACGGCCAGCATGCGGGTGGGATTGGGGCCCNCGCCCTTGCCCACGGGCGGCAGTTCGTCGGTCAGCAGGTCCGGCGCGGCGGTGTCNTCGAAGCGCACGCGGAATTCGTAGCCGGACATCTGTTCCAGGCTGATCTCGATGGTCTGCTGTTCGTCGCTCATGGCCCGGCCCCGGTGTACCGCATCGATCGATAAGGCCCGCGAGCCTACCCCACATGCACGCCGAATGAACCGTGCCGGATGAGATGCCCCCTGGTTTCCGGCTAACATTAGGGTTCTTTGGCGGCCGGGTCCGGTCGCTGCTGCCCCGCCATCATCTCCGGAGGACGCTGTCCCATGGCCATCAAGGTCGCCATCAACGGTTACGGTCGCATCGGCCGCAATGTTCTGCGCGCGCTGTACGAGTCCGGTCGCACCGACGAGTTCCAGATCGTCGCGGTCAACGACCTCGGCGACGCCGAGACCAACGCCCACCTGACCCAGTACGACACGGCCCACGGCCGTTTCCCGGGCACCGTGACGGTGGACGGCGGCGACCTGATCGTCAACGGCGACCGCATCAAGGTCTGCGCCGAGCGCGACCCGTCCAAGCTGCCCTGGGGCGAGCTGGGCGTGGACGTGGTGCTGGAATGCACCGGCCTGTTCACCTCCAAGGCCAAGGCCGGCGCGCACATCACCGCCGGCGCCAAGAAGGTGATCATCTCNGCCCCGGGCGAGAAGGACGTGGACGGCACNTTCGTGTTCGGCGTCAACGACGACACGCTCACCGCCGCGCACCAGGTCATCTCCAACGCTTCNTGCACNACCAACTGCCTGGCGCCGCTGGCCAAGGTGCTGCACGAGAAGATCGGCATCGTGCACGGCCTGATGACCACCATCCACGCCTACACCAACGACCAGGTCCTGACCGACGTCTATCACAAGGACCTGCGCCGCGCCCGCTCGGCCACCATGAGCCAGATCCCGACCAAGACCGGCGCCGCCGCCGCGGTCGGCCTGGTGCTGCCGGAGCTCAACGGCAAGCTGGACGGCTTCGCCATGCGCGTGCCGACCATCAACGTGTCGGTGGTCGACCTCAGCTTCGTCGCCAAGCGCGCGACCAGCCACGAGGAGATCGACGCCATCGTCAACGAAGCGGCCAACGGCAAGCTCAAGGGCATCCTGGCGGTGAACACCAAGCCGCTGGTGTCGGTGGACTTCAACCACAACCCGGCCTCGTCCACCTACGACTCGACCCAGACCCGCGTGATGGAAGGCACCCTGGTCAAGGTGCTCAGCTGGTACGACAACGAGTGGGGTTTCTCCAACCGCATGCTCGACATGACCAAGGCGCTGATGGCCGCCAAGTAAGCGGCCACGCTCTTCNGACACACGAAAAAGCCGGGCCCTGCCCGGCTTTTTCTTTGCGTCGACTTGCCGCACCGCCGTCGGCAAGGCGGCGCCCTATCATGGGCACCATGGAACGCTCCGCCTCCATCGACGAACGCAGCCTCGCCACCGTGGTCGACCGCTTCTACGACAAGGTCCGCGCCGACCCGGCGCTGGGGCCAATCTTCAACGACGCCGTGCACGACTGGGACGAGCACAAGCGCACGCTGGTGTCGTTCTGGTCGTCGGTGGCGCTGGGTACGCAGAGTTATCGCGGTTCGCCGATGTCCGTGCATCGCGCGCAGCCGATCCGTGGCGAGCATTTCGAGCGCTGGCTGGAACTGTGGCGCGAGACGGTGCGGGAGCTGTTCGAGGAGGCGCCCGCCGTGCGGATGATCGGCTACGCCGAACGCATCGGCAGCAGCCTGCGCATGGGGTTGGGTTTGTCGGAACGCCGCGGGGCGCGGCCGCTCGGCATTCCGATCGTCAACCAGTAAACGCACCGGCGTAGGTTGGGGTGAGCCGAAGGCGAACCCCAACGATGCGAGGCGCATCGATATGCCGATGCTGGGGTTCGCCTTCGGCTCACCCCAACCTACGCCTTACAAGACCTTCAACGCCGCGTCGTAATCCGGCTCGTGCGCGATCTCGCTCACCATCTCGGCGTGCAGCACCTTGTCGTTCTGGTCCAGCACCACCACCGCGCGCGCGGCCAGGCCGGCCAGCGGGCCTGAGGCAAGTGCCACGCCGTAGTCGCGCAGGAATTCGCCGCCGCGCAGGGTCGACAGCGTCACCACGTTGTCCAGGCCCTCGGCGCCGCAGAAGCGTGCCTGCGCGAACGGCAGGTCGGCGGAGATGCACAGCACCACGGCGTCCTTGAGCGATGCGGCCTGTTCGTTGAAGCGGCGCACCGAGGTGGCGCAGGTGGGCGTGTCGATACTGGGGAAGATGTTGAGCACCTTGCGCTTGCCGGCGAAGGACGACAGCGCGACGTTGGACAGGTCCTTGGCGACCAGCGTGAACGCCGGCGCCTTGCTGCCGAGCGCCGGGAAGCGGCCGTCGACCTGGACCGGATTGCCTTTGAGCGTGACCGTGGACATGCGGGATCTCCTGGGATGAATGGGNCGCCAAGTAAACCACGCGGCGGCGCGCCGCATCCACGGCCGCATCAATCCAGGGCCTTCTCCAGGTTCTTNTCGAACAGTTCGCTGTCGCGGTCGCTGGTCATGTCGTAGAGGGTATAGCGGCGATAGAGCCGCGCGCCGCCGTCGCGCAGCAGCGGCTCCCACATGAAGTTGGCGCGGGCGCGGCTGGAATGCGGCAGCAGCAGATCGAAGGGGATCGAGAAGTACACGCCCTTGTCGAAACTGCCCTCGCCGGTCTGGGTGCCGGACTTGTTGGTGATGGTGGCGTATGCGCCCATCCGCACGCCGTTGTCGAACTCGCGCGAGATGTCCAACGTCACGCCATAGTCCTTGGCCAGATAGCGGCCGACGCTGGCGGCGATGGTGACGTCGTGGAANCCGGTCTTGTAGTACAGCGTGGCGTTGCCCGTCACGGTCTTGTAGCCGCGCAGCGCNAAATCCTGGCGGAACCCGCGCTGGCGCACCCAGTTCATGTCCACGCCGAANGCCCAGCGNTCGCCGTAGGGGCGATACAGCACCTCGCCGCCGACGCCGGCATACATCGACTCGAGCATGCCGCCATAGGCCATGCCGAACACATCCGGCGCCAGCACCTT
>JGI24739J22299_10000804_pt1 | contig 11483 bp, 10 predicted proteins | sample KBSCornC5_FD_22299 | JGI IMG/M metagenome (IMG submission 22299)
ATTAGCACGGCGCTGGATAGCGATCGGCCCGAACAGTGGCGGGAAAGTCTACAGAGCATGCATTACACGCTGGATGACACCATTCTGCTCACCGACCGTTTGTTACAACTGGCGCGCATCAAAGCCCGCCACGGGGAAGATAAACCCATGACGAGAGTGGATTTGGCGGCAGTGGTGCGTGAAGCGTGCCTGAGTCGTTATGCAGCGGCGCGCGCGAAACAGATTGACCTGGGTTACGAAGGGGATGAGCACTGTGAGGTGAAAGGCGATGCGCTATTGCTGGGCGAGCTGTGCGCCAACCTGCTGGATAACGCGATTAAGTACACGCCAGCGCAGGGCATCATTACGGCCCGCGTAGAGAACGGCAGGCTGCAAATTGAAGACTCAGGACCGGGGATTAGCCGGGAAGAGCAACAAAAAGCACTGCGGCCTTTTATCCGGCTGGATAATGCCGCGATGCAGGCCGGAGCGGGCATTGGGCTGGCGCTGGTGCAGGATATTTGTGCCTGGCACGGGGCGGCCGTCACGCTGGAGAGCAGTCCGTTACTGGGCGGACTGCGTGTTTCCGTCAATTTTAGCGCGGATCGGCCTTGATCGATTTGCGCGCGCTAAGCGGCCTGCGCAGCCGCTGTGCCAGCAAAACGCCCGTCAGCGTCAGACCGCCGCCGANCCAGTGATAGCTGTGCAGATGCTCANGCAGAAACAGCACCGCAATCAGGGCGGTAAAAACNGGCGTCAAATTCATAAAGATGCTGGTGATGCTGGCACCTAATTTTTGCACGCCATGGATCCACAGCCAGGGGGCAAGAATCGAGGCAAACAGCCCGGCAAAGGCCACCAGCGGAAGGTTACGCGGCGTAAGCGCCACGTCCGGCGTCATCAGAAAGCCGGGTAACAGCAACAGAACCCCAAAGGCAATTTGCACATACAGGCTCTGCCAGACCGGCAGCGGAATTGACCAGCGTTTGGTCATCACGCCATAAAGCGCATAGCTGGCTGAGGCCGCCAGCATCATGGCTTCACCTGCTCCGATGCCGTGATGCAGCAACTGATCAAGATTGCCTGCGCTAACCAACCAGATTAAGCCACAAAAGGAGATCAGGCTGCCCGCCAGAATCCCCACGGTCGGGGCAATGCGCAGTATGACCACACTGAGCAATACCGTTAACAGTGGGATTAGCGCGGCGATAATACCCATAAACAGGGCGCTCACGCTGTGCGCGGCATAGTAGGCCAGACTTTGGTACAGCGCCATGCCCAGCAGACCCAGAACCATCAAGCGCAAGAGATGCGGCCGGATCGTCTGCCATTGCCGTATCACACCCGGTAACACAAACGGGGTCAGGACCAGCAACGCCAGTAACCAGCGATAAAAAGAAATCGCCGCAGGCTCGATGGCACTCGCCGATAATTTATTAACGATAGCATTAACCGACCAAATTAAGACCGCAAACAGCGGGAACAAAAAGAACATAATATGACTCCAGCCTCAGACCCGCCGCAGTGTACGCCTGTGTTGCCCCTTTCTGCCAGCCTTAGCACTCACTGCACAGCGTGGTTAGGCTAACGCGGGGCTTTTGTGCCAAAATAGCGCCCTTAAATGCAACACACAGGAAAGCCGTGGTGAAAATTCTCNTCGATGAAAACATGCCCTATGCCCGTGAACTCTTTAGCCGCACGGGCGAGGTGGTCGCTGTCCCTGGCAGGNCGCTTCCTGAAGCCCAACTGGCCGATGCCGATGGCCTGATGGTGCGTTCCGTGACCCAGGTTAACGCTGCGTTACTGCAGGACAAGCCCGTAAAGTTTGTCGGCACGGCAACCGCGGGCACAGATCATATTGACGAAGACTGGCTTGAGCAGGCGGGCATTGCCTTCTCTGCCGCGCCCGGCTGTAACGCGATCGCCGTCGTAGAGTATGTTTTTTCTGCCTTGCTGCTGCTGGCGGAGCGCGACGGTTTTCAGTTGCGCGATCGCACGGTGGGCATCGTTGGCGTCGGTAACGTGGGCGGGCGATTGCAGAAACGCCTTGAAGCCTGGGGCGTGAAAACCCTGCTGTGCGATCCGCCGCGCGCTGACCGGGGTGACAAAGAGGATTTTCACTCGCTCGATGCGCTGGTGGAACAGGCCGATATTTTAACGTTTCATACGCCGCTGTTTAAATCTGGCCCCTACAAGAGCTGGCATCTGGCCGATGCCGCGCGGCTGATGGCGCTGAAGCCGAATACCATTTTGATTAACGCCTGCCGCGGCCCGGTGGTGGATAACGCCGCGCTGCTGGAAGTCCTGAACATGCGTCACGATCTCAGCGTGGTGCTGGACGTCTGGGAACCTGAACCGGATCTCTCCCTGGCGCTGCTGGATAAGGTGGATATCGCGACGGCCCACATTGCCGGTTACACCCTGGAGGGCAAGGCGCGCGGCACGACTCAGGTGTTTGAGGCCTGGTGCGACTTTATTGGCCAACCGCAGCAGGTGCCGCTGAGTAGCCTGCTACCGACGCCGGAATTCAGCCAGATCAGCCTGAACGGGCCGCTCGATCAGCCAACGCTGAAACGGTTAGTGCATCTGGTGTATGATGTGCGCCGCGATGATGCGCCCCTGCGAAAAGTGGCGGCAAAACCGGGCGAGTTTGACCGCCTGCGCAAACAGTATGAAGAGCGTCGCGAATGGTCATCATTACAGGTGAACTGTGATAATGAAGCCACCGCTGAGCAGCTTATTCAGCTGGGCTTTAACGCCATATTATCCTCAACCTGATGGGTTCAGCCGGGTAACGCGCGGCTGAAGGTAGGGATAATTCTGAATCCCCGGGCGGTGACATCACCGCCTTCTGTTTTTATGTCATTGTCTGAGGTAAACCAACATGTCTGACGGCTGGAATATTGCGCTACTGGGCGCAACAGGCGCAGTAGGGAACGCTGTACTGGAACTACTGGCTCAACGCCAGTTCCCGGTTGGTGAATTGTATTTGCTGGCGAGCGACAACGGTGCCGGTGAAATCAAACGTTTTGAAGGACGTTCTGTGCGCGTTGAAGACGCGGCCGGGTTTGACTGGTCACAGGCGCAGCTGGCCTTTTTTGTTGCCGGTCGCGATGCATCAGAACGCTATGCCGAAGAGGCGGCGGGCGCGGGCTGTCTGGTGATCGACAGCAGCGAGCTGTTTGCCCTGTCACCGGACGTGCCGCTGGTGGTGCCGGATGTGAATCCACAGGTGCTGGCCGATTACCGTAATCGCAACATCATCAGCGTGGCGGATAATCTGGTGAGTCAACTGCTGACGGCGATCAAACCGCTGGTGGATGCGGCAGGTTTGGGTCGTTTACAGGTCACCAATCTGATCTCTGTCTCCACCCACGGCAAAGTGGCCGTGGATGCGCTGGCCGGTGAGAGTGCGCGTCTGCTGAACGGCGTGCCCGCTGACGAACACCATTTTGGCCGCCAGCTGGCCTTTAACCTTCTGCCGCAGCTGGCAGATAGCGAAGGCAGCGTAGAAAGCGAGCGCCGTCTGGTCGATCAGGTACGTAAAGTCCTGCAGGACGAGGGTTTGCCCGTGGCGGTCAGCAGCATTCAGGCGCCGGTATTTTATGGCAATGCGCAGATCGTACATATTGAAAACCTGCGCCCGCTGTCGGCGGAAGAGGCAAGGGCAGAGCTGGCGCTGGCTGCGGATATTCATCTGAGCGAAGAGGATGCGGTGCCGACGCCGGTTACCGATGCCTCGGGCAGCGATGAACTGAGCATTGGCTGTGTGCGTAACGACTATGGCATTCCTGAGCTGTTGCAGTTCTGGTCGGTGGCCGACAACGTCCGTTTCGGCGGTGCGCTGATGGCGGTGAAGACCGCTGAGAAGCTGGTTCAGGAGTACATGTACTGATGTCAGAAGGTCAGACACAAAAACTGGCTCTGGGCATCGAGTACGACGGCAGCCGCTACTATGGCTGGCAACGTCAGCAGGAAGTGCGCAGCGTGCAGGAAAAGCTGGAACGGGCGCTGTCGAAAGTGGCCGACCATCCGGTCAGCGTGTTCTGTGCCGGCCGCACCGATGCCGGCGTACACGGCACCGGCCAGGTGGTGCATTTTGAAACCGTTGCGCAGCGCGCCGATGCCGCCTGGACGCTGGGCGTGAACGCCAATCTGCCAGACGATATCGCCGTACGTTGGGTCAAGGCGGTGCCGGACGACTTTCACGCGCGTTTTAGCGCAACCGCCAGGCGTTATCGCTATTTGATCTACAATCAGCGGCTCCGTCCGGCGATTCTGGGTAATGGCGTGACGCATTTTTACTATCCTCTGGATGTAGAAAAGATGCAGCGCGCCGGACAGTGCCTGCTGGGCGAGAATGATTTTACCTCTTTCCGCGCCGTGCAGTGTCAGTCGCGAACGCCGTGGCGCAACGTGATGCACCTGAACGTCACGCGCCACGGGCCTTATGTGATTGTCGATATTAAAGCCAATGCGTTTGTGCACCATATGGTGCGCAATATTGTCGGTAGTCTGATGGAAATTGGCTGCGGCAATCAGTCAGAATCCTGGATGGCGGAACTGCTGGCGGCTAAAGATCGCACGCTGGCGGCGGCAACGGCGAAAGCCGAAGGGCTTTATCTGGTTGCGGTGGATTATCCCGTGCATTTTGCTTTACCTCAGCCGGCGATGGGGCCATTGTTCCTCGCGGATTAATTAACCTTACGTACAAGGGATCGTTATGGAGTTTATCCATTTTGTGGTCGATTTTATTCTGCACATTGATGTGCATCTGGCCGAATTAGTCGCGCAGTATGGCATCTGGATCTACGCCATCCTGTTTCTGATTTTGTTCTGCGAAACGGGCTTAGTCGTCACGCCGTTTTTGCCGGGTGATTCACTGCTGTTCGTGGCAGGGGCGCTGGCCGCGTTGCCGGGTAACGATCTCAACGTGCATCTCATGGTGGCGCTGCTAGTCATCGCCGCTATTCTGGGGGACGCCGTGAACTACACCATCGGCAAACTCTTTGGCGAACGGCTGTTCAGCAACCCGAACTCGAAAATTTTCCGCCGCAGCTATCTGGATAAAACCCATGCCTTTTATGCNCGGCACGGTGGGAAAACCATTATCCTNGCGCGCTTCGTGCCCATCGTGCGGACCTTTGCGCCTTTCGTCGCCGGAATGGGACACATGTCCTACCGCCACTTCGCCCTGTTTAACGTCGCGGGCGCGCTGGCCTGGGTGCTGCTGTTTTCCTATGCGGGTTATCTGTTTGGCGATTTGCCCGTGGTACAGGAAAACCTTAAGCTGCTTATCCTCGGGATTATCGTGGTGTCGATTCTGCCAGGTGTGATTGAAATCTGGCGCCATCGCCGCCAGGCTAAGCAGTAAAATTATCCCTGAGTAGCCGCGTTGCTCAGGGGTAAGACCAGATTTTTATCCACAGTCTTAATTGGTTGTGGTTTAATGAGCGACATTTACCGTCTGCTGAAGCGGTTTTCAGCAGTATCAAGACGACTGGACCAGGTCAGTTTTAAACAGAAAGGTCATCAATGAGCTGGATTGAACGCATTCTTAATAAAAGCAACATTACGCCCACAAGTCGCGCCAGTATTCCGGAAGGAGTGTGGACAAAATGCGACAGCTGTGGCCAGGTACTTTATCGTGCCGAGCTGGAGCGTAATCTTGAGGTCTGCCCTAAGTGCGACCACCACATGCGCATGCATGCCCGTGAGCGCCTGGCGAGCCTGCTCGATCAGGGCACGCTGGTTGAGCTGGGCAGCGAGCTGGAACCCAAGGATCTGTTGAAGTTCCGGGATTCCAAAAAGTATAAAGATCGTCTGGTTGCTGCACAGAAAGCCACGAATGAGAAAGATGCGCTGATCGTGATGAAAGGTCAGCTGCACGGTATGCCGGTTGTGGCGGCCGCCTTTGAATTCGCCTTTATGGGCGGCTCAATGGGATCGGTGGTTGGCGCACGTTTCGTCCGGGCTGTTGAGCAGGCGCTGGAAGATAACTGCCCGCTGATCTGCTTCTCCGCCAGTGGCGGTGCGCGTATGCAGGAAGCGTTAATGTCGCTGATGCAGATGGCCAAAACCAGTGCCGCGCTGGCGAAAATGCAGGAACGCGGTCTGCCGTATATTTCGGTGCTGACCGACCCGACCATGGGCGGCGTGTCTGCCAGCTTTGCGATGCTGGGCGATCTGAATATTGCCGAACCTAAAGCCCTGATCGGCTTTGCGGGTCCACGTGTGATTGAGCAGACCGTTCGTGAAAAACTGCCGCCGGGCTTCCAGCGGAGTGAGTTTTTGATCGAGAAAGGGGCGATTGATATGATCATTCGTCGTCCGGAAATGCGCTATAAACTGGCGAGTCTGCTGGCAAAAATGATGAATCTGCCCGCACCGCTGCACGACGGTGAAGCGTTCGCACCTGCGACGAGCCATCCGGAGAGCAACGAGGCCTGACAGGAGACAGAAGGCGCGCAGGTCGCGCCTTCCACCAATGCACCGTATACCTTGCGGCTTTCATCGGGTATAAATTTGCAAAACGGGACATATGGACAATCTTCACCTTCCTCAAGCCACGTCGCCTTTGGCCACGTGGCTTTATTATCTTGAGCACCTCCACTCTCAGGCGATAGAACTGGGCCTGGATCGTATTCGCCAGGTGGCGCAAGGTCTGGACCTGCTCAAGCCTGCACCCTTCGTTTTTACCGTTGCGGGCACCAATGGCAAAGGTACCACCTGTCGCACCCTGGAAACCTTACTGATGGCAGCCGGCTATCGGGTTGGGGTTTACAGCTCGCCGCACCTTGTGCGCTACACCGAGCGCGTCCGGATTCAGGGGCAGGAACTCAGTGAAGCCCAACACAGCGCCAGTTTTGCCGATATTGAGGCCGGACGGGGTAAGGTTTCTCTGACCTACTTTGAATTTGGCACGCTGTCGGCGCTTAACCTGTTTAAGCAGGCGGGGCTGGATGTCGTCATTCTTGAAGTCGGGTTGGGCGGTCGGCTGGACGCGACCAATATTGTCGATGCGGATGTCGCGGTGATTACCAGTATCGCGCTGGATCATACCGACTGGCTTGGCCCGGACCGTGAAAGTATTGGCCGGGAAAAAGCCGGTGTCTTCCGCCAGGCGAAACCCGCCGTGGTCGGTGAACCTGATATGCCTGCCACAATTGCTCAGGTTGCCCGTGAAAAAGGTGCGCGGTTAATGCAGCACGGGCGCGACTGGCACTATCATCAGCAGGCAGAGAGCTGGTCGCTGCGCGATGCGCAAGGCGAGCTGCATGATTTACCGCTGCCTCAGGTGCCGTTGCCAAATGCGGCTACCGCACTGGTGGCGCTGCGCGCCTCCGGGCTGAACGTGAGCGATGCAATCATTCGTGCGCATCTGCCGCTGGCGATTTTACCGGGACGCTTTCAGACCATCAGCGAATCCCCACAGGTGATTCTGGACGTTGCCCACAATCCGCATGCGGCGACCTATCTGGCCTCGCGACTGGCTGCATTGCCGCAAAGCGGACGCGTCCATGCGGTTGTGGGGATGCTGCACGATAAAGACATTGCGGGCACTCTGGCGGCCCTGGCACCTCAGGTGGACTGCTGGTATTGCGCACCCTTGGCCGGTCCGCGCGGTGCCAGCGCGGAGCAGCTCATGGCGCACGTAACGTCCGCTCAGGCATTTGCGGATGTTGAACAGGCCTGGCACCAGGCGCGCCAGCAGGCGGAAGCGCAGGATATTATTCTGGTCTGCGGCTCTTTCCTGACGGTGGCGCAGGTTATGGAATCGATTGAAACGGAGAAAGGACGTGGCGAGTAAGTTTCAAAACCGTTTAGTCGGTACCGTTATTCTGGTGGCCGTCGGCGTGATCGTATTGCCGGGGCTGCTGGATGGTAAGAAAAAACATTATAAAGAAGAATTTGCCGCGATCCCGCTGGTGCCCAAACCCGATGACCAGCAGGACAGCGAAATGGTGCCGCCGGTGACGCAGTCGCTGCCTGCGCATCCGCCAGCAGGCGCAGGCAGTGCGGTCAGCCATTCTGATACGGATGATGATGCCGCCGCNGANGGCAGNAGTCAGCCCGAGCAAAGTAGCGAACCGAGCGTGGTCTCACCGCCACCGGTCCATTCGTCTCCGGCCACGACAGCGCCGAAAGCCAGGCCGGTTGAGCCAACCCGACCCAAACAGGTTGAGCAGGCTAAACCGAAGTCGGTCGAGCAGACGCAGAGCAAACCGGTAGAAAAAACCAAACCGGTTGAGCAGGCTAAGCCTGTTGAAAAAACCAAACCGGCCGAGCAGTCGCAGCCGGCGGAAAAAACCGCGCCTGCGGAGCAGCCCAAAGAAACGCAGCCTGCCGGTCAGGCTTACGTTGTTCAGTTAGGCGCACTCAAGAACGCCAGCAAGGTTAACGAGATTGTGGCGAAACTGCGCCTGTCGGGTTACCGGGCCTATACCGTGCCGTCTACGCCCGTGCAGGGGCAAATCACCCGCATTTACGTGGGGCCGGATGCGTCAAAAGCGAAGATGCAGGCGGCCGTCGGCGAGCTGAAGAACGTTTCAGGCTTGAGCGGCGTGGTTAAGTCTTACAGCGCCCGCTAAAGCGCCGATTGGCGCTGCCGATAGAAATAACAGGCAGCGCCAATCGGGATGAGAACGGCAGTGCCTGACCCGGCTTAACGCTAAATTTCTGACAACTTTTCAGCCTGTTAGCGGGGTGAAAATGACACAGGCGAAGACGGATTTTTTCATCGCCTTTTTTATGGATGCAGAACCTGAAAACCTCTACGCAAACGTTTTCTTTTTCTGTTAGAATGCGCCCCGAACTGGAAGCAGGGGTGCAATGGCACTGGCGCTGGAAGAGTTCATGATCTGGATTGATTACGTCATTATTGCGGTAGTTGGTTTTTCGGCTTTGGTCAGCCTGGTTCGAGGGTTTGTCCGCGAAGCCTTATCTCTTGTTACCTGGGGATGCGCGTTTTTTGTCGCCAGTCATTACTATGCCTACCTTGCAGTCTGGTTCACAGGTTTTGACGACGAACTGGTTCGTAACGGAATCGCGATTGCGGTGCTGTTCATCGCGACCCTGATTGTGGGCGCAATCGTGAACTACGTTATCGGCTCGCTGGTTGAGAAAACTGGCCTGTCGGGAACCGATCGGGTATTAGGCGTTTGTTTCGGGGCATTGCGTGGTGTGCTCATCGTGGCCGCTCTGCTGTTCTTCCTGGATACATTCACGGGCTTTTCAAAGAGCCCGGACTGGCAGCAGTCTCAACTTATTCCCGAGTTCAGTTCTATAATCAGGTGGTTTTTTGACTACCTGAAAAGCACGTCGAGTTTTTTGCCCCGGTGAGACCACCGGGCGTACGGCTTAATGAGGAAATGACAACATGTGCGGTATTGTCGGTATCACCGGTTTCATGCCGGTCAACCAGTCGATCTATGACGCGTTAACGGTGCTCCAGCACCGTGGGCAGGATGCCGCAGGCATTTGTACCATCGATGCGCTGAACTGCTTCCGCCTGCGTAAGGCTAATGGTCTGGTCAGCGATGTTTTCGAAGCGCGTCATATGCAACGTTTACAAGGCAACATGGGGATTGGTCACGCACGCTATCCTACCGCGGGCAGCTCCAGCGCTTCTGAAGCCCAGCCATTCTACGTTAACTCGCCGTACGGTATTTCCCTTGCCCATAACGGTAACCTGACCAATGCCCACGAGCTGCGTAAGCAGCTGTTCGAAAAAGGCCGCCGTCACGTTAATACCACCTCCGATTCTGAAATCCTGTTGAATATCTTTGCGCAGGAACTGGATCGTTTTCAGCACTATCCGCTGGAAGCCGATAACGTGTTTGCCGCCATCGCTGCCGTCCACCAGCAGGTGCGTGGCGCCTATGCCGTGGTGGCGATGATCATCGGTCACGGCATGGTCGCCTTCCGCGATCCTAACGGCATTCGGCCACTNGTGCTGGGCAAACGCGTCATTGCCGATGGCCGTACCGAGTACATGGTCGCCTCCGAAAGCGTNGCGCTGGATACCCTGGGTTTTGAATTTATCCGTGACGTGGCACCGGGTGAAGCGGTTTACATCACTGAGCAGGGGCAGCTTTCAACCCGTCAGTGTGCCGAAAACCCAAAAAACAATCCTTGCCTGTTCGAATACGTCTATTTTGCGCGTCCGGACTCCTTCCTGGATAAGATTTCGGTCTACAGCGCCCGCGTGCGCATGGGCACCAAGCTGGGTCAGAAGATCGCCCGCGAGTGGGAAGATCTGGATATCGACGTGGTGATTCCCATTCCGGAAACCTCGATGGATACCGCGCTGGAAATCGCCCGCATCCTTGATAAGCCTTACCGTCAGGGGTTTGTGAAAAACCGCTACGTGGGCCGCACCTTTATCATGCCGGGACAGCAACTGCGCCGCAGCGCCGTTCGCCGCAAGCTCAACGCTAACCGCGCTGAGTTCCGCGACAAGAACGTGCTGCTGATTGATGACTCAATTGTTCGTGGCACCACCTCCGAGCAGATTATCGAGATGGCGCGAGAGGCGGGCGCGAAAAAGGTCTATCTTGCGTCTGCCGCGCCGGAAGTGCGCTTTCCTAACGTCTACGGCATTGATATGCCCAGCGCGACCGAGCTGATTGCCCACGGCCGTGAAGTGGAAGAGATTCGCCAGATTATCAAAGCAGATGCGCTGATTTTCCAGGATCTCGATGACCTTATCGAAGCCGTACGGGAAGAGAACCCGGATATCGTGCAGTTTGAGTGCTCCGTCTTTAACGGCATCTACGTGACGAAAGACGTCGATCAGGGCTATCTTGAATATCTGGAATCCCTGCGTAACGACGATGCGAAAGCCATCGCCCGTCAAAACGAAGTCGAAAACCTCGAGCTGCATAACGAAGGGTAAGCGAACCTGAATGCAAAAAGGAGGGCGGGATTTATCCCGCCCTCTGTGTTTTCTGCCGGTCTGCGCTATTATGGTGCACTTTGCCACTGCAAGGTTGAACGATGAAACGACTCATTATTGGTATTTCGGGCGCAAGCGGCGTGATCTATGGCGTCCGGCTATTGCAGGTCTTGCAGCAGATCAGCGACGTGGAAACCCATCTGATCATCAGCCATGCGGCACGTCAGACGCTGAGCCTGGAAAGCGACTACAGCCTGCGGGACGTCCAGGCGCTGGCAGACGTGGTTCATGACGTGCGGGACATTGCCGCCAGTATCTCCTCCGGGTCGTTCAAAACGTTGGGCATGGTGATCCTGCCGTGCTCAATGAAAACCCTGTCCGGTATTGTTCACAGCTACAGCGATTCGCTGCTGACGCGCGCAGCAGACGTGGTGCTGAAAGAGCAGCGTAAACTGGTCCTGTGCGTACGTGAAACCCCGCTGCATATTGGTCATCTGCGCATGATGACGACCGCGGCCGAACTGGGGGCCATCATCATGCCGCCGGTGCCGGCGTTTTACCACCGCCCAACCACTATCGAGCAGCTTGTCGATCAGACCGTTAATCG
>JGI24739J22299_10000805_pt1 | contig 11477 bp, 11 predicted proteins | sample KBSCornC5_FD_22299 | JGI IMG/M metagenome (IMG submission 22299)
GGCGAGGATGAGGAAGCGGTCAAGAAGATGTTCACGCCGGAATTCCGCAACCGTCTCGATGCGATCGTGCCGTTCGGCTATCTGCCGACCCCGGTCATCGCGCGGGTGGTCGAGAAGTTCATCCTCCAGCTCGAGCTGCAGCTTGCCGACCGCGAGGTGCATATCAGCCTGGATGAAGAGGCGAAGGCGTGGCTCACCGAGAAGGGCTATGACAAGCTCTATGGCGCGCGGCCGATGGGCCGCCTGATCCAGGAGAAGGTCAAGCAGCCGCTCGCCGAGGAGCTGTTGTTCGGCAAGCTCACCCATGGCGGCGAGGTCAAGGTGCATATGAAGGACGGCGCGCTCGCATTCGAGATCACGCCGGCCGCACCCAAGCCGAAACGCAAGGGCAAGTCGAAAGCCGAACCGACCAAGGCATAAGATCGAGGCCCTCCCATCGCGGGAGGGCCTTTTTCTTTGGGGAGAGAGGGGCTCTGCGGCGAAGGCGCCTGATCATCATTTGCTTGGTCACGCTCCTGGGCGTGCTGGCGCTTGCCTTCGCGCTGTTCCACATCAGCCGCGCGCGTTGTTTCTCGCTAGTTGGTGAAGCGATCTGCCATGTCGATACCNATCAGCCGATCGTCGCGCTGACGCTGGATGACGGGCCCACAGCTGACGGTACACCGTGGGCGCTCGCCACATTGCGACGCCATCGGGCGCACGCCACCTTCTTTCTGATCGGCGCTTCGGTGGCGGGTCAGGAGCCGTTGGTCCGCCAAATCCTCGCCGAGGGGAATGAGGTCGGCAATCATAGTTTCACGCATGCGCGGATGATCGGCCATTCGGCCGGTTTCTATGATTCCGAGATCATGCGGACTGACGCCGCTTTGCGACGGGCTGGTGCTGCGGACCCGCAACTTTTCCGGCCGCCCTATGGGAAGAAGCTGATCGGTCTGCCTCGTGCGCTGGCACGCCATGATTATCGGATGATCATGTGGGATGTGGAGGATCCATCCGGTGCAGCAACGCCTGAAGCCTATGCGGCGGANGTGGTGCGGCAGGCGCGTCCGGGGTCGATCATCCTGATGCACGTCATGTACCGCGGCAATCGGATCGCACAGGCGGCGCTCCCGCTTGTGCTGCAGGGGCTGGAGGCGCGCGGCTTCCGCGTCGTCACGGCGGGCGAACTACTTCGTTATAAACGCTCGACGCCTACGCATTGAAAGTCGGCCTCTCCGGTCAAATGGGGCCAGTTTGAAGCGCGATCATTCACCCTGGCCGAAGGATTGGGCGCTGAGTTACAAATTCCGTCGGCTTATACGCGTCGATATGCAGAGCTCCGACAGGAGCTCGATGTGGTATATCCCGTTCTACTCACGGCCCTTTTTGCTGCGCAGCCGAATGCTTCGGCAGAAGACGCGGTGAGGGCTTATGGCCAGGCCATTGCGCGTAATAGCCCGGAGGAGCTGGCCCGCGCTTTTCAGCCAAGCGCGATGATGTATTGCACGGATGGCAAGGCTGTTCATGGCACCTACCAGGCGCAGTGGAAGGCGAAGATGCGGGCCTCGGCGCCGCCAGCACCGCCCGTTTCGACCGAACTCGAATGGCTTGATTCAGGCGCCACAACGGCGTTGGCGCGCGCGCGGGCGGTAAGAGGCACCAAGGTTTTCACCGACTATATTCTGCTGGCGAAGCTCGGCGGCAGCTGGCGGATCGTGGGCAAGCTCTGCCAAGCGGATGCTTCGCCATCGGCTGATGCCGACGCAGCGGTGAGATCCGTGATCGATGTGAAGCTCGCTTCCGACCGCGGCTGGGACCCCGTCTTGCTCGAGCGCAGTATCGATCCCCGCGCTTTGGTCATGACGGTGGAGGATGGTGAGCTGGTGGCTGCCACGTTGGCCGAATGGCAGGGGCGCTACGTCGAGCGTCGCACGAGCTCGCCTGGCAACCCGGCGCCCGAGGAGGGCCGCATGGTTGAGGCGCGGGGCGACATCGGTATCGCCCGCTGGTCCTTCCGCGGCTCCGACGGCAGCCTGTGGACCGACCGCGCGCTGATGATGCGCACGGCGGCGGGCTGGCGGATGATGGCGCTGCTTTTCGCCAAGGAAGCGCCGACGGCGCGTTGAGGGGCGTGCCTGTCGCGCTTTAGGCCGTCCGGGCGTTCTCCATCAGCGCGATCAGCTCGTCCATCGTCGTGAAGAGCGCGTCGCCGGCAAAACGCAGCGCCTCGATCGAGCGCTCAGCCGCTTCGTCGTGGCCGCATCCCAGCGCATCGGTGACGATGATCGGGATGATGCCGAGATCGGCGGCATGGCGCGCGGTCGGCTCGATCCCGATTTCGGTCGCGATGCCGATGAGGATGATGGCGCTCAGCCCGCAATCGCGCATTGCGAATTCCAGCGGCGTGCCTTCGAAAGCGGACATGGCGAGCTTGTCGAACACCGCCTCATCCTCACGCGGCGCAAGCTCGGGTACGATCTGCGTGCCGGGATTGTCGCGCAGGAACCAGGGGCTGACTTCGGCCGGATCGTCCTTGCGCTGCCAGGCCATCGCCATGCGATATTGGAAGCTTCCCATCCAGGACTTGGGCAACGACAGGTGACGTGAGAAGGCCGTGCGGAAACCGGACGCTCGGGCTGCATCTACTATGCGGGCGCACCGCTTCGTCACCTCGTCGCCGCCGCTGATCTGGCGGACGATGCCGACCTGCATGTCATAGACCAGCAGCGCGGCGCGCGCGGGATCGACCACGTCCGCAAGGCTGGTCGGGATCGAAAGACCGTTGATCTGCTTCACCGCGCACCCCTCAGCATCGATCATATGGGGGTTCCGTAGCCCGCCGCTGGTGGGCTGGAAAGGGCATCATGTTGCAGAGCGATTGCGATCAGCCCCGCTTCCTGACAGTCATGCGCACATGATCAAATCAAGCTTTCTCCTCGCCGTCCTTCCCGCTGCCGCATTGGCTCAGGCGACGCCGCATTTCGACCCCGCCCGCCTGTCGCACCATGTCGAGATCCTCGCGTCCGATGCATTCGAAGGCCGCGCGCCTGCGACACCGGCGGAGACCAAGACGATCGACTATATCGTCAGCCAGTTCAAAGCCGCGGGCGTGCAGCCTGGCGGGGATCTGAAGAATGGCGCGCGTAGCTGGACGCAGGATGTACCACTGCTTCACACCAGCATTGCGGGCACGCCCTCGCTCAGCATCACCAGCAATGGCGCGCCGATGCCGCTCACCCAGGGCAATCAGATCGCGGTGCGCTCGGCTTTGAACGGCGACAAACATGTCACGCTGAAAGACGTGCCGCTCATTTTCGTCGGCTATGGTGTGACTGCGCCCGAGCGGAACTGGGACGATTTCAAGGGCGTAGATGTGCGCGGCAAATTGATCGTCGTGCTGGTGAACGATCCTGATTTCGAAGCGGGGCAGGGCGATTTCGGCGGCAAGGCGATGACCTATTATGGCCGCTGGACTTACAAATACGAGGAGGCGGCGCGTCGCGGTGCCGCGGGCGTGCTGATCGTGCATGAGACCGCGCCCGCTTCTTACGGCTGGGCGACGGTCAAGAATTCAAACACCAACGACATGTTCGATATCGTGCGCGCGGATCCCAAGGCGGTGCACACGCCGTTCGAAAGCTGGATCCAACGCGATCTCGCGGTGAAACTGTTTGCAGACTCAGGTCTCGATTTCGATGCGATGAAAAAGGCAGCACAGGCTCGCGACTTCAAGCCGGTGCCGCTCAAGGCCACGCTGTCGGCCGACTATCGCGTCGATGTGGCGACAATCGTCAGCCACAATATTGTCGGTCGGATCCAGGGGGCCAAATATCCGAACGAGACGCTGCTCTATTCGGCGCATTGGGATCATCTCGGCGTCGGCCAGCCGGATGCGAAGGGCGATCGCATCTACAATGGCGCGGTCGACAATGCCGACGGCATTTCCGTGCTGCTGGAAATGGCGCGCGCGTTCGCCAAGGGGCCCAAGCCCGAGCGTTCGATCGTTTTCCTTGCGGTCACCGCCGAGGAGCGTGGTTTGCTCGGCTCCGAATATTATGCCGCCAATCCGCTTTATCCGCTCGGCACTACGGTTGGCATGCTCAACACCGATGCGCTCAGCACGGCGGGGCCGGCCCGCGATTTCTCGATCTCCGGCAGCGCCAAGCTTGGGCTGCTCGACGATCTGATCGAGGAGGGCAAGAAGCAGGGGCGCTATTTCACCCCTGATGCGCGGCCCGAGGCAGGCTCCTTCTACCGATCTGACCATTTCACGGTGGCCAAGCGCGGGGTGCCCGCAATCTCGATCGAGAGTGGCGAAGATCTGGTCAACGGCGGCAAGCAAGCCGGCCAGTCCCAGGCTGAAGCCTATACTCGCGACAAATATCACCAGCCTGCGGACGAATGGACACCCGCCTGGAACGCGACCGGGCAGGCGCAGGACGCGGAACTGCTGTTCAACCTCGGCCAGCGCCTCGCCAATTCGCGCGAATGGCCCAATTGGAGCGAGGACAGCGAGTTTCGCGCCGAGCGGGATAAGACTGCGGCGGCTCGCAAACCTTAGCTGTTCGGCTCGCGCGGACGCGATTTCAGGACGGTGGTGAATAGCCGGGCTTGATAGCCCGCGCTGATGGGGGAAATCGGCATTGAAAATCATTACGAGCCCTGTCGCAAATCTGTTTTTCTGGCTCGTCGCCGCCTATGTCCTGATCGGGACGGGCCCGATGTTTTTCCCCGCGGCCGGAAGCACGGTCAGCGTCGCTGCATTGGTGTGGAAAATTTTCGGGGCCGCGGTTGCGCTCTTGCTGACCCTGAAATTCCTGCGCCACTCGCCTGGCATGTCCGTTTTGGGATTGCGCCCCGGCGCACGTACGATTGGCTTGCTGCTCTTCGGCACTTTAGCAGGCGTGGTGCTGGTTGGTGCATGGGCAGCGTCCTTTCGGCTGTTCGTCTCATTCTCACTGACGCCGGGGAGTATTACGCTTCCGGAACTGCTGCTTTCATTGGGCATCTATCTGTTCGGCGCCCTGATCGAGGAACTGGCGTTCCGTGGCCAGCCTTTCGTTCGCTTGCGGCAACGGTATGGGACGATGCTGGCGGTGCTGCTCGTGTCTCTGGTCTTCGGCCTATTGCATTTACCGGGAATGACGGGGGTGAACGCGATCAAGATCATCGCATTGACGGGGCTTGGATCGCTGCTTTTCTGCCTTGCTTACCTGCTCAGCGGCAGCCTTTGGACTGCGGTCGGGCTGCATGCGGGCATGAACTTCATGTTGCACACCCTGCTCGGCGCGGGTGGCGGGCATGGGCCTTCCTTGTTGAAACCCCTCTATAGCTCGCCTCCGCCGGCAATCGACGTTGGCTTTTGGTGCTTCATCGTCCTGCAGCTTGCCGTGGCGGCGGTGCTCGTCTTGATTGGCCAAGGGCGGAGTGCCGCTTCACCTGCAGACAGTGCGACGCTGACGCCGTGAGGCGAGGCCTGCTCTTCGGTCCCCGTCCCGCCGGCCATTAACCATATTCTTACTGTCGCTTTGCTAGTTTAGCCTCGGCCCGCTGTGGGCAGAGGGCGCAATAGATGCAGCGTTACGATCTGGTCGTGATCGGCAGCGGGCCGGCGGGTCGCCGCGCGGCGGTGCAGGCGGCAAAGCTCGCCAAATCGGTGTTGGTGATCGAAAGCCGGCTGCGGGTTGGGGGCGTGTCGGTGCATACCGGAACGATCCCGTCCAAGACGCTGCGCGAGACCGTGCTCAACCTCTCGGGTTGGCGCGAGCGCGGCTTTTACGGTCTCGCCTATCGCGTGAAGAAGGATATCGAGGGCCGCGATCTTGGCGCGCGCCTCAACAAGACACTCGATTATGAGTGCGAGGTGCTGGAGCATCAGTTTGCGCGCAACGGCGTGCAGACAATGGCGGGCCAGGCGCGCTTTCTCGATCCGCACATGCTGGAGGTGACGCCGCCGCAAGGGGATCCCGTCAGGCTCCAGGCCGACAAGATCGTGATCGCGGTCGGCACCAGGCCTTACCGCCCGGCCAATATCCCGTTCGACGGCCATGCCGTTCTGGATTCGGATTCACTGGTGGCGGAACCGCGCGTCCCGCGCAGCCTGTGCGTGGTCGGCGCAGGCGTGATCGGGCTTGAATATGCCACTATCTTCTCCGCGCTCGACGTGCCGGTCACGATCGTCGAGCCGCGCCCCAATTTCCTTGAGTTCATCGATCGCGAGATCATCGACGAGTTCGTGCACGATCTGCGCAAGCGCGGCGTCACCTTCCGGCTCGGATGCAAGCTCGACCGCGTCGAGCTGGACGAGGCGGGCTGGCCGGTCGCAATTCTCGACGATCAACGCCGCGTGCGATCCGAAATGCTGCTTTATGCCGCGGGCCGGGTAGGCGCTACCGACGATCTTGGGCTTGAGGTGTGCGGGCTCGCGGTCGATGAACGCGGGCGGCTTTCGGTCGACCCGGTCACGTTCCAAACCGCGGTGCCGCACATCTACGCCGCGGGCGACGTAATCGGATTTCCGGCACTCGCTTCGACATCGATGGAGCAGGGGCGTATCGCTGCCTGCCACGCTTTCGGTACGCCATTGGGGCCGGCGCCCGCCTTTTTCCCTTACGGCATCTATGCGGTGCCCGAAATCTCGACGGTCGGCCTCACCGAAGAAGAGGTGCGTGCCAAGGGCATACCTTACGAAGTCGGCGTCGCGCGCTTCCGCGAAACCTCGCGCGGCCACATCATGGGCCTGCAATCGGGCATGATGAAGATGCTGTTCGGTCTAGCCGACAAGAAGTTGCTCGGCGTGCACATTGTCGGCGAGGGCGCGACCGAGCTGATCCATATCGGCCAGGCGGTGCTGAACCTGGGCGGCACGCTCGACTANTTCGTGCAGAACACCTTCAATTATCCGACGCTGGCGGAAGCCTATAAGATCGCCGCGCTCGATGCGTGGAACCGCATGCCGCGCGTCGCCGAACCGCCGGTTGCGGGGCTCGGGGGCTGAACCCTATCTGCGCGGCCGCCTTTGCTGCTGCTCAAAAAATGATAATCATAAAGGCCGCACGGCCTATCGAACGGCTATATATATAGCGAGACCCTACATGGTGAGCCGGACACATCCGCGCTGAAAATGTGATCTGGAGCGGATTAGGCCGGCGTGGGATCGGAGTTTGCACTTAGCTCTGAACCGGAGTCAGGATCCGTGAAGCTTGATATTCGGCCAGCAAGAGGTTGAGCGCGAGATCAAGGTGCGGCGCCGCGGTCTTTCCCACGGCCGCCTCGTCGCACAGCGCCAGCGCCCGCTGCAGCATCGCGATCGCCTCGCTATAGATCGAGCCAGTTTCGGTGTTCGGCATTTCGTTCCCCCATACGCCGGTTATTGCCGGCATATGCCGCGGTTCGCGGAAAGCCTCCTTGTGGCGCACCTTCACGGTACCGTGCACATCGGCCGCGCTCAATTGGGGGATATACGGTAGGATCCACTTGCCAGCGCCCAAGGCGCCTTGCTCCAGGGCGCCTCTACTGAGGCAAGAGCAAGGGACATCATGCCGACTGCTCATCCGTATACATCGCTTCAGTTGGTATCCCGTGGGCTCTCACCGCAGTCGCTGTACCTAACAGACGCGAAACCCTCCTCAGATGGATTTTACGATCTTTTGACGTGCACGGTTCGTCATATCGGCAAATGTGGGGCAACCGCGTTCCAGCGCGGCACATGGGAAATATCGGGGGCTCCTATTCATGCAAAACCAGGTCAGGCGTTCTGCAGCGCTACATGCTGCAACAGCAGTGCTGAGCTCATTCGCGACCCACAAGCGCGGGAGAGCGGCATGAGCAACCGGCACCGCCATGCCGAGCGGATCGACCGGATCGCGCTTGTTGCACGCCGACTGATGGAGGATGCCGAACGGGGCGCTGCGACGCACGATGCCGATCTGGTCGAGTTTGCACGCCAGACTCTGACCGGGCGCCGCGAACGGGATCGTTATTTCGATCCGATGGTATTCAGCAATCCAGCCTGGGACATGTTGCTCGTTTTGTATGTCGCGTCGGCCGAAGGCCGGACGCTGGGTGTGCTCGATTGCTGTGCCGCCGCGCCGGTGGCGCAGGGAGTTGCACTGCGCTGGCTGGCTTATCTGAAGCAGGAGGAGATGGTGATTGAAACGCGCGATTCCGTGCAGTCGCGCCAGACGCACATCCGCCTGTCGGACCAGATGCACCGGACGATCTCGGCCTATCTGGGCTCGCTCATCGGTCTCGGCTTGGGGCCGGAGCCTTTTCCCCGAGGTNTACCGTCCGCGACGGAGTGAGGACGGTCACCAGCTGTAGAGGAATTGGAGCGGGCGACGGGAATCGAACCCGCGTCACAAGCTTGGAAGGCTAGTGCTCTACCATTGAGCTACGCCCGCGCCGGCACCGCCCATGCCATCGTGCGGGCATGATGGTCAACGCTTGAGGCGCAGTTGATCGGATAACAGCCGCACCGCCGCCGGGTAGGATGGCCCGCCGCAGTCCGCAAGCGCGCCCGGCAGGCGCAGGCGCGGAATGCCCGTCAGCGCAGGATGATCGAGCATCGTGCTGCCGAGATCCCGCGCCGCACCCGCACCCGTGATCAGGAAATCTGGTCGGTGGGCGACGAATTGCTCAAGCGGCAGGTTGGCGAGCGGGGGCAGGCCGAGCCGGGTGGCAAGGTTCACCAGCCCCACGCGGCGCATCATGTCGTCCATCAACGTACCCGCGCCGGACATATAGCCGCGCCGTTGATAGTCGGCTGCCGTGCGGCCCCGACCGCTCTTGGGAATGGCGGCGAGCTCTGCGTCCATGTGGCGAAGCAGCGCCTCCCCCCGTTCGACGTGACCGACAGCAACCGCGACCATGCGCACCTGCGCCACGATCTCGGCATAGGAATTGGCGGGTGGCACCACCAGGATCCGCGCCTTCAGGCCAGCACGTACCGCAGGATCGGCCTGCCCGGGCCAGCCCGTGAGGATCAGATCGGGCTGCGCCGCAAGCAGCGCTTCGGCGGAGGAGGCGATTGCGGCGAAATGCTTCGCCTGAGCCGCGACCGGCGACATGTTGTACATGTGCGAGAGGCGGGTGATTCCCAGGATCTGCCCCGGATTTGCGAGCGCGATCAGATATTGATCGGCGCATAGGTTCAGCGAAACGATGCGGCGCGGCGGCGTAGCGCCTGCGGGCGAAGCAAGCGCCAATATGACAAGAAGAATGATGTGGAGACGGCGCGGCATCGCGTGGCTTCCTAGCGCGGCTGGACGCTTGTAGGAACGCAGCCGTGACGAAATCTCCCGTTCGTATCGATATCGCTTTGGCGCTGCTCGCCCTGCTCTGCGCAGGGCTGTCGCTCGGGATCGGCCCGGCGCAGCTCGGCGCCAGTCGTGTCTTGGCGGCATTGATCGGAAAGGGCGATCCGGTCGCGACCACGATCGTCTGGCAGTTGCGCTTGCCGCGCGCGCTGCTGGCGCTGCTGGTTGGGGCGATGCTTGGCGGGGCGGGCGCGGCGCTGCAGGGCTATCTGCGCAATCCGCTTGCCGATCCGGGGGTGCTCGGCACATCCACCACAGCGGCGTTGGGCGCAGTGCTGGCGCTTTATTATGGGTTTGCGGCGCTCAGCCCGCTCACCTTGCCGCTGTTTGCGATCATGGGGGCGGTGGCGGGTCTGATGCCGCTTCTGTTCGCGGCGCGCAGCGAAGGGCCGCTTGCGCTGATCCTGGCGGGTATTGCAATCGGCACCGCCGCCAGCGCCGGCATAAGTCTGGCGCTCAATTTCGCCCCCAACCCCTTCGCCGCGGTCGAGATCATGACGTGGCTGATGGGTAGCCTTGCCGACCGTTCGATGCTTCATGTTTGGCTCGTCCTTCCGTGCGTGGCGGTCGGGATCGGGCTGGTTCTGCTNGAAGGCCGCGCGCTCGATGCGCTCACGCTGGGCGAGGAGGGGGCCACCGCGCTCGGTGTCGATCTCAAGCGAACCCAGACTTTGTTGCTGATCGCCGTCGCCATAGGTGTTGGTGGCACGGTCGCAGTATCGGGCGTGATCGGTTTCGTCGGTCTGGCGGTGCCGCACCTGGTGCGCCCCTTTACCGATCGGCGGCCTTCGTCGCTGCTCGTGCCCTCGATGCTCGGCGGCGCGGCTCTGCTCGCCGCGGCGGATGCGGTGGTGCGGACCGTGCCCACCCTCGAAGAGCCTCGCCTGGGCGTGGTCACGGCGCTGATCGGCGTGCCGATCTTTCTTCATCAACTGGTGCGGGCACGACGCCAATGGTGAGGCTCGACAATCTATCGGTGACGCTCGGCGGCCGACAGGTGGTCGCCGGCATTTCGACCGAATTGACGGGTGGGCTGATCGGGTTGGTGGGACCGAACGGCGCCGGCAAGTCCAGCCTGGTGCGCGCGATCGCCGGACTGGTGCCAAGTGAGGGCACGATCCTGATCGACGGCAAGCGGGCGCTGCCACTGCGCGAACGTGCGCGCCGGATTGCTTATCTGCCGCAGGGCCAGGCGGTTTTCTGGCCGGTCACGGTGGAGAGGCTGGTCGCGCTCGGACGCCTTCCGCACCTCGCCCCCTTCGAGCGGCCGGCCGATACCGACCATGCTGCGATCGAGCGGGCATTGACGCGGACCGACCTGCTCGACCTGCGCGATCGATCGATCGACGAACTTTCGGGCGGCGAGCGTGCGCGGGTGCTGCTTGCCCGCGCGCTCGCGGTCGAAGCGCCCTTGCTGCTGGCGGACGAACCGCTCGCCGCGCTCGATCCCGCGCATCAGATCGAGGTCATGCAGCTGCTGCGCGCCGAGGCCGCGCGGGGCGCGGCCGTGATCGCGGTGCTACATGACCTGACCCTCGCCGCGCGCTGGTGCGATCGGTTGCTGCTGATGGACAAAGGGCAGCTCGTTGCCGACGGTGCGCCGCGCGAGGTGCTCACCGCCGAGCGGATCGACGCGGTTTACGGGGTTTCCGCCTTCATCGGCGAAGCCGAGGGCGAGCCGCTGATCGTTCCGCTTCCTCATCATTGACCGCGCTGCGGCAATTGGCCTAACCGGGCGCCGCGACAGGTTCCCCGGCAACGGGGATGAAAAGGGAAGCGAGTGAGATGCTCGCGCTGCCCCTGCAACTGTAAGCGGCGAGTATCCGAGCCATCATGCCATTGAGGGTGGAAGCACCCCTGAGAAGGCGGCCCGGGCGCAACGACCCGCGAGCCAGGAGACCTGCCCGTCGCGGTCGTCCTCCGTTCGGTCAGGGTGTGCCGTGCGGTCGAGGGATTTCCCTCGCGAGACGACGTCTGTCGTCAACCGCGAAGGAAGTTCGAATGTCCCGTTACAAGATCCTCTTGGCCGCGAGCGCGNTGGCCACCCCCGCGCTTGCGCAACAGGCGTCCGTGCCTGANNCCGCCGGTACAGCTGCCGAGATCGTCGTCACGGCGGTGCGCACGCCCACGCCGATCGACCGCATCGCATCCTCTGTCACCGTATTGAATAAGGACGCGATC
>JGI24739J22299_10000807_pt1 | contig 11465 bp, 5 predicted proteins | sample KBSCornC5_FD_22299 | JGI IMG/M metagenome (IMG submission 22299)
ATTCCGCAGCGCGACGGCGGCACGCACCTGACCGGCCTGCGGGCCGCGATGACGCGCGTCATCAACAAGTACATCACCGACAACGAAATCGCGAAGAAGGCCAAGGTCGAAACGACCGGCGACGACATGCGCGAAGGGCTGTCGTGCGTGCTTTCCGTGAAGGTGCCGGAGCCGAAGTTCAGCTCGCAGACGAAGGACAAGCTGGTTTCGTCCGAAGTGCGGGCGCCGGTTGAGGAAGTCGTCGCGAAGGCGCTCGAAGAGTTCCTGCTGGAAACGCCGATCGACGCGAAGATCATCTGCGGGAAGATCGTCGAAGCCGCGCGTGCGCGCGATGCTGCACGGAAGGCGCGCGAGATGACGCGCCGCAAGGGCGTGCTCGACGGCGTCGGCCTGCCGGGCAAGCTCGCGGACTGCCAGGAGAAAGACCCGGCGAAGTGCGAAATCTACATCGTCGAGGGCGACTCGGCAGGCGGCTCGGCGAAGCAAGGGCGCGACCGCAAGTTCCAGGCGATCCTGCCGCTGCGCGGCAAGGTGCTGAACGTCGAGAAGGCGCGCTACGACAAGCTGCTGTCGTCGGAGCAGATCGTGACGCTGGTCACGGCGCTCGGGTGCGGGATCGGCAAGGACGATTACAACCTCGACAAGCTGCGCTATCACCGCATCATCATCATGACCGACGCGGACGTCGACGGTGCGCACATCCGGACGCTGCTGCTCACGTTCCTCTATCGCCAAATGCCGGACATGATCGAGCGCGGGTATGTGTATATCGCGCAGCCGCCGCTTTACAAGATCAAGGCGGGCAAGGACGAGCGGTATCTGAAGGATGACGTGGAGCTTAACGCGCACATGCTGCGGTTGGCGCTGCAAGGATCGGAGCTGGTGCCTGGGGAAAATGCGGCGGCGATTTCCGGCGATGCGCTCGGGGAACTGGCGCGGTCGTATCTGCTTTCGCAGAGCGTGATCGATCGGTTGAGCCGGTTGTATGACCCGGCGGCGCTCGAGGCGATCATGGACGGGGTGGCGATCGATCTTTCCAACGAGGCTTCGACGGAGGCTTCGGCGAAGGCGCTGCATGCGGCGTTGCATGACGAGGCTTTGAAGAACGAAGTGCGCGTGGTGCCTGCGTATGACGCGGTTCGGGAACAGCGGTCGCTGCATGTCGAACGTACTCATCACGGGAATGTGCGGGTTTCGGTTATCGATCAGGAATTTCAGCACACGGCGGATTATCAGCAGCTCGTGGCTACGGCGAATACGTTCACGGGGCTTATTGGGGAAGGGGCGGTTATCAAGCGTGGTGAGCGCAGTATGGCTGTCACGGACTTCAAGAGCGCGATGAAGTGGTTGCTTGCCGATGCCGAGCGGAACGTTTCGAAGCAGCGGTATAAGGGGCTCGGGGAGATGAACCCCGGGCAGCTGTGGGAAACGACGATGGATCCGACCGTGCGGCGGTTGCTGCGTGTGCAGATCGAGGACGCGATTGCCGCGGATGGGATCTTTACTACGCTCATGGGGGATGATGTCGAGCCGCGGAGAGCGTTTATTGAGTCGAATGCGTTGAGGGCGGGGAATATTGACGTCTAACTTTCGTGTGGCGGAAACCACATCCTGAGATTTGGGGAAGCATCCATTGAAACCAAAATTGGTGGATGCGCGCCGAAAGTTCACGTGATGGCGCCAAACTGACGTCAGCGCCGCAGAAACGACGGCCACCGCATTGAGGTGGTTGTCGTTTTCTCAGTCGTGGCAACCTCATGAGGCGGCTTTTCAGCCCATCCTCTACCGCCTCCGCTGGCAACTCCCCGCCGGCCGTCTACCCTGCTCCCGCACGTTCAAGCGGAACGGGTTTAAGTGAAACTAATAGAAGTCTGGCAACGCTTGCGTGATGAGTCGCGAGCGGGAAATTCATTCCCTCGCTCGGACTCCCGCAACTCCCTCCCCCCTTATAGTCGCGCCCATCCATTCCCGGGTGGCACTCTGCCACGCCTGCAACGACACTCGCCGTGACGATATTCCTTTGCTCGAGAGCAATGACATTTGTCTGAGCCGGTTTTCAATCGCTGTCGTGTCGGCGTGCTTTAAAATTCCGATCGATCCGATGCCTGCCTCGCGAGGCAGATGCCACCCCAGTTCCAAGACAAACCTATGGCAATCAAGAAATCCGAGCTTTACTCTTCCCTCTGGGAGTCCTGTGACCTGCTGCGCGGAGGGATGGATGCGAGCCAGTACAAGGACTACGTGCTGGTCCTGCTGTTCATCAAGTACGTCAGCGATAAATATGCTGGCCAGCGCTATGCTCCAATCACGATTCCCGAAGGCGCCGGCTTCGCGGACATGGTGGCGTTGAAAGGTAAGCCTGACATTGGTGACCAGATCAACAAGAAGATCGTCGGGCCGCTCGCGACAGCCAACAAACTGTCGGACATGCCTGACTTTAACGACCCCAACAAGCTCGGCACCGGTGCGGAGATGGTCAAGCGTCTGAGTGACCTGATCGCCGTGTTCGAGAACCCGGATCTGGATTTCTCGAAAAACCGCGCAGACGGAGACGACATCCTCGGCGACGCCTACGAATACCTGATGCGCCACTTCGCCACTGAAAGTGGCAAGAGTAAGGGCCAGTTCTACACGCCTGCCGAAGTCAGCCGCATTTTGGCTGCCGTCATTGGCATTGGCGGCGCACAAACAAGCACCGACACGACGGTCTACGATCCGACCTGCGGTTCTGGTTCCCTGCTGTTGAAAGTGGGTGATGCGGCTCCCACTGCCGTGACCCTGTACGGGCAGGAAAAGGACTCCGCGACCAGTGCTTTAGCGCGCATGAACATGATCCTGCACGACAATCCAACGGCACTGATCGTCCAGGGCAACACGCTGACCGACCCGAAGTTCAAGGATGGCGACGGACTCAAGACGTTCGATTTCGTCGTTGCGAACCCACCGTTTTCCGACAAGCGCTGGAGCACCGGCCTCGATCCCATCAACGACCCTTACGACCGATTCGATACGTTCGGCGTGCCGCCGGCCAAGCAAGGTGACTACGCTTACCTTTTACATCTCGTGCGGTCACTCAAGAGCACGGGCAAGGGTGCCTGCATCTTGCCGCATGGTGTGCTTTTCCGTGGCAATGCGGAAGGCGAAATACGCAAGAATCTGGTTCGCCACGGCTACATCAAGGGCATCATCGGTCTGCCAGCCAACCTGTTCTACGGCACGGGTATCCCCGCCTGCATCATCGTCGTCGACAAGGAAAACGCCCAGGCACGCAAAGGTATCTTTATGATCGATGCTAGCCAGGGATATATCAAGGACGGTCCCAAGAATCGACTGCGCGAGCAAGACATCCATCGCATCGTGGACGTGCTCAACCGCCAGGACGAGAGCGATCCGCGCTACGCCCGCATGGTGGGTCTGGCCGAGATCGAGAAGAACGATTTCAACCTCAACCTACCACGCTATATCGACAGCAGCGTGGTCGGCGATATTCAGGATATTCATGGTCATCTCCAAGGCGGCATTCCTCTCGCGGACGTGGAAGCGTTGGACGACTACTGGGCGCTTTGCCCGCAGCTGAAAGACGCGCTATTCAAGCCGCTGCGGGAAGGCTATGTCACGCTGGCCGTTGACAAGGCCGTTATCAAGCTCACGATTTTTGATCACCCGCAGTTCTCTGCTTACCTCACAGACATGGGCCAGCACTTCGATGCATGGCGGGCACAAGCTGTTCCAAAACTCAAGGCGCAGGACAAGGGCTTTCACCCGAAGCAGCTCATTGTTGAGCTGGCCGACGGCCTGCTAAACCACTACGAAGGGAAGCCGCTGATCGACGCCTACGACGTGTACCAGCACCTGATGGATTACTGGGCCGAAACCATGCAGGACGATGCCTACCTGCTCGCAGCCGATGGTTGGGTAGCGCAGACCTATCGCGTCATCGAGAAGACCAAGAAGGGAAAGGGCGAAAACGCCAAGGTAGTCGAGAAGGACAAGGGGTGGGCGTGCGACCTGGTGCCCAAGCCATACATCGTTGCGCGTTATTTCGCCGCCGAGCAGAAGGCGATAGATGAAACCAGCGCCGCGCTCGAAGCGGCCAACAGCGCCCTGGCCGAGCTGGAGGACGAACACAGCGGCGAAGAAGCTGCGTTCAGCGGCTTCGACAAAATCAATGCGGCCACAGTGAAAGAGCGCATCAAAGAAATTGGCAAAGACAAAGACGCTGCCGAGGAACTTGCGGTGTTGAAGCAATGGCAGTCGTTGTCTGATAAGGAAGCCGGGCTGAAGAAGGCGCTCAAGACGCTGGAGGTCGAGCTGGATGCCAAGGCTTACGCGCAATATCCCAAGCTCACCGTCGACGAAATCAAGACATTGGTTGTCGAAGACAAATGGCTTGCGGCCCTGTCTGCTACCGTGTCGGACGAATTGGAGCGTGTATCGCAGCAGCTCACCAGCCGTGTGCGCGACTTGGCATCTCGCTACGAATTCCCACTGCCAGGGTTGGTTGATGAAGTCGCGGTGTTGTCCGCTCGCGTTGAGGCGCATTTGCGCAAGATGGGGGCGACATGGAACTGAAGAAAAGTATTCCGTCGGACTGGAATGTGATTTCGGTGTTTGAGATTGCCGATAAGCAAAAAGCACGTTTCGACGATGGGGATTGGATTGAGGCCGAGCATATTACAGACAAGGGAGTGCGCCTTATCCAAACCGGTAATATTGGGGTTGGTGGCTTCGTCGAAAAGGATGCAAAGAAGTACGTCTATGATGCTTCATTCGACCTTCTTAAATGCAAAGAGCTTCAAGTTGGAGATTTGCTTATTTGCCGTCTCGCTGAGCCGGCAGGTCGTGCCTGTATCCTTCCCGACATTGCGGAAACGAAGGTGATCACATCGGTTGACGTAACAGTTTTTCGACCCAGTCACGAAAAATTCAATCGTGGTTACTTGGCGCAATATTTCTCTACGCCTCAGTGGTTTGAGGCTGTTCTCGAACAGGTCGGTGGCACAACTCATAAGCGCATCTCGAGAAGTGCGCTGGGCAAAATACCTGTCCCGATTCCATCAGAGCTGGCCGAACAACGCGCTATCGCTGAAGCCTTGGGTGATGTCGACGCCCTGCTGTCCGGCTTGGAAAAACTCATCACCAAGAAGCGCGACCTCAAGCAGGCTGCCGTGCAGCAACTGCTCACTGGCAAAACGCGGCTCCCGGGGTTTAGAGGGGCGTGGGAGGTGAAGAAAATCGGCGAGTTCACCGATTGCACAGCAGGCGGGACGCCCAGCACCTCGAACGGTGATTACTGGGGTGGCAACATACGGTGGATGAATTCTGGCGAGCTAAACCTAAAGCGAGTGCATGAAGTCGAAGGACGAATCACAATCGCTGGACTCAACAATTCAAGTACGAAGGTAATTCCGTCTGGATGCGTCCTGATTGGGCTGGCGGGGCAAGGTAGGACACGCGGCACAGTTGCTATGAACTACGTCGAGCTTTGCACGAACCAGTCCATTGCTGCTATCTTCCCCAATTCATCGTTTTCGTCGGAGTACCTCTATCAGAATTTGGATTCGCGCTACGAGGAATTGCGAGAGCTTTCATCGGGAGGCGGCGGGCGAGGTGGTTTAAATCTAATGCTGATTAAGGGTCTCGAAATCCCGTTCCCATCCGTTGAAGAACAGGCTGCGATTGCCGAAGTGCTTTCCGACATGGATTCCGAAGTCACAGCGCTGGAAGCGCGACGCGACAAGACCCGCCTGCTGAAACAAGGCATGATGCAGGAACTACTGACCGGCAAGACACGACTAATATAAGAGCGGCCAATGACAGACGAGATCGGTAAACCAGAAAAATCTACGCAAAACCGCGTCATCAAACTGTTCACAACGCAGTTGGACTATGCCTATCTCGGCGATTGGACGGAGCGTACAGGCAACAGCAATGTTGAAGACGATCTGCTAACGGCACACTTGCTCGAGGCAGGATATCGTCCCGCGCAGGTCAGCCAGGCGATCTATAGGCTGAAGACCGAGGCCAACAATCCACAGCGCGAGCTGAATGCTAACAACGAGGCGGTCTATCAGCTTCTTCGCTATGGCATCCCGGTGAAGGTCGAAAGCGACAAGGTCGCAGAGACGGTTTGGCTTATTAACTGGACTCAGCCGTCCAAAAATCACTTCGCGATCGCCGAGGAAGTCACGCTGAAAGGCGGGCACGAGCGCCGCCCGGATATCGTTCTCTATGTCAACGGCATCGCGATCGGCGTGCTGGAGCTCAAAAACAGCCGGGTCAGCATTGGCGATGGCATCCGGCAGAACCTTTCCAACCAACAGCCCGAGTTCAACGCCTGGTTTTTCAGCACGGTGCAATTCGTCTTTGCAGGGAACGATTCGGAAGGGTTGCAATACGGCACAACTGGCACGCCGGAGAAACTCTTCCTCCAGTGGAAAGAGGACGAAACGGATAACATCAGCTACAAGCTAGACAAGTATTTGCTCAAGATGTGCGAGAAATCGCGACTCATCGAGTTGATGCGCGACTTCATCTTGTTCGACGGCGGTATCAAGAAGCTGCCGCGCGTGCATCAGTTTTTCGGCATCAAGGCCGCGCAAGAACACATTCGCAAACGCCAGGGCGGAATCATCTGGCACACGCAGGGGGCGGGCAAGAGCATCCTGATGGTGCTGCTGGCCAAGTGGATTCTCGAGAACAATCCGCGCGCGCGCGTTGTGGTCATCACGGACCGCGACGAGCTCGATAAACAGATCAAGTCAGTCTTCGAGAGCAGTGGGGAAGAGATCCACCGCACTAGCAGCGGGCGAGACCTGATGGCCCGGTTGAGCCAGCCTGCACCGCGGCTATTGTGTTCGCTGGTCCATAAGTTCGGCGCCGGCAAAGGGCTTGGCGACGGAGATTTCGATGCCTTCATCAAGGAGCTGCAGTCCCAGCCCAGCAAGACGGTGGGCGATCTCTTCGTGTTCGTGGATGAATGCCACCGTACCCAGGGCGGCCGCCTCAACCGGGTGATGAAAGCGTTGATGCCGTCGGCAGTGTTCATCGGCTTTACCGGCACGCCTTTGCTAAAGCGGGATGCGGCAACGAGCCTCGAGGTGTTCGGCGGTTACATCCACACGTATAAATTCAGCGAGGCGGTTGAGGACGGCGTCGTACTCGATCTCGTCTACGAGGCACGCGATATTGATCAGAGGCTCGGTTCCCAGGACAAGATCGACAAATGGTTCGAATCGAGGACCAACGCGCTGAACGACTGGCAGAAGAACGAGCTGAAAAAGCAGTGGAGTACTTTGCAGCAAGTGCTCAGTTCGCGTTCGCGGATGGATCGCGTGGTCGAGGACATCATCTTCGACTTCAGCACCAAGCCTCGGCTCTCCAGCGAGCGCGGCAATGCCATGCTGGTGGCATCGAGTATCTACGAGGCGTGCAAGTATTTCGCGCTGTTTCAGAAAACGCTGTTCAAGGGCAAGTGTGCGGTAGTTACTTCCTATAACCCCCTGGCGAAAGATGTGACGCTGGAAGAAACCGGGGCGAATACTGAAACCGACAAGCAGTTCATCTACAACACGTACACCGAACTGCTGAAAGACGTGCAGCCGAAGGCGGGCATGTCCAAAGCCGAAACCTACGAAGATCAGGCGAAGGCGCGGTTCGTCAAGGAACCGGCCAACATGAAACTGCTGATCGTCGTGGACAAACTACTGACCGGATTCGACGCGCCCCCCTGTACGTGCCTCTACATCGATAAGTCTATGCAGGATCACGGCCTGTTTCAGGCCATCTGCCGCACGAACCGACTGGACACGGACGACAAGGATTTCGGCTACATCGTCGACTACAAGGACCTGTTCAAGAAGGTGAAAAAAGCCGTCGCCGTTTATTCGTCCGAGCTTGACCACAGCGCGGGCGGCGTCGAACCGGAAGTCTTGCTGGAGAGCCGTGTCCAGAAAGGCCGGGAGCGTCTGGACGCCGCATTGGAAGCCTTGGCTCTGCTGGTGGAAAAGGTGGAGCCGCCCAAGGGCGAGTTGCAATATATCCACTATTTCTGCGGTAATACCGAGATTGCTGAGGATTTGAAAGCGCGGGAACCGCTACGAGTGGCTTTTTATACCGGTGTGGTCGGCTTGCTCCGCGCGTACGCTTCCATTGCTGACGAGTTGGAGGAAGCGGGTTACGGGGCCGCACAACAGGCGTCGATCCGGCAGAAGCTGGAGCAGCACGTGAAGCTGCGCGAGACGATCCGCCTCGCGAGCGGCGAGACACTGGATCTCAAGCCGTATGAAGCCGACATGCGCCATCTGATCGACACGTACATCGAGGCAAGTGAACCGCGCAAGATTTCCGACTTCGAGCATATCGGCTTGCTCGACCTGATCGTGAAGACGGGCATTGCCGATGCGATCGCGGAGAAGCTCGGCGAGATGAAAGACCGACAATCGATTGCCGAGACAATCGAGAACAACGTCCGCAGCAAAATCGTGAAGGATCACCTGACCGATCCCGCGTTCTTTTCCAAGATGTCCGCACTGCTCGACGAGGTCATCAGGAAGCGCAAGGAAAAGGCCCTCGACTACGAGCAATACTTGAAGCAGATGGCGGACCTCGTGAAGAAGGTGCAGTCCGGCAAGGCGGACGATACGCCGGCGGTGCTGGACACGGTGGGCAAGCGCGCGATGTTCAACAGTCTGAGACTGGGCAACCGGACGTCGGAACAAGCTCTCGCGTTGGCACTCGAATTGGACGCGGCGGTAAAGCGCGTTCGTCCGGACGGATGGCGTGGCGTGCGGCCACGCGAGAACGTCATCAAGCACGCATTGTGGGAGATACTTGGGGACGGTGAGGAAGTTGAGCGCGTGTATCGGATCATCGATGCCAATAAGCAGGAGTATTGACCGTGGAGTTACGCGATAGCATCGACTTGGGCAACCTTCACGTCGATGTCGTGAGGAAAAACATCAAGCATGTCCATCTGAGTGTTTACCCGCCGGACGGCCATGTCCGTATTTCCGCTCCATTGCATATGACATCGGACATCATCCGAGTTTACGCCATCAGCCGACTGGACTGGATCAGGCGTCAACAGCGCAAGCTGCTTTCGCAGGAACGTGAGACGGCCCGTGAATATCTGAACCGGGAGAGCCACTACGTATGGGGAAAGCGTTACCTGCTGCGTATCGTCGAGGCCGAGGGTTCGTCGACGGTAAGGTTGAAGCACTCGACGCTCGAGCTGGTCCTGCGTCCCGACAGCGATACAAATAAGCGCCGCGAGGTACTAAACGCGTGGTATCGGGAACTAATCCGGGAGGCCGTGCCGTCTCTGCTGGAAAAGTGGGAATCCGCGCTCGGCGTCAAAGCCCGGCGTATTCTCGTTCAACACATGAAGACGAAGTGGGGAAGCTGCAACCCGGCGACCGGGAATATTCGCCTAAACACCGATCTCGCTTGCAAGCCCTCAGAATGCCTGGAATACATCCTCGTGCATGAGCTGTTGCACTTGATCGAGCCGACACACAATGCTCGGTTCCAGTCGATGATGGATCGGTTTATGCCCCACTGGCGGCAGGTGAGGGATGCGTTGAATCGCTTGCCGCTGCGGCATGAGCAATGGGGATATTAGTGGGACCATCGACGGTCGTCTGCACCGTTCCTTCGGCCGCACTGCCGTTCGGCGAGGAACGAGCATCGTCGCGGTTTCATTCAGGGGAGCGAGACGAACTAGCCGGGGTGGAACCGATACCTTCCGGACTCTAACGGGAAAACGCTGCGCAGCGTGCTGGATTGCCGCCCGCTAACAGAATTCATGGAGAATGGAACGGCAAGGGAGAAATCTGTCAGATGGGCCGTTTCAGGAGCCTGTCGACTCTCTCGGAAGAGATCGCGTTAGATGGGGTTAATGCACTAAATTTTACAATGATCAAGGCTGTGCTGTTCGGGGGAGTCAAATCATGAAAAAGCGCGAAAAAATTTCTCTTCAGGGTTATGGGGGATTCATTCTTACATTCGAGCCGGCGAGGACCGAAAGAGTTGAGGAGATTCTCGCGGTGTATGGGGAGGCGTCAGAATCATTCTCTGCAGAGGACTGGGCGTTCGAACGATGCGAACTCGTGTTTCTTGTCCGTCGGGCTCCGGATTTAGCCATATTCGCCGCCGCATTGATGGCACGAATGAGGGGCAATGGCGGTACGAGGCGGGTGAAGATGCGCCTGAGCGACGCATTGATCTTTGAAAATCCAATTTCAGTCCACGAGGCAGACAACAGAAACGGATTTGCTGAGAAGGTCTCGACTGCGGAACACCTGCAGCGCATTGACGCTCAAGCGTGGACAGCGCTTCTAGATCTACTCAAGAAGTTACGTCCGATGCACGCGCAAGACATTGATCGACTTGTCGCAAAGCGCTTGGAAGAACGCCGATTGCTTGGAGACGACAATCGTATGAGTCGGCTCACAGAGCAGCGAGATGCGGTCGGGCTATGCCTTGACATAGCTGGTTTAGATCGTAGGACGATTTTGCGATCAGGAAACGCGTCGCGTGCAGATAGCGCAAGCTCCGTGCTGGAACTGTTGGATACTCAACCCGTCGCTGAGCGCTCCCTGATAGAGCAAGACGCAAGGGTTTTCCAAAATGTATTGGGCTCGATGGGCGCTACGGCGCAATTTGTCGGCGCAGCTGGCCGAAACGTTCGGACATACGTTACTGATGCTACACCAATTGAGACTGCGACCGGCATCGATCTCCTGATTTTCCAGGAGCAATACAACAGCTTCTTGATGCTCCAATACAAAGGTATGCAGCACGACGACGTCGTGCGAGGTTGGAGCTTCCGCATTGATGGGAGCAATCTCGACAATCAGATTTCAGCAATGAAGCGAGTTCGTGCAGCTTCATGTCCAACCGCAGGACTCAATACGTTGAGGGATTTGCGGCTCAACGATGAACCTTTCTATTTCAAATTTTGCGAGCGTACAAGACCAGATGCAAGTGACGACAGCTTGATAGCTGGCATCACGATGAGTGCCCCACTCGTTGAGGATTTTTTGTCACGTCCGGAAGCAACACAGCAAGGCCATGGTCGACGGATCGGTTACGAGAACTGTCCGCGATACTTCAACAATTCGGAATTTGTTATGCTGGCTCGATCGGGATGGATTGGGTGCGGCACGGCAATGACGAGCCTGATGGCGAATATCCTTGCTGTTCGCGAAAAAGGGCGCTCGGCTATTCTAGCGGTTATTGGGGGGCCTTCTGAGCTCCGAGCGTCGGAACGCGGCCGACGCATGTGAGCGAAGGAACGTGCATGCCGTCTACTCGCAACAAAATGGGCTCCTCGTTTCCCTCAGCATCACATGCTCCTTGGAAGCGTCATATGTATTAGCCGGGACTCGATCTGACAGGTAGTCGGGCCTACAAAGAACGAGCCATCAATGGGGGATGAGTTTCTCCTTGGCTAGTTCGAGCGA